>Ga0302326_10017549_pt1 | contig 14929 bp, 15 predicted proteins | sample Palsa_T0_3_FD_202264 | JGI IMG/M metagenome (GOLD analysis project Ga0302326, IMG submission 202264) | Peat permafrost microbial communities from Stordalen Mire near Abisko, Sweden - Palsa_T0_3 | ecosystem: Environmental > Terrestrial > Soil > Palsa > Peat permafrost | place: Sweden: Abisko... | reverse complement strand
AGCGGCCCTCGCCGCGGCCGAGCCGGCGGACGTGGAGCCGTACGTCGCCACGCTGGGCTTCTTCCGCGCGAAGGCGCGATCGATCGTGGGCCTCGCGCGCGCCCTCGTCGAGCGCCACGGCGGCCAAGTCCCCCAGACCCTCCCGGAGCTCGTGAAGCTGCCCGGCGTGGGACGCAAGACGGCGAACGTCGTCCTCGGCGTGCTGTGGAACAAGCCGGAAGGCGTGGTCGTCGACACGCACGTCCTGCGGCTCTCGCAGCGGCTCGGGTGGTCGAAGAAGACCGACCCCGACAAGGTCGAGATCGATCTCTGCGCCATCCTGCCGCGCGCCGAGTGGGACCACGCCGGCCACGTGCTCATCTTCCACGGCCGCCGATGCTGCTACGCGCGCAAGCCCGACTGCCCGGCGTGTTCGGTCAACGACGCGTGCCCCGCCGCCTTCGACGCCGAGCACGTCGGACGCAAGCCTGGCAAGGTGATTGTCGTTGTAGCGCGCAAGGGCAAGGGCAAGGCCCGAAAGGCCCTTCCCCGCCGGAGCGCTTGAGGATCTAATCGGCGAGAGCCGCCGATGGCACAACCCCATCCCCACCCGCACCTCGAGCCGGTCGTCGGCGACGCCGTCGTCCTGGTGCACGAGCTCGTCCGCCTCGCCGTCACCCAGCGCGCCAGCGACATCCACATCGAGCCGCGGCACGACCTGCTGCAGGTGCGCCTGCGCGTCGACGGGGCGCTCGTCGACGTCCAGCCCATCTCGCTGCTCGTCGCGGCGAACGTCGTCTCCCGCGTGAAAGTCCTCGCCAAGATGGACATCTCGGAGCGCCGGCTCCCGCAGGACGGCCAGATCGCGGTCGAACTCGACGAAGGCAAGGTCGTGCACCTGCGCTGCTCGACCTTCCCGGCGTCGCAGGGCGAGAAGGTCGTGCTGCGGATCCTGTCGAGCCAGCAGCTCGTCGCGTTCGACAAGCTCGGGTTCGACGCGGTAACCCAGGCGCGGCTGCGCGAGGTCGTCCTGCGGCCCCAGGGCTTCGTCGTCACCAGCGGTCCGACGGGCGCCGGCAAGACGTCCACCCTCTACGCCCTCATGAAGCTCATCGATCCGCGCGACGTGAACGTCGTGACCCTGGAAGACCCCGTCGAGGTCGAGCTCTACGGCGTCACCCAAGGCCAGGTGAGCACCCGCACGGGCTTCACGTTCGCGACGGGTCTGCGCGCCATCCTCCGGCAGGATCCGGACGTCATCCTCGTCGGCGAGATGCGCGACTCGGAGACGGCCGGGATCGCGATGCAGGCGGCGCTCACCGGCCACCTCGTGCTCTCGACGCTCCACACCTCGGACACCGTCGAGACGATCGTGCGGCTCGTCGACCTCGGGGTCGAGCCGTGGATCGTCGCCAACGCGCTCTCGGCCGTCCTCGCCCAGCGCCTCGTCCGCCTCGTGTGCCCGCACTGCAAGCAGTCGTCGAAGCTGGAGCGCGATGTGTGGGACGGCGACGACGTGCTGCTCACGGCGGGCTCCGAGGTCGTCCGGCCCGCGGGTTGCGACCTCTGCATGCGCACGGGCTACCGCGGGCGCACCGGCATCTTCGAGGTCGTCGAGCTCGACGACGAGCTGCGAGACCTCGTCAAGAGCAAGGCCCCGGCGCGCGCCTACCGGGAGATCTACGGCCGGCGCAGGATCCCGAGCCTCCGGCGCGCGGGCTTCGAGAAGATCGCGGCGGGGCTGACGACGGTCGAAGAAGTCCTGCGCGTGACGTGAATCTCAGCGCGCGCGGAACGCCTCGACGAGTCTTTCGGTGCACGTGTACGGGTCGATCCGGCGGGCCTCTACCCCCTCGACGGCCTCTTCGATGCACTCGCGAAGGTCGTGCACGGCGGCGCCGATGAGGGCCTCGCGCAGCGCCTCGCGCAGCTGCTCGGCGAGCCGGGTCTTTCGCCGCGCCCGTCCGGCCGCCGTGCCCTCGACCCACGCGCGGTGGCGATCGAGCGCCCCCACGACGTCGGTCACGCCGTCACCACGCGACGCGATGCACTTGAGGATCGGCGGCGTCCAGCGCGCCTCGTCGCCCGCGCCTGCCGCCCGAGCTCCCGACCCTGCGCCAACGAAGCCGGCGGCTGCGCCGTGGGCCCCGTGGCCGCGCATCTTCGACAGGGCCAGGATCGAGTCGTCGCCGAGGGAGATCATCAGCTCGAGATCGCGGACCGTGCCGTCGGCTCCTTCGCGGTCCGCTTTGTTCACGGCGAAGACGTCCGCGCACTCGAGGATGCCGGCCTTGCTCGCCTGCACCTCATCGCCCATGCCGGGCGCCATCACCACCAGCGTCGAGTGCGCCGTGTGCGTCACCTCCAGCTCGTCCTGCCCCACGCCCACCGTTTCGACGATGACCACGTCGTAGCCGGCCGCGTCCAGCACGCGGACCACGTCGCGCGCGCTCCGCGATAGGCCGCCGAGGTGCCCGTGCGTCGCGAGGGATCGGATGAAGACGCCGGCGTCGAGCGCATGGCGCGACATGCGGATCCGGTCGCCGAGGATCGCGCCGCCCGAGTAGGGGCTCGACGGGTCGACGGCGACCACGCCCACGCGGCTTCCGCGGGAGCGATACGCCTCGATGAGGCGATCGCAGAGCGTGGACTTCCCCGCCCCCGGATTGCCCGTGACGCCGAGGATCCAGGCCTTGCCGGTGTGCGGCCACAGGCCCTTGAGCAGATCGAGGTAACCGGGCGCCGCGTCGTCGACCGATCGCATCGCGCGCGCGACGGCCCGCGTGTCGGCAGCCAGCACGCCGTCGACGAGGTCCACGACGGTCACTGGAGGGCGGAGAGCTTGGCCTGAACGGCGGCGCGGTCGATGACGCCATCGCCGACCGACAGCGCCTTGCGGTAAGCGTCGCGCGCGGCCGCGGTCTCTTTCTGGCCCGCGAGGGCGTCGCCAAGTACGACCCACGCCGGCGCGAAGTTGGGGAACTCTTCGACCGCCTTTCCCCCGAACGCGCGCGCCGTCGTGTCGCGCGCGACGCCGTGGCAGATCTCCGATGCGCGCACGAGCGGCGACGGGTCCCGGTGATCGAAGCCCCACGCCGCCTGGTACGCCTCGACGGCCGAGTCGACGTCACCCTTGCGCGCGTAGCTGTCGGCGACGAGCAGCACGGCCGCCGCGTTGTTGGCGACGATCTTCGTGGCCGCCTTGCCCGCCGCGAGCGCGTCATCGGCGTGCCCCTCGGCGAGGGCGACCCTGCCCGTCAGCACGATGGCCGCGATGCTGCCCGGATCTTGCTTCACCGCGTGCGCCGCCGCATCGCCCGCGCGATCGACGGCGCCGGCGGCGAGCTGCTCCTGCCCGAGGGCGAGCCATGCCTCCGGAAAGGTGGGCCTTTCGCGTGTCGCGCGATCCAAGAGGCCAATCGACTCGGCGGTGGGGGCGAGGGCCATGCCGAGCTCGTAGAGCCCCTCGGGGCCGTCCGGATCGGCCAGTACGGCGGCCCGCAAGTCCGCGAGCCCCTCGTCGCGGCGATCCTGGTGCAAGAGGAGCCGGCCCAGGTGAAGGACCGCGTCGGCGCTCTCCGGCGCCGCGGCGGCCGCCCGATACGAGGCCTCGGCCTCCTTGGGCTCGAGCGACAGCTCGTACGCGCGGCCCTCGGCCACGCGGGCTTCGTAGTTCGACGGCTCCTTCTCGAGTGCGAGCGCCGTCTCGGCGAGCGCCTCGGTCGCCCGCTGCCAGATCAGGTATGCGGCCGACGTGCAGGCGTGGCCTGCGGCCTGCTGGCCCTTCATGTCCCCAAGCTTTTTGCAGGCCATCATCGCATGCGGCAAGTCGTGCGCGTCGATCTGGGTGCGCGCGATCTCCCAGCGAAGCCGCCGCAGGACGTCCGAGTTGGGCGGCGCGACCGCCGCGCCCCGACCGAGCCACGACAGCGCGTCCACGAAGTGCCCCGCCCGCCGGAGCGCCCGCCCGAGCGACAGGGCGGCCTCGGGATCAGCGGGCTTCGATTTGGCCGCCGTCCGCAGCCCGTCGAGCACTGACTCCTGCGCCAGGGCCGGAGGCGTGGCCAGCGCACACATCATGGCCGTCCCGGACGCTGCCGAGACCACCGCGAACCTTCGCCCAAACGATGGCCAAAACCGTGGCCCAAACGGTGCGAAGTGTGGATACCACATGTGCGTCAACGCCCACGCACTTGGTAGCACAGGCGGTCTCACCGACACGTCGCAGTTGAACCGGACGCCGCGTTGTGGTCCCTTGCGGTCTCGCCTGCGAACTCTCGCAGCCGCAAGGGGCCCCGTGACCAAGTTGACCGACCTCGTCTCCTTCAATGACCGCGCGCTAGCGGCTCGCTTCGCGGCCAAGAAGATCCCGATGGATACGCTGTTCGAGGCGTATCTCGATGGCGACATCGACATCCCGGACATGGACGCGTTTCTCGACGCGCGCGGCGGCCTCGTAAACTTCACGCTCACCCGGCGGCACTGGGAGTTCTTCTTCACCCGCATGATCCCCGAGGTAGCCATCCACTCCAAGGAGCAGGACAAGCGCCTCGTCACCGAGCACTACGACCGCGGCGACGACTTCTTCGAGTCGTTCCTCGGCGACCGCATGGTCTATACGAGCGCGTTTTTTCAGGACAAGGACGAGTCGCTCGAGCAGGCGCAAGACAACAAGATGAACCTCGTGTGCCGCAAGCTGATGGTGCGGCCCGGCGACGAGGTGCTGGATATCGGCTGCGGCTGGGGCACGCTCGCCCTCCACGCGGCCAAGCACTTTGGCGCCCACTCGACCGGCATCACGATCAGCAAGAACCAGACGGCTTACGGCAACGCCCGCATCGCAAAAGCGGGGCTGTCCGACAAGGCGCGGATCGACTGTCTCGACTACCGCGACATCCCCAACAAGCGCTTCGACCGCATCTCGAGCCTCGAGATGGTGGAGCACGTCGGGATCAAGAACATCAACAAGTTCTGCCGCCAGATTTACAGCCTGCTCAAGGACGACGGCCTCTTCTTGCTCCAGTGGGTCGGCTTGCGCCGCGGCGGCAAAGAGGGCGTACCGCTCGTTGGCCTGCGCCCCGAAGACCTCATCTGGGGCCTCTTCATGAACAAGTACATCTTCTCCGGCGCGGACGCATCGATCCCGCTGAGCGACATGACCCGCTCGCTCGAGAAGGCCGGCTTCCAGATCCAGTCGGTGGAGAACATCAGCATCCACTACGCCATCACGATCAAGCGCTGGCACGACAACTGGCAAAAGCACCGCGCCGGCGTGCTCAAGGCGTACGGCGAGCGCTGGTACCGCCTATGGCACCTGTTTCTCGGGTGGTCGTGGCGCATCGCTGCCCAGGGCACCGGCCAGGGTTTTCAGCTCGTGGCGCACAAGAACCTGAACAACTTCGACCGGACGACGTTCATCGGCCGCTCGGCGTTCGGTTCGCAGTACGCCAACGGATCGTCCCACGACCGGGACCCCGCGCGGGCGCCGGCCATGGCGCGCAACGGCAAGTCGCACGTCGCCGACGCCGAGTAACGCCCGCGACGAGCAACCGTTCGTGATTGGGTTTGGGCGCAGATGCCCAAACCGTCACTGGCACTTGTTGTTGACGCAGGACCCGCCGTCGCAGGTCTCGCAGGCGATGCCGCCGATCCCGCACCACTGCGTCTGATTGCCTTCGGCGCAGATGCCGTCGACGCAGCACCCCGGGCAGTTCGCCGGGGAGCAAGGCGCGCTGCTCCCAGACCCGCTGGAGCTGCTGCTGGTCGAGCTGCCACTACTACTGCCGCTGCTCGTGGCCCCGCTGCTGCTCGAGCTGCCGCTGCTGCTCGAGCTGCCGCTGCTGCTCGAAGGTCCACCGCTGCTGCCACTGGAGCCGCCACTGCTGCTCCCGCTGCTCGAGGCCCCGCCGCTGGAGCTGCCACTGCTGCTCGAGCTGCCGCCACTGCTCGAGGCCCCACTGCTGCTGGCGTCGCTGCCGCCGCTGCTCCCGTCGCTGTCGTCGCTGTCGTCGCCGTCGTCGCTGCCGCCGTCGCCGGCGTCGCCACTGTCGTCGCCGCTGCTGCTCCCGCCGGTCGCGTCGCTGCCGCTGCTGCTCCCGTCGTTGTCGTCGCTACCGTTGCTGCTCCCACTGGTCGCATCGCCGCCGCTGCTGCTTCCGCTGGTCGCATCGCTGCCGCTCGATGAGGAATCGGGGCGCGAAGAGTCCACCGTGGCGTCGTGTCCGCCGATCGAGCTGTCGCTCGCGTCGGCCGTGAAGTGAGCGTCGCTGCCCGAAGAGGTGTCGGCCCCGCCGTCGAGCGGACCGATGGGCACATCGAGGTAATCGTCGAGGTCTGACCGACCGCACGCCACCGCCAGCCCAACGAGCCCGGCCCCAAGCACCCAACGCTTCACCTTCTTACGATGACCGCTCGGCGTGACCCAGGTCAAGATTCCGAGAAGATGCGCCCTGGCATGGGCAGCGGCTGTGGGTCAGTGGACGCCTTCGCATCCGAAGCCACGCGCGCGGCGGCCCACCGCGCCGCTTCGCGGACCGCCGCGTCGGGGTGGCGCGCGGCCGCGTCGCTCAAGGCGGGCAGTGACGTGCGGCTCCCGCGGTTTCCGAGGACGAGGGCCGCGTTGCGCGCCAGCCCTGCGGCGCCCGCTCGCTTGAGCGGCGTGCCCTCGAGCAGGGCCCTCCAGCCTGCCTCGTCCAGGTCCGGCGACAAGATCTGCTCGAGGCGCACGTCCGCCCAGCGTGGCAGCGGCGCGAAGGGGTCCCCGTCGTCGGCAGCCAGTGGGGCCCGCGCCCCCGTCCCGGCGTTGAAGGGGCACGCGCTCTGGCAATCGTCGCAGCCGAACAGGTGCTCGCCGATGCCCTCGCGCAGGTCCGGGTCGACGTCGCCCTTCGTTTCGATCGTCAGATAAGAAATGCAGCGGCGCGGATCGAGGACGAAGGGCGCCACGAACGCCCCCGTCGGGCACGCGTCGAGGCAGCGCGTGCATGACCCGCAGCGCTCGGCGATGGGCGCGCCCGCCGCGAGGGGGAGCGTGGTGACGACCTCGCCCAGAAGGACCATCGACCCGAGGCCCGGCACGATGACGAGGCCGTTCTTGCCGACGAAGCCCAGCCCCGAGCGCGCCGCCCACGCCCGCTCGAGCACCGGCTCCTCGTCGCACAGCGGACGCGCCTGGACGGGGTGCTCCGGAGTGCCCAGCGATCGCACGAACTTGGCGAGGCGCCGGACGCGGTGCCGCAAGAAGCCGTGGTAGTCGCGCCCGCGCGCGTACCTCGCGATGTGCGCTGCCGTACCCGCGTCCGCGTCCGCCTCGGGCGGCCGCTGGTAACGGCGCGCAACGCAAATGACACTTCGGGCGCCGGCGAGGATCGCATCACCGTCGAGGCGTGCGCGCGCCGGTCCGTTCGCCGCGAGATACGACATCTCTCCGTGCATCCGGCGCGCGATGAACTCTTCGTAGCGCTCCATGTCTCGATCGAGGCTCACGTCGGCGCGCGCGATCCCAACCGCGTCGAACCCAAGCGATCGAGCGTGCGCACGGACCCGCTCCGCGAGGGCGGTTGCGCCTCCATCATGATCGTGAAATGAGACGTCGGACCCGGGCATCGCGCGGACACAGAGGGTGTATGGTCGGGCGGCGTCGATGGCAACGGTGAGCGGAGGGGCACTGGGGTCAAGCCTCGGCGTCGAGCCGGACGCCGACCCCGAGGCCAACCCCGAAACGGGGGCGACACGCGACACCCTCTTCGGGGGGCGGCTGCTCCTCTTTCAGCCCGCGCGAGGGACGGGCTACCGCACCAACGTCGACGCGCTGCTGCTCGCGCGTTTCGCGGCGGCGACGCGCACCGCCGCGGTCGCGTTCGACCTCGGCGCGGGCAGCGGGGCCGTGGGGCTCACCCTGCTGCGCCTCGGGGCGGCCCGCCACGTCGTCTTCGTCGAGATCGACGACGTCACCTCGGCGATGGCGCGGCGCAACCTCGAGGCGAACGGATGGGCCGACAGCGGCGAGGTCGTGCGGGGCGACGTGCGCGACATCGCGCGCCTTCGCCGCGGAGAAGCGCAGCTCGTCGTCTGCAATCCGCCCTACACGGCGCCTGGCCACGGTCGCGTGTCCGCCGTGGAGGCCACGGCCCGCTGCGGAGACCTCGGCGCCTTCGTCCGTGCCGCGCGGCAGCTCGCCGGGCGGCGCGCGCGCGTGTGCTTCGTGTACCGCGCGCACGAGTCCGCGGCGCTGCTGGCGACGCTGGCCGCCGAGGGCCTGCACGGCAAGCGCATGCGCTTCGTGCACGGCACCCAGCAGGCGCCCGCGCGCATCGTCCTGGTCGAGGCGCACGCGGGCCGCCCGGGAGGCTTGTTCGTGCTCCCGCCCCTCATCGAGCGCGAAGCGGGCGAGTACACGCCCGAGATGGAAGACTTGCTCGAGCGCGAGTGAGCCCCGCGCCTCACCTCGCGCCGAGCAGGCGATCGAGGGCGATGGCGCACGCCGAGCGAACGCTGAGGTGGTTGTAGTAGCCGCGGCCGCCGCGGATCGGTTCGAGCAATGCGTCGGCGCCTTCGAGGACGGGCGGAGCGAGGCCCCAGCCCGTGCCGAAGACGATCAAGACCGCCCTGCCCTCGTCGTGGCCGAGGCGCTCGCGGGCCTCGGCGAAGGAGAGCGACGGCCCGAGCGCGCGCGCCGCCGTGACCCAGACCTCCACGCGATCCCGGCCCCCCAGCGCGGCGACGGCTTCGTCGAGCGTCTCGACGACGCGCAGCAGGCCGAGCGCCTCGCGCCGGTCCGGAATGCGCCGCGCGCTCGACCCGTCGGTCCAGTGCTCGCGGATCCGGTGGACGAGGCTGCGCTGCGCCTCGATGGGATGCACCAGAAAGTAGTCGCTGGCGCCGTAGGTGCGCGCGCTGCGGGCAAGGTCGTGCACGTCGAGGTTGGTGACCGCGGTGGTCACCACCGCCCCTTTGCCGTCGAGGACGGGGTGGTGCACGAGCGCGACCGCGCAGCGCCTCACGGGTCGTCCTCGTCGCGGCCGTCGGGCCCCTCCCCGGCCTCCGCGCGAAAGCGCTCCCACAGGTCCGGGCGGCGCGCGCGCGTCCGCTCGATGGCCCGTGCTCGCCTCCACTTGGCGATCACCGCATGGTTGCCTCCCTGCAGGACCTCTGGGACGCGGGCCCCCCGGAACTCGACCGGCCGCGTGTAGTGCGGGTACTCGAGGAGGCCGCCCGTCGCGGGGCTGTGCGACTCGTCGATCGTCGACGCCTCGTTGCCGAGCACGCCGGGAAGGAGCCGCGCGCACGCGTCGACGATCACCATGGCGCCCGCTTCGCCGCCCGTCATGACGAAGTCGCCGATCGAGATCTCCTCGGCGACGTGCTCGCGCACGCGCTCGTCGAAGCCCTCGTACCGGCCGCACACGAGCATCACGGCGTCGCGCGCCGCGATCTCTTCGACCTTGCGCTGATCGAGGACGCGACCCTGCGGGGTCAGAAGGACACGGTGGGCGCGGACCTGGCCCGGCGCGTCGGCATCGAGCGACTCCATCGCCGGCACCAGCACGTCGACCCGCATCACCATCCCGCTGCCCCCGCCGTAAGGCGCGTCGTCGACGCTCCGGTGCTTGCCAAAGCCGAAGTCGCGCGGGGAGCGCAGGCGCACGGCCATCTGCCCGCCGTCGATCGCGCGACGCACGAAGCTCGCCTCGAGGTAGCCGCCGAACATCTCGGGGAACAGCGTCAGGACATCGAAGCGCACGTCACTCGCGTTCCACGCCGTCCATCGTCGCCAGCGTAACCGTGCCCCCCTCGACGTCCAGCGCCCGCACCACGGCGTCGACGAGCGGCACCTCCCAGGGGCGGCCCCCGTCGCCCGCGTCGACCACCAGGACGTCGGTCGTGGGGTACGAGCGCATCTCCTTCACGCGCCCGAGCTCTCGCGCCTCGCCCGTCCCGTCGTCGACGACGACGCGCGCTCCTTCGACGTCGCACGCGTAGAACTCGCCCGGCTCGAGGGGTGGGAAGTCGCGCCGGCGCGCGCAGATCTTGGCACCGCGAAGCTCGTCGGCGCGATCGCGATCGTCGACGGAGTAGAGCTTCATCAGGATGGCGTCGTCCGCACGACGCGCGGCGTCGACGCTCACCTCTTGCTCGTCGCCGTCGGCGAACCGGACGAGCACCTCGTCGAGCTCGAGCAGCAGCGCGCTGTCACGGTTGTACGGCCGCAGGCGGACCTCGCCGCGCACGCCGTGAGGGCGGGCGACCTCGGCGAGGGGCACCCACGCGTCCGCCGCGATCACCGGCGACCCCCGCCGTCAGTCGACGATGTCGAGGTGCGCGCGGGTCCCAAGCTTCTGGGAGAGCGCCGAGAGGAGCGTGCGCATCGCCTGCGCCGTGCGCCCTTCTTTGCCGATGACCTTGCCGATGTCGACTTGCGCGACGCGCAGCTCGATGACGGTGTTCTGGTCGCCGGCGACCTCGGACACCTCGACCTGGTCGGGGTGATCGACCAGCTCCGTCGCCATGGCACGAACGAGTTCTTTCAGCGGCATCGACGCTCCGGTCCCCGCTTCGGTCACTTGGCGGCGGGCTCGGCCACCGCCGCTCGTGCCTGCCTCTTGATCAGTTGATCGAGCGTGGCCGAGGGCTGCGCGCCCTTGCTGCGCCAGTACGCCAGGCGGTCGGCGTCGATGGCGAACTCGGTCGGCTCGCTCGTCGGGTCGTACGTGCCGATGTTCTCGAGGAAGCGGCCGCCATTGGGGCTGCGGTGGTCGGCGACGATGATGCGGTAAAAGGGCCGCTTTTTGGCGCCGATGCGGGAGAGGCGAATGTGAACTGCCATGCTGGGAGGCGCGGAAGGTACGAGCCGAAGGGCCCGTCGTCAAGTCTGACCCTACTGGAAGAACACGTACGTCAGTCCCTGGGACACCGAGGGCCAGTTGGGGATCTGGAGGGTCGTACCGTTGAGGTCGACCTCGACGAAGGCCGGGGGCGACGACGGCACGAAGATGTCGGTCCCGCGCAAGAACGGGATCTGGCCCGAGGAGTACAGGCCCACCGAGCCGCCCTCGGTTTTTCCGTCCTTGTTGGCGTCGTACATGAAGAGGCCGACGGTGACCGTCTGCCGGTTCGCGTCGTCGCCGTTCAGGGCCTGGAAGCCGTTGACCGTCAGGCTATCGCCGAGGTCGTAACGGAACGCGCCGGGCGCGTGGCGAGCGACGATCGTCGTCTCGCTGTTGTCGTTGAGGCCGGTCACGGGGGTCGTCGCGAAGGAAGCGAGTGGATTTGTCGACGGGACGAGGAACCTCAGCCAGTAGTCGGTGCGCTTGAACGGCTGGAAGTAGCTGTGACCGATGACGCCGCCGTCGGGGCCGACGCCACGGAACTCGTACGGCGTCAGGCGCTTGCCCGTCCAGGGGCCCATGATCCCGGCGTCGCCGATGGGGAACGACGCGACGGGCATGCCCCCGTCGTCCTGCGGCGTCGTCAGCTCGTACACCTCGAGCGTCCCTCCCGGCGGCACCGCGTTGTCGCCAAAGGTCTCCGACTTGCCCGCGAGCGTGACCGCGGGGTCGCCGCACTGGATCGTCGTGTACTGCGGGTACTCGCCGTCGGGGCCGCCGTCGGCCCCCTGGTGCAAGTACTGCCAGATGGCGACGAACGTGTCGGTCGAGCCGGCCACGCCGAAGTGATCCTGCGTCTCGAGGAGCACCGTCCGCTGGGCGCCCGTGACCCCGATCGGGCCCGCGATGACGTCCCCGGCGGAGGCGATGCTGAGCGTCGGCACGCCCGCGGCATCGGGGGGGCCGGGCGGGGCCGCCTGGGGCCCTCCTGCGAGCTGGACGTAGTGTGCCACCTTGGCCGCGTGCCCCGGGTCCTGCAGGTAGACGTAGTCCTGGAGGGCACCCTGGGAGTGGCCCATGAGATCGACCTGCGTGAAGCCCGTCTCCGCCAACACGGCGTCGATGGCCTGGTCGATCGGCTCGCCCGCGGCGTCGACTGGCCCGTTGAAGCCGCCGCCCGTCAACCCCGTGCCGACCGCGATGAGCGAGTCGTAGTCGATCGAGATGAATCGATCCGGGCAGTAGCCGTTGCTCGCGAACAGCAAGGCGACGTTGGCGATGTTGTCGCCCGATCCGTAGGTCCCATGAACGAAGACGATGGGCCGCTGCGATTTGTCGCACGTCGTGTCGCTCACGACCACGGGGCACTCGGCGTCGGCGGAGGGCGCGGCCGCCTCCGCGGTCGACGCGTCGACCGTCGTCGCGCCGGATGCCGCGTCGGGCGGAGCGGGTGCCACCGTCGGCGGGCTGCCCCCATCCCCGACGCATCCTGCAACCCCCGCAAGAACCGTCGCAATCGCAACCAGCTTGTTATTGGTCATGGCCCCTCACCGAGTTCCGCCCGCCCGCGCAGGGGCATCTCTACCGCTCCCCCCGGGGGTGGCAATGATTTGCCCATTCTTTCAGTCGAAACGGATTTCTCCGGCGTTGCGCCGATGACCGCGCCCCTTCTCTTCCCGCTCGTGGCGGCGTGGCGGCTCTCCATCCCGGATGCAGTTTCGCATGCAGGTGCATCTGCGAGCTTGAGAGATGGGCGTGCAGCGTGGAGAAACGCTCTATCGAGGCTCGTCGGAGGCGCAAAGGGGCAGAGAGGGCGTGCTGCGTGACGCTCTCGTGTCGTTCCGAGCGTGAGAAACACGCCGTGCGACGGCACCGGCGATCATGCGAGACCGAAAGATGCGCGTGCAAGCCATGCAGAGGCACCTGTCAGCGATGCACACGCCCGTGTCAGCCAAACACAGGCATCTGTCAGCGACGCACGCGCCCGTGTTTGCTTCGCACATGCGCGTGCGAGCCAGGAATGCGGCCGGGTAAACCGGACGTGCCACCGTGTCGGCCAAGGAGATGCCTCGCTCGGGCACGTCGGAGCGCCTCCGTCCTCCACCCCCACCTCTCTGGGCCCAACACGACGGACCGCACACGCCCTCGCCCGAGCGCGCGCCCGCGCTCGAGCCCACGCCCGCCCACGAGCCCACGCCCTTCCTCACCCGTTGACGCTCATCACCCGCGTCAGCCTGATCATCATGGGCACGTGCAGCAAAGCCCCGTACGCGTGGAGCCGCCCCGAGCGCATCATGGAGAGCAAGTCGCCCATCGTACGCACGGCGGCCTGGTCGCGCGGGTCGGGGATCGGCAGGCCCAGGCGGGTCATCAGCGGCACGTTGGAGAGCGCGATGATCCCGTCGGAGGGCCCGCGGATCGTGACGTCGGGAATGCCTACGATGCCGTCGTGGACGGTGAGGCGGCCCCGGTCGAACACCAGGGTCAGCGCGACGTCGGCGTCGTCCGCCACGATCGACACCCGGGCGTCGAGGGCCGCGAAATCCGCGATCTTGTGCGGCTTCGCCTCGAGGTTTTGCCGCAGAAGGTCTGCGAGCATGATGGCGAGGCCATTGTCGCCGGCGCTGGGAGCAAGCACGACCTCGGGCACGGCCTCGCCTCTTATCACGCGAACGTCGCTGGCGGGGCGGCGCGAAATGGGTTACATCCCTTCTCGCATCATGAAACCGTTTTTCTGCGCGCCCGACTTTTATTGGCCCGCCCCGCCGCGGCGCCAGAGGTCGACCTCGTAGAAAAGCCCTTTCGTTTCTGAGGTCCCGAACCCCTGGTCGCCGCGAAGGCAACCGGGGGTTTTCGTTTTCTGGAGCACTGGAGCACTCTCATGCGACCGACCAGCGATCTGAACGTCCTCGACACGCAGCTGCTTCGCAGCCCCGACGCGATGAAGGCCGAGATGCCCATCACGCTCCGCACGGCCGATGTCGTCTACCGGGCGCGCGAGGAGATCCGCGCCGTCTTGCGCGGGCAGGATGCGCGCCTGCTCGTCGTCGTGGGGCCGTGTTCGGTGCACCACCCAGCCGCTGCCATCGAGTACGCCGAGCAGTTCCTCGCCATGCGGCGCCGCTACGAGGACGACTTGCTGCTCGTCATGCGCGTCTACTTCGAGAAGCCTCGCACGAGCCTCGGGTGGAAGGGCCTCATCAACGATCCGCACCTCAATGGCAGCCACGACATCTCGGGCGGCCTCACCATCGCGCGCAAGCTTCTCCTCGACCTCGCCGACCGGGGCGTGCCGGCCGCGACCGAGATGCTCGACCCGATCATCCCGCAGTACCTCGCCGACCTCGTGTCGTGGACGGCGATCGGCGCGCGCACGACCGAGAGCCAGACGCACCGCGAGATGGCGAGCGGGCTCTCGATGCCGGTCGGGTACAAGAACGGCACCGACGGAGGCCTCGCGGTCGCGATCCACGCGCTCATCGCGGCGTCGCGGCCCCACAGTTTCCTGGGCATCGACGGGGGAGGCCGCGTCGCCATCGTTCGCACGGCGGGCAACGCCGACGGCCACGTCGTCCTTCGCGGCGGCAACGGGGGCCCCAACTACGCGGCGGAGCACGTGGCGGCGGCGGCGGCGGCCCTGGCCGAGGCGGGGGTGCAGCCGCGCGTGCTCATCGACTGCAGCCACGACAACAGCGGCAAGAGTCACCTCAAGCAGCCGGACGTCGTGGACGAGGTCGCGCGGCAGGTCGCCGAGGGATCACCCCACGTGCTCGGCGCGATGATCGAGAGCAACCTGGTCGGCGGCCGGCAGAAGTTCGAGCCGGCCGTGACGCAGCCGGACTCGCTCGCGTACGGGCAGAGCATCACGGACGCGTGCGTGGACATGCCGACCACGGAGCGAATGCTCGAGGGCCTGGCCATGGCAATGCGCGGGCGGCGGCAAGCGCGCGTCGCGGAGTAGGGACGCGGACGCAAGCGCGGGCGCGGACGCAAGCGCGGGCGCGGACGCAAGCGCGGACGCAAGCGCGGGCGCGGACGCAAGCGCGGGCGCGGGCGCGGACGCAAGCGCGGGCGCGGGCGCGGACGCAAGCGCGGACGCGGGCGCGGGCGCGGACGCAAGCGCG
>Ga0302326_10017548_pt1 | contig 14930 bp, 8 predicted proteins | sample Palsa_T0_3_FD_202264 | JGI IMG/M metagenome (GOLD analysis project Ga0302326, IMG submission 202264) | Peat permafrost microbial communities from Stordalen Mire near Abisko, Sweden - Palsa_T0_3 | ecosystem: Environmental > Terrestrial > Soil > Palsa > Peat permafrost | place: Sweden: Abisko... | reverse complement strand
GCATGCCGGGCTGAAAGACGATCCGGGCGATGCGCGAGGCCGACAACGGCGTGGCCGGGGAGGAGGGGTCGTCCGGGCAGACGATGGTCCACTGCGCGGTGCCATCGCCACCGGGCACACCGCCACCACCGGCGATGGCATCCCCGGGCGCGGGAATCTGGCAGGCCGCTTCGACATCGGTGCGGTTCGACTCATCGGTAAACACGATGTCCGCGGCCGGAACGTCGGAACGGAGCGGCTGGGCGAAGGCCGGTTTGTCGAACACGACATCGATGGCGGTCGCAGAGGCGGCCGAGGCCGGACGGAGACCCTCGATCAACCGGGCGTTGGGTGCCTCGGTCGTCTCCGGTGCGGCCGAAGACACATGGGCCGCTCCCACGGCGGCCGCGCCATCCGGGTTGGCGCCGCCATCCTCGCCTGACACCGCTCCGGCCTCGACGGCGACGAGGGTGACGTCGACCAACGACGCGGCAGACGTCAGGCTCGGGAAGTTGGCGAGGACCGCGTCGGGATCGACGGGATCGAGCATGGAGTCGGGATCACCCGGGCCACCGGCGGCCTGATAGGGCGTGCCCGGGTCGGAGGAGTCGTAGGCGAGGAAGCGCGTGTAGTCGGGTGTCCCGGTGAGCGCCTTGTCGAAGATGAAGCGGATGAGGGTGCCGGGGGCGAACTGCGATCCGGACTCGTGTGCGCCGACCGTAGCCAGGACTTCGGCACCGACCAACTCGGGCAGCGCCGTCGCACCCCCGCCGGTCTGGAAGGCGGTGATGATCGGTGACACCACAGTGTCCGGCGCTGACTCCTCCCCGCCGGCCAAGATGTTGTCGAGGTTCTCCTGGAGGGTCGGCAACTGGTCACGTACGAACTGCAACGCACCCGGGCCGGGTGAGGCGTCGCTCGTAAGCAGCTGGATGGTGCGAACCCCCTGCTGCGCGGCCAACGGCCCCAAGGCAAGAGCATCGGCGCCCGCCCCCGCATCACCGCCGGACGCCAGGTCGAACTGGCTGTCGCTGAAACCGAAGTGGGCGATGGCGTAGTCACCGACGAGCCGGGCGGTGTCCGAGCGGTCAACCCCTCCGAGCCGGGCGAGCGTGGCCACGCCGAGGCCGTGGATGGCGTCTTCGACGGCCACGGACACCGCGTTTGTCCCGCCGGCGATGATGACTTGCTGGATGCCGAGATCCTCGAGCGTCTGGGCCGCCTGCGGCGACAAGGTGTCGGGGTCGGTGAGCACGATCGGCAGGGATCGGGCGTAGGCGAGCGGCCCGACGGCCAGCGCGTCGGCGAACCCGGCGCCACTGGCGATGATCGCAGTCTTGGCGCCGTCGACGGTGCCGATCGTGGCCGACGGCCCGGGATCCTCGTCGAGGAGGTTCATGGTGTCGTATCGCGTCGCGCCGCCGATCCGGCTGACGACGAGGTCACCGCCACCGGGAGCGGTCGACGGGGTGAGCTCGAATTGGGCCTGCACGTCATCGCCGATGGCTCCCGACAGCCCGACGAGGATCAGCTGCGCGGTCTTCAACGTGCGGAGCGCGTCCAAGGTGGCAGCGGGTACGGGGCCGCTGCGGTTCACGAGCAGGATCGGCGCGTGAAGTTGGCCGGCGAGGTAGTCGGCGGACACGGCGTCGGTGGGGTCGAAGCCGTCAGCGACGAGAGCCGTGCCTGCGCCGGTCGGGAAAGCTTGCATCGAGAGCAGGGCGGCGGTGGCAAACCGGTCGGCGCCGGCCACCCGGGTGAAGCCGAAGGTGCTGCCCGCGGCCTCGGCTGGGCGCGCCGAAGCCATCGCCGCCGCTACGAGGGCGGCCCCGGCGAGCAAGCGGAGGCAGGCGCCGGGCCGGGCGCGGCGGCCGTTGTCAGACAGAGACGGCGCCCTCAGGCGCGGGGTTGGCGGTCGCCGCCGGGGGGTCGAGACCGAGCGCCGTGTTGCCGGTCACCGCGCCCGCGTCGACGGTCGCCAACGTGGCGCCGCCGATCTGTGTCAGCGTCGCCACCGCCCCTGCGGTCGTGTTGCCGTCAACGAACGACGTGCACAGGACGATCTGGTCATTCGTACTAGGTTCGACGCTGGCGCTCGACGAACAGGTCAACTCGGTCCCGTCCTCGTCGTAGAGGTGCAAGCTGCCGTCCGCCAGCGACGCCGGGTTGATCGCCTCGTCAAACGTCCACGTGGGCCGGTAGGCAATCTGCCCGAAGGGGTTGGTGAACTGACCCAGGCTGGCGGACGACAGTTGGACGGCAGCGATGGAGCCGGCGGCAGGGCGCGACCCGGCCGCGTCCGATGCTTCCACGGCGTCCGCAGCGCTGAGCGTCCCACTGTTGACGTTCGTCACCGCCCCGTCCTCGATGAGGCCGCCCGCGACGTCGTAGGTCCGGAAGGTCCCGGACGGGAAGAACAACTCGACCAGGAGGGTCGTGGTGGTGCTTGTGACCTGGCAACCGGAGGCGCCCGTCGCCGGCGCCGAGGTGGTGCACGAACCGCTACCGACCAGCGCTGCCGGCACGCTACCTACCAGGGGGTTGATGCCCACTCCGGGCACGAGCTCGAAGTCGTCGCTGGCGTCGACCGTGACCCCGGTGTCGAACGTGAAGACGGCCTCGTCCGAGGCCGCGCCCGACCCGGGCGTGAGAACCACCGATGAGAGCGAGGGGCTGGGCAACGTCGACCCGCCTGCTCCAGGCACGGACTGCAGATCGTTCCAGACGTCAGCCGCTGACCCTGGAGCGGCGGTGCCGACGGCTCCGAGCCGGTCGACAATCCGGGCGATATCCGAGGTCGTCATCGTTTGGCTAGCCGTGCCCGACGGGTTGGGGCACACGATGGTGACGGTGCTTGTCAAAGCGTCGAATCCGGGGATGGTGCTGGCGGATGCCGGGTTGTTTGGGTTGCCGGCCTCGGGCGCGAAACAGGCGACCTCGACCCCGCTGCTATTGGTGACGGTCGACGGGAAAACAAGATCGAAGGCATTGTCCGTCGTGAGCGTCCCCGGGGCCTGTGGATAGGCGGGCTTGTCGAAGGTCAGGTCGATAGCCGAGGAATCCGGATACGTCGTGCTCGCTTGGCGGATGGCGCCGATGCTGGCAAGGTCCGGGCCATCGGTCTGGCCCGAACCCGGAATACCCACGGCAGCGGGAGTGACCCTCGCCGAGCCGGTCGGACTCAGCGCGCCGGTCCCCGTCACCACCGCACCCTCGACAACCGTGGCCAGGGTGAGGGTGCCGGCGGCGTCGAACCCGTCCGGCGAGGTGAGCGCCGGGTAGGTGGTGGCGTCGAACAGCATGTTCACGGCGTCAACGTTCGTGCTCGCCGGGCAGGTGGCACCGGTACATGGCCCGCTTCCATTGCCAGCGTCACCGGCGTTATAGACCACCCCGTCGTCGGAGGGCCACAGCTTGAAGTCGGCGGCCGTCAGCGTGGCGCCTGCCAGCGTCTGGTTGAAGACGTACTGCACGACGGTGCCAGGGACGTCGTGCGGGCTCGACGTACTCGTGCCGGTGGTGGAGACGATGCTGGCGCCGACCAGCTCGGGCAACACGGTTTCACCCGGGGTCGTCCCAGGCCCGGAGCCACCACCGCCGCCGCCACCGCCGCCGCCTGCGCCGCCCGACGAGGACGACGGGCTGGCGCTGCTCTGGGCCGCAGTGATGGTCGCGGTCGGGACGGCAGCGGGCCCACCGGCGACGTCCAGTGTGCTGAGCGTCGAGGACGCGCCGGCCAGGGCGTCGGCCGTGTATGTGCCGAGCGTCTCGTCGGGCTCGGTGAGCACGATCCCGGCCAGTTGGGAACCGCCCCAGGGCCCCGCCGAGAGGGCGTCGGGGAAGTTCGCCCCGCTGGCGAGGATCACCGTGGACTTCGAGAAGCCATAGGCCGAGATGAGGTAATCCCAGAGCTGGGCGGCCGTGTCCGTACGGTCGGCGCCCGCGAATTGCATGTCGATCGTGATCCCCAGGCCGGTGAGCTGGGCGTTGATGCCCGGGTTGAGGGCGCTGGAGCCGCCCATGAGCAGCACGTCTTTGATCTTGTCGGTGGTCAGGGTGGCCAGTGCCTGCGAGGAGAGCGCCGCTTGGGACCCATCGGTGAGGACGATGGGGAAGTGTCTCGCCCACGCCAGCGGCCCGGCCGCCAACGCGTCGGGGAAGTCGTCGCCTGTGGCGATGATCGCCGTCGGCTCCCCGGCCGGGTCGCTGCCCGCGGTCTGGCCGGCCTGGGTGTCGACGATCTCGGAGGTGTCGTAGCGCGTGGCCCCGCCGAGCTGGGTCACCGAGTAGCCCGACTGGGCGAGGGCGAGGAGGACGCTCGGGCCGACCGCGCCGGTGCCGCCGACCGTCTCGCTGAACAGCGGGTCGCTCGAGGTCGCCGAGGTGAGCAGGACGGGCGCGTCGAGCTGCCCGGCGAGGTAGTTGGCGGCCAGCCCGTCGGGGAAGTTCGTGCCGGTGGCGAGGATGACCTGTCCGCTCGGCACCCCGCCCGGGAACGCCGCCTCGGCGATGTCAGCCGACGTGGCGTACCGGTCAGCTCCGGCGACGACGCGGACGGTCACCGTCGAAGCGGCTACTGCCGGTTGAGCGGCCAGGACACCACCGCTGGCCGCGAGCGTCACTCCCGTGATCACGGACACGACAACCCGTCGCCACCAAGCAACATCGAAACGCACGGCTGACCCCTTCCCAGATCTGGCACCACCGTTGAGGGAGTCCCTCCCTCTACGAAACCACGCCAGCCAGGCCTTGTGACACCGGGGGTGCAAAAAGCCGGGAGCCCCGGCCCCCATCGCTGGGGACCGGGGCTCGCCGATCACGACTCGTAGAGCGAGACGTTGTTAGGCGCTGACAGCACCCTCAGGGTTGGGGTTGTCGCTGGCAGCCTCGTTGTTGATGCCGGTGGCGGTATCGCCTGCGACACCGTTGAAGTCCACTGTTGCCAGTGCCACAGCGGCAAGCTGAGCAGCAGTAGCGGACGTGGCGCCCGTGGGCGAGTTGCCCTGCACCATGTTGCCGCAGCCCACCGTGTTGTCACCGGTGCCGACTCCGACGCCGATGGTGCCTGCCTGGCAGGTCAGCTCGGTGCCGTCAGCGTCGTACAGGTGGAACGCTGCCTCGTCCAACGGCTGGCCAACGGCCGTGACCGTCGGGCAGGGGGTGGTGTTGAGGCAGACAGCCTGGTTGAACGTCCACGCCGGTGCGTAGATCGTCTGGCCGAGGCCGTTGGTGGTGCTTCCGACGGTGGCCGAGGTCAGCTGCGGCGCATCGATGGACCCGGGAGCGACGCTGGTTGCGGCCGAATCGGCAGCACCCAGCTCATCGTCGCCGTTACCGATGTTCGGCGCGTTGGACGTGTACACCGAGCCTGCGGCAACGGATCCGCCGACGGCACCAACGCCGCCGAGGGTACCGGGCTCGAAGTACAGGGCCACCTCGAGGGTGGTCGGACCGCCCGTGACCTGGCAGGCCTCGGTGGCGGTGCTCGACGGCGTCGCCGGGGTGGCGACCTGGCAGGCCGCGGGACCCTGGAACGGCACCGCCGTGCCTCCCTCGGTGACGAGGCTGAAGCCGGTAGCGGTGATGGCGTTAGCCCCGCCGGCATTGTTGCAACCCGCACCATCGGTGCAGCCCACGATGCCGGTGTCGAACGTGAACAGCGCCACGTCCGGAGCCGTCGCCGACGTGCCCGGGGTCAGCGTGAGGCTGGCCAGGCTCGGCGTCGGGAAGGCGATGGCGTGCGGCGCCTTCGACGCCTCGAGGAACCCGTTGGGGACGTCACTGCCGGAGGTCGAAGCCGCCGTCCCGACACCCTCGCCGGCGCCCGTCTGCACGATGATCCGGCCGACGTTGGCGGTGGTCAGCGTGGAAGCGGGGCTACCGGGCTCGTTGGGGCAGACAATCGTGACGGTGTCTGTCGACGTGTTGTAGCCGGGCACGGTGTAGCCGGTCCCGCCGTTGTTGGGATCGGCCAACTGGGGCCCGACGCACGCCACTTCCTGACCGAGCGCCGTCGCCGTCTCGGGGGAGGCGGTCGGCGAGATGCCCGACGCCGGAGCGGCGTAGACGATGTCGTACGACGCGTCCTCCTCACCGACGCCAGCAGCCTGCGGATAGGCGGCCTTGTCGAAGGTCAGGTCGATTGCCGAGCACTCGCCTGCCGCACATCCGGCGATGAATGTGTCCAGCGCGTCGGTTGTGGCGGCCGCACGGGGGGTGCCGATGCTCTCGAGATCGGGAGCGGCGGTGACCCCAGCCTCCGGGGCGACGGTGCTTGCAGCGCCGATACCGACCGAAGAAGCCGGGCTGAGCTGCCCGCTGGTGTTGGTGGTTGCACCCGTGACGATCGTGGCGAGCGTGAGCTGACCCGAGGAGTCAGTGCCCGTCGTGCTCTCCAGCGGGAACGTGTCGGGTCCAGCGGCGCCGTTGGCCGGGTCGAACAGCACGTTGATGGCATCCGGGTTGGTCGCGTAGGCACAAGCGGCGCTGACGCCACAGATGCCGTCGCCCGGGAAGCCGCTGGTGTGCGGGGTCGCACCGACGTAGTCATCCGCCGAGGGGTACACGTAGAAGTCCTCCGGCGGGTACAGCGCGCCGTTGAGGGCCTGGTTGAACACGTACTCCACGACAGTGCCCTTGGCGTTCGCCGAGTTGGCCTGCGATGCCGAGGTCGTCGAGACGATGCTCGAGGACACCAACTGCGGCAGGCTCGTCTGCGTGGCGACCGTCTTCTCGAGCGCAGCCTGGGCTGCGGTCACGGTTGCCGTGGGCACGGCAGCGGAACCACCGACGACGACGAGCGCGCTGGCCGTGGCGGCCAAGGCGTTCATCTCAGCAGTGGTGTAGGTGCCGAGGGTCAGGTCCGGCTCGGTGAGCAGGATGCCCTGCGGATCGCCGCCCAGAGCGCCAGCAGAGAGCGCGTCGGGGTAGTTGCCACCGCTGGCCAGGATGACCGAGCCGGTCGAGAAGCCGTAGGTCGAGGTGATGTACGCCTCGAACTGGCCGGCCGTGTCGGTGCGGTCAGCGCCGGCGAACTGCTTGTCGATGGTGATGCCGAGGCTGGTCAACTGGGCGTTGATGCCCGGGTTGATGGCAGCAGACCCACCCATGATCAGCACGTTCTTGATGGCATCGGTCGACAGGGTCGCCTGGGCCTCAGGCGACAGGGTCGTCAGGCTGCCATCGGTGAGGATGACCGGGAAGTGCTTGTCCCAGGCCAGGGGGCCAGCGGCCAGCGCGTCCGGGAAGTTGTCGCCCGTGGCGATGATCGCGGTGGCGTTGCCACTCACACCAGGTCCGGGCGTCTCGCCGGACTGGGTGTCGATCAGCTGGGCCGTGTCGAACCGGGTCGCGCCGCCAATCTGGTTGACGGTGTACCCGTCACCCTGCAGCGCGGTCATGACATCGGCGCCGACGGCGGCGGTGCCACCGACGATCGTGATGTCCTTCGTCGACCCGATCAGGAGCTTGGCGAGCGCCGCCGTGGTCTCCGGGAAGTCGGGGTCGCTGGCGGTGGCCGGCGTGAGTAGGACCGGCGCATCAAGCTGGCCCGCGAGGTAGTTCGCCGCCAACGCGTCGGGGAAGTTGCCGCCGCTGGCGAGGATGACGTGGCCGCCGGGCACGCCGTTGGGGAACTTGGCCTCGGCGATCGCGGCCGAGGTCCCGTAGCGGTCGGCGCCGGAATAGGTCGTCACCGTCACGGTCGCTTCGGCGTGAGCCGCAGGTGCCGCGAAGGGAACCAATCCGGCAGAGATGGTCACCGCAGCTGCTGCTGCGACACCTCCCCTACTCCACTTACTTAGGCGAAAACGCAAGACAAGCCTCCTGGGCTCAATGGATTGGATGATTGCCTGAGGCCTACGCCACGCAACCAGACTGCTTAACTGCTGGTGACACTCGGCTGTGACACCCGTGTCGAGGAAATCCACCGACACCGGTCTCCGAGGCCGGAGGCACCCTAGCGTGCCAATCACGCGATGTCACGAACGGGCAAATCGTGCGCAGCCGTGTGAAATTCAGCGAGCGGGGCGATACACCCCGAACTCCCCACGGAGGACATCGCTGACCTCACCCAGCGTGGCCATCAGCCCCAGGGCCGCACGCATCGGTGGCAACACGTTCTGGGTGCCCCGGGCCGCAGCGGCCACGTCAGCCAGGGCGGCGTCAACGGCCGCTTGGTCGCGCTCGGCCCGCACCCGTTGTGTCCTCTCCACCTGGGCGGACTGCATGGCCGGATCGATCGGGAACACCTCGGCCGCTTCCGGTGCCTCGTCGACGTAGCGGTTGACCCCGACGATCACCTTCTCGCCGTGGTCGACGGCCTTGACGTACTCGAAGCTCGCCTGCTCGATCTCGTCTTGCATGAAGCCCGCCTCGATGGCCGCCACCGCCCCGCCCATCTCGTCGATCCGGCGGATGTAGTCCCACGCCGCCTCCTCGACGGCGTCGGTGAGCGACTCGATGAAGTAGGAGCCGGCGAGGGGGTCCACGGTGTCGGTCACGCCCGACTCGTAGGCGATGACCTGCTGGGTCCGCACCGCGGTCCGGGCGGCCCGGGCCGTGGGGAGTCCGAGGGCCTCGTCGAAGCCGTTGGCATGCAGGCTCTGCGTCCCGCCGAGCGCGGCCGCCAGGGCCTGGAGGGTCACCCTGATGACGTTGTTCTCCGGTTGCTGGGCCGTCAGCGTGCTCCCCCCGGTCTGGGTGTGGAACCGCAGGAGCTTGGACTTCTCGGCCTTGGCCGCGAACCGCTCGGTCATGATGCGCGCCCACATCCGGCGAGCGGCCCGGAACTTGGCCACCTCCTCGAACAGGTTGTTGTGGGCGTTCCAGAAGAACGAGAGGCGAGGAGCGAAGTCGTCCACGGCCAGGCCGGCTTCGACGGCCGCCTCGACGTAGGCGATCCCGTTGGCGAGCGTGAAGGCGATCTCCTGGACAGCAGTCGAGCCGGCTTCTCGGATGTGGTACCCGGAGATCGAGATGGTGTTCCACTGCGGGAGACGCTCTTGGCAGTAGGCGAAGATGTCCGTGATCAGGCGCATCGACTGGCGCGGCGGGTACACGTAGGTGCCCCGGGCCACGTACTCCTTCAGGATGTCGTTCTGGATCGTGCCGCCGAGTTGCGCCGCCGCGACCCCCTGCTCCTCGGCCACCAGTTCGTAGAGGAGCAGGAGGATGGCGGCCGTCGAGTTGATGGTCATCGACGTCGTCACCTCGGCGACCGGTATCCCGCCGAGCAGCAACCGCATGTCGGCCAGCGAGTCGATCGCCACGCCGACCTTGCCGACCTCACCGAGGGCGCGCGGGTGGTCCGAGTCGTAGCCCATCTGGGTGGGCAGGTCGAAGGCGCAGGACAGACCGGTCGATCCGCTGGCCAGCAGCAGCTTCCACCGCTCGTTGGTCGCCTCCGCCGTGCCGAAGCCGGAGTACTGGCGGAAGGTCCACGGCCGGCCCCGGTACATGTCGGGCCGGATGCCGCGCGTGTAGGGGTACTTCCCCGGCCGCCCGAGCTTGGCGGCGGGGTCCCAGCCGGCCAGGTCGGCCTCGGTGTAGACCTCGCGGATCTCGATGCCCGAGTCGGTGCGGTACTGCTTGGGATCGCCGGCCATGCCCCCAGACTAGGGGGCGGTCGTGGACGTCGCCGAGGCCGCTGCGCAGGGTGCGGTCGGGTCCGCCGAGCCCTGCGTGAACTGCAGGTCCAGCGCGCCGGTCGAGCCCGTCGCAGGCACGGTCAGCGTGCCGCTCACGGCCATGGCGCCGTCGAAGGAGGGAGGACCGCCCGTCACCGTCGCCGTGCCCACCACGATGTAGACCGTGCCCGTCGGGCCCGGCGTCGACGAGGTGAACGCGAGCGAGAACACCACCTTGTCGGAGATGCCGTAGGACCCGCCCCAGAGGAACCGGCCACTCAGCGAGGCCGAACACACCGGCGCCCCAGTCGCCGGAAGCGCCAGGGTGGTGTCGAGCGAGCCGCCAGACGACGGGTGGGCTGCTATTGCCAGCTCGGCGGAGGCCTCAGTCGGTGCACCGTTGGAGTCGGTCGCCACCCCGGTGCTCTGCAGGGCGGCGAGCACGGCAGGTGCGGCCGCCGTCGTCGTGGTCACCTGGCCAACGGCCACCCCGACCACAGGCGGGGCGGGGACGGTCGTCGTCGACGTCGAGGGCGCCACCGTGGTCGAGGTCGTCGACGTGGTCGTCGAGGAGGTGGTGCTCGACGTGGTGGAGGGCGCCGCGTACACCACCTTGAAGGCCGGCCCCGCCGCGGCCGCTGCTGCGGACGTCCCGCCCCCGGCTGGGCCATCGCCAGCGCCGGCGACGACCACCGTCGGACGGGCCGGAGGGGGCGGCGCCACGGACTGGCCGAAGAACGGGACGGCGGCCACGGCCGCGACCGCCACGCCGGTGGTGGCCACCGCGGTGAGGGCGCCGGCCCGGGCCGGAACGCTCACGGCGTCGGACATCGCCCCCGCGGAGTTGGTGACGTGCTGTGCCCACCGCGGCGCCCAGCGGGTACCCCTCCTGAGCAGGGCACCGACGGCAACCGTCCCCTCGACCATGCGGCGCAGCGCGGCCCGGGCCCGGCTGACGCGGGCGCGGGCGTTGTCCTCGGTGATCCCCTGCCGATCGGCCATCTCGGCGTACTCGAGGTCGAGCACGTCGCGCTGCAACAAGGCGTCTCGATAGCTCTCGGGCAACTGTTGGATGGCGGACACGACCCGGGTCAGCGCCTCGCTCTGCTCGAACACGTCCTCAGGCGAGACGCCCTCCGACGACGGCAGCGCGGTCCATCGTTGCTCGGCGTCGAAGTCCTTGGCCCGCCGGACCCCCTCGGTGGCGCACACGTTGGCGATGATCCGGTGCAGCCAGGCGCCCAACTGATACTCGCCGGCGAACGCCGGCAGCGCCCGGTAGGCGCGCAAGAACGTCTCTTGGACGGCGTCCTCGGCCAGGCGATCGTCCCCGAGGTTGCGGCGGGCATGGCCGTACAGGGCCGGGTAGTACCACCGCACGATGTCGTCGAACGCGGTGGGATCGCCGCCGAGGTGAGCCAGCACGAGATCGCGCGCCGACGACGGCTCTCCACGACCTCGTTCGCTCCGGGCTAGCGACATGGCGCCCCCCACACCGCCGCGCCCCACCTCAGCATCGGCACGGTCGCGAAGTGTAGGGCACCAAAGGTCACGTGAAGCATCACATGTCGGGCGCGATTGCCCGCTCGCGCTCGATCTTCGCCCGCCCGACCTGGACGAGGCGGAGCACGGTGACGAGTCCGACACCACCTACGGCGTTGCCAGCCACCGCGACACCGAAGCTCTTCACCCAGGCCACGTAGCCAAAGGGGGCGCCGGCCTCGAGGGCCCCGAACATCTCCAGGCTCATCACGATGGCGTGGTTGAGCGACCCGGCGGCGAGAAGGAAGGCCGCCGCGACGGCAGCGACAAGCCTTCCCCCCTCGGTCTTGGCGCCGTGCTGCATCCAGGTCATCAAGGTGATGACGCCCCCACCGAGCACCGCGGCGGCAAAGGCCTGGCCCCCGAGGCCGATCGACACGAAGTGCTGTCCCATCGCGATGATCGTCGGTTTGAGCTGGGGCAGGCCGGTGACGATCAGCGCCATGGCCACCCAACCGCCGATGAGGTTCATCACCAACGTGCCGAACCACAGCCGGGCCAGGGCCCGCAACTTGGCCCGGCCGGCGACGATGGCCGTGATCGGCACCAGGAAGTTCTCGGTGAACAGCTCGCTGCCCGCCAAGGTCAAGGAGATGAACCCGATGCTGAAGGCCAGCGAGCCCAGCACCACCGAGCCCGTCTCCTGCCGCACGAGGGCGAGGGCCATGACACCCACCCCGACATCGATGCCGCCGACGGCGCCCGTGGCCAGCAACCCGGGCCAGGTCCGAATCAGCCGGCGGGTGCCCTCCTCGATCGTCCGCTCGAAGACCGGCGCGATGGCCTCGTCCCGGTCAGACGGACGGGGGGCGTGGAATTCCGTAACGGCCGATTCGGACACCCGGTCAGCGTTCCCGCACAAGGTGGCGGGAAACCTCGGCGACGTTCGCCTCAGTGGCGGTGGGGCATGCAGAGCTCGTCGTACTCGGCGATGACGATCTGGTCCTTCGGGATCGAGCAGGCCGGGCAGTTGGGGTCGCGGCGCACCTTGAACGTCCGGAAGCTCGCCTCCAGGGCGTCATAGGCCATCAGCCGGCCGGCGAGGCTGTCGCCCAGACCGAGCACCAGCTTGATGGCCTCCATGGCCTGGAGGCTCCCGATGACGCCGGGCAGCACGCCCAGGACCCCCGCCTCGGCGCAGCTCGGCGCCAGCTCGGCGGGCGGCGGCTCGGGCAGCAGGCAGCGGTAGCACGGGCCGACATAGGGATGGAAGACGCTCACCTGGCCCTCGAAGCGGAAGATCGCCCCGTAGACGACGGGGATCTCCTCGAGGAGCGAGGCGTCATTGACCAGGTAGCGGGTCGGGAAGTTGTCCGTCCCGTCGACGATGACGTCGTAGCCCTTGATGATGTCGAGGACATTGTCGGCCCCGAGGCGGGTGTCGTAGGTGACCACGTTGACATCGGGGTTGAGGGCCGTCAGCGTCTTCTTGGCCGAGTCGACCTTGCGGTCGCCGATCCGGTCCATGTTGTGGAGGATCTGGCGCTGGAGGTTGGAGGCGTCGACGACGTCCATGTCGATCACACCGAGGGTGCCGACCCCGGCGGCCGCCAGGTAGAGGCCGGCCGGCGAGCCCAGGCCGCCGGCGCCGAGGAGCAGGACCTTGGAATCGAGCAGCTTCAACTGGCCGGTCTCGCCCACCTCGGGGAGGAGCAGGTGGCGCTGGTAGCGGTTGCGCTGCTCCGCGGTGAGCGACTGCGGCACCTTCCAGCTGCGCCCTTCGTCCTTCCAGCGGTTGAACCCGCCCGCCATCGAGACGACGTCGGTGTAGCCCAGCTCTTGGAGCGTTTTGGCGGCGAAGGCGCTGCGGGTGCCGCCGGCGCAGTAGACGACGAGGGGGGTGGCGTGGTCAGCGATGCGCCCCTCCACATTGGTCTCGAGCTGACCGCGGGGGATGTGGACGGCGCCCGGGATCGTCCCCTGCGTGTACTCGTCCGGCTCGCGCACGTCGAGGAAGGTCGCCTTGCCGCTTCTCGCTTCTGCGGCGGCGGTGTCGACCTCGGTGATCTCGGACTTGGCCTGGTTGAGCAGCTCGCGGAACGTCGCCATATGTGGGCAAAACCCTAGCGCCCCGGTCGGCATTCCCTCCGGGTCAGGTCTGGCTACCGCAGAGGAGAGCGGGGAGCGTCTCGGAGAGCGGGCCCCGGAGGACCTCGTCGGCGATGTCGTCGTAGGGGGTCGGCTCGGCGTTGAGGATGACCAAGCGGGCACCTTTTCTCTTTGCCCGGGGGACGAGCGAGGCCGCCGGGTGGACACCGAGGCTCGACCCGGCGGCGACGAACACCTCGGCCGCGTCGGCCGCGTCCTGCGCGTGCCGCAGGACCATCGGGTCGAGGTTCTCGCCGAAGCTGACCGTGGTCGACTTTTGGATCCCGCCGCAGCGTTCGCATCTCGGGTCCGGGTCGCCGGCGCGAACCCGGGCGACGGCTTCCTCCATGGTGCGGAGGTCGCCGCAGGTCCAGCACCGGGTGCCGTGGGCGTTGCCGTGGAGCTCCACGACTCTCGTTGGGTCCGAACCGGCGAGCTGGTGGAGGCCGTCGACGTTCTGGGTGACAATGGCGATGAGGGTGCCGCGGTGCTCGAGTTCAACCAGTGCGGTGTGGGCGGGGTTGGGCTTGGCGTCCCAGATCGGGCTGGTGAGGCGGTTGCGCCACGACCTTCTTCTCACGCCTGGGTCGTGGAGGTAGTGGGTGAGGGTCGCCATCTTCTCGGCCTCGGGATCGCGGGTCCACGTGCCCTGCGGGCCCCGGTAGTCGGGGATGCCGGACTCGGTGGACATGCCCGCGCCGGTGAGGACGGTGACGGCGTCAGCAGCGCGGAGCCAGGCAGCGGCCATGGGCCACCAGTCTAATCTCGGCTTGACATCTCATGGAACAACATGAAATATCAGTATATCCCTTCCCCCTTCTGGTGTTACCCGCTGCTGTGCGAGGAGACCTGCGCATGACCGATCTGATGAAGCTCGCTGACGAGACCACCTTGCCGGGGGTCCCACCAGAGTTGTTCGCCTCTACGACCCTGGCCCTGCGGCCTTGGGTGGATGAGCTCATCGACACCTTGGGGTTCGATCCCCGGTCGTCGTACGTCGAGCGATTTTGGCTGCCGATCCTCGGTCCATCCACGACCTGGCTTCTGCGGCGCATTGCGACTGCGTTCGACCGGACACCCTCGGGGTTTCTCTTGCCGCTCGCGGACACAGCCCGCGAGCTGGGGTTGGGGGAGAAGAGCGGACGGCACTCCCCGTTCCTCCGGGCCCTGTTCCGGTCGTGCCAGTTCGATATGGCCCGGGTGGTGGAGACGACGCTCGAGGTCCGGCGGCGCGTCCCGCCCCTCAACCGGCGCCAGGTGCAGCGGCTCCCCGAGGGCCTGGCCGGCGAGCACCGGGCATGGCAGGAGGCCCAGCTCCGGGTGCCGACGGGGGAGGCGACCCGCCGCCGGGCCCAGGCTCTGGCCCTGACGCTGCTCGAGATCGACCCGGACGCGAGCGCAGTCGAGCAGCGCCTGACGAGCTGGAGCCTCCATCCCGCCGTCGCCCATGACGCCATTCGGTGGGCGTGGGAGCGCCATGCGGCCGCGGAGGCCGCCGCCTTGGCTGGGGCCGGAGCGGGCGGGGGTGCGGCCGGGCCTCCGCCTCGCCGCCCGCCGGCGGCGTGACCCCGGGCAGCGTGACCCGGCCGCGGCCGCGGGCCGTCTCCCCCGGGGCGGCGTCCCCGAGGCGGCGTCCCCCGGGGCGGCGTCCCGGGGGGTTTCCCCCGGCCGGCGGCCCCGGGGCGGCATCCCCCG
>Ga0302326_10017546_pt1 | contig 14931 bp, 12 predicted proteins | sample Palsa_T0_3_FD_202264 | JGI IMG/M metagenome (GOLD analysis project Ga0302326, IMG submission 202264) | Peat permafrost microbial communities from Stordalen Mire near Abisko, Sweden - Palsa_T0_3 | ecosystem: Environmental > Terrestrial > Soil > Palsa > Peat permafrost | place: Sweden: Abisko... | reverse complement strand
CCCCGTGCCACCCGCTCTTGCCCCGTCGATAGGAGCATCAGCCGGTGTCACCGTTCTAACCCGGCGGAATGCCGGACCAGTCATGGTGGAAGCCCACAACCGATGGACTTTCACTAACGGAAGCGTCTACCTTCCCAAAAGCGGGGGCAGGGCGCAAGTGTATTTTTGCCACTACTACCCGGCTCGGATGTTCAGAAATTTGACCTCGGTGCAGCCCGGGAGCTTTTGGATGCGCTCGACGATGGTGGCCCGGTGCAGGAACAGTTCATTGCGCACGACCGCGTGGGATGCGTGGACGGTCAACCGGTGCCTGGCATCAAGGTGGACGGCGTGGGAATAGGAGGCGTTGGCTTCGCCGACCAATTCCGGCCAGTGGTCGCGGATCGTCTGTTCGGGCGAAGAACGGCCGATCTGGTGCTTAACCATCAGCTCATCAATGATTGACGTCAGTTCACGGGTTGGACGGCGCCGCATTTTCCGCGGCTCGTTGCTGGGCACGCGGCGAAAGTCGCCGATGAGGCGCTCGGCGACTTTGCTGAAGGATTGGGGTTCGTTAGACACAATAGAGATATTTTTTAACAGGTCTTCTTCCCGATCTTCCCGAACTTCCTGTTCAAACTGTCTTTGTTTGTTTTTTGGTTTCCTCTTCCCAGAGGCGGCTGTAGCGGACGAAGGCGCTGAAGGCGGTGGCCCAGGCGATATAGAAGCCGGGATAGCCGTCGAGAAAGCCCCGCCGCAGCACATAGGCGCGGAAAAAACGCCAAAAGGGGCGAAAAACGGCGCGCCCAAGGGAAAAGCCCCGGCTCTTTTCCCGCTGTTGTTGCACGAAGAGGTCGGCAAACAGGTTGATTTTCGAGACATGGCTCGCAATCGAGGGGAATGAATAATGATGGAGGTCGCCGCGCAGGGTCGCCACCGGGCCGTTGCAGATCATCTTTTCATGCACAAAAGCGTCGCCGCCCCAACGGGCGCGATGGCGCTGGATCAGCCGGAGACTGTAGTCGGGATACCAGTCCCCATGGGTTATCCAGCGGTTGATGAACCAGACCTTGCGCGGAAAGCGCGCCCCGGCGAATTGCCCGGCATCGGGGCGGGAAAGGAAGGCGATGATGTCGGCGCGCAGTGCGGCGGACACCTCCTCGTCCGCGTCGAGGCAAAGCGCCCAAGGCTGGGTCGCGAGGTCGATCGCCGCATTCTTGGTGTCCCGGTAGCCCTGCCACGGAAGGTCCTGCACCCGGGCGCCGCTTTCCCGGGCGATCGCCGCGCTGCCATCGGTGGTGTCATTCAGCGCGACAAGGATTTCGGCTACCCAGCCCTGCACGCTCGCGAGGCAGCGCGGCAGGTTGGCCGCCTCGTTGCGGGCGACAATCACGACCGAGAGGGGGAGGGTAGTCTGGGAGATCAAAATGATTCACCGCGGAGGCGCGGAGGACGCGGAGGCATTAATAGGGTGGGCGAAATGAATTGGTTAAATCGAATTTTTGAAAACGAGCGACCTCACAATTTGATAGATGTAACCGCACGATCTCCAGGATCGCACCAGCGCTTTCTTTGCTGCCCCGGTTCTCAGGATGAGCGCATTCGCCGCCGCGAGCAGGGCAAAGGCGGGGACCTTGACGGCGTTGGCGAGGAGACGCGACGCAAGATAGCCGGCGGCGCCGGGCCGGCCCGCGCGATCGACGACGCGGGACCGGGCGGAATCGAAGGCGTGCCGGAGCGCGTAGCCCAGGCTGAGCCGGGAGGCCGGGATCTGGTGCAGGACCTTGGCGCCCGGGACAAACCAGATCTCAAGTCCCGCGGCCCGGAGCCGGCGGATCATCTCGCCGTCGCCGCCGCCGAAAAGGCGCGCGCCCTGCCGGTCGAGATCGGTGTGGAACAGCCCGTGCTTCTCGAAAATCCAGCGCGGCATGGCGAGGTTGGCCCCCATCGGCGATTGCGCGGAGGGAAGCGGGCCGGCGTCCGGACGATAGCCAAGGGGCCCGTGGGCGTGGCCCAGCCAGGGAGGCAGCCCATCGGGAAAAACCGGGATCACCTCGCCTCCAACCGCGCCGATTTTCCCCGCGGTATCGCGGGCGAACGGCGCCGCGATGCCCGCGATCCAGTCGGGCTCCACCAGGATGTCATCGTCGGCGAAGAGGATGATGTCACCCGAAGCCTCGGCGATGGCGCGGTTGCGCGCGTGATCGAGGCCTTGGCTGGTTTCGAGAAAATAGCGAGGGGCGGGCCTTTCGCCGGCAAAGGACTCGACGACGGCACGCGTGTGGTCGCGGGAATTATTGTCGATGACCAGCACCTCGAATTGGTCGCGGGGAAAATCCTGCCGCGCGATCCCCGCCAGGGTCTGGCGCAGCAGCTCGGCCCGGTTGTGCGTGGGGATGGCGACGGTGACTTTCATCTCGAGACCGCCTTCAGGCCCGCCCAGGCCCATCCGCTGGGGATGCCGGAAAATGGGATATGCCCGAGGCGGAGCGCCCGCCGCAGCGAAGCCGGGCGCTCGGGGAAACGGGCGGCGTAGGAGCGCGCATTGCGGTAGGTGAAAAAGCGCGCCAGCCAGCGGCCGAGACGAGGCGTCTTGGAAAACTGTTCTCGCACGATCCTCAGCCGCAGCAGGTGCGTCTCGCGCAGCATCCGGCTCCAGGTGCGCTCAGTCCATTGGCCGGGAGACACCCGGTAAAACGCCCCGACGGCGCGCACCACCTCGACCGGGCCGGCGCACGCCACCCGGTACCAGAAATCGTAATCGGCGAGCGGACCCTGGCGTTCGTCAAAACCATTCAGCTTCGACGCCAGCTCCCGGCGAAGGAGCACCCCGGGAAAAGGAGTCATCGAGCTTTTGAGGAAATAGGCCGGCGGGTACGCCATTATGGCCGGCTGGCCGTTCGGCGGCGACCGATTGGGCTGTGCCGGCCCCTGCACGGTCTGGGTGCAAACGGCGGCCAGGTCCTCCCGCAGGCGCGGGACCACGCTCGCGAGATACCACGGATAAAGCGCGTCGTCCTCGTGCAGGACCGTCACCCACTGCCCGCGGGCCATTTGCAGGCAGCGATTCCAATTGCCCACGCCTCCGAGCGGCGGATCGTTCCGAAAATACGCGCAACGCCCCCCGGGGAACTGCGCCGCCAGGTTGCGCGTCTCCTCCAGGCCTCCGTCGTCGCAGATCACCACCTCGTAATCCACGGACAACGTCTGCGCCGCGATGCCGGAGAGCGCCTCGGCGAGAAATCGCGGCCGATTGTAGGCTGGGATCGCAAAGGTTACGAGCGGGGGATCCATCCGCTTATCCTCCATCACGTTTTTTGGTAAGACCAGACATCCTGGTGATTGTCCCAGCCGCGCGCCGCGAATCGCGCCAATCTCACCTGCCCCGGAAAGCGCCCGGCCATCGTCTTTTTGATATAATCCTCAGAATAAATAGCCATGCCATAATAGCCGCCGGGCTTGTAGGGCGTGTGGCACCAGCCATCGCGGGCGTAGCTCTCGCGCAACTGGCCTTCGATCGCCGGGAATCGCTTGCCATAGCCGGCCAGCCCGGGATGGGTGAAGCAACTCTCGCCCTGAGTGGTGAACACCATCAGGCCTCCCGGGTTCAGCGTTTCGACAAACCGCGCGAACAGATCAAAACTCGGGCCCGAGGCGAGGTGGGAGAAAAGCGATCCCACCCAGATGAGGTCGTAACGATCGGGAAACGACATTTTCTTCGGATCGTCATTGGAGTACAGCGCCTTCGCCCCGAACTCCTCATGGCAGAAATCGGCGGCCTGCCGGTCGATTTCGCAGGCGGAGATGCCCGCGGGGTCCATTTTGCCCCGCAGCCACCGCAAGACCCGCCCGTGACCGCAGGGAAGATCCAGGCAGGTGTGGATATCCGCCCAGGTGAGGTTGCAGGCCGCGAACGTCGCCTCGATATTGGTCAACGCGGACAATCCGACCGAAAGATAATGGTCCAGGCCCTCCTGGGACGCCGGCGCCAGCATGAGGTCAAGCGTATCGATGGCCCCGATGACGCCGGGAAACCGGTTGATCGTGAGGAATCGGGGCAGCCGCGGGCAAATCTTGTGCAGCCGGGTGCGCTTGAGAAACAGGCGCTTCAGCTTCATCGCGCCGAAACTCGTGTAGTTTTGGGTCATAAGGCCTTGACGCGCTCGATCTGGGCGCGCACGGCGGCGAAGACCTCGTCAACCTCGATGCGCCGGACGCAATAATTGTGATACGAATCGGCCGGCACGCACTCGGTTGGCGCAACGCACGCCGTGCACGGCAGCGACGGCTGGAGCAGAGTGTGGCCCTGGCCGCTTGGGGGAAAGAGCACGCTGCTCTGCGAGCCATACAGCGCGACGACGGGCGTGCCGACGGCGGCGGCCACGTGCATCGGCCCGCTGTCGTGGCAGAGAACGACGGCGGAAAGGCGCGCGAGGGCGGCGAAGCGCGTCAGGGCCAGCGGCTCGGTGAATGCGAGGATGTGCGTGCGCGCAATCCGCCGGATCGCCACGATGAGCGCTTTTTCCCCGGGACCGCCCGCCAGCACGACCTGCGCCCCGAGCTCCTCCTGGGCTCGGTCGCACACCGCGGCGAATCGCTCCGCGGGCCAGACCCGCCAGGAGCTGCGGCTGCCGGGATGGACGAGCAGCACGGGCCCGCTCGCGCCGACGATCCGCCGCAGCACCGCGACGTCCTCCTCGCGCGGGACGAGCCGCACGTCGCGTGTTGCCACCGGCACCCCCGCCGCCGGGAGGGTGCGCAGGAAATATTCGGTGATCGGGCGGGACTCGTGCTCCTCGTTCGGATCGTGGACGATGTCCGTATAGCACTGGCGCAATTTCAGGGGAAAACCTCCGTGATGGAGCCCGAGGCGAAACGGGGCGCCGGTAAACCGAGTGATCAGGGCGGTGCCCTCGGTGTTGTCGAAATTAAACACATGGGTCCAGCGGGTGCGGCGCAGTTCCCACAGGAAGCCGGGCCAGGCGCCGAAACCCCGGGGCAGCAGCAGCGGCTCGTCTCCGTCGGGATTGAGCGCGAGCACGCCGGCATAGGCCGGGTCGGCCAGCACCCGGATCTCGGCCGACGGCCGATACAACCGCAGATTGCGCAAAAAGGAGCCGAGCAGCACGATGTCGCCGAGATAACGGCGGCGAATGACGAGAATATGCGGGTTTTCCACCATCGAGTGCACCTATCGTTCACCGCTTCCTAGGGCTGCGTCCATCGCAAACGCTCGGCGGGCAACGGCGGCGCGCCTGGGGGCGTCCGGCGCTGGCGTGCACGCCGCCAGGCCCGGCCGAGGTTGGAGAACGGCTTGGTGCAACGGTGCAGCAGCCAGAGAAGGCAGCGCCAGGGCGCCGGCAGCCGGGCGCGCAGCGCCGCTTCCATGGCCTGGATCTCGGGTAGGCGCGGCGCGCGTTTGCGCGAATAGTAAAGGGTGCGGTAACAGATGTAGCGCAGCGCAAAGGGGCTGAGGTTGGAGCGGTCGCGCAGGACGTCGAGATAGCGGTCAGCGACCTTTAGGCTCTCCGTCGGGCCGACGTGCGAACTCCGGTTGGCGACGGTCTGCTGCCGGGCGTGCGTGCGGAAGCCGCACAGGGCTTCGGGATCGAACACCAGGTCGCCCGCCAGCAGCAGATGGAACCACATCTCGAGATCGACCACCTGGCGCAGCGCGGGGTCGAAACCGCGCGCGGCCGCGGCGCGCCGAAACATGACGGCGGAGGGCTCGCCCACGAGATTTCGGTCCTGCCAGAGGCATCGGGCGATGAGGTCCGGTCCACGGTAAGACCCGGCGCGCCGCAGGTCGTCCCAGATCTCCACGGCGCGGGACTCCTCGTCCAGGATCAGGCGGGCGGAAGCGGCCAGGACGGCGCCCGGCGCCGCATCGAGCATCGCCGCCATCCGGCCGAGCGCGTGGCGCGAGGCGAGGCAATCGTCGCCGAAGACAAATTTGCAGTACTCGCCCCGCGCCTCGCGCAGGCACCAGTTCCAATTGGCGACCATGCCCAGGTTTTTTTCATGAACGTGCGCCCGGATGCGCGGATCGAGCGCGGCGTAGCGGCGGATGACCTCGCCCGACCCGTCCGGCGAAGCGTCGTCGCCGACGATGATCTCGAAATCGCCGAAATCCTGCGCCAGCGCCGACTCGATGGCCTCCGGCAAATAACGCGCGTAATTATAGGTCGGGATGAGGACGCTGACCTTTGGGGGAGGGGACATCAGGTCGCCGGATGCCGCCCCTGCTGGCGGTCGTAGAGCGACCGGTACAGCGGATTGGCGCCGTAGAGTTGGGCATGGCTGCCGGTGGCGACGATCTCGCCGCCGTCGAAAACGAGGATCATCGAGGCGTCGCGGATGGTGCTGAAACGGTGGGCGATGATAAGGACGGTCTTGCCGACCATGAGTTTTTTCAGCGCCTCCTGGATGGCGGCCTCGCTCTCGCCATCGAGCGCGCTGGTGGCCTCGTCGAGGATAAGGATCGGGGCATTGCGCAGGAAGGCGCGGGCGATCGCCATGCGCTGTTTCTGGCCGCCGGAGAGCCGGGATCCGCGCTCGCCGGCGAGGGTGTCGTAGCCCTGGGGAAACGCGGTGATGAATTCGTGCGCGTGGGCGTTGGCCGCGGCGGCCATCACCTCTTCGCGGCTGGCATCGGGCCGGCCGAGCAGCAGGTTGTGATAGAGCGTTTCATTGAACAGCACGGGATCCTGGGAGACCACGGCGATATTGCGGCGCAGGTCGGCAAAGCGCATTGCGCGCAAATCGATCCCGTCAGCAGTCACGTTGCCCGAGGTCACATCATAGAGGCGTGGCACCAGGCTGGCGAACGTCGTTTTCCCGGCGCCGCTGGGTCCGACCAGCGCGCAAACCGTGCCGGCGGGAATATGGACGGAAATGTCGCGAAGCACGGGCGTCCCCGCCTTGTAGGCGAAGCTTACCGCTGCGAAATCGAGGTCGCCGCGCAGCCGCCCCACCGGCACCGGATTGGGCGGGTCGGCGATGGTGACCGGCTCGTGCAATACTTCTTGCAGCCGTTCGAGCGATGCGCCCCCGCGCCGCAGCTCATTGTTCACCGCTCCCAGCTTCTTGATCGGTTCGTAACTGGCGTAAAGGGCCATGAGGATCGAGACGAAGGACGCCAGGTGAACCTGGGCGCGGTAGGCGTAGACCAGCGTAACGGAAAGCCCCACGGCCGAAATGACCTCGATGGCCGGGGTCAGGGCGAGATTGTATTTGGCGACCTTCATCTGCGCCCGAACCAGCAAGTGGGTATGGCCGGAAAAGCGATCGATCTCATGTTGCTCGAGGCCAAAGGCGCGCACCTCCTTCACCCCCGCGATATTTTCGGCGAATTGGTTGGCGATGTCACCGATCTGGCTTTGCAGCATCTGCGTGCGCTTGATCAATTTCTTGCCCACATACCGGATGGGGAAAACGCATAGCGGCACAATCGCCAGGGAGGCCAGGACCAGGGCCATTCCTTGTTCGCGGAAAGCGGCATAGGCGATGTAGCCGAGCGCCCCGACGAGCGTCGCCGGCTGCCGGATAAGATCGCTTGCGACCGACGTCAGCGTGTTTTGCAGCTGGTTGGTATCGCCGAGTCCCCGCGCGAGAAGTTCGCCGGTGGACATGCGGTGGAAGAAGGCCAGGGGCAGCGCCTGCAGTTTGCGAAAAAAATCGAGCCGGATGGCCTCGAGCACGCGGACCCCGGATAGCTGAATCCAATAGCTGCTCAGATAGTTGGCGACCGCTCGCGCGGCAAAGACCGCCGGCAACCAAAGCGCGATGCCCACGAGCTGGAGCGTGGTCAGTTCCTGGCGGTGGTCGCCGAAGATGTGCGGAAGCACCTTGTTGATCATCAGCGGCAACCCGGCGCCATAGATGACGCCGGCGAGCACCCCGGAGGCAATGCCCCCGAACAGGGGCAGCCGCACCGCGCGCAGGTACTTCAGGGAGGGGCGAAAGCGGCTGATGTAGGACTGGGACATTAAAGGGATGGGCAGCCGGGAAGCGTTCGGCCTTAATCCTTGGCGGCGCGCACATCTAAAGCGTCCCGGAGCCCGTCGCCGAGGAAATTGAGCGAAAAGAGGGTCAGGGAAAAGATGCCGCCCGGAAAGACCAGCAGCCACCAGAACTCCTCCATCTTGTCGGCGCCGTCCTTGATCAGGACGCCCCAGGAGCTCATCGGCGGCTGCACGCCCAGGCCGAGGAAGCTGAGAAACGCCTCCAGCAGCATGACCGCCGGGATCGTGAGCGTCGTATAGACGATGATCGGCCCGAGCACATTGGGAATGATGTGCCGGAAAATGATGCGCCGGCGCCCCAGGCCCAGCGCGCGCGCCGCTTCGATGAATTCCATTTTCTTGATCGACAGCACCTGTCCGCGAACGATCCGCGCCATCGTCAGCCACTCGACCGCCCCGATGGCGACAAAGAGGAGGAAAATATTCCGGCCGAAAAACACCATCAGGAGGATGACGAAGATCGTGAAGGGCAGCGCGTAGAGGATGTCCACGACGCGCATCATGAGCGCGTCCAGCTTGCCGCCGACGAACCCGGCGATCGCCCCATAGGTGACGCCGATGATGAGGGCCACGAACGTGGCGACGAGGCCGACCATGATCGAGATGCGGCCGCCGAGGAGGATGCGCGAGAACAGGTCGCGGCCCAGGTCGTCGGTGCCGAGCCAGTGGGCGCCGCTCGGCGGCGTCGCGCCGAGATCGAGGTGGATTTCCTGGTAGGACTGGGAAAAGATCGGACCGAACGCGCAGAGCAGCGCGAGCACGATGAGGACGCAGCCGCCGCAGAGTGCGAGGCGGTTCCGGCGCAGCCGGCGCCACGCGTCGGACCAGAGCGAATGGCCGGGTTCGAGGCTCTCGGGCGCGGCGGCGGGCGGATTCATTCGAATTTCAACTTCGGGTTGAGCAGCACCTGGACGACGTCCACGGCCAGGTTCATGATCACGATGAGACCGGCGTAGAGAATGACGGTGCCGAGCACGAGCGTGTAGTCGCGGTTGAAGGCCGAGTTCACGAACTCGCGGCCGAGGCCCGGGATCTGAAAAATCGTCTCGATCACAAACGAGCCGGTGAGGATTCCCGCGGTGGCCGGGCCGAGGAAGGAGACCACCGGCAACAGGCCTCCGCGCAGGGCATGCTTAATTATGATGCGCGTCTCGCTGGCGCCTTTCGCGCGCGCCGTGCGGATATAATCCTGGCTGAGCACCTCAAGCAGCCCCCCGCGCGTGAGGCGGGCGACGTAGGCGGCATAGACGGATCCCAGGGTGAGGCAGGGCAGCACGCGATCGATCGGGCTGTACCAGCCCGAGGCGTTGAACCAGTGGAAGTGGATGGCGAACGCCAGCACGAGCAGGGGGCCGAGCACGAACGTGGGCACGCAAATACCGGTCATCGCCACCGACGAGCACACGTAGTCGATCCATGAGTTGCGTTTTACGGCGGCGAACACGCCGAGCGTGATGCCGAGGACCAGGGCGACGCACAGGGAGTAGAAACCGAGTTCAAGCGACACCGGGAGCTTGTCGGCGATGATTTCGTTGACCGTGCGATTCGGGTATTTGAAGGACGGGCGGAAATCGATGCCGAACGCGGCTTTGAGGTCCGGGCCGTCCGCCAGCGCGGACGGATGGAATTTCTTCGGGCAGAGATCCCAGAGGTAATCGACGTACTGTTTCCAGAGCGGATCATCGAGATGGTAATAGGCGTCGAGGTTGCGCTGGACCTCGGGAGTCACGGCGCGCTCCGCCGTGAAGGGGCCGCCGGGCACGAAGCGCTGCATGAAAAACGTGCCCGTGATGATGATCAGCATCACGGGAATGGCTTGGAGCAGGCGGCGGCCGATAAAACGGAGCATGGTCAGTTCTCCAGATAGACGTATTTCCAAGGGTGATCGTCGATCAGGGTGGGCCACCATCCCTTGACTTTCGGATTCAGGGCATAGATCCGCGTGTAGTAATAAATGGGTATGACGGGGCACTCATCCACAAGAATGGCGTCCATCCCCTGGTAGATCTCGTAGCGTTCGCGGTCGTCCTTCGCGGCGAGCGCCGCATGGACCAGGCGGTCATATGCGGCATTGGACCAGAGCGTGTCGTTGTTGCCGTTGCCCGTTTCCCATATCTCGAGAAAAACGTGCGGGTCCACGTAATCCGCGATCCAGCCTGCACGCTCGAGATCGAAATTCTGCGTATGCTGCGAATCGAGATACACTTTCCATTCCTCGTTTCTGAGCCTGATATCGATTCCAAGGTTCTTTCGCCACATTTGCTGGATCGTTTCGGCGATCCGCCGGTGATTCAACTGGGTGTTGTAAAGGAGTTCGAGAACAGGGAAGCCCCGGCCTCCCGGAAAGCCCGCCTCGGCGAGGAGACGCCTTGCCTCCGGGACTCCGCCCGTGAGCCTGGCGCGCGGCGTATAACCGGCCGTGCCGGGATAGCTCACGGCATACGCGGGCAACGAGTCGCCGCGCACCACGTCCCTGACCAGGGTTTCCCGATCAATGGCCAGCGCGAGCGCCTTGCGGACGCGTTTGTCGTCAAGTGGCGGCCGGGTTACGTTGCAACGGTAATAGTAGATCCCCAGCCAGGGGTCGATGTGAAGTTCGTCGGGATATTCCTGCCGGTAAACGTCGATTTTGTCCTGGGGCAGCTCGTAGGTGGCATCGATCTGGCCGGTTCGAAACATCCGCTCTTCGGCCGGCAGGTCGTCGATCGGATAGAATTCGATCTCGTCGAGTTTCACGTGAGAGGCATCCCAGTAGGAGGGATTGCGCGCAATCACGACTTTTTGGCCCAGCCGCCACTCCTTGAGCAAGAATGGACCGCTGCCGACGAGATTGCCGGCGTGCGTCCAATCGTTGCCCCGCCGATCCAGTGGCCCGTACCGTGCAATGACCTTCACTGGGACGGCATCCCAGGCCACGCCGCAGGCGATGATTTTGAGCAGGAACGGGGTGGGGTTCTTCAGCGTGACCCGGAGCGTACGATCATCGAGCGCCTTGATGCCCACCCGTGAGAAATCGGTCAATTTGCCGTGATAGTATTCATCCGCGCCGGCCACGAAATTATAAATCAGGTAGGCATATTCCGCGGCGAAAGCGGGCGTGAGCATGCGCTTGTAGGACTGGACGAAATCGTCGGCCGTGATCGCCGCTCCATCGGACCACCGGAGGTTGGCGCGCAGGTGGAACGTGTAGATGCGTCCGTCGGGTGACGTATCCCAGGATTCCGCGAGGCCCGGAACGGGATGGAGATCGTGTGGGTCTTCAGTCACGAGACCCTCGAAAAGGCCCATGATGATGCGATGTTCGGGCACGCCGGTGATCGCTTGCGGGTCGAGATCCTGCGGTTCGGCGCCGTTGCCGAGGCGCAGGATTTGCCGCGGCTGGGTTTCCGCGGTGCTTGAACCCGCCGCACTGGCCGGACTCAGCCACAGGTTCGAATAATTCCGCGTCCACAATTCGTCCTCCTGCCAGCCGTGCACGGAGGGGCGCATGAGCCAGGTCCGGGCGTTGAAATAGAGCGGCGCGAGGGGGCAAAGTTCGGCGATGCGCGCCTCCGCGGCGCGCAGCAGCCCGGCCCGGCGCGCGGGATCGGCGCTGAATTCGCCCTCTGCCACCAGCGCGTCGTAACGCGCATCGGCCCAATGGGGATAATTCTCCGGCGCGCCGGTCGTAAACCGATCGAGGACGGAGAAAGGATCGGCGACGTCGGGAATCAGGGTGATGAAACCGATGTCGTAGTTGCCCGCCTGCAACGCCGCCACATGCGCGCGCGCCTCGCGGCTGACGATGGCCACGTCGACGCCCAGATCCTTTTTCCACATCGCCTGGATCGCCTCCAGCGCGGGAGTATTTGTCCAGCCGGAGAGCTCGAGGCGGGGAAATCCGCGGCCGGATGGGAAGCCGGCGTCGCTCAACAGGCGGCGCGCCAGGGCCACGTCGGCCCGATGATTCGCGGCTGGGGTCGCGGGACTTTGGCTGCCGTAGCCAAGTTCCGGAGGCACCAGCTGTTCGGCGACCCGGCGGCCGCCCTGCACCACGAATTCGACAATATCGTCGCGATTGATCGCGAGCGACAACGCGCGCCGGACCCGCGGATCGTTGAGTGGAGGGCGGCCGGTGTTGAACGCGAGGTAGCGGGTCTCCGCCAGCGGCGCGCGGTGCAATTCGTCGGGGTGGTCGCGCGCGTAGGGCCCCAGTTTGGTGAAGGGTACGGTCATCGTCACATCCACCTCGCCCGCCCGAAAAGCCCGCTCCTCGGTATCGTTATCGTCGAAGCGGAGGAATTGAATCTCGTCCAGCCGGATGCCCGCCGCGCCATGGTAAAGGGGGTTCTTCCGCACGACAATGCGCTGGCCAGGCTGCCACTCCGTCAGGATGAAGGAACCGTTGCCGACGTAGTTGCCGGGGAGGGTCCACGCGCGCCCGAGACGGGCGACGACCCCGGGATTCACGGGTATCCACGGCCCGCTGGCGACATAGGCGAGAAACTGCGGCGTGGGTCGTTCCAGCGTGATCAACAGAGTATGCGCGTCGGTCGCGCGCACGCCGACGGCGTCGAAATCGGCGAGTTGGCCGGCGGCGAAGGCTCGGGCATTCTTGATCGCGAAAAGGAGATCGGCCTTTGGCGCCGCCGTCGCCGGCGTGAGCACGCGGCGGAGAGAGTCGGCGAAATCGTCGGCGGTCACCGGATCGCCGTTGAACCAACGGGCATCGGCGCGAAGATGAAAGGTCCAGGTGAGCCCGTCCGGAGAGACCTCCCACTGCTCGGCGGCGGCGGGGAGGGGATCGCCACCAGTCGGCGAAGGGACCACGAGACCCTCGCTGAGCGCGCGGATGATAAAAAAGTCGTCGGGCAACGCCGCGCCGGCGGGATCGAGGTCGTCCGGCTCGTTGCGCTGGCTGACGCGCAGGACTTTGGGGGCGTTTGGTGGCGGGGTCGGGGCGTGGCGGGCGCATCCGGTCAGGGCCAGGATGGCCAGCAAATGGAGACGTATAGTATTGGATTTCACCCAATTTAGAGCTTTAACCTTTTAGCCCCGTATTCCATCCCTTTTGTTCATATTCTGGAGCTGTGGCAGAGTGGTCTAATGCTCGGGTCTTGAAAACCCGCGTGGGCGAAAGTCCACCGTCCGTTCGAATCGGACCGGCTCCGTTTTTTGCCTCGCGCCAGCGAGCAAAAAACGGCGCGGCGTAGTCCCGCGTGCAGCGGGACGAAGACGGGCCGCCCCACAAGCCAATGACGATGGTGCCTGAGAAGGCGCGTTCGGGACAACACGCCCCACCTTCCAGTCCGTGGACTGCGCACTTGTTATTATACATGCATGCCCCATCCACATCCCTCCGTTGCCGAATTCCAGGGCCTCTATGGCCCGTTTACCTTTTCCGAGAAGCTTCTCCAGAAGATCTGGCTGCGCGGCGAATTCAACCGCGATGCGCTGCTGACGACCGACGGCCGCCCGGTGATGGTCCGGTACCCCGGCCGTTGGAACCCATTGGCCGGACCGGACTTCCGCGGAGCCCGGGTCCGGGTCGGCGACGGCCCCGAAGTCACCGGTGACGTAGAGGTGCATCTGCACGCGGAAGACTGGGTGGCGCACGGCCATAGGCGTGACCGCGCCTTCGACGAGGTCGTGCTGCATGTGGTGCTGTTCCCGCCCAAGACGAGGCACGGGACTTCCACGGCGAATGGGCGCGACATTCCCGTGGTGGCATTGCTGCCCCTGCTGCATCGCGATCTTGAGGAGATCGCCGTCGACGACGCGATCGAAGCGCTGGCTGGCGGCTCAGCGCCGCGCCTCCATGTTGACCGGAACGTGCTGGGCGCGGACGAACTTCACGCCCGGGCGGAGGCGCGCTGGGGGGCGAAGGTGCGCGTTGCCCGACTCAGGATCCAACGCCTCGGCTGGGAGGACGCCTGCCACCACGCGGCGCTGGAGATACTCGGCTATCGCTTCAACCGCGTGCCGATGCTGCGCCTTGCGGGGCGTTTTCCGCTGCTTGATTGGGGCGGGGGAGCGATCGACGGGGACCAGGCCTACGCGGAAGAGGCGGCCCGCTGGAAACTCCACGGGCTGCGCCCGGCGAATCACCCGCGCGGGCGCCTGATCCATTATGCGGCATGGACCCGGGCCCGGCCCGATTGGCCCGGACGTTTGGCGGATTGGACTGCGCGGTTGCCCGCGGTGGGCGCGGATGAACCGACGGGCACAGTGCGCCGCGCCCATCGCTTCGTCCGGTTGCGCGAAATGCTCGCCTGGACGGTTTGCGGGGTCGTCGCAGCGGGAGGGCGGTTCGACACCCTGGTTTGCGACGGCTTCCTGCCGCACCTGGCGGCGCGGACGGTGTCAGAGGAAGTCGCCGCCCAGATGTTCTCATCGTGGTTTCACTGGTTTGCCGGAGACCAGCCCCAGGCGATCGTGAATGAATTGCGCGAGCTGCGGGTGTGCGGGCGACGGGAGCAGCCGCTTTGCCATGGACTCGCGCAGGGGCTGCTGGGGTGGGTGATCGACCGGGGATTGTAAAGTAGACGCGGCGTCCACCTTCAAGCAGTCTGCCTAGCCTATGATGAAGTTATACTTAGCCTCCGGGGCCGCGGCTCGGGATGCCGCTTTGCTTCATTAGCTGCCGCAATTTGGCTCCCGCCTGCTGCTGTTGCTGAAGGTTCTGGAGGGCCTGGATCTGCGGGGCGGAGAGGACTCCCTGTGCCAGGTTCACTGTGGTGTCATTGACGGCGCTGCCTCCTTCCGGGTTGGATTGGGCGATTACCTGCGTCATCTGGGTTTTTTGCGCGTCGCTCAGCGGGGTATCGGTGTAACTCAAGTCCTGCTGGAGCTGGTTCACGGTCCCCCGCTGGTTTTGCGACTGCTGGAAGGTCTGGAACTGATTGTACTCGTCGGGACCGAGCGCGGTCTGAATCTTTGCGTCCACCTC
>Ga0302326_10017544_pt1 | contig 14931 bp, 10 predicted proteins | sample Palsa_T0_3_FD_202264 | JGI IMG/M metagenome (GOLD analysis project Ga0302326, IMG submission 202264) | Peat permafrost microbial communities from Stordalen Mire near Abisko, Sweden - Palsa_T0_3 | ecosystem: Environmental > Terrestrial > Soil > Palsa > Peat permafrost | place: Sweden: Abisko... | reverse complement strand
TGTCAAACGCGAGCCCCCCTGTCTCGCTAAGTCCCGAGGCGATTGAGACGGCGCTATGGTTGGCGATATTAACCAGGTTAACGCCATATCCGTTGGACACGTAGAGGTTCGGGACGAGTGAAAGGATGTAGGAGTTGGCGTCCGACCCGGTTGCAACGATCTCGCCGAAGTCATTGATTGCGAGCGCATTGCTAACATACACGTCCCCCGGCAAGCAGCTCGTCAGGGTGGGCAGCGAATTGAGGTCCACCATCAGGCCATCCAAATAAATGAACGCGTGGGGGCCCAGATTTGTGTCAGTCTGCCCGACGATCATGCCGAGATTGTTGATGGCGTAGGCGTAGCTGTTGCCTGTACCCCCCTCGGCGAGTGTTCCCAGGTCGGTCATCACGCCGGAGATGTCGCTGAAAGCGTGGAACAGCCCCCCGGAGGGTCCGACCTCGCTGAAACCCACTATCGTTCCGGCGTCATTGATCCCCGTGGCATAGCTGTCGCTGCCGTAGAGCGAGCCAAGGGCGGTCATCGTGCCGTTGCTGTAGCTGAAGGCGCTGGTGCCTCCGCCGTCAACATTCGTCCATCCGACGATCGTGCCTGAGCTGTTGATGGCGAGGGCCGAGCTGTTGCTGCTCCCTCCGAGAGCGCCCATGTCGGTCATCACGCCACCGCTGTAATAGAAGGCGTGCGAGTTGGCGGCATCCGGGGTATTCGAATTGCCGACAATCGTTCCTGAGTCATTGATGGCCAGGGCGGAAGCTTGACCCCCGCCAAGGTCGCCCAAGTCAGTCATGACTCCGGTGCTGTAACTGAAGGCCTCATTAACCGAATCCGCCGTGTTGGACAGCCCCACGATGGTGCCCGAATTGTTGATGCCGTAGCCGTAGCTGATGGGTCCGCCAAGCGTGCCCAGCTCGGTCAGGACGCCGTTGCTGAAGCTGATCGCCTGTGGATTCGCGGTGTCTTGGATCGTGCCAGCGACCGTTCCGGCGTTGTTGATGGCGCTTCCGGTGACATAGGCCCCCAGTGGCGTGGCCACGTAGGTCTGGGCGCCGGCTCCCGCCGCCCCGATCAGGAATAACAGCATCGATTTGGCAGGAATTCTCATGGGAGTGATCAGAACAATTTTTTGACCCCCAACTAGTTCCAGTCGGGCAAGCGGCGCAAAATTGCCGCGTTCACGGCCAACTGTCCATCCCGTTTTCCCCGCTTCCCGGGTACCCCGCCGCGAGGCTTTTCCTTCGTGCGCGGGTCACAAGAGAAGGAGCGGCTCGCTGCTTCATCTGCGTCTCAACGGCGTGCCGGAAGGCGCTCCACGATAATCCGCAAGCAGCTCAGCGCGCGATCATCTCAAATCAAGAGCGGTTGATCGCGAAAGGATTTTGAGACGACGCGAATGGGCTAGACGTTGTCGCATACGAGTTTCCAACGGGAGAAAACCCTGTTTCCTCGCCGTCGCTCGTTGTTAGTCAAGTTGTGTTGCGTGGGGGGGTTGTGCCCCCCACGCATTTTTTCTGCCGCGATGCCCAGCCCGGGTCGAAAATCGACGAAGTAGCGTTTTTTTGCGACGAACGGGTGGATTTCAGCGCCAAGACAGATCCTGCCGCGATACGTCCGTGCCGGCTGGGGCCGGTTTGCTTGCTTTGGCTCACGTGCCGATTAGAAAAACCATATGGCAAGCGACCGACGCCTCAGCTGGATTCGCGTTTTAGGCATCTGGACTCTGGTCGGGCTGGCGCTGGTGGTCATGATGTACCTTTCCCTGGTCCAGGACACCGACCATTACCGCCTGGAGGACCATCTCGTCACCTTTTTCGCCCAAATGTACCGGGGCTGGATATGGGCGCTCCTGACACCCGTTATCTTTCAATTTCGCCGCGAGATTCGGCGCCGGCATTCGAGCTGGCTCGCCGTCGGGGGCCTGCACCTGCTGGCGGCCGTCACGCTCCTGTTCTGGTGCAACATCATTCGCATCTGGGCCCTGAATATCACTTTCGGCATGTGGGATCTGGGCATGTACAACGTCGACTACGTCTTCTCGATCCTCAGCCCATTCACGATCGTCGACTTCTACCTCTATTGGCTGACCGTGGGCGCCGGCGCCCTTTACGACATCGACCGGGAGAAGCGCCTTGCCGAGCAGCACGAGGAGCAACTGCGAACGCAGCTTGCCCAAGCGGAACTTGCCGCGCTCAGGCAGCAGTTGCACCCCCATTTCCTTTTCAATTCGCTCAACGCCGTGTCCTCGCTCATGCGCGAGGGGGAGTCTGAAAAGGCCGTGGAAACGATTGCCCTGCTCTCGCAGCTGCTTCGCGACCTCCTATCCCAGACCGGCCAGCAGGAGATCGAGCTTCGAAGGGAGTTCGCCTACGTGGAGTGCTACCTGAGCGTCGAGAAGGTGCGGTTTGAGGACAGGTTGATGACCCATTTCGACGCGGACGAGGAGTGCCTCGACGCGCTCGTGCCCACCCTGATCCTGCAGCCTCTGGTGGAGAACGCCGTCAAGCATGGGATAGCAAAGCGCGTCAATCCCGGCCGCGTTTCGGTCTTTGCCTATCTTCGCGGAAACAAGCTGCAGCTGGAAGTGCGCAACGACTCGGCCGAGGGCGCCCGGGAGGGCGCGGAGGGTGTCGACCACGGCATCGGGCTGCGCGCCACACGCCTGCGCCTCGATCGTATCTTCGGAAACCAGTACCGTCTTGACTGCTCCTTCGGTGGCATCGACGGAGCCTCGGTCCTCATCGAGATCCCATTGCGGATGGCCCAAAGACCCAGCCCTGAGGCCCTCCTATGCAAAGCATAACCGCGCTGATCATAGATGATGAGAAGCCGTCCCGGCAGGCCATCCGGCACCTTCTCTCGAAGGACCGGGACATCATGGTGGTTGGCGAGGCCATGGACGGGGAGACCGCCGTGGAAATGATCCGAGATCTTCGCCCAAAGCTGGTTTTTCTCGATGTCGAGATGCCCATGCTGAGTGGCATGGAGGTGCTTGGCCGTGTCCCCGAATCCGAGAGGCCGGAGGTGATCTTCGTCACGGCCTACGAGAACTATGCCCGGGGGGCGTTCGACCTCTATGCAGTTGATTACGTGATGAAGCCCTTCAGCGACACCCGCTTTGCCACGGCCCTCGAGCGCGCCAAGAGGCGCATCGTCGACAGGGCGCTCGCCGGACCCGAGGAGGCCGTGCGCGCCCTCCTCTCCTATTTCCAGGAAGCGGGGGTTTCGTCAACGGAGACCGCCGCCGGCCGGTCCCAGGGCTACTCGAGGCTGATCGTCAAGGCCGATGGGCAGCTGCATTTTCTCAACCAGCGCGAAATCCGCTGGGTCCAGGCCCAGGGGGACTATGTGAAGATCCACGTCAAGGGGCACGGCCTGCTCGTGAGGATGACCATGGGCAAGGCCGCGCAGCTGCTGGACCCCGCGGTGTTCCTGCGCATCCGCAAGTCCGCGATCGTCAACCTCGCCTACGTGCGCCGGGTAAAGCAGATTCACGGCTCCAACAGGGGCATGGAGCTCGACGACGGCACGATGATTCCGATCGGGGCAAGCTACCGCGACGTCGTCGGCGAGTTGAGGTGAGGCGTCGTGGAAGCGGGGGAGCTGGCCGGCACCGCCCACGTCTAGGAGGGCGGCCACGCTGACCCGGCCTCCGCTCGTTCCCGGCACAGTCGCCCTCCGGTGGCCGCCACACTGGAGTCGAGTCCTTCGGCTGCCGGCAGGCACACGGCTTCCACCTCACGTTCTCCCGCTGGAACTCGTCGACGGGGCGCAGCTCATTCGAACGTCTGTGCGGCGCTGAATTCACATCGTTGGTCGCGGGGACCGACGCGGAAGTCGCTCGTTGCATCGAGGATGTCGATAGGCCGTTGAACTGTAACACGGTCACGACGACAACTCCGCCCGTCCGAGGCCTGACCTCATCTCGGCGCAGTTCACACCACAAACGTATGAATGGAAATCACCTATCGTCCGCTTGGGCGCACCGTCCGGCCCGGGCCAAATCCGCCTCACACAACGCAAGACATGCAGTATTCCCGATGACCGAGTCGCCTGGGGAAAGCCGCTTCCGCCGGATGATTTTCATCCGATCCAGATTCTGCGCGATCCTGTCGGCATTCGGCCTCTTGACCGCCGCGGCCTTCGCCCAAGCCACGACGACTACGACGACAACCACAGCGACCCCGACAACCGCCCAGGTGACGGCTCCCGCTGCTACTCCGGCCAATGAGGAACCCACGGTCCTAGAGAAATTCGTGGTTACGGGCTCAAACATCCCAATGGCGGCCGAAGCGGCCGCGTTGCCCGTCGTGACGGTCGACACCCAGGTGATGTCGGAGAGCGGCGTCAATTCGGACCTGCTGGATATACTGCGGAAAGTGTCGCCGAACATCAGCGGCGTCGGCTCGGAGGCCGCCCAGATCCAAACCGGCGACCAGTTTGGCGGCGCCTCGGTCAACATCAAGGGCCTCCCGACCCTCGTGCTGATCAACGGCCGCCGCGTCGCGAACGATCCCTCGGAGGCCGGCGAAGGCGGCCCTGAATTTGTCGACCTGAACCTCATCGCCCCGGCCATGATAGACCGCATCGAGGTGCTGCAGGACGGCGCCTCGGCGATCTACGGTTCGGATGCCGTTGGCGGTGTGATCAATATCATCCTAAAGAAGGACTACAACGGCTGGGAGACGGGAGTCCATTACGGGTATTCCTCAGATACCGGCCACTATACGGAAAGGTCCGGCTATATCGTCGGCGGCGTCAGCAACGACAAGACGTCGATCACGGTCGGCTTGGACTATTCCCAGCACACGGACCTGTTACTGGCGGATCGCCCCTACACGAACCCGATCTACGGCACCTATACCTTCCCGGGTTCGCTCGAGGTCTATAACAATACCACGGGCAACGACCAATTTTACCGGTTGGCACCCGGCCTGAACGCCCCCCCCGGAGGCGCCAACAGCACGATACAACAGCTGGTCGCCAATGGCACCTACATCCCGGAGACGACGGCCTCACAATTCGAGGCCTTCAACGTGGCAAATGGCGAGACGCTGATCGGCGCCTTGAAGCGCTACAGCGCTACGATGAACTTGGAGCACAAGATATTTGGCGACAGCCTGGTGGGGTTTGCCGACGTGATTGCGTCGCACACCTTTACCAGTTCCCAGCTCAACGCCCAGCCGAACGTTCCATACCTGGAAGATCCATGGATCGACGTCAATGTCCTGGGGTTTCCTTCGTCCCCACCTCCCGCAGGCACGGCCTTTATTCCCGTTACGGCTCCGACCAATCCGTTCTCACAGAATTTCCTGGATCAAGGGCAGACGACCCCCGAGTCGGCTCCCGGGGCAGGAGACGGCAGCGGCTATGAAATCCTGGTGCGCAGTCGCTTTCTGGATTACCCGCGCATCTACGAGCAGGACGCGGAACTTTTCCGGGTCGTGGGTGGTCTTCGCGGCGACATCACCCCGGACATCCACTGGGAAATGGCCGCCAACATCGACCGCTACACGCTCAACTTTACCAATCCGGGCTTGCTCGACACCAGTGCGCTGCTCGCGGCGATGGCCGACGGCCAGATCAATCCCTACGCGATAAACCAGGCGCCAGGAGCCTTCAACGGCGTCGTCGGCACGGCCTTCGTCGACATGGTGAGCACGCTCAATTCCTACGACGTAAAGGTGGACGGCACGCCCTTCGACCTGCCCGGAGGAAAACTTGGATTTGCCGCCGGCATGAGCTATGTTCGCGAGACCCTCTCGGCCGTCCCGGATATCAACAGCCTTCCCAATGCCAGCGGCACCACGCAGGGCTGGGACAACGCTACCACTTGGCAGTATTTCAACTCCGAGCGCAACTTCACGTCCTTTTTCGGCGAAGTCAGCGTGCCGATCACGGGCGCATCGCAGAACATCCCGGGCGCGCACTCGATCAACATCGATGGCGCCGTGCGTTATGACGATTACAGCGGAGACGTGGGAGCAAGCACCGATCCGCAGGTCAACATCAGCTGGGCGCCGATTGACGATCAATTCAAGATCCGCGCCTCGGCGGGGAAATCGTTCATAGCCCCCGAGCTTTACGACCTCTACGGGCCGATCTCATCCGGCTCAACCCCTTCCATCACCTATAATTCGCTGGGTGGCACTTCAAACACGGCCCAATTCAATCAGACCGGTGGCGCAAATCCCGAATTGAAGCCCACCACGGCGAAGTCATGGACGGTCGGTTTCGTCTATACGCCCAAGTACGTCGACGGTTTCTCGATCACGGTGGATTATTCGGACATCGCAATGAAGGCGATCGTGGGGAACGTCCCAGCGACCACGATCATCCAAAGCGTCGAAACACTCGGGACGGCTTCACCCTATGTTGATGACGTCCATTACAACAGCCCCACCGGCCCGTCTCCGACCGCCCCAGGCGACATCAGCAACCACTCGCCGCAGCAGATCTATGTCGAGCAGAGTCTGCTCAACCTGGCCGGGGAAAAGATCGACAGCACCGACATCAAGTTGGAATACGTCAAGAAGGTTGCAGGCATCGGCAGGTTCGATTTCTCGTCAACCTGGACGTGGTACAACAGCTACGAGCTGGAGCTTATTCCGAGCGAGCAGTATTATCAGTACACGGGCACGGCCTCCGTCAACCTGGGCACTATTCCGAAGTGGCGCACGTACACGACCCTTGACTGGGCCAACCATGGCGTGGACGCGTTTGTCGGTGTCACCTGGGTTGACAGCGTCACGGACATCGGCACCGGTGGCGACGACCAATACGGCCTGGAGGGCGTCGGGACCTTCACGGCATTCGATCTGGGCCTAACGTACGACTTCTCGAAGCTGCACGAGGGCAAGTGGCTTGATGGCCTCAAGGTGACCATAGGCGTGAACAACGTGGCCGACAGATTGCCGCCGCTGGCGACCAACGCGTTCCCGGACACCAACGCCGACGTCGGCACCTACGACGGCGCGGTCGGCCGCATGTGGTACGTCAACGCCAAGTACAGCTTCTGAGGCGCTCGCCAGGATCTGTCTTTCAACATGGCGTGGCCTTGAGCCCGGCCATGTTTATCTTGGGTGCGCCCGGCAGGTGTATTCGGATGATAAACGTGGAGGCTCATGCCCGGGCTAACGTATTGATTTCCAATGAATGGCATTCTGACTCAAGGCGAACAAACTTGGAAACTGGACGTTGGTATCGAAGGTCAGGGCCGGGGGCCGGACAACAATGGAACGTCCTCCATGACACCTCTAAAACAAGACAACTTGCGGAAATCGTTCTGTAAGTTGCTTGTATCCGTGAAATTGGGTGCAGGGGCTGGATTTGAGCCAGCGACCTTCAGGTTATGAGCCTGGCAAGTGTGAATGTAATGGAGGATGCACGCCCGGGTGCCATGCCCAAGAGAGGCGATTGACAGGTCATACCAAAGCACTACCACGGTTGCTCCCGAGATCCTTCCACTTCGAATGTTGGTCGGAAACTTTGGCGGCAAGGATAGCTGCGCGGTGATACCGGGGATTCGCCAGGTGCGAAAGGGCCGCTTGCGTGGGGTTATCGGGCAACTCTCGCACGAACACCTTTTGGCGCTCGATAGTTGTTTGGAGGCTTACCTCCACTAATCCGGATTTGGGCCCAACAAAAAGGCCCTTGGAGTGGATCCAAGGGCCTCAAATTGGGTGCGGAGGTTGGATTTGAACCTGCGTGTCAGGGATCCCATAACCCACAGATCCTATTTTTTCTCGGGCTTATCGGGCCCACCGGTCCAATATAGGCCAAGGTACCAGACCGTGTGGCGCTCGCCGGAGATTGAATGTCCAACCGAAAAGAGAAGATTAAACTTCTCAGTGAAGTTCACGCTCCCCCCGATGTTTGTGATCGCGGAGCCTGGCCCGCCAACGGCGTCGGAACCCTGCCAGAACACCTCAGTGCCGAGGGTTAGATACTTACCCACGTCGCGCTGCACAAGCCAACCTGCAAAGCCTGAGTTTCGCTGACCCGGAGCAGAATTGAGCGAAACGCCGCCACCGCCGTAGGATGTCCATGGGCCCCAACCCTTCTGAATCCAGACGGGCAACCGATACCAGGTCCTCCCGTTACCCAGTCCGTTGCTGCTATTTCCAGTCGCTAATTCTGCCAACGGGAAGATTCCGATTTGGGGCAGAGAATCCGTTTCATCCAGGAAGCGGTATTTTACGCCGACCTCGGTGTCCCCGTACCCTGAGGCCCACGCGGATCCTGCAGGCGAAAAGTTGGCTACGGGAGCGATCAAATGGAATTGGGTGTTGGGAAGAATGCCGTAGTTCATTTCTATGGCCGGTCCCGTTATGGCATTGTATCCGGGGGCTTGGTCGCCTTGTCCAAAAACGTAGAATTCCCAATGGTTCAGATCTACTGGTTCCGGGTCGTCGGTAAGGAAAGGGGGCCCTGCTCTCATTCCAACTACTGAGAGCGCGACGAACAGAATCAGTGCCACGGATCTTTGGTTGTTTCGCATGCAGGGGTTTTGATGTCCGCTCCGCCTTGGTTGGAGCCGTGCCGAGCCATCCGCTAGAAGCCCGCAGGAAAGTGCTACGCAGCAATGGGGATTTTAGTATTCCTTCCGTGTTTTCTTGCTTTGGAAGAAACTCTAGAAGCTGCCTCGCCGGATATGAAAGGTGACTTCTGGTTCGTTAGTTTCGGTGCTGGCTTTGGCGCACATGGCTGGCCGGCTAGGTGTCGCAAGAAGTTAAATGAGCCTCAAGGCCATATGTCGCCGGATTCGAATCTAAACTCGTCGAAATCCACGCGGTTATTAGCTTGGGTGCGTCAATTCGGCTGCTCACTCAAGAGTCGGCTGACGGACGGAGGCAACTCGTGCGCGTGCAGGAGAAGAAGGCTTACCTGCCAAAGCTCTGTTTCCGAGAGGTTGTTGCCAAAACCAGGCATTCCGGTCAGCCGGATTCCGTTCTTGGCCTTCCAATAGGTTTCCCCTGCCGGATCGTCGGTGACACCTATCTTGTCCAGGCGCACAAGCGGCGGAGGCTTGGGATACATTCCCAAGGCGATCGCCGTGGGCGACTGATCGGGCGAGCCGTGACAAACCATGCACTGCGCCTGGTAGATCCTCGCGCCGGCAGCGAGGTTTGTCTCGGTCGCCTCAATTGGGGATGGCTTGTCCGCTTCGCGGTCGATCGCCGCGTGGAGCGCAACGCCTGCGAGAAAACGCTCGAATGGCAGGGGCTTCCCTTTGGTGGCCACGGGCATTCCACCAAATTCAACGAAGAGGAGGGCAGCCAGAGGAACTATCCAAAAACCAATGGCGACGCCCAGGACCATTTTTTTCATTGGATCTACGGCCGCCAATAGACTCCTAAGCACCGGCCGGATCAAGAGCATCCATCGAGGTCCAGGAAAGGAGCTTCCAAAGGAAGCCCGCCTCGGCGGTATGTTTGTCGGCAATTGAACGCCTTAGCATGAAACCACACACAGAAGAGCATTTTACGGCAAGCGATGCCGTGCGCGACATCGTCATCGGCATGTCCGATGGTCTGACCGTCCCCTTCGCCCTGGCAGCGGGGTTGACCGGAGCCATTTCGCAAACGCGGCTCATTGTTACGGCCGGGTTTGCGGAGATTGCTGCCGGTTCAATCGCTATGGGGCTCGGAGGGTACCTCGCTGCTCGGGGCGACGCCGAGCACTACGCCAATGAACTGACCAGGGAAGAGACTGAGGTTGTCGAGAAGCCCGAGGCGGAGGCGCAGGAGGTGAGGGATGTCTTCAAGAGCTACGGCCTTTCAGACGAGGAATCTGCAACGGTTGTTGAATCGCTTCAGAGGCGGCCAAAGGACTGGGTGACTTTCATGATGCGCTTTGAACTCGGACTTGAGCGGCCCGATGCAGACAGGGCATGGAAGAGCGCCCTAACAATCGCAGGGGCTTATATCGTCGGTGGAATTATCCCCCTCAGCGCCTATCTGTTCCTATCCAATACACACAGCGCGCTGAAGCTCTCTGTTATCGTTACGCTGACTGCACTGGCTTTCTTTGGCGGCATCAAAGGCAAGGTTACTGGGGTCCCAGTCCTACGCGGCGCACTGCAGACCACTTTCATAGGCGGGCTCGCCGCCGCCGCCGCATTTGGCATTGCGCGTTTGATCTCATGAGACTGACACGCAATAACTCGACCGAATGCAGCGTGAAGGGCAGCAGCCGAGCAAACGGTGGATCAATTGATGTATGGGTTAGTACAGACTGTCGCATCATGATCGCCCATAAGTCAGGCAGTATTCGGTTCCCGGAACAAGTTGCGGCGCCACCGTGTCAAACGCTCACCATCGCTTCTAAAAAAAGGTCTTTCTCCGGCCGCTTGTGAGCGAAAAGTTGATCATAGCTGGAGGGGGAATAGGCGGTCTGACTGCGGCGCTCGCACTCAATCGAGCAGGGTTTGATGTGGCGGTCTATGAGCGGGCACCTGCATTCGCTGAGATTGGAGCTGGGATGAGTCTTTGGCCGAACGCAACCCGAGTGCTGCATTCCCTTGGCGTGCTCGGACCGGTGCTTGCCAGCGGTGAACCCGTCACCCAGTTCAACCTATATCGTCCAAACGGAAAGCTGATCTCGGCAATCGCGATGACGGGGTTTCAAACCCCGGCATTGTGCATACATCGGGCCGATCTGCATCGGGCGCTTAGAAGCCAATTGCCGGAAGGGTGCTTGTTTCCAGGTCAACGAGTGCAATCCTTCGAGCAGGATTCCGAAGGCGTCGTCGCGAGATTTGAAGGCGGTCATGATGTCCGTGCCGATGGCCTGATCGGAGCCGACGGAATCAATTCGGCCGTAAGAGCGCAGATTCATGGGCAAAGCGATCCCGTCTACAGGGGCTATTGCATCTGGCGGGGTATCACCACTGAGATTCCAGGGGCGGCACGGGGTCACATAAGCGAAACCTGGGGGTCTGGGCGCCGGTTCGGAGTGATGCCCATGGGGCGGGGCCGCGTTTGCTGGTACGCCACGAGAAACAGCACTCCTTCGCATTCGGATGCCCCGGAAGGGCGCAAAGCCGAAGTGTCCGCACTGTTCAAGGACTGGCATGGGCCGATTCCGGAGCTGATCGAGGCCACCAATCCGGGCGACATCATCAAGTGCGATGCTCGCGATCGAAAGCCGCTCAAGAGATGGGGCGATTGCCGCGTTACCCTCTTGGGTGATGCTGCCCATCCGATTACACCCAATGTGGGCCAAGGAGCCTGCATGGCGATCGAGGATGCCGCCTGTCTCGCCAAGTGCCTGCTGGAGTCCTCTGACATGACTTTGGGCTTCCGCGCCTATGAGGCATTGCGGGGATCCCGAACCGCCCACATGGCCCGGCAGGCCCGCCGAATCGGCGCCATCGGGCAGTGGGAGAACCCCTGGGTCGTCAGAGGTCGTGATCTAATGACTCGCCTTGTCCTCTCTCGTTCGCCGGACATGCAGCTCAAGGCCATGTATGCTTACGAAGTTTAAACGTATACCGTGGCGCCGCTTGATGATGGCCGCCCCCTGACGCGCCAATATGGTAGCCTAACGCACGTGAAGCCTCTCGCCCCCTACGGCACACCTCATCACGTTCATCCGCCTGCGAGGCGTATCGCGCCGACTTCCACGCTGCCCGCGGTCGCCGCCGCACCTTTCAGATTCAAGACCGTTCTCTGGATCGGCCTTGGTGTCACCACGCTCTTCGTCTTCATCACCTCGGAGGTGCTCCTGGTCGCGGACTACCCCATGTACCACGACTACCGGCTGCAGGTCATCTCCGACCGCCATCTGCTCGTCCCGCACGTGCTCGCCGCATTCCTTGCTCTGGTCATCGGCCCCATAAATTTTTCCACGCGGATACGCCAGCATCACCTTCAACTCCACCGCGTTCTCGGCCGCATCTACGTCATCTCGGTCTTTGTCGGCGCCGCAACCGGTGTCGCCCTCGCCGCCGGCCGTCCGGGACTACCCGGAACCTCCATGCAGGCTGCTGCCTGGATTGTCTGCACCACTGCCGCGCTTATCACTGCGCGCAACGGCCAGATCGTCCAGCATCGCCAGTGGATGGCGCGCTCCTACGCCGTCACCTTTACCTTCGTTTCCAGCCGCGTGCTCAACCTCTGGCCACGTTACTGGAGCCACCTAGGCGACACCCTTGCCTCCGTCGGCATCATCGCCTTCACCTTGGCTTCCCTGCTTATCGTCGACCTCGGCCTCAATTGGCGCGAACTCACAAGTCGCCGCGATGGTGGCCAGCCATGAGAGCCGTCAATTTGAAACCATTCCTGCGCCTCGCCGGTGCGGATCGGTGCGCGGTGCTCAAATCAAGGATGACAATTCTGGGCCCGTCAGGCGCTCGCTTGCTCGCGGCGGTCGTCCTGGCTCTCCCCTTGGCGACAAGAGCAGATGGTGCGCTTTTTGTCATGGATCGGGCGGAATCGCACGTCGATATCACGGTAAAATCGACGCTCTATTCCTTCGTTGCCCACCTCGAGGATTTCGACGTCGCGATCACGCTCAACCCGGAAAACGGGCGGGTTGAATCCACTGCGTTTCACGCAGATTTGTCCGCAGTGAAGACCGGCCTCGCGGCCCGCGACCATAACATGAGCGTGTGGTTACAGACCAATGAGTTCCCTAGAGTCGTCTTCGAACTTGGAGCGGTGGATCGCGGTCCCAACGGGGTATTGACAGCCCGCGGCCGGTTTCAGTTACACGGTCAAATGCACGACATACACTTCCCTGTAACGGTAACCGCCAACCGCGGATTAGCGACGATCGACGGCACGGCGACTTTGGATACGCGGGACTTTGGCCTCCCAATCATACGGTTCTTGGTTCTTACGGTAGACCCCGAGGTGCAGGTTCAATTTCACTTACAGGGTAGCCTAGCCCGATAAGTCTGATATTCGCATTTTCTAATGAATCGCACCCTCAAGCCTGAGCCTTTGGATTCGAAGACACCCTCCTGAGCCGAGTTGCCGGAGCTCAGCAAGGCGGGCTGATTTTCTTTGGTAGTTTCTTTGCTTGGGTGTGCAGGGAATCGGCGTTGTTCGCATGATCGAGTTAGCCTCTCAAACATCCACGATATCTCTAAAATAGAACAACTTACGGAGGTGACTCCGTAAGTCGTTTGTATCCTTGAAATTGGGTGCAGGGGCTGGATTTGAACCAGCGACCTTCAGGTTATGAGCCTGCGCGTTGATGCATATCAATCAGTCACTTAGGTCGACTCGTGTGCATACTACGTGGGAAACTACGGGTTATGGACGCTCGGCTTCGAATCTTCGAATGCGAGATTCCCCAACTTTGTTCGCGATTGGCAAATGACACCAATGCATCGATCTTTATCGGCGGTAGCTCTTTAGTTTGGCGAAGGCCATCTCGATGGGGTTGAGATCGGGGCTGTAGGAAGACAAGAAGCGAACGGTCGCTCCGCGGGCCTCGATCAGCCTCGTCGTCTTGTTGAAAATGGCGAGCTAAGGCGAGGGCGATCGAAGAGTACGCGAAGTTCGTCTTTTGCGGCCTCAAGGTGAGTCCGCTGCTCTGCTGGTAGCTCACGTCCGGCCCGATTCATATAGAACGTGAGCATCGACATTGCCGACCGAAACGCAGTGGACTTTCTACGGTCGCTGGCCTCAGCAGAAGCCTTGAGCGACCGGGCGATCGCCACCGGGTCGTCCCACGTGAATACACCTGACTCGAGATCCAAGGCATTGCTGTTCTGGGTGACGCGCTGAGACCACTGCTTTGGCTCGTCCGCTCGGGCGCTATCTATCTCGCCAGTCTTTCCGTGCTGCGCGTGCAATTCGCGTTTGGCTTGCAGCCAGTGCGCCGTCTCGTTGCCGTCCCTCCGACCGGTTTCTTCCCAGATCTGATAGGCCCGCCGAGCGATGTTTTCGTGACTGATTGAAGGATTTAAGCTCATTGCCGTCCCAAAGGAATTCGTGATTTCCGGGTAATAAAAGCGGTTCGGCTGAGTGCTTTGAACCTGCCACAAGGCAGCGTGTGATCCCACCGCTTGCGAACAGGACGGGGTGTTGTATCACCGCTCGCGCGTCCGATACGAAAAGGCCGCGCCACTAGAATGGGCGCGGCCTCACATTGAATCGTTGCCCAAGGCCCTAGGCGGCCTTGGATCCCTTTGGGGGCTGCTCCTGGAACCGTTGCCACGCAGCGCGCGAAGCGGGACGAGCCTCGTCCCAAGCTAGTTTCGGGTGGGTCGCTTCGTAGCTCTTTCGCAGATCCACTTCGCGATCCTCGAATGTGCAGCCCGTGGCGCCGTATAGACCATAACCTTCGTACCCGGTCTTGTACGCTGGACCAAAGTCATCGTATGACCGGCCCTTGGCGTAAGATTGACGGCGATGATTCTCACGCCAGTAGGCGTCTTCAACGGAGGGGTTCACGGCTTTCGCCACACTGTGGCCGGCTAAACCACCGACGACGGCTCCGACGGCCGCGCCTGCGATGGTGCCGACCGGTCCTGCCACAGTTCCCACAGCGGCGCCGGCTGCGGCGCCACCGGCGACCGCGCCAATGCCAGTTCCTACAACATGTGAACTGTGAGTTTTGGTGATCGGTTCGGGACTGTGCGATTTTATGTTCTTATCGAATTCTTTTTTGGTAGCATTCATGGGTTATTGGGCTAACTAGTGGACTAACGGTTGAGACGAAAAAAGGGCGGTTACGGCGCTTTCGATCCGCGAAGTAAGCCAACTACCCCAACGACGGCTGCAATGGCACCGCCGATGAGCAGCCACATGGTTCTATCGGTCGGATTTCCGGAAAAAAAACGGGAGAAGCCGGATGCGGTGGAATTAGAGGCACTGACGCCGTAAATGATAAGGATGATTCCGCCGACGAGCAGCGCGAGTGAGATGGGTTTGTTCATGACTCTAATGGCAACGGGCCCGCGGCAGGATACGCGAAACGATC
>Ga0302326_10017543_pt1 | contig 14932 bp, 11 predicted proteins | sample Palsa_T0_3_FD_202264 | JGI IMG/M metagenome (GOLD analysis project Ga0302326, IMG submission 202264) | Peat permafrost microbial communities from Stordalen Mire near Abisko, Sweden - Palsa_T0_3 | ecosystem: Environmental > Terrestrial > Soil > Palsa > Peat permafrost | place: Sweden: Abisko... | reverse complement strand
TCTCTATGCAACGCACCGTGTCGCGTATGTCCAGGAATCCACGTGTCTGCCCGCCGCGTCCATAGACCGTCAATGGATGTCCAATCGCCGCCTGCACGCAAAAACGGTTCAGCACCGTTCCGAATACCTCGTCGTAATCGAACCGGTTGATCAGCCCTTCGTCCATGCCGGTCTCTTCGGTGGTTGTGCCGTAAACAACGCCCTGATTCAAGTCCGTGGCCCGCAATCCCCATGTCCGGCAAGTGAACATGATGTTGTGGCTGTCATGCACCTTCGACAGGTGATAGAAAGAGCCCGGCTGTTTCGGGTAGGGCATTACATCTTTGCGCCCGTTGTGCTCAATCTCGATGTATCCTTCTTCGATGTCGATATTTGGCGTGCCGTATTCGCCCATCGTCCCGAGCTTCACCAAGTGGCAATCGGGATTGAACTCACGCATGGCGAAGAGCAGATTCAGCGTACCCACCACGTTGTTCACCTGAGTCGAAACCGCGTGTTTGCGGTCGATCATGGAGTAGGGCGCGGACCTCTGTTCGGCGAAATGAATCACCGCGTCGAACTTGGTGTTCTTCATGACCGCTGCAAGAAACTCATAGTCTGTGACGTCGCCCGCCTGCAGCTGAATCACATGTCCGGTGGTTTCCCGCCAAATCTTCAAACGTTCCGGCAAGGTCAGGATAGGCGTTAGAGTCTGAACGCCCAGCTCAAAGTCCCATTGACGGCGAGCAAAATTATCGACAATTGTGACCGAATGCCCCTTCCTCGACAAATAAAGGGCAGTGGCCCATCCACAGTATCCGTCTCCGCCGAGCACGCCGATTTTCATATGCTTTCTATTCATCTCCTCGTTCCTGCTACCCGGTCGGGACGCGACCTAGTCAAACAGAGTGATACGTTTCCAAAAAGCTAATAGTTACACAGATTTACAAAAATCCGCCACAGATGAACGAAACGTCACATTCCTCCAAATCCGATGTCGGTCACCATTAGAATCCCTACAAAAACAAGGAGTGCCCCGCCAGCCCGCAAAGCGCCGACATCCTCCTTCAACAATAACTTTGCCAACAGCGTTTCGAGAATGAAACTGCCCGCGGAAGCCGGAACTGCGAAACTTAGCGGTTGAGTCTGTATCAGCGCGAGGAAAGCGAAAAACGATACCGCCATCAGCGCGATCGCCAGCAATAGCCACTTTCGGTGCGCCACCAGCTTCAGAATTCCCCAGAGTCCACGAGCGCTGCCGGTCTGTTCGCCGGCCAGGGTCATTTCATGGCTTTGCAATAAATCGGAAGCAACCGTCGTCGCGACGATCAGGCCCAGCAAGAGCCATCTCATACAGGTTTGCTCCTGCGGGCGGTAAAACTAACAAGCGCTGTCCCGAGGAAGATCACGATGGTTCCGAGCCACCGCTCCGTGCTGACCTGCTCATGGAGGAAAATACGCGCCAACAACGTTGAAAGCACGTAGCCGATTGCGGTAACCGGTAAAACAAAACTCAAATCCGCCACGCTGAGCAACGCCATCCGCATCAGAAGCCAGAGAATCTGCATCGCAATGCCGATCGCTACAAGAGGGTCCGCGATTACCCGCAGGTACTGCACTGGATCCGTGGATAGGACCTCGGGAAAGTGCTTCATCCCCCAAGCCAGAAATAGATTGCTAACCGGCTTTAATAGGATTACAAGCAATAGCAAACCGTAGATTCGAGCTGCGCTGCCCGCCGCCTTTGCAGAAAGGTCCGCTGTCTCTAGTTCAGGGGCCATCATTCACTAACACTGATTGAGAAATCACGACTCGGTTTCAATGAATTTTATTGTCGTGCAAAAAAGTACGGCTATAGCCCAAATCTCATCTTTATAATAATACTTCTTGCCGCTACGCTCCGTTTTCTTAGCCGCCCTTTGCTGCCTGCCGGTTCGAGCGCAACCCGTATTCCTGGCCTGCGCGCCCGCTACGCCGGTTGCCGTCGCGGGAGAGACGATTCGCCTTTTCACCTGGGCCAACCCGTCCGGCTCAGCGAAGCCCGTTTATGCCTGGACCGTTTCATCCGGCGAGGTCCGGACGGCCGGAGGAAACATTTTCACTTGGAACCCGGCCGCGGGTTCCTCTGGCCCGAGTAGCGCCGATGGGGAACTGCGCACCGATTCGGCCGTTCAGGCGCGCTGCCTGGTCGAAGTCCAAGTCGTCGCTTCGCGCTCGGCCGCCGCCGATGACGGCCTTCTGCTTCCCGGCAGCACCGAAGCCGACGGCGCCGGACTCTACAACTATCTGTTGATATCCGCGCCACCGGATCACGCCAAACACGAGGTGTTTCGCAGCGCTCTCAATGCCTGGCTGCCCTTGAACTCCCCCGTTGCCACACTCCGCGGAGTACTCAAGCCGAACGAACCGATCGCCCTTGCGCTTCCGGTCCTCGAGAAACCCGTAACCCCGCCCGATGCCGATTGGCTCCTTCAGCATTTCGATTACGCGCGAGCCCGCACACTTCTCGACAAGGTGTTTCCCGGTGGCAAGCCCGGCCTCTACATCGTCTCCAGCCTGCTACCGCTGCCCAAAAGTAAGCCGCCCTATCTTGTCCAGGATCTTTCCGCCGCCACGCCCGCGCTCGCCGCCTCCTGGGTCGAAGCCTTCATCAACGAAGCCGCGCAGGAACATACCTGGAATTCTGCTGAAGAAGCATCGCTCGTCGACCAGATCCGTGCCACCGTCCTTGCAATCGCCGGGGAGGCTTCCAACATCAAGCTCCCCTTGCTCATGAAATGGATCGCTCTGCTATAGTGCATCCTGATATGCGCAAAGCCGCCATTCTGCTTCTTTTTCTCGCTTCGCCCATCCTGCCAGCAGACAAAATGACGGCGCCGGAACTTACCGCGCTTGCCGCATCCAATCCGTCCGCGCTCGGGGCCGCCATCGCCGCCACTTTCGATGCCAAGGACCTGAAAGCCGGCACTGCCTGGACCGGCCACGGCAACGATTTCTTTTTCGCGATCGATTCCCCCTACAAGCCCGCCGCGCTGCTCATTGATGAAATGCCCGCCCCCGGCCTGGCCCAGGTTCCCGGCGCCACCATCTGGTACGCGCCGTACCACATTATTCAAATCGGACGCCTGCACAACTTCTATTACATCGTCGAGGACAAGAAGTACGGCGGACGCACGGATCTACCCGCCTTCACCCCGCTGTCTTATCTCGAGCCCGGCGTACCTTCCGGAACACTCTCCGAAAAGATGATCCACACCAGCAAGATGTACGACGGCATGAAGAGCGAATGGTGGATCTATGTTCCGGCGCAATACAACCCGCAAACACCCGCCGCGCTCATGGTCTTTCAGGATGGCGGCGGTTATCTCAACCGGAACGGCAATAACCCCGCTCTCAACGTCATCGACAATCTGATCGCGCAGAAGAAGATCCCCGTGATGATCTGCGTCTTCATCAACCCCGGCGACATTGCCGATTCCCTCGGCACGCCCACCTTCAACTTCGTCAAGGCTTACTCCGATAAGTGGAAGCGCACCCTCAAAGACTCCATGCGCAGCACGCTCTACGACACCGTCAGCGACCGTTATCCGAAATTCCTGCGCGACGAAATCCTCGCCGAAGTGGCCCAAAAGTACAATCTGCGCAGGGACGCGTATAGCCGCGCCATCACCGGTTCGTCATCCGGCGGTATCTGCGCCTTCAACGCCGCGTGGCAGATGCCCGACCAGTTCAGCCGCGTGATCAGCTGGATCGGCAGCTTCACCGCGATTCAGTGGAAAGAGGATCCCAACAACCCCGACGGCGGCCAGGACTATCCCGAGAAGATTCTCCGCGAGCCCAAGCGCAATATCCGCGTGTGGCTGCAAGACGGTTCGGAGGATCAGGAGAACCCGCGCTATGGAAGTTGGCCGCTCGCGAATGTGAGGATTGCCAACGCGCTGAAATTGACCGAACACGATTTCCATTTCAGCTTCGGCGCCGGGACCCACAACGGCGGACATGGAGCCGCCGAATTCCCCGCCGAAATGACTTGGCTCTGGCGTGGCTATGACGCGTCGAAGACCGCCGAGACTTACACGATGGATGTTGCCGAAAAAGCCAAGCCGCTATTCCGAGTGGGCGTTCTGAGCCGCGACGCGAATAGCGCCACTAATGCTCGATAGTAATCATGTGCGGAACCAGATCCCTGGTAGCTCCACTGCGTGAGATCGCGCGGGCCGAAATCTCATGCCGCCCAACCGGCAGGCTCTCGGTGTGCAGCTCACAAATGAAACGGGCATTTGTCTCAGGCGGAAACTCGGGGTGAAGTTTGATCACGTCGGGCCGCCTCTCTTTGACCGCCGCGTCTTGCAGAAATGTCCGGTCGAGATAGATGGCCACATGGTCGATGCCGTCCTCCGAGAGCACCCAACCATCCGCAAACGCGACGCCCTTGATCGTGATCCCATCAGGCGGACTTTCGAGTGCCCCAAACGGCAGCTTCGATGCTCGATCCGGCCCGCAGCTAGTACTAGCCAGAGCCGCCCCAAGCGTGACAATTTGCACGAACCATCGAATTCGCAATCCCACACGATACCACGCTAAACTAAGGCGCTCATCGTGATTGCGAACACCGGAAAATCGCTTCGGCAACTGGCCGGGCCTCTAGCCTGCGCCGCTCTCGGCATATGGATGCTGGCCTTCTGGTTCCAGACTGCGAACGACATGAGGAAGCAGTACCTCGGCTACCCCACGCAGGATTACTGGCGTTCCGTAGTGAATCTCCCGCGATACGAGAAATGGGATCTAACCGTCTTTTGGGAGCAGCACAACGAGCACCGTGTGATCGTTCCGGAGTTGCTCTACGCGCTAGATGACAAACTGTTCGGCGCGCACCAGTACCTGCCGCTAGTGCTCAGCACGCTCTTTCAGGTAGCCACCTTCAGCCTACTCGCCTGGGTGATCTGGACTGACAGCAACCTGAGCGCACCCTTGCGTCTCTCAGCCATTTTCATTGGCGGTCTCCTGCTCGGCTGGCCGGGCATCTCATATGTGCTTTCATTCTCGTTTCTAATCCAGTGGACCCTCGCCCAGTTTCTTGCCATGGCAGCGCTCGTGGCCATCGCCCGCGGAAGATTGGCTCTGTCCATCGTCTGCGCCTTCGTCGCCACGTTTTCCGCCGGACACGGCATGTTCATCTGGCCAGTTCTCCTTCCGGCCGCACTTGCCTTGAGAATCGGTTGGAGACGTTCCCTGTACCTCGCTGCCAGCGGAACCGCATCCATCCTGCTCTACTTCTACCGCTGGGTCCCCAGTGTCGATTCCCAGTCGCACCGCTTCCTGCAATTTCCCTACTGGTTTTTCGCATTCCTCGCTTCCATGATGAGCATGCCGTTTTCCGCCGACCGGCGCGAACTCGGCCTCTGGTTGGGGCCCGCCAGCTTCTTACTCTTCGCGGTAATCCTCCTCATCGCTTACAGACGGAGGCTCCTCGCAGAAACACCGGCAATCGTACTCTTCGGCGCCGCAATTTTTTCCCTGCTCACAATCCTGGTTTGCGCCATCGGCCGAACACTGCCAACCTACTGGGACTATCCCACCGCGAAGGTCGCCCGCTACCTCAGCGTGCCCCTCTGCTACTGGGCTGTTCTCCTCGCCGCAACGATATGGGTTGCCGCCCGCTCCCGCGCATCGGCAGCATGGGTCGCGATAGTGATCACCGCAACCTCACTCGCCTATCAATTCCCAAGACTAGACCCCTGGCTACAGCGCCAATTCGATTTCTACTCAAGATCCCAAAACGCCTCTCTGGCGATGGAATCCGGTCTCATCTGCGACAACCTGATCGAGCGCGACCTCTATCCCGCGTCGCAAAATATCCACGATTGGGACCCCATCCTCAGGCAAAGGCGTCTTTCCATCTATTCCGGCGAAGAGTTCCAATGGGTCGGCAAACCCCTATCGAGTCTTATGACAATCTCCGCGCCGTCCAAGGGCGCCGTCACCACCTCGATTCCATTTGCGTGCGCCGTGCAACTGGCTGGCTGGCTCGACGGAGACCAGCGCGATCTCATCCTAGTGAATGGCCAGGGAATTATCGCCGGACTCGGCCGCCGCCTTCCCGCGGGCCTTCCTCTCTACCTCCCAAAAGTCTGGGCCGCGGCCACTCCAAAAGAAAATTGGACCGCCTTCGCCGGCTATCCACTAGCCGGTCAGTCGGTCCAACCCTACGTCGTATCCGCGGACCACCGCTCGGCATCGCCGCTCGGCAGTCCAATCTCCTTAACTACTTCTGTGCTTCGATAACGTCCACGAGTTCCTTCACAGCAGCCGCGCTCTTATGCAACATCGCGGTCTCCTCGGCGCTCAACTTGATCTCGTAAATCTTCTCGATACCCGCAGCGCCCAGCTTCACCGGAACGCCAACATAGAGCCCGTGAATGCCATACTCGCCCTCAAGATAAGCGGCGCAAGGCAGAACTTTCTTCTTATCCTTGATGATCGATTCCGCCATCTCGACCGCCGCCGCCGACGGAGCATAATACGCGCTGCCCGTCTTGAGATGTTTCACGATCTCCGCGCCGCCATTCTGCGTACGAGTAACCAGCGCCTTCAACTGATCTTCGCTCAACAGTTCCGTCAGCGGAATGCCCGAGACGTTGCTCAAGCGCACCAACGGCACCATCGTATCGCCGTGTCCGCCCATCACTACAGCCGTCACGTTCTCCACGCTCACCTGCAATTCAGCCGCGATGAACGTGCGGAACCGAGCCGTATCCAGCACGCCCGCCATACCCACCACGCGATGCTTAGGGAAGCCCGAGACGCCATAAGCCACATGGCACATCGCATCCAGCGGATTGCTCACGATGATCAGAATCGCATTCGGCGAAACCGCCGCAGCCTTCGACGTCGCGTCCTTCATGATCGCCGTATTAGCAATCAATAAGTCGTCGCGGCTCATGCCCGGCTTACGCGCCAGACCCGCCGTGATGATCACGATGTCGCTATCCGCGGTCGGGGCATAGTCGTTCGAGCCCGTCACTTCCACGTCGTAACCCTCAACCGGGCCCGACTGCAGAATGTCCAGCGCCTTCCCCTGCGGCACCCCTTCCACGACGTCCACCAGTACGACGTCCGCCAACTCTTTTCCAGCGATCCGCAGCGCACAATTCGCGCCCACGTTGCCGCCGCCAATTACTGTAATCTTCTTTCTCATTGTGGTTTCCTCAATGCGATCCCTAGATCGCGTAGTAACTTATCCGGCACCGGCGAAGGCGCGTCACACATCAGGTCCGTCCCCTTGGCCGTCTTGGGGAAGGGAATTACCTCGCGGATCGACGTCTCTTCGCACAAAATCATCACGATGCGGTCGAGGCCGAGCGCGATGCCGCCGTGTGGAGGCGCGCCATATTCCAGCGCGTCCAGCAAAAATCCAAATCGCTTCTTCGCTTCTTCTTCCGGGAAGCCCAAAGCCGAAAACACTTTCTGCTGCAATTCGCGCTGATGGATACGAATCGACCCCGAACCAAGCTCCGTGCCATTCAAAACCAGATCATATGACTTAGCCCGGCACCGCGCCGGATTCTCCGTCAGCTTGTCGATATCTTCATCCAACACCGACGTGAACGGATGATGCGCAGCCACCCAGCGCTTGTCTTCGTCATTCCACTCGAACATCGGAAAATCAGTGACCCAAAGGAACTCGAACCGCCGCGGATCCAGCAGCTTGTGCCTGTCGTTGTACTTCTGCGCCGCAAACAATCGAACCTGTCCGCAAGCCTGATAGACCGTCTCTTCAGGACGCTGCCCCGTAGGCTCGCCGCCCCATGATGCCAGCACCAACAGATCGTCTTCCTGGAATCCAACCCGCTCGCGGATCTTCGGCATGATCTCCGGAAAGTCGCGCTCCAAACGCTTCGGATCGTCAAAAACCCGCAGCCCGCGCTCCTGCCCGTAAGCCTTCAGATCGTCGCGCTCCTTACGGCTGATGGTGCCGACCTTCGGAATGTGAATCGCCATCAACGGCAACCCATGCGCGCTTAGGTCCGGAATCAGATCCTGAACCTCATGCATCGGCGGCACACGGCGGTCTGGCTTATCGATGCCGTAGCTACGCATCGCTTCCGCGTACGTCAATCGCGCAAACGGTATCGATACTTCAAACCCCGCCACGTCGCAAACTTTCTTCATCAGCGGCTCGATCACGCTGAAAATAGTGTCCTGCTGCGCGAACGACATCTCCAGATCGATCTGCGTAAACTCCGGCTGCCGGTCCGCGCGCAAATCCTCGTCGCGGAAACACCGCACAATCTGGAAGTACTTATCGAAGCCGCTCACCATCAAGAGCTGTTTGAAAATCTGAGGCGATTGCGGCAGCGCGTAAAAATTCCCGGGGTTCACACGGCTAGGCACCAGGTAATCCCGCGCGCCCTCCGGAGTCGAACGCGTCATGAACGGTGTTTCAATCTCAAGGAACCCTTGATGAGTCAGCGACTCCCGCACCGCGAACGCAATCTTCGAGCGCAGAATGATATTCCGCTGCATCTTTGGACGGCGCAGATCCACAAAGCGATACTTCAGCCGGGCCTCTTCCGAAACGTTGACTTCCTCTTCCATCGGGAACGGCGGAGTTCGGGACTCATTCAGAATCCAAACCTGATCCACCACCACTTCCACTTCGCCGGTAGGCAGATTCGGATTGATCGTATCCGCGCTGCGCTTCTCCACCTTGCCGGCCATCGCGACCACATACTCCGGCCGGATCTGCTCGGCCCTCTCGTGCGCTTCGTGGCCTAAACGGAACACGCCCTGCGTCACGCCTTCGCGATCACGCAGATGAATGAAGATTACACCGCCCAGATCTCGCCGCCGGTGTACCCAGCCCATCAAAACTACATTGTCGCCGTCATTTGCCGCCGTCAACTGACCGCAGGTATGCGTGCGTCTAAGGTCACCCAGGAAGTCGAGGGTCATGCCGAAAGCTTTGCCTCGATCTCTTCACGTTTCACTTTGATCTGTTCTCCTGACAACATGTTCTTCAGCGAGTATTCGCCGCTCGCTATTTCATCTTCGCCGATGATCAGCACCGCGCGCGCTCCCAGCTTGTTGGCGATTTCCATCCCGCGCTTGATCTTGCCTTCGGGCAGCACTTCCACCGATTTATTCGCGCGCCGCAAATCCCGCGCAATCACGCCCGCCTGTAAGTGCGCCTCATCTCCCATGGGAATTACATAAAGATCCAGCGGGACAGTCACCGCATCCGGCTGCGTCTCTTCGACGATCATCACGAGCCGGTCTTCACCGATTGAAAATCCAATTCCCGGGGCCGGGACCTTCGAATCGAGCGACTCCGCCAGTCCGTCATACCGCCCGCCGCCCAGCACCGAATTCTGCGCCCCTAAATTCCCATGCACCACCTCGAACGTGGTTCGCATGTAGTAGTCCAGCCCACGCACCAGCCGCGGCCTCACCGTATAAGGAATCCCGCGCGCGGTCAACGAAGCCTTCACCACTTCAAAATGCGCCGAACACTCCTCGCACAGACAATCCAGGATCGACGGCAGCGCATCGATAATTGGCTGGTCCTGCGGCACCTTGCAATCGAGCACGCGCAGAGGGTTCGTCACCGCGCGCCGCTGGCAATCCGAACACATGTTCGCCGCCTGGCCTTCCAGCGCCACTCGCAGCTTCTCAATAAACCCCGGCCGGCATTTGTGATCGCCCACCGAATTGATGATCAACTCAGACCCCGTAATCCCGAGTCGCGAAAAGATCTCCATGACCATCTCGATCACTTCCGCATCCACGCCCGGCGCCGTCGATCCGATGGCCTCCGCGCCAATCTGAAAGAATTGCCGGTACCGGCCCTTCTGCGGACGTTCCCGCCGGAACATCGGACCGATGTAGTAAAGCTTCTGCGTCCCGGGCCGCTGATCCAGCCGATGCTCGATATACGCGCGCATCACCCCGGCAGTATTCTCCGGCCGCAGCGTTAACGACGAATCGTCGCGATCCGCGAACGTATACATTTCCTTGGTGACGATATCGGTCTCAGCGCCCACGCCGCGCGCGAAAAGCTGCGTGCCCTCCAGAATCGGCGTGCGAATTTCCTGGTAATGATAGGCGCGAAAAACGTTCCGCGCCACACGTTCCACGTGGTTCCACACCGCGGTCTGCGGAGGCAATAAATCTCTTGTCCCTTTTACGGCTCGAAGCATTTTGAGGGGAATCTTCAATCCTATCACGCTGATACAATAATGAGGTTCGTTCATGAACGACGCTCAAATCATCTCGATCTCGATCACAGTGTTGGCCATCTTCGCCGGGTCGCTGTACAACAACGCGCGCATAGGCGACATGTCTGCGCGTTTCGCCGATGTCAACCGGCGCACTGACGATCTCGGTTCCGTCCTTCGAGCCGAAATCAACCTTCAGTTCGAACGCACCAACAATAAGATCGACTCGCTACTCAAACTCGTAGCCGACATCGACCAGCGTGTCATCGCTCTTGAAGCCCGCAAATCCTGAAGACTACAGGCAAGTCACCCTCGGTATCCAACCAGCGCGTCACACGCTTCAGGTCGACTCTGTACCGGACATCACCAAAATCCGCTATCCTGAACAATCGGCTCATGCTGTACGCCAAGCTCCTCTTCGCTGTTCCGCTGTTGGGCTGCGTCACATCCCTGCTCTCCCAAACTTGCAATCCCGGCGAGCTCCGCGTCTTCGTGGTCGATTCCCAGGACACCCCCGTTTTCGAAGCGGAAATCCGTGTCTCCCGCCAGCAGGCCGCCGGTCCGGACGACCGCACCGTGAAAACTTCCGGTACCTCCGACTTCGAAAAACTGGCCTGCGGCGCCTGGCTGGTCACCGTCTCTAAGGAAGGCTTCGAATCCGCCGCGAAAACAATCGAAATCGCCAACGCCTCACGGGTCGAAGTCAGTCTGATCCTCAATCCGAAAATGCAACTCTCGAAGGTCGACGTCACCGATAGCGCACCGCCCATCGAGCAATCCGCCTCCACCTCGAATGATCTGCATCCCAGCGAAGTACACGATCTCCCCACCAATCCCGCCACCGTCAGCGACGCCCTCCCGTTGATCCCCGGCGTGGTTCGCGGCTTCGATGGCGAACTCAAGATCGATGGCACCGGCGAACAGCGCAGCGCCTTCGTTGTCAACCAAACCGACGTTACCGACCCCGCGACCGGCAAGTTCGGCCAAACCGTGCCCGTCGATGCCGTCGAATCCGTCACCGTTCTCAGCACGCCCTTCCTTGCTCAATACGGCCGCTTCACCGCCGGCGTGGTTGCCGTCGAAACCCGCCGCGGCGGCGAAAAATGGCACTACGATCTCAACGATCCTTTTCCCGATTTCCGGATCCGCAGCTATCACATGCGCGGAATTCGTAACGAAACGCCGCGCTTCGTGGTTGGCGGTCCGCTCATCCACAACCACCTGTATCTCAATACCGCGCTTCAATACTTTTATCAGCGTGATTCCGTCCGCACCCTGCCATTCCCGTTCAATGAATCGAAACGCGAGTCCATCAATTCGTTTACCCAACTCGATTGGATCGTAACTTCCACCCAGATCGTCACGGCCACGCTGCACATCAGTCCGCAGCACACCAACTTCGTTAACCTCGATTACTTCAATCCGCAGCCCACCGCTCCCAGCTACGCCCAGCACAACATAGTCGGCAGCGTTGCCGATCATCTCGGTCTGTTTGGCGGCATCCTCGATAGCAGCATGTCCTTTCAGCGCTTCGACGCCACAATCGGCGCGCAAGGCGACGGCCCCATGATCATTACGCCGCTCGGCAATGCGGGCAATTTCTTCGGCTTGCAGAATCGTTCGGCCGCCCGCACGGAGTGGCTCGAAACCTATTCCCTCAAGCCCTTGCGCCTCGGCGGAACTCACCAGATCAAATTCGGCAACTCTCTCACCGGCTCTGGCGATAGCGGGAGTTTTAACTACCGCTCTGTCGATCTGCTCAATGCCATCGGCCAGTTGCTTGAGTCGATCGATTTCACCAATCAAGGGAATTACACGCGCGCGGATCTTGAAGTCACGGCCTTCGCCCAGGACCATTGGGCCCTCACGCCCAGCCTCTCGTTCGACTACGGCGCCCGTATCGAACATCAGCGCCTCGCTCAAAGTCTCCGCATCGCACCTCGCGCGGGCTTTGCGTGGAATCCTTTCCACGGTGAGAGTACGATCTTCCGCGCGGGCTACGGCCAGTTCTATGACCACCTTCCACTCGATATTTACACCTTCTCGCGTTACCCTCTGCGTACCTTGACGTTCTACGCGCCTGACGGCTCAATTATCGGCGACCCGATCCAGGAACAAAACGTAATCGGCAGCGCTACCGGCCCGCATTCGTTTCTTGTTCACGGCCAGCGCGTAGCCGGCGCCTTTGCTCCCCGCGGCCTCACGTGGAATGTGGGAGTTGAGCGCATCGTCTCCCCGTTCCTGCGCATCCGCGCCACTTACACCGATAACCGCTCCGTCGGTTTGCTTGCCTTCGAACCCGAAGTCAATGACACCACCAGCGAAGTCGTATTGAACGGCGATGGCTTGTCCTACTATCGCCAGGCCGAGTTCACTGCCAAGTTCAACTGGAAGAACGGCCAGAATATGGTCTTCACCTATACTCGCAGCCGCGCTGAAGGAACGCTCAATACTTTCGATACATTCCTGGGCAATTTCCCCACGCCCTTCGTCCGGGACAATGTGTACTCCAACCTCCCAGCCGACCTTCCCAACCGTTTCCTCACCTGGGGGCGTTTCAACTTCCCCACCTATAAGCTACAAGTGTTGCCGATCATTGAATATCGCGACGGCTTCCCCTACACTCGCGTCGATGCTCTTCAGAACTATGTAGGCGTTCCCAACTCCACCCGCTATCCCAACTTCTTCTCAGCGGATGCAAGAATCATACGGGATTTCAAGGTGAACCCGAAGTACACCGTGCGTCTTTCGCTCACGGCATTCAACATCACCAATCACTTCAACGCGCTCGACGTTCACGCCAATTCAGCCGACCCGCAATACGGCGTCTTCTTCGGCAACTATCATCGCCGCTACCGTGGCGATTTCGAATTCGTCTTCTAGGTTCCGTTTACTCCACCCACACCGTAACTGCATTGCCGACCGTATTTCCGGAGATCGTGTAGACAGGAAGTTGCCCCGTGAGTCCCAAGGGTGCCATCGCGTTGACCTGCCATAGTCCCGGCGCTCCCGCGACTGGGGCGCTGTAGAGAACCTTTGCCGGTATATCTCCGAACAATACCTGGGTGGACTCCGCATACCCCGTCCCGTAGATCTGCACAACGGAGCCTTGCGCGGCCGGCGATGTGGCGCCATTAATCGAAAAATCTTGATTGAGAACTGCGCCAGGTTGCGACGGATCGGGAGCCAATGAAAACAGTTCCAGGCTCTGCGGCAACACCGTGAATTGCCCGCTTGCCGCTTCCGTTCCTCCCGCTCGCACCGAAATGACCGCGGTCCCCGCCGCCGCATCCGCGGGAACAATGAAGTTGATCTGAGCTGCCGTCGCAAGCACGATCTGCGCCGCCTCGCCGTTAACCAACAATCCATCGGTATTCTGCGGGAACGCTCCAAAAGCGGCCGCGTAAGATGCCGGGGTGATTCCCTGGTCTGCCCGGAAGCTGGCGGCGTTCACGACAATCGCGGATCCCGACGGAGCCGCTGGCGGCCCGCCCGCGCGAGCGAAGATCGCAGCCAGAACCGGGTCGTGGCGGGCAAAGTAATCAGTCGAACGGTTCAGAACCGTCAAGTCGGGTAAGAACGCATTGCCTGCGGGAATGAACTGGGGCAAAGGATGATAGAGCGTCGAATACTGTCCACTCAGCCCCAGGTACGGAAGAGAGAATCCCAGCACTTCGCCGTAACCCGCCGGCGGCCCTCCGCTCGGCTCCCCAATCACAATCGTCGATTTGTCGATGTTGTACCCAGGGTAAAGCGACGCGGCCTGAATGGCGTTGCTCTTGATCTCCATGGCATCGTCAAGACCTGAGGAGAACGTTCCGCCATCCACGACGTCGTAGGTCCGATAGTTCGGATTGCTAAGCAACGTGGGAATTCGTTGCTGCAACCCGGTCAGAACCGGATTGATCACTGACGAATCTCCGCCCGTATTGCCGCGGAAATCGATCACGATCGTATCGACCGGGTTCGAATCGGCCGTGCTCAGCAGCTTCGCCGCAAACGCCGCAAACGGATTCGACGGGTCGTCCGCGCACTTGTTGTACTTGAAGTACAGAACCCGCTGCTGCGCGAAGTATTCGAACCAGTAATTCTGCCCGTTGTTCTGAACGAAGTCCGCCTGCGGCCCGTCGCCTGAAGGCGCACCCACGATCGTGTCGGTTGAAGGATTCAGATTCAGTGTGAACTGGTTGCCGCGCGCATCCTCAAACGTCATCGGCGACGGTCCGTTGGCTGGAACCAGATCGAGACCCTGCAGAACCGATTGAATTCGAAGGTACGTTTGCGCCTCATATTGAACCCACTGCGTATTGGTACTCGGAATCACCGTGCCGAGCTGCGCCAGCACAGTTCCGATGTCCGTGCTTCCTACCGCGGCCAGGCGCGTTCCCAGCGCGCTCGAATACGCGGACGACGCTCCCGTCACAAACATGCCGTCATCGAGCCAACGAAAAGAAATCGGGAAAGTTGATCCGGTTAAATAGAGACTTGTGTGCGGATCGCCAGCCATCGCCACAAGTTGTGCTGCTCGCACTGCAAACTCCGCGTCGGTCAGATTGGAACTCTGGCTGGTCAACTGCTGCACGGCGGCGCTATAGTCCGAAGAATTCAGTTGGAAAAAGAAATTGGGATGGAGAGCGGGCAACTGCGTGGCGAGATATTGGATGTCGGCCAGTCGTTGCTGATTGACGGAAAGCGTCTGCGCCTGCAAGATCTGGAACATCAGCGCCGGCATGACA
>Ga0302326_10017542_pt1 | contig 14933 bp, 10 predicted proteins | sample Palsa_T0_3_FD_202264 | JGI IMG/M metagenome (GOLD analysis project Ga0302326, IMG submission 202264) | Peat permafrost microbial communities from Stordalen Mire near Abisko, Sweden - Palsa_T0_3 | ecosystem: Environmental > Terrestrial > Soil > Palsa > Peat permafrost | place: Sweden: Abisko... | reverse complement strand
CGGCCGTTGGCGTGCCATTCGCGGGTGAGATAGCCGGGAGAGAGGGCGATCTGGTCGTCGGAAGTACTGACGGTGGTGTGGTAGCTGATCCAGTCCGAGTGCGGGGTGAATAGATTAGTGACCGTGCCGGCAGGGTCGCCGCGGTGGGGCAGGAGTTTCTGGTCGGGGAGGTGTTCTTCGCGGCGGCGGCGCGGATCGTCGAGCTCAACGCCCGTGTCGTAGCCGATGGTGGGGAAGTAGCCGGAGTCGAAGAAAGTGCCGGAGTAGGCGAGCTCGGGGCGCTCATTGCCGTCCTTGAAGCCGCGACTGGTATAGCCCACGTTGAAGGTGAGGTCGAGCCGGTCACCCGAGGCCAGCGGGGTTTCGAGCTGGTAGATGGTGTAGAGCGCACGCGGGCTCGATGAGACGACGTGGAACGGGCGATCGAAGCGCAGGTTCGAGATGGATTGCTGCGTGTTGGTGATGTGGATCTGGCGGATGGGCTGCGGGGTTTTGTTCTGGAGGACGAAGTGGCCGCTGCCCGAGAAGGAACGGCGCTCGGGAAAAATGTCGATGCCGGCGTCGGCGGCAATGATCTTGGGTTGGGGCAGGTTCTCATACTTCTTGAAGTCACGCTCGTAGGTGGCTTGGATGTCGCGGCGGTCCTGGGCCGTGAGGTACTCGTTGAGGACGTGAGCGTTGTAGAAGTACCACGCGCCGCTGCCGATGGCGGCGATGAGGAAGAGCACTGCGGCAGGAATCAGGCGAGGGGCGCGCTGGAGGGCGAGGTGGAAACGCGCCGTCCAGGCATCGTCTGAGCCACGGCGGGCAAACGCGATCGAGAGCACGGCGAGGAAGCAGGAAATGGAGAGCCAGTAAGTGATGGACCAGAAGAGCGCAGGCACAAAATGGCCGTAACCGTTCATATCCGAGTAAGTGTAGGGCGGCGTGTTGCCGAATAGGTAAAGAGTGTTCTCCCATCCGAAGCTAAAGAGGATAGGCACCAAGGCGAAAATGCCGATGACGATGCCGAAACCGATGAACTTGTTGGAGATGACAGTCTGGAGGAAGAGCGAGAGCAAAGCGAAAATGAGCACCTGGGGGAAGGTGATTATATAGAGCTCCTTGGCGTATTCCAGAAGCTCATAGTTGTAATAGCCGGCGATGGTCTGCATGACGATGCCGCAAAGGCCCGCGACGGTGAACATGACGAATTCGACAAAGCAGAGGGCGAGGAGTTTGGAGAACCAGTCGGTGGTCTCCGCAATGGGCAGGGCATCGTGGATGCCATCGAAGTGGGTATCGCGCTCACGCCAGATGAGCTCAGCGGCGTATAGCGTGGCGACGATATAGAGAAAAAGAATCGAGCCGCCTTCGACGGATTGCAACATGAGATAAGTGACGGGCCAGACGTTAATCTCGGCCACCTTGCCGGCATAGTGGCCGTTGTTGCACGCGATACCGGCCATCAGGATGACCAGGGCCCAGAAGGGAACCTCATGCAGGATATTGGAGATGCGTATTCGAGTAAGTGAAGCGAGCTGCGCGAAGGTTGTTCGGGTGTCAAAGACCTGGTGGACAGTGGGGAGTTTTGCCGCAACAAGGCTGCGCCGTGCCGCGACCTCGGCGAGATCGAGCTCGCGGGCCCGGGCAGCGCGTTTGCCGCTCGAGCGGGCGGTGAGCGCCTCGACCGACATGGGAAAAAACTTAAGGAGCGCGAGGAGCGAGAGCAGCCCGACGGAGCCCCACAGCAGGCGGTTATACAAGAAGACGCCCGAGGCGGAGTGGATGGACCAGGAGTAGAGAAGCGTGTTCTTTTCGACGACGGTCCAGTAGCGAGTGATGGCGTCGTTGTAGAGAAAGCCGATAGGGTCGAGGATGCCGGACCAGAAGTGCTCGAGTGAACGCGTGGCGCTGAAGATGCTGATGCCGAGCAGGTAGAGCATGAAGAGCGCCGCGCCCTGGAGGTAGACGATGAAGATCTTGCGCGATAGGGAGGCGACGAGGAAGAAGAGAGAGCCAAGGAAGAAGATCTGGAACACCACGATGGAGAAGAACGGCTGCAGGTACCACGAGAGGTGGTTGGGGCCGATGCGGGCGTGATCAGCCCAGGGGGCGAAGGTGCCGAAAAATTCGCCGAAGACCAGACCTGAGAAGGCGAAGACGGTGGCGACAACAGACCCGGCCCAGCGGCCGCCGAGGTAAGCGAACTTCGAGATGGGCTTAGTGAAGAGGATCTGGATGGTGTCGCGCTGGAAATCGCGAAGTATGGAAGTGCCAAAGATCGCGGCGATGATGATAATGCCAAAGAAGCTGATGCCGATGTCGTTATAGCTGTTGGCCCACGGGCCGTTCAGCAAGATCTTGCCGTTGGAACTGCCGATGGGGCCGAAGCTCTCGCTGGCGACGTCGAGGAAGTTGAACGTGAGAAAGACAAGGAAATAAACGTAGGTAGAGAGGCTCTTGAAGCGAAACTTGAGCTCGAATGCGAAGAACTCCCGGAACATGGTCATTGTCGCAAGTCTCCTCTGCCGGATCAGTTCTTCGCCTGGTTGGCGAGGTTGAGGAAATAGACATCTTCGAGACTGGAGTCGACGGCGCGGAAGCCCTCGCCGGGATTGGAGCCGGCATAGACGCGGACCTCATGCAGGCCGCCGATGAGATGAGTGGAGATCACGTTGTAGGCGGTTTCGAGCGCGCGGAGCTCGTCATCTGTCGGAACCACCTTTGACCAGATTTTTCCGCGCAGGGAATCGAGCGCCTCGGCGGGCGCGCCTTCGAGAAGCAGCTCGCCGTTCGAGATGATGGCCATGCGGGGGCAGAGCTCGCGTACGTCTTCCACGATGTGGGTGGAGAGGATGACGGTGACGTTCGAGCCGATGGAGCTGAGCAGGTTGAGGAAGCGGTTACGCTCCGCGGGATCGAGGCCGGCGGTGGGCTCGTCGACGATGATGAGCTTCGGGTTCGCGAGCAAGGCTTGGGCGATGCCGAAGCGCTGCTTCATTCCGCCGGAGTAAGTGCTCAGCGCCTTCTTGCGCACATCCCACAGGTTGGTCTGGTTGAGTATGGCGTCGACCATCTGCTTGCGCTCCGTCTTATTGGTGACGCCTTTCATCACCGCAAGGTGCTGCAGCATGTCGCTGCAAGAGATCTTGGGGTACACTCCGAATTCCTGCGGCAGATAGCCGAGGATCTTGCGCACCTCGTCTTTTTGGGTGAGCACGTTCAGCCCGTCGAGATCGATCGAGCCGGAGTCCGGATCCTGAAGGGTGGCAACCGTGCGCATGAGCGAGCTCTTGCCCGCGCCGTTCGGACCCAAAAGGCCGAACATGAGATTGCCGATAGTGAGCGAAAGGTTCTTCAGCGCCTTTACGCCGTTCGGATACGTTTTGGATAGACCGGTGATCGTAAGCGCCAAGCGAACTGCCTCCGATTTCGTAATTAGATTAAGTTACGTGCGTGAGCACGCTCAGGTTCCTGAGTTTCCGATGATAGCGCGTGCCGGAAATTATGGCGCCAGAGCTGTTACAGCTCCAGCACTTTGCGGAGATTCGTGCACAGTAACCTGGGCAACAAAATCTGAAGGCTGTGCCACAGGCCGGGCTACCAAGTTTCTTGCCTCCCCAGTGTGGCACAGCCTTCAGAGGTTGCTGAAAAAGGCTCCGGCAGGCTGAATGCCTGCCCCACCATACTCCGCAAGCCACTGATTTATAGTGGTGGCGCAGGCGGTTTGCCTGCGTTCTTCCGATTTCGCAGCCTTTTTCAGCAACCTCTTCAGGCTGTAGGCTTGAGTGCCACAGGCCGCTTCCGACTTGCGCTTTCCGGCGCATTGTGTAATTATTCATAGTAGTGAATAAACATACACTCCGCCCGGCCGGCGGTATTCCCAAGAAGGAGGATAAACGTGGCCGCGACCCTGTTTCAGCCTGCTGCCCATGTCGGAGCTTCCAATCTCCGTCACGACCTCGATTTATCGACTGACGAAGTTGTTCATCTGCTGGACCTCGCTCAACAGGTGAAACAAAGCCGTCCTCGCTTTGCCTCCGCCTTGAAAGGCCGCTACCTCACACTGCTCTTTGAAAAGCCGTCGCTGCGCACGCGCATGACTTTTGAGCTTGCGATCAAGCAACTTGGCGGCGACGCCGTGGTGCAGACCGGCCCGGTCGGCGAGCGCGAGCCCATCAAGGACGTCGCCCGCAACCTCGAGCGCTGGACCGACGGCATTGTGGCCCGGGTCTTCTCGCAGGACACTATCGAGGAATTGGCGCACTGGGCCAGGATCCCGGTGATCAATGCGCTGAGTGATCTGTATCATCCCTGCCAGGCGCTCGCCGACATGCTCACCCTGCGCGAGCAATTTGGCCGCCTCAAGGGCCTGAAATTGGCATTCGTTGGCGATGGCAATAACGTCGCGCATTCTTTGCTGCTGAATGCGGCTCGCCTCGGCGTGAATTGCTCGATTGCCACGCCGGTGGGCTTTGAGCCGAAGCCGGAAATTGTCGCGATCGCCCGCGAATACGCCGCCGAGAACCACACCGAGATCGAGATCGGCAATGACCCCGAAGATGCCGTGGTGGCGGCCAATGCCGTTTACACCGACGTTTGGGCGAGCATGGGTCAGGAAGAGGAAGCTTCGGCGCGGCGCGAGATCTTCGCTCCCTTCCGGGTGACGGAAACCCTGATGGCCGGCGCGCGGCAGGATGCTGTTTTCATGCATTGCCTGCCCGCCAAGCGCGGTCAGGAAACCACGGACGAGGTCATGGAGTCGACCCGCTCGGTCGTATTCGATCAGGCCGAGAACCGGCTTCACGCCCAGAAGGCCCTGCTGCTGATGCTCCTGCAATAATTAGTGGGGCAGGCGATCTTGTCGCCCGCCGGCTGGCAATCAGCGGGTAGCATTCGACAAGCGATATAGTCGTGCTTCGGTGTGCCTGACCCCGGACCCCTGACAAGGAGAAACAAAATTCATGAGCAGAATCTCAGCTAAGCGAGTTGCGCTTGCCTATTCGGGTGGTCTGGACACGTCGATCATCATCCCGTGGCTCAAAGAGAACTATGGGTGCGAGGTGATCGCCGTGTGCGGCGATATCGGGCAGGGCGGCGAAGAGCTCGACGGGCTGAAAGAAAAGGCTCTGAAGACCGGGGCTGCCGAAGTATATGTCGAGGACATGCGAGAGGAGTTTGTCAGCGATTACCTATGGAAGCTCGTCCGTTCCGGCGCTGTTTATGAGAACAAGTATCTGCTGGGCACCTCCATCGCCCGGCCGCTGCTGGCCAAGCGCCAGGCCGAGGTGGCGCTGAAAACGAACTGCGACGCGCTGGCCCATGGGTGTACCGGAAAGGGCAATGACCAGGTGCGTTTTGAGCTTACCTACAAAGCCTTTGCCCCGCACCTGAACGTGATCGCGCCGTGGCGCGAATGGGATATTCTCTCTCGCGAAGCCGCCATCGAATACGCCGCCAAACACAACGTGCCGATTGCGCAATCCACCACCAAGATCTACAGCCGCGACCGCAACATCTGGCACATCTCGCACGAAGGCGGAGAGCTTGAAGATCCGGCCAACGCCGCGCCCGAGCACATCTGGATGCTCACGAAGAGCCCCAAGGACGCGCCGGACACGCCCGCGGAAGTCACCATCGGTTTCGAATCAGGCCGCCCCGTTTCTCTAAATGGCTCGAAGCTGGCCGGCGTGCCGCTGCTCGAGGGCTTGAACGCGATTGGCGGCGAGCACGCTATTGGCCGCATTGACCTGGTGGAGAACCGCTTCGTCGGCATGAAGTCCCGCGGCTGCTACGAAACCCCGGGCGGGGCAATTCTCATGGCGGCCGCGCGCGAGCTCGAGGCCCTGACGCTCGATCGCACCACCCTGCACTACAAACAGAAGATCGCTCTCGATTACGCCGAGATGGTTTACAACGGGCTTTGGTTTACACCGCTGCGCGAATCGCTCGACGCCTTCTTCGAGAAGATTGCGGAGCCGGTTACGGGCGAAGTCACTGTCAGTCTCTACAAAGGCAACCTGACTCCGCTAAGCCGCAAGAGTCCGAATTCGCTCTATAGCCTCGACATCGCCAGCTTCACCATGGGCGCCAGTTACGACCAGAAGGACGCCCTGGGTTTCATCAACCTCATCGGCTTGCCGATCAAAGTGCGGGCGTCGCTCAAGAAAAATTAGCCATGAAACTCTGGGGCGGAAGATTCGAGGCCGGTCCCTCCCAGGTCTTCGAGGAGTTCTCCGGTTCCCTGCATTTTGACCGCAAGCTGGTGTTCGCCGATATCGAGGGCTCGAAGGCTTTTGCGCGCGCCCTGCATCGGGCCGGCATCCTCTCCTCCGCCGAGAGTGAGGCGCTGATCTCGGCGTTCGATGCTATCGCCGCCGAAGCGAAGGACCTGCACTACTTCGACGGCGCAAGCGACGAAGATGTCCACACGTTCGTCATTCGCAAATTGGGAGAAAAAGCCGGCGGCCTTGCCGACAAGATTCATACCGGCCGCAGCCGCAACGAGCAGGTTTCGCTCGATGTGCGCCTGTGGCTGCGGGCTTCTTCGACCACGCTGATCGAGCAGACTCTGGCGCTCGCCGAGGCGCTGCTCGAGCTGGCGCGCAAGTACCCGGACGCGGTAATCCCCGGCTATACACATCTTCGCCGCGCCCAGGCGGTTTTGTGGCCGCACTACCTGCTGGCCTATTTCGAGATGTTCTCGCGTGACATCGAACGGCTGGCCCAAGCCCGCGCGCGCATCAACGTTCTTCCGCTCGGCTCCGGCGCGCTCGCGGGGAGCGGATTCCCGTTTCAGCGCGAATCGATCGCGGCTGATCTGGGATTCGCGTCGATCACGCGAAACAGCATGGACGTGAGCGCCGATCGCGATTTCGCCCTTGATTTCCTTTACGCCTGCTCCCTGGTGATGCTGCATCTGAGCCGCCTGGCCGAAGACTGGATTCTGTATTCGAGTGAAGAGTTCGCGTGGCTCTCGCTGGGCGACGGGGTTACCAGCGGCTCGAGCCTGATGCCGCAAAAGAAGAATCCGGATTCGCTCGAGCTCATCCGCGGCAAATCCGGCCGTGTGTTTGGAGACTTCACCAGCCTCTTCGTCACGATGAAGGGTCTGCCGATGACATACAACCGCGATATGCAGGAGGACAAGGAACCAATTTTCGACGCCTTCGCACAAACTTCGGGATCGCTCGCCATGGCGAAGGTGGTTGCTGAATCGGTGGCGCTCGATCCATCCAAACCTGCCGCGGCCGCCGAGGAGAGCTGGGTGGTTGCGACCGATCTTGCCGAAGAGCTCGCGCGTCATGGCGTTCCGTTCCATCGCGCCCATCAACTGGTTGGCAAGCTGGTCCTCGAGAGCGTGAAGAACGGGAAACGTCCCTCTGATTGGACGCCGCAGGCGCTCGCCGATTTTGCGCCCGAATTCACTCCGGAAATGGCTCGTCTGTTCGAACCAGCCGAAGGCATGAAAACCCGTTCCCTGCCCGGAGGCACTGCCCCCGCGGCGGTGAGCGCGGCACTTGACGAAGCCAGGCAGCGCGTCATGAAGATGCGCGAGGCGCATTTCGAAAGCGTATGAACAAGAGCTTTCGCCAGGGGCAGATCCTCGAGATCATCCGCGATCAGGAGATCTATACACAGGAAGAGCTGGCCCGCGCCTTGAGCGAGCGCAGCATCTCAGCGACCCAGGTAACGCTTTCCCGCGATATTCGCGATCTGGGTCTGGTGAAGACGCCGGACGGATACCGGCACCTTGCCGCCGATGCAGCCGGACCGAGCCTCGAGGACACGGTGGCCGAGTATTTGCTCGACATTCGCATCGCGCAGAATCTCGTCGTGCTGCGCACTTCACCGGCTAATGCCAGCTCTCTTGCCGTGGCGCTCGATCATGAGCAACTGGGTGAGATTGTCGGCACCATAGCCGGCGATGACACGGTTCTCGTGATTACGCCCGACGCCGAAGGGGCCGCGAAATTTCGTGAACGGATGTTGGCGATTCTGGCGAAATGACTTTTCGTGTCTCAGCCCCATGCGTCAGCTTGGGGCTATTCTCTGGCCGCCCTAGCCCCAAGCTGACGCATGGGGCTGTCCATGGAGAGAGGAACGGCTCGGGCCGGCACGTTCCGTTGCTGATCGGCCAACACGGCCATTGCGGCGTTCCGCCCGTTGATGCCCATCACGCTGCCTCCGGGATAAGTTGCGGCGCCGCACAAGTATACGCCCTCCATCGGTGTGCGCGCCTGCAGGCGGTTGCTCCACATATAGGGTGGCAGGCACTCTCCCTGAAAGATGTGCCCTCCCGTCAACCCGACCTTCTGCTCGATATCCGGCGGCCCCATCACCTGGCAATCCACCACTGCCTCGGGAATGTTGCTGCAGAACACCGCCATTGAGTCGAGCACGCGTTGCTTCACTTCCTCGCGGCGTGAATCCCAGTTCCCTTCCGCAAACCGGTAGGGCACGTATTGGGAGAACACGCTCATGGTGTGCAGTCCGCGCGGCGCGACGCCGGGATCGTGCACGCTTTGGAAATAGAGCTCCGTCCACATGCGCTCCGGAAGCTTGCCTTCCCGCGCGGCGCGGTAGCCATCCTTCCATTGCTGTTTGCTCAGCGGCGTATTGATCTGGCCCTGGTGATGCGTCTCAAATACGCCGGGGCGGGCGCGGAAGTTCGGCAGCTCGCGCAGCACCACATTCAGCTTCACGGTGCATCCCTCGATTGGCACCGATTCCACTTTCTTGCGCCACTCGGGTTCCGCTTTGCCGCCGAGCAGCCTCAGTGCCACCCGCGGATCCGCATTCACGATGATGGTTCGCGCCTGGATGCGCGCGCCATTCTCTAATACGACGCCCTCGCCCGGCAGAATCTGCGCCACGGGAGCATTGGTCAGAATGGACGCGCCGGCTTCTTCGGCTGCGTCGGCAATGAAGAAGGACACCATGCCGATCCCACCCTTTACGTAACCCCATGCGCCCGGCAAACCGCCCATCCGCCCGGAGGCGTGATGAAACCGAATCGAAGCGGTACCCGCGTCGAACGGGCTCGCGTTCGTGCCGATCACACCCTGGCCCAGGTATCCAGCCTGCAGCCGCTCATCGCGAAGATAGTGTTCCACCATCTCGGCCATAGACCAATCGAACAGCAGGTGCAGCGCTTCCCGATCGCCACTCAGCCGGTCTTCGATCTGCTCTCGAGTCGGGCCCTCGCCTATCCAAACGTCTTCCTTGCCAACCGGCCGCAACGCGTCGCGGGTCCGGCGAATCAGGTCCATCATCGCCCGCCAACCGGCGACATCGCCCGGAGCGAAGCGCTTCAGTTCCGCGTCGCAGGCCTCATCGTCGTCGTAAAGCTGCACGCTGCTGCCATCCTCAAATGGGATGAACAATCCCGCCGCAGCGGCAGTCCAACGGAATCCGCGCGAAGGCAGATCCAGCTCCTGAATTACCAGCGGATGCAGCAGGCCGGCAAGGTAGGCGCAGGGAGACAACCAAACTCCGGGCATCTTCTCTTCGATCGTGCACGCGCCGCCGATTCGATTGCGCGCTTCCAGAACCAGCACATGCTTTCCGGCACGCGCCAGATAGGCGGCACAAGCCAGCCCGTTGTGCCCCGCCCCGACGACGATCGCGTCCCAATGGGCGCGCTGTACTTCACCGAGTGGTGGAGCCGAATCGGCGAGGCCGAGACTCTGAGTCCATGACATAGCTCGATTTTGACGCACCGCTGCGGCACAAATCCAGCGGCCGCTCCGCTAAGAGCACCCTTTCAGCTTGTCTGCTCATGCCATAGGCCTCCGGCCGACCTCAATCTCCCCATAACCGTGAACTGTTTCGCAGATCATACGCAGCATTCCTTCCATATCGCCGCTCGCGGTTCGAAACCTACGTCCCTCGATCGCCAGCGGAGCGCCGATAACCACCAGTGGCGCTCCATGCTTCGGAGTATCCGTCGCCTGCTCGATCGTCAAGCCTCCTACCGCCTGCACGGGAACGGAAACTGCTGCGACAATTTCGCGCAAACGGTCAAGCGGAGTCGGCGCATTCAGCCCCCTGGCTCTTCGCAAGGTTCGCATGTCATAGCCGATGTGATGAATGATGTAGTCGCAACCCAGGTCCTCCAGACGTTTGGCTCCGGCAACCGGATCGGGCATCGCCATGTTGTCGCCCATCACTTTCGCGCCATGTTCATGCCCAGCCTTTACCGCCGATTCCACCGTTTCCGGATGCGCTTGCCCCATCACCACGACCATGCTCGCGCCTGCCTTCACCATGAGTTCAGTTGCTCCGGCCCCACCATCCATCGCCTTCAGGTCCGCCACGATGGGCACATCCGGATACCGCGCATGCAACTGCTGGACGGCACGCCGCCCTTCCGAAATGATTAGAGGAGTACCGGCCTCCAGCCAATCCACGCCGGCACGAATCGCAACATCGGCCGCGTCCAGCGCCTCCTGCAAGTCAATCAGATCAAGTGAGAGTTGAACGGTCGTTTTCATTTTCATAGTTCAAACCTGGAAACGGCGTCCTTGGGATACGCGAAAAGCAAGGGACCTCAGCCAGAAGCGCCGCCGCGCAGCCTAGGGGCCGGTTGCGTCCGCTCGCCGCGGACTCACGCCCCTGCGTGAAGACTCGCCCTGCAGTCCATTCTTGCTGTCGCTATCGCCAGCGGCGCTCGCTTTAGCGAACCACTTCGCGGCCTCGGCTTTATCGGCCTTCACACCGAGCCCCTCCTGATAGAGAACGCCGAGGTTGCTCATCGCCGCGCCATTACCCAGCTCGGCCGCGCGCCGGTACCAGCGCAGCGCTGCCTCGTAATCGGCTGCCACACCCTGCCCCTTTTGATACATCACGCCCATACTGTTCATGGCCAGGGCATTGTCCGCCTCGGCTGCCTTGCGAAACCACTTGATGGCCTCGCCGTAATCCTGCTGGACGCCCAGCCCGTCGCGGCTCATTACGCCTAGGTTGAACATGGCCTGCGTATTGCCGCTGTTCGCCGAGCTCTCAAACCACTTCCTGGCTTCTTCGTAGCGCTGTGGAACCCCCAGGCCCTGGAAATACAGGATCCCGATGTTGCACATGGCCGTGTCATCGCCGGTGGCCGCCGCCTTTCGGAACCAGGCCAGGGCCTCCCAGTAGTTCACCGGCCCGACCTTGCCGGCTGCGTTCATCAGCGCGATATACATCATCGCTTCCACATTGCCCGCATCCGCCAATAGCCGAAAGCTCTTCAACGCCGCCGGGTAGTTTTGCTCTTTAAACTCCCGCAGTGCCCGAGCCATTACGGAGTTGTTCGATCCGGGCGCCATGCTTCCCTCGGGCGGCTGAAGGGCTTCGCCTGTCTGCGCGCCGAGCGGCAGCGCGCCAGCGACCGCGAGGACCAGCGCCAGGGCCAACGCCCATTCGCGCATTCCCGAAAACAATCTGAAACACATGCTGGCCATCTTTCAATTATGGAAGACGCCGCCGTGCCGCGGCGCGTTGCGGAAGCGTAACTTTAGCATGGATTGGGGTGCTTTCGAGTGGGTGGTAGCCTGAATTTTGACCGCCGCACTGGTGTTTCTTGGATTCCTGTGTTGTGTCGTGACCTCTCTCAACCTCGGTCTTGTTGCGGCGAGGGCGCTCAATATTCGCCTGGATCGCGGCGAATGTCTCGCGTTGGGATATGTCGCCGGTAGCGCGCTGACCAGCACACTGACTTTGGCGATTGGACTGGCGGGATTCGCTCACGCGTCCATTTTTGCCGCTATTGGGGCGCTTTCGCTGCTGGGTCTCTGGCTGCAGCGGGGCTGGTTTATGAGCCTCGGCCGCGCACCGCGAGGCAACGCGCCGATGGCGTGGCGAATATTGCTTTGGGGCGCGCTGGGAATTTACGGAGTTCTGTATTTCAGGCAGGCGTTCGCTCCGGAGTTAAGCGCCGATGGCTTCAACGGCTACCATCTTGGTTTCGTCAATTTGTGGTCGCATGCAGGCCGGGTTTACAGAATAGACGATATGTTAGCGGGGATGCCGATGGGCACGGAGACGTTGTTTCTCTTCGCGTTCACGATTGGCGGGCATTCTGCCGCGGCGCTGGTGCATGCGTCATTCCTGTTCGATCTTCCGCTGCTCATGCTGTGCTATGGCCGCAGATTCGGCTGGCCACCGGCGGCGGTGGGGTTCGCTGCGATTCTCGTGTTTGCGAGCCCTCTCATTGGGGTGGATGGCACTGTCGCTTACAACGATGTCGCGCTCGCCGCGGTTGCCTTTTCGGTTATCTACCTTTTGCAGATCTGGCGTGAAACCCGCGATGTGGGCCCGCTGGTTCTTTGCGGCACGCTCGCGGGGTTCGCGGTCGCAATTAAATACAGCGCCGTGCCGTTGCCTTTGCTCGTGCTGGCAATCGTGGCATGGGAATCGCGCAAGGGGCGCAGTGTTGCGGTTCTTGCGATCTCGATGACGGTGCTTTGCGCGCCTTATTTTTTGCGGAACTGGATCTGGTACGACAATCCGGTTGCCTACTTCGGAAACGCCATTTTCCCTAATCGCTGGGTTCACGCTTCGATGGAAAGACATCTCACCTGGCAGCAGACGCATCCGGTGGGATTCCGGTGGAGAGATATGCCGCTCGCCTTGACGGTGGGCACTTCGAAACTGGATGCCAGTTTTGGTCCGGCATTTCTGCTGATGCCGCTGTGTCTGGCCGGATTGTTCTGGCGGCAGACGCGTCTGCTGGCTCTCGCTTCGCTGGCGCTGGGCGCGATCTTCCTGGTGAGAAAAGATCCGCGGTTTATGATCGCCGCGATCCCATTCGCGGCCATGGCTCTGGGATTTGTGCTGAGCCGCATTCCGTCGGCCAGTGTCGTGCTTGGCGTTCTGGCCGTGTGCCATTTAGTGGTTTCCTGGCCCACTTTTCAGGGCTTCGCGGATTTTCCGTCGGCGTGGCAGTGGCGGATCGTGCCCGTGACATGGGCCCAGGCGTTTCAGAGCGAAGCGCGAGCTGAATTGCTTGCGCGGTCTCCGGACTTTGTCATGGCGAGACAGATCGAAGCTCTTGTCCCGGAACGCGAGAGCGTGCTTGCGTTCACGGGCGGCGCCGCGCAATCGTGGACAACGCGACACATGGTGGTGAGCTGGGAGTCGGCGTATGGGGAACGCATGGCGGATTTATTCTTCAGCAAATGGCATTCTCCGGAAGATTGGCGGCAGCGAGCCTCGTTCAGGTTCCCGGCGGTGAGGGCGCGAGTCATTCAGGTGGTGCAGAAAAGCGCGGACAAAAGTCTGATATGGAACGTGGACGAGATCGAATTCCGGTCGCAAGGCAGGCTCGTGCCTGTGTCATCGGAATGGCGGTTGAGCGCGTCACCGAATCCGTGGGACGTAAGGCTGGCTTTTGACGCCAACTTGGCCACGAGATGGCGGAGCTGGGATGCGCTCCAACCAGGGATGACCATTTCGGTGGACTTCCCGCGCGCCCAGGAACTGGATGCGGTGGATGTGATTCTGGATAACCGCGAGTGGACGACTCTGGACCAAGGCCCGTGGGTGGCTCGGGTGGCTCTAAGGATCGCGACGGAAGATGGCAGGGAGATGAACCTGAATCCACAGGTTGTCCTGGAGCCTGTGGGCGATTTGCGCCGGGCGGCAGCGGCGGCAGTCGAGCGCGAAGGCATCCATTACCTGCTGATTAACAAAGGGGATTGGATGGAGCGGGAATTCCGCGGCGTACCCGAAGCCTGGAACATGCACGCCATCGCGGCCACCGAGAAGGCTACGCTTTACAGGCTGGATTAGAGGAACCAGGGCCTGTCTCTGCGAGCAGGATCACCGCTGCCCGAGCTTCAGCCGCCGGCCAATGATCATTTTGACGAGCAGATGGTCGGTCCCGGCTGTCATGCCGATGCCGGCCGCAAAATTGAACTCCCAGTTCGGACCCAGGTTCAAATCAATCGCAGGCATGATGGCTTGCTGCTGGTCGTGCAGCGGATCGAATCCGGTGATCGAGCCGGTTGCGCCGTAGTATTCGAACCCAGCGCTAATTCGCTTCGTGAAGTCGTAGCCTACCTTCACGGCCGGCGAGAACGTGACCCCCTTGGGGACGTCCAGCCCATGGAAGGAGCGCTCGAGAGCCGGGTTGCAAGCGAGGTACCAGCGGTTAATCTGCTTGTCGACGATCGGCCTGATCTCCCACGTCCAGGTGTCGGGCGAGAAACTCCGGCGCTGGTACCCGACTTCGGTGGAGAGGCTCACGTTGACCGGCCAGTGCCACGCCTCCGGCACCCGCACGCGGGGCCGGATGTGATCGCCCACCCACTGGTAGCCTTCGTCTCTCCGATAGCTTGTGAAGATGTAAAACCCTACTTCGAACCACTGCGTAAAACCCTGCGTGATTTCCACTGTTTCGTGCTCTGCGTGCTCATCGGGCAGCACTCCATCCACTGCTGTCTTCGATCCTTGCATGGTGAAGTTGGAGTGCAGCTCGAACATGGTGCGTCCGGGTGGAACCAATTCCGCGCCATACACCTGCACTTCGTAATTGCCTTGCGCGCGCAGGGACGCGGGCAGCACAAACAGGAGCGCGACGGCTGCCGATAGCAGCGCGTGCCGGCGGAGTCTCACGCTATCCCGGTCGGTGTGGAGGCCGTAGGCCGGTGCCAGTACATATCCCAACCCAGGTACCGCGTTGCCGCCTCGTAAACCACGTTGCTGACAGGCGCAAAGTTAGCCGCCACGTGGTGTTCAAAGCCGTTCACGCAGATGTAGCGCAACAGTTCCTGGAGGCGCGGGATCTCAACCACGCCGGCGCCACCAAAGGTCTCGAGCGGATCATTCGTGAATTGGCCGTCACCCGTGTAGCCGCTGATTTTTCCGGAAGAGTCCGTGGTCGAGAACCGGGCATAGCTCATCGCGCCCGATTTCACGCGTCCCACGCAGGTGCCGAATGTATTGTCGCGGCCCACGGTTCCGGCGAT
>Ga0302326_10017541_pt1 | contig 14933 bp, 14 predicted proteins | sample Palsa_T0_3_FD_202264 | JGI IMG/M metagenome (GOLD analysis project Ga0302326, IMG submission 202264) | Peat permafrost microbial communities from Stordalen Mire near Abisko, Sweden - Palsa_T0_3 | ecosystem: Environmental > Terrestrial > Soil > Palsa > Peat permafrost | place: Sweden: Abisko... | reverse complement strand
ATCTCGGCAATGAGCCCGTCCATCGGGCCGTCTTCGCCGGACAGCATCGCGTCCGCGCCGCTGATCAGCGTGTGCACGCGCGCCGCGGCGCGGGCGACATGGCTCGCCGCCAACTTGCCCAGCGAACCCTCCGGCCCCGGCGGGCGGCCCTGAGCCTGCGCGACCCTGGCGCGCGTGGCGGTCCACTCGGCGGTCTTCGAGAGCGTCAGCAACCTGGCGATCTCCTGGCGTACGACCGGATCGCTGATCCGGCCGGTCGCCTTGGCCCGGTCCAGCACCAGGTCCACGCGGCCCGCGCGCTGCGGATACCACTTGTAGGGCTCGTTGACGGTGGCGATCTCCGCCCGCTCCTCGTCGTAGATGTGGCCCTTGAGGTTGGAAGCGCTGCCCCAGAGGCGCATGCCGTCAGCGCCGCGTCGCTCATGCATCAGAGTCGTCGTCGCCACCGCCCAGCCGCCGCCGACCTCGCCGACCAAATGCTCTGCCGGCGCCTCGGCGTCAGTGAAGAACACCTGGTTGAACGAAGCGTGCCCGTTCATCTGCCGCAGCTGGCGCACCTCGACGCCGCTCTGGCGCATGTCGAGTACGAAGTACGACAGCCCCTGGTGTTTGGGCAGGTTGGAGTCGGTGCGCGCCAGCAGCAGGCCCCAGTCGGCGTGGTGGGCGCTGGTGGTCCAGACTTTCTGGCCGTTAAACACCCAGCGGCCGTCCTTCAGCTCGGCGCGGGTCAGAGCGCCGGCGAGGTCAGAGCCACTGCCGGGCTCGCTAAACAGCTGGCACCAGTTGTCCTCGCCGGTGAGGATGCGGCGCAGGAACTTGGCCTTGTGGAAGTCGCCGCCGTGCTCGAGCAGCGTGGCGGCGGCCAGACCCCGCACACCGCTGCGGGCGACGCTGACGGCGCCGGCGCGCCGCAGCTCGTCGGCGACGATCGCGTCGAACGCCGTCGGCAGGTCTCGGCCATGCCACGCCTTCGGCCAGCTCGGCATGCCCCAGCCGCTGTCGACCAGCCGCGTGCGCCATTCGACCAAGCCAAGCTCGGGATTCCAGTTGGCCTCAAGCCAGCCGCGCGCCTCGGCGCGAACGGTTGCCTCGGTAGGTTCGCTCATAGTTTCGACCATCGGTTCACGCCCCCCACGCCTGCAGCATCCGGTCACGATGCCAAGCAGGGTCGCCCAGGAACACCTCGGAACTCTTGGCGCGCTTGAACCAGAGGTGGGTGTCGTTGTCCCAGGTGAAGCCGATGCCGCCGTGGATCTGGATGGTGTGAATGGCTGTCTGCAGATAGGCCTCTGACGCGCACGCCTTGGCCAGCGACGCGATCGCCGGCAGTTCGGGATCGCCCTCCGCGGCGGCCGAGGCGGCGGCGTAGGCGGCCGACTTGGCCAGTTCGACGTCGAGCAGCATGTCGGCCTGCTTGTGCTTCATCGACTGGAACGAGGCGATCGGGCGGCCGAACTGCATGCGCAGGTTGGCATAGTCCAGCGCCGAGAGGCGCAGTCGTTCGGCCCCACCGACCATCTCGCTGGCGAGGCAGACAGCGGCTTGAGTCAGAGTCCTGGCCAGGGGACCGGCGCCGCCGCCGAGCTCGCCCAGCAGGTCCGCCGCGACCCCGTTGAATTCCAGCCGCGCCTGCTTGCGCGTCGGGTCGAGCACCTTCAGGGCCCGGCGCGTCAGCCCGGCCGCGTCGCCGTTCACGGTGAACAGCGACAAGCCGTCTTCGCCACTCGAGCCAGGCGCGCGCGCCGCGACGACGATGAGGTCCGCGGTATGGCCGTCGAGCACGAAGCTCTTGACCCCATCGAGGCGGAACCTGCCGCCGCCGGAGGTCGCGGTCGTCTCGATGCCGGACGAATCCCAGCGTCCATTGGGCTCGGTGAAGGCGAGCGTCGCGACCACTTCGCCGAGGGCGATCGGCGGCAGCAGGGCGGTCTGCTGCGTCTCGCTGGCGCCGTTCATGATCGCCGTCGCGGCCAGCACGGTGGTGGCGAAATAGGGCGCGCAGAGCAAAGCTCGCCCCATCTCCTCCAGCACGATGCCCAGTTCGACGAAGCCGAAGCCCTGGCCGCCGAACGCCTCCGGGATGTGCACGCCGGTCAGGCCGAGCTGCTGATTCAGCTCCAGCCAGCTTTCACGCTCCCAGCCGGCCTCGGTCTCCATCAGCCGCCGCACGACGCTGGGCGGCGACTTTTCCTGCAAGAAGCGCCGCAGCATCGACCGGAACTCTTCCTGCTCGCTGGTGAAGCTGAACTGCAGTCGATCCTCCTAAAGTGGACCGCCATCTGCGCGGCGGCGTTGAGGCCGGTTCAACCAGACCTCATGGTCCCGATGGGCCGGCTTGTCATCCGGTTGGCAAAACCATTTGTGCAGTGTGGCCCCGCATCAGATGGCTGAAATGACCTCTTCCATTTCAGCGCGGGTCTCTTCGATCAGCTCGCGCGCGCTCAGGAGCCGCGTGACGCCGGACAGGGAGTGGCCGGCGCTGCAGATGTCGGTCCAGCGTCTTGGGCCCATGCTCTTGGTCTTCGCTCCATCGGCCTGCGGATATGTGCCAGGCAGATCGACCACCATGCCCGGTCCTAGAGACCGGACCGCGGGGACCACCGTGTCGAGGAACTTGGAGCGGTCAAACAGAAAGGGCGCAGGCGTGCGAAGTGAGCGCCGAGCCCGACCGACAGCGGTACGACTTTTGGGCTATTCCGCGGCGTGCAGCTTGTTGCGCAGGAGCACGGGCGTGTAGTCGACGCGCTCGCCCTTGGCGTTCTTGACCCTGGGCGCGAGATCCGACTCGGAGCCGAGCTCGCGCATCAGGCTGGCGAACTCGAAGGCGATGTTGTCCGGATCGCGGAAATACATCGAGCGGATCCAGGTCTTGGCGTCGGGCTTTTCGCCGAGCGGGTCGTCGCTGCCGTGGTTGATGGTGCGCACGGCGATCCCCTTCGCCCTCATATTGGCGAGGATCTCGTCGAACCGCTCCTTGGGGATGTCCATCGCGATGTGGTTCATCGAGGCGATGGCCGTCTTCGCGCCGTCCTTGCGGACGTCCAGGTTTTGCGAGGCGACGCCAGGCGCCGGGGGCGGCGCGTCCTTGAACGTCATGTACGAGAGCATCGCCCCGTTGCCCATGTCGTGGAAGCTGTGCTGCCCGCCCCCAGGCAACTCCTCCATCTTGAGCAGCGGAATGCCCACGTCCTCCCAGAACTTGACCGTTTCGTACATGTCCGAGCAGACGAGGGCGACGTGGCTGATGCCGCGGGTAAGTGCTGGTGTCGTTGACATATGACCTCCGGGTCTTCTGCCGGCCACTATAAGCCAGAACGCGTGGCCAGGCGCCGCCAGGAATCTTTGCGTGGCGGCAAGTTTGCTTTGCCCGTGGCTTGGCGCCAGGCGAGCCTCTAGTGCAACGCCATGCGCCGCTCGCTCTCCGCCAGGGGCTTCAGCGCCAGGAACACCAGCAAGGCCGCCAGCGGGAGCACGAGGAGGGTAACCACCGCCAGCGCGTCGCCGAGCCTTTGACCGCCCGCCGACAGATGTTGCGAGATCCCGCCGATGAGAACCGGCCCCAGGCCGCCGCCGATCAGGTTGGCGAAGATCAGATAGATCGCCCAGAGGCTGCCCAGCATGCGCGGCGGCGTTACCCTCTGGAAGGTCGCGGTCTGCAGCGCGCCGTTCAGCGTCAGGACGACGACCCCGGCAGCGAAGAACGCCAATGCGGCCGCCGTGTCCTTGACCAGATAGGCCGCGATCAGCAGCGGCGTCTGCAATATGATCGACGCCAGGATGACCCGCGCCGGCGCGACGGAAACGCCGCGGCGGGTAAGGAAGTCCGACGTCGCGCCGCCGAACAGCAGGCCGGCCGTGCCGCCGATGCCCATCACCACGCCGAAGAACGGCCCGAATTGTCCGATGGGCATGTGGTGCAGGCGATGGAAATACGCCGGCCCCCAGAGCGCCTGGGCGCCCGACATGATCACCATCAGCGAATAGCCGATCATGACCAGCCCATAGGTCGGAAGATGGTCCCGGATCTGCGCGAACACCGCGCCGAGATTGGGCGCGGTCTCCTGGGTCTGCCGCGCCGGCTCGCGCACCAGAACGGCGATCACCCCGGCGATGGGCAGCCCGCCGAGGCCGACGACCGCAAACACCAACCGCCAGCCGGAGACGTCGCCGACGATCGGCAAGGCGAGGGTCGTGGCCTGCAAGGCCTGGACGAGGGCCCCGCCCGCCGCGATCGCGACGCCGTTGCCGAGCGTGATGCCCGTGGAGAATAACGCCAGAGCAACGCCGAGCCGATGTTTCGGGAACAGGTTGGAGATCAAGGACAGCGCCGCCGGGCCCATCGTCGCCTCGCCGACGCCGACCAGCAGCCGGGCGCCGAACAGCCCGCCGAAGGTGTGAGTGAGCGCGCAGGCCGCCGTGGCCAAGCTCCACGCCGTGGAGCCGCCGACGATGAGCCATTTGCGATTGTGCTTGTCGGCCCAGCGGCCGAACGGCAGCCCCATCAGGGCGTAGAACAGGGCGACCGCGAAGCCGGACAGCAGCCCGACCTCGGTGTCGCTGATGCGCAGATCGTGGCGGATCGGGTCCACCATGAGCCCGACCAGCGTGCGGTCGAGATAGGACAGCACCGAGGTGACCATGAGGATGGCGACGACGGCGTAGGGACCCACGCCCCATCCGCGCGCCGGAGCCTGCCCGCGGTCAGATGCGGCTTCCCGGACGGTCGCCATGGTTGTTGCTGCTCCGCCCCGGTTTCCGGACCGGCAGATCAAGAGGGCGGCCGCAGCCGGAAGCACAAGGGAATAAAATTTCCCGCGCGGCAAATATTCCCCGTGCGGAGGACGGTCGCGAACGGAGTTTGCGTCGCCTGAAAAATCATTGCTTTGATAACGGCGTCGCCGACGCCCAATCGATAGCCGGACAGGAGGCGCATAGGCATGAGACCCGGGAATTTCGATCATCTCGCCGAGACCCTGCGCAACTGGGGGCGCTGGGGCCCCGACGACCAGCGCGGCACGCTCAACCACATCGGACCGGAGGCGCTGTTGCGCGCCGCCGGCTCGGTGCAGGCCGGAAAATTGTTCAATCTGGGTCTGAACTTCGACAAGAACGGACCCCAGCCGGGCGGCGGCGGGCGCTTCAACCCGAAGCTCTATGTCACCGACCTGTTCACGCCCTTGAACCCCGCCTATCCCGACGTGGTCTACTCGGACGACGTGATCCACATGCCGCTGCAGGCGGCGACCCAATGGGATGCGCTGGGGCACGTCCACTATGACGGTCTGCTCTACAACGGCTGCAACGCCCGCGAATGCCTGACCGAGAAGGGTGCGGCCAAGATGGGCATCGAGCATCTCGCCACGCCGGGGATCATGTCGCGCGGCGTCCTGATCGACCTGGTGCGGTTCAAGGGCGTGGAGCGGTTGCCGATCGACTACGGAATCACGGTCGACGATCTCAACGCCTGTTGCGCCAGCCAGGGCGTCGAGGTCCAGCTGGGCGATATCGTCCTGGTCCGGACCGGTCATATGCAGGTCTTCACCATCGACCAGGACCGTCAGCGCTTCATGGGGATGCAGCCGGGCCTGAGCTTCCAGACGGCCGAATGGCTGCATGACAAGTCCGTCGCCGCGGTGTGCGCCGACAATATGGCGGTCGAGTTGCTGCACCCCGAAGGCTTCAGCTCGGAGGCGCCCCTGGCGCTGCACATGCTCTGCCTGCGCGACATGGGTTGCCCGCTTGGCGAGATGTTCAACCTGGAAGCCCTCGCGGCGGACTGCGCGGCTGACGGGCGCTACACCTTCCTCCTGGCGGCGCCGCCGCTCGCGGTGACCAACGGCTTTGGATCGCCGGTCAATCCGCTGGCGCTGAAGTAACCCGGAGGAAGCTCGGATGGCCACGATTCAGTTCGGCGAGCGGGCGGATGAGCGGCTCGTCGTGGCCGATCGTGCGGCGCGCGCCGCCAGCGGCTTGAAGGATTGGGGCGTGAGGCCCGGCGACGCCATCGCCCTCGTGCTGCGCAACGACTTCGCGTTCCTCGAGGCCACCGTCGCGGCGGGACTGATCGGCGCCTATGTCACGCCGGTGAACTGGCACAACACCGCCGAGGAAGCGGGTTACGTCCTCGCCGACTGCGGCGCGAAGGCGATCGTCATCCACTCGGACCTGCTGCGCAAACTAGCGGGCAGCCTGCCGCCGGGCGCCCTGTTGGTTCAGGTTCCGACCCCGCCCGAGATCGCCGCGGACTACCAGATCGCCGCGGAAGACGCGGCGCCCGTCGCGGGAGTCCAGGTCTGGGCTGATTGGCTAGGCGGGTTCGAACCGGCGATCAACGAAGGCATCCCGGCGCCAGGATCGATGATCTACACGTCGGGCACGACAGGGCGGCCGAAGGGCGTGCGCCGCCAGCCGCCGCGTCCCGAACAGACCCAGCGCATCCAGAACATGCTGAACGCCGTCTGCGGTTTCATCCCCTGGGCCGATGCGCCCGAGCAGATACGGGTGCTTCTCTCCGGTCCGATCTACCATTCGACCCCGAACGCCTGGCTGGGCACATTCTTCAATCTCGGGGCGAGCATATTCGTCGCCGCCAAATTCGACCCGGAGCAGATGCTCCGCGACGTCGAGCGGCACAGGATCACCCATCTTCTCGCGGTGCCGACCATGTTCGTGCGGCTGCTGCGTTTGCCCGACGACATCAAGCGCAAGTACGATCTCTCCAGCCTGAAGTTCGTCATGCATGGGGCCGCGCCCTGCCCCGTGCATGTGAAGCGCGAGATGATCGCATGGTGGGGGCCAGTGATCCACGAGCACTACGGCGGCACCGAAACCGGCGCCGTCACCTACCTGGACTCGGAAGAATGGCTCGCCCATCCCGGTTCGGTCGGCAAGCCGATCGAAAGCGTGCGGCTGCTCGTGCTGGACGAGCGTGGCGAGGAAATCGAGGCGGGAGGAACCGGCGAAATCGTCGCCTGGCACCAGCACTATCCCGATTTCACCTACCATGGCGACGACGCGAAGCGCCGCCGGGCGCAAAAGCAGGGTCTGTTCAGCCTGGGCGACGTCGGCTACCTCGACCGCGACGGCTATCTCTACCTCTGCGGCCGCGCGTCGGACATGATCATCTCCGGCGGGGTCAATATCTATCCCGCCGAGATCGAGGCTGAAATTCTCAAGCTGGCGGGCGTCGCCGACGCCGCGGTGTTTGGCATCCCCGACGAGGAGTTCGGCGAGCAGGTGTGCGCGGTGATCCAGCCGCGACCAGGATTTCAGCTGAACGCCGACCAGGTGAAGGCCGACCTGCGCAAGACGCTGGCGGGTTACAAGACACCCAGGACGGTCAAGTTCAGCGACGCCCTGCCGCGCGAGGATTCCGGCAAGATCTTCAAACGAAAGCTTCGCGATCCCTATTGGGAGAACGCCGGGCGGGCGATCTGACGTCGTTACGGCCTCACGACAAGGCGGCCGCGCCGGCCTGGGCAACGACCATGTCCTGCTCGTAGTGGCCGCCGCTGACGCCGATCGCCCCGATGACGCCGTCGAACTGCAACGGATAGCCCCCGCCGAAGACCACCAGGCGCGGCGTCTTGACGATCCCGTGCAGCAGCGGCGGATCGTTCTTGATGAAGTCGAACCACGCATGGGTGGGAATGCCGTAGGCCGCGGCGCTGTAGGCCTTGTCCTTCGCCAGGTCGACGCTGAGCAGCGGCGCGCCATCCATCCGGACGAAGGCTTTCAACACCCCGGACTCGTCGACCACCGCGATCGCCATCGGCACGCCGATCTCGTTGGCCTTTTGCTCCGCGGCTCGGATCACGTCAGCGGCCGCCTCGGCGGTGATGGAGGACTTGGAGATTGTCCTGGCGCCCATGAACTCGGCCTCGGCTCGTCGATCGCGCGAGGGTAACGGAGCGAGGCGCTCTCCGCGGATACCGAAAGTTTTTTCCGGCGGTCAAAATAAAACACAACGCCGCCGATGGCTTGCTCGAAAGCGCCATCGCCCGAAGCTTAGTCGGCCCTCATCTTCAAATAGCGCGGCGGACGTTGAGTGATCGTCAATCTGGTTTCTCGTGGGACGACATTTTTCTGCTTTGGCCGACGTCGGCTATCAACCCTAGTATCGCTCTCCATGCGTCGGAATTCTACGCCAGTCCCGTGGCCGCGTGACACGCGCCGCGCCGCTTCATTTGGAGTCCATCCATGCCGAGAGTGAGGCCCGTCGCGCGCGCCGAGGCGCCGGAAGAAATCCTGGCCCACTACGATCGAATGTTCGGCGAGTCCCGCGACCCGGTCGCCGAGCCCGGAACTTCAACCGGCACGCCAGGCGACTGGTGGACCGTATGGGCGAACACGCCGGGGATACTGAGGGCGTTCAGCGCCTACCCGATGGCGGAAGCTTCGCTGGACGGCGCGATACGCGAGATCGCGATCATGCGGACCGGCTTCGCCCGCGGCAGCCAATTCGTCTTTTCCCAGCACTGCAAGGCGGCGCGCCGAGCCGGCGTCAGCGAGGAAAAGATCGCCGCCATCCCCTATTGGACCGTCGCCGACGTGTTCACCTCCGAAGAGCGGGCCGTGCTCGCCTATGTCGACGGAATGATCCTCGAGGGGGGACGCGTCCACGATCAGGTGTTCGCAGGGCTGCATCGCAGCCTGCCCGAGGACCAGATCCTGATGCTCACCTACTTCGTCAACATGTACGCCCTGCACGCCACCGCGACGAAGGCGTTGCGGCTCGAGTTCGACGACGTGCCGGAGCGGGTGGTCGAGATCCCGGCGCCGGCGCAACCGGGCGTGCAGGATTGGCGCGATCCGATCTGGGCCGATCGGGCCGCGATCTAGGTCAGGAGAGCAAACCGGTGACAATCGGAGTGATCGCGCGCGTCAGGGTGATCGCCGGGAAGGGCCCGGAATTCGAGGCAGCCTTCGCCGAGCAGGCCAAGGGCGTGTGGGGGAGCGAGCCGGGCAACACGCTCTACCAGCTCGTCCGCTCGCGCGAGGACGAGAACAGCTACGTCGTGATGGAACTCTTCGCTGATGACGCGGCCTTGGACGCTCACCGCGCCGCCCCGCACATGGTCGCCAACCGACCTCGAATGGCGCCGCTGATCGCCGAGCGCACGGTCGTCGAGATCTACGACGCCGTCTGATGTCGTCGGTAGTCAGTCACGGGCCGTTGACGGGCCTGATCGTCATCGAGGCCGGACAGCTGATCGCCGGCCCCTTCTGCGGCCAGCTGCTCGGCGACCTCGGCGCCACGGTGATCAAGATCGAGCCGCCCGGCGTCGGCGATCCGATGCGCGCCTGGGGTCAGGGCGCGCCGGTCTGGTGGGAAGTCATCGCCCGCAACAAGAAGTCGGTGTCGATCGATCTGCGCAAGCCGGCCGGCCAGGACCTGGCGCGGCGGCTGATCGCCGGCGCCGATTTCCTGATCGAGAACTTCCGCCCCGGCGTGCTCGAGGGCTGGAACCTGGCGCCTGAGCGGCTGCGCGCTGAGACCCCGGGCCTGATCGTGGTGCGCATGTCGGGCTACGGCCAGACCGGACCCTATTCGGATCGCGCTGGTTTCGGCGGCATCGGCGAGGCGATGGGCGGCTGGCGGGCCATCGTCGGCGAGCCTGACCGGCCGCCTTCGCGGATGGGCGTCTCCATCGGCGACAGCCTGGCCGCGACCTACGGCTGCCTCGGCGCGCTCGCGGCGCTGCACGTCCGCAGCCAGACGGGCCTCGGCCAGGTGGTCGATTCCGCGCTCTACGAGGCGGTGCTGCAGGTGATGGAGAGCCTGGTGCCGGAATATGCCGTCACCGGCCACGCGCGCGAGCGGTCCGGCGCGATCCTGCCCGGGATCGCGCCGTCGAACGTCTATCGCTGCAGCGACGGGGAATATCTGATCGGGGCCAACGGCGACGGCGTGTTCCGCCGGCTGTGCGAGGCGATGGGCCGGCCGACGCTCGCCGACGATCCGCGCTACGCCGACCACGCCGCGCGCGGCCGCCATCAGAAGGAGCTCGACACGCTGATCGAGGCCTGGACGTCGACCCTGACGGTCGCCGCCGTCGAAGAGCTGATGCGCGTGCATGGGGTTCCAGCCGGCCGCATCTTCCGGCCGGCGGACATGTTGAGCGACCCGCATTTCCGGGCGCGCGAAGCGTTGATCGCCTTTCCCGACCACCCGCGGTGGCCGGGCCTGACGATGCAGAACGTGTTTCCGAAGCTTTCCAGCACGCCCGGCGCCATCCGCTCGCTCGCGCCGGCGAAGGTGGGCCAGGACAACGCCGAAATCCTGCGCGGCCGCCTCGGCCTGGACGATCAGGAACTGCGCGCCTTGGCAGACGCCGGCGTGATCTGACTTGGGGAACGGCGGACCTTGGTCCGCGTCATTCGGCCGGGACGGCGACCTGCTTTACGATCACACCCGCCGCCTTGACGCCCTCGGCGGTCATCGGGTCGTGGGCGACGTCGGCGTCGGTCATCGGGCGGGTCCAGGCGGCGAACTCGAGGCAGGCGCCGTCGGGATCGAAGAAATAGACCGAGCGGACGAACACGCCCGGATGCAGTTCCTTGCTGACCTGGGCAGGCGAGTCGTCGTGGTTCATCACCATCGAAATCTTGACGCCCTTGGCCTTCAGCCGCGCGCAATACTCGTCGAACTTCTCCGGCGGCACGTCGAAGGCGACGTGATTCATCGAGCCGTGGGCGGTGACGATCGTGCCTTCGCCGGGCAGCGACCCCGGACTGGCGAACCCGGGCTGCCGCTCCGGCGCATTGGGGAACCAGAAGAAGGCCAGCGAGTCGCCGTTGCCAATGTCGAAGAAGAAGTGCTGGCCCATGCCGCCGGGAAGGTCGATGGTCTTGGTCAGCGGCATGCCGAGGACATCGCGGTAGAACTCCACCGTCCTGGCCATGTCGCGACAGGTCAAGGCCAGGTGATTGACGCCACGGATTTCGAACTCGGCGTTGGATGGCTTGGTCATGCGTCTCTGTCCTTGCGGCTCGGGTTGGCGTTCAGCGCTTGGGGGCGGCGCTGAGGAAGTCGGCGCCTTTGAAGTTCTCCGGCGCGGCGACCTCGACGATCGCGTCGGGGCGGTCGTCGAACTCCATCCGCAGCGCCCGGGTGATCACCGCGTGCATATCATAAAGGCAGGTGATGTAGGTGAACTCGAAGATCTGCTCGTCGTCCCAGAAGGTCTTCAGCTTGTCGAAAACCTCGTCGGGCGCCCGTCCGTCGGCCTGGGTCAGGCAGTCGGCGTAGGCCAGCACCGCCCGCTCCTTGTCGTCGAACAGGTCCGACACCGTCCAGTAGGGCACCGCCTTGATCTTCGCTTCGGAGACGCCGAGGCCGCGCAGCGACTTGCAGTGCTGCGAGAAGACGAACTGGCTGGCCTTGTTCCAGCCGGCGCGGGTCTGGCCCAGCTCGCGGAGCACCGGCTCGATCCGCCGATCCGGATGGCGATAGACGGCGAAACCGTCCACCGCATGTTGCAGGATGTCGGGGGCCAGCGCGAACACCGTCCACCAATCGCCCGGCGTCCCAGTCGCCGTGCCCGGCTGGCTGACGGGGTCGCGGTCGCCGAACAGGGCGTTGTACATCTTCAGCACGATCGGGGCGGTGGCCTCGGAGCGCGGCACCTGGCGCAGTCTGGGCATGGTTCTCTTCCTACCGAGGTTCGCTCTTGGCCGCGCCGCCGCGAAACTGCGCCACCTGAGCGGAATCGAAATACTCGTCCAACCGGGTGATGCGTCCGTCCTCCACCGCGCAGACGAGGCACGCCGCCAGCCGCACCGCCACGCCGTCTGACCGCACCCCGCGCAACTCGTGCTGCTGCACGAAGCCGCCCGGGAACACCTGCAGCCGCCGGTTGGCGTAGACGCGGTTCGAGATGCGAGCGACGAAACCCTTCAGCGTCGCGGCGTTGTCGGCGCGGTTCTGCACGGCCTCGTCGGTATTGTGCCAGATCTCGGCCTCCGGCGCGTAACAGTCGTAGAGCGTATCGATGTCGCCCCGCTCCACGGCGTCGAAGAATCGCTGGGCCAGCGCGCGGATATCGGCATCGGATGGCATGACGGCTGTTGCACCATTTCCGGCGTTACCTTGCGACACCGTTTCCTCCATCGTTTAGCGGCGAACAGGCTTTTCGCTCGCCCGGCCGGCTATTGGAATTTGAATCCGAATTCGACGCCGAAGACCCGCGGGTCAGCATAGTAGTTCACGGTGAAAAGCCCGGCGATCGGATTGTCGTTCAGCAGATGGATCGTGTTCGTCAGGTTCTTGCCGAACACGGAAATCCGCCAGCGATCGTTCGGCGCCCGGTAAGTGAGATCGGCGTCGACCTCCGACCAGGACGGCTGGAAGCCCTGCGGCGCGTTCTCCAGGTCGCTGAAATATCTCGTCTCCGCGGACCAGGCCACGTGCGGCGTCAGCTTCCCGTGCTCGCCAAGATCGAAATCGTATGAGGCCGCCAGATTCGCCGTCATATTGGGCGAGAACGGCGGGATCAGGAAGCAGGGCGTGCCCGGCGTAGCATGGTTCTGCATGATCGGCGCGGAGCCTGCGCCGCCTGTCAGCCCATCGCAAACGTGGCCGGGGAAATCGTAGGCCAGCGCCGAGATGAAGCTGGTGTAGCGGGCGTCGAGATAGCCGACCGACGCCGTCAGCCTGAGTCCCTTGACCGGCAGGGCCGTGGCTTCGAACTCCACCCCACGCGCCCGCTCGAACGCAGAGTTGGCGATGAACGCCTGCTGGCCGGTGCCGCCTGAGGCCGGGCGATACGCGCCGACTTGAAGATCGCTGTAGTTGTTCCAGAACCCAGTGACGTTCAGCAATAGACGGTTGTCCAGCCACTCGGAGCGGACGCCGGTCTCGAACGCCGTCGCCTGCTCCGGGCTATACGGCGTCATCTGCGACTGGGTGGTCGCGGTGGTGCTGAAGCCGCCCGCCTGATCGCCAGTCGAATAGCTCGCATAGACCATCAGGTTGTTATTGATATTGTAGTGAGCGGCCACGTGATAGGTGAAGTCGGCCCAATTGTCTCGGTTGAACAGTCCCTGCGGCAGCGGCGCGCCCAGATTCACCAGCACCGGGAAATCCGTGACGGAAGTGTATTCATATGTATACCTTCCCCCCAGAGTCAGGATCAGGTGAGGAATGAGTTCATAGTCGACCTGGCCGAACCCGGCGATATTGAAGTTATATTCCTTGGCTCCGAGGTACTGGGTAAAGGTCGGTGACGACGCATTGGTGTCTGGATCGAAGAAACTCGGACCGACGATATTCCCCTGCCGCGTGAAGAAGCTGGTCGTAAAGAAGTAGGCGCCGGTTTGCCACTTGAGCCGCGAGTCGCCGTTGGACTGCGCCCGCAGTTCCTGCGAGAATTGCGTCTGATCGTAGTATATGTCCGAATCAAAGTAATTTAGGTCCGTTGCGGAGAAGTCGTCGATATTCAGCGTGTTGAAACGCATGTAGCTGCTGATCGACTTGACGTCGAATCCGTAGTTGGTCTTGTAGTCCACGTCGAGGATCCCGCCGGTCTCATCGAGGTTGTCGGCTCCGTTCGTGTAGCGATGGACGATGAAGGGCGACGTAGGCCCGCCCGGATAGCCCAGCCCGGGCCGACCAGCGACCGGCGAGTTGGCGTCCGGCAGGCCTGTGTAATATATCGCGTCGGTGGGGCCGCTGGCGTTCACGCCGACGGGTGAGTCCTGCCGTTGGGTGAGGTCCCAGCCGGTCAGCAAGACGGTCAGCTGATCGTTGGGAGTCCACTCCAGCTTGCCGCGGATGGCTTTGTTGTCGTCGCCACCGGTGTTCTTGTTCTGCAGGCTCTCGCCAGTATCTGGGTTGACGTAGAGATTTTGATAGTAGCCGGTCGAATACTGGGTGTTGACGGAGATCCGCGCCGCCAGGGTGTCGGTGATTGGCAAGTTGGCAGTGAGGTTGGTATCGAACCGGCCGAAATCTCCAACCCTGACGAATCCGGAAACCTCATAGTCATGAGTCGGATTGTTGGTGGTGATCTGAACCACGCCGCCGATCGTATTGCGCCCAAACAAGGTGCCTTGCGGGCCCTCCAGGAGTTCGACCTGGTTGACATCGTAGATGCTCAGCAACGTGCCTTCGTTGGTGGCGTAGAACATGCCATCGATCGACACGGCGATCGGCGGGGCCACGCCGCCGCTGCCCTGAAAGCCGATCCCGCGCGAATACATCACCGCCGAACTGCGCGTGACCGCGCCCACACCCTGGATCGTGAAGTTTGGCGCCAGATCGGTGAGGTCGGCGAGGTTGTGGATGAACAGCTGCTGGATCTGCTGGCCGTTCACCGCGGTGACGGACGCGGGAACCTTCTGAATCGGCTCCTCCCGACGCTCGGCCGTGACCACGATCTCCTGGATTTGAGTGGTCTGATCGGTCGCGGCCGGCGGCGCATCTCCGGCCGCCGTGGCGCGACCGGCCAGGCAGACCAAAAGAGCAACCGTCCCAACACCGGCGAACAGGCGTGTATGAAAGCGCATGACTTCCCCCCAACTTATTTTCTGTTGGGAGCTTAGGCGAAGAACGCCGACTGTATGAGGCGTGAAAAATTTACGCCTCGGCAAACGTAGTTTGCGCGGGGCGTAGGTCTAGTCGTGCAAAGCGACGTCGGATATGGATAATAGCCACGGAAAATCATGCGCTACAGATACGACAACTGTGCGCTTTGGCGGGCTGTTGAGGTGACTGGCGCCGATTATTTCATCTACATCGCCGGACGAAAATCCCGACCCAGCCTATTGAGTTCATCCAGGAGCCACGCTCGGAAGGCGACGAATTCGGGGCTGTCGGCGAAGGACTCGCGACAGACCAGCCAATAGGATCGCTTCGACGTGACGTTGAGATCGAACGGCGCGACGAGCAGGCCCCGTTCGATCCAGTGATCGACCAAGGGCGAGCGCCCAAG
>Ga0302326_10017538_pt1 | contig 14934 bp, 10 predicted proteins | sample Palsa_T0_3_FD_202264 | JGI IMG/M metagenome (GOLD analysis project Ga0302326, IMG submission 202264) | Peat permafrost microbial communities from Stordalen Mire near Abisko, Sweden - Palsa_T0_3 | ecosystem: Environmental > Terrestrial > Soil > Palsa > Peat permafrost | place: Sweden: Abisko... | reverse complement strand
TTACCTTTCTGACCCTCGTCGTGGTCTCGGCGATGTCAGCGCTCGCGGCGCTGATCTCCAGCGACAGGCGCAAGATGGATCGCATCGGCCGGCGCCGCGGCGGAGACTCCTCGTGCGCGGGCGTTGCGGAACCGGCGCGACGCCAAGTGCATTCGGGCCTTTATGACGCTAGAGCGCTATCCGTGGAAACGGTCGCGGCGCCCACCGTGAGCGTCACCATCCCCACCCTCAACGAGGAGGGGAGCCTCTCATGGGTGCTCGAGAACCTGCCGAAGTGGGTGGACGAGGTGGTGCTCGTCGACGGTCTGTCGACCGACGCGACCGAGTTGCTCGCACGCCGGCTACGACCGGACGCCAAGATCGTGCATCAGCACCGGCGGGGTAAAGGCGCCGCGCTGCGTGCCGGGTTCGCCGCCGCGACCGGCGACATCATCGTCATGATCGACGCGGACGGAAGCACCGATCCGCGCGAGATGCCCCGATTCGTCGAGGCACTCACCGACGGCGCGGATTTCGTCAAGGGCTCGCGCCACATGGAGGGTGGCGGCTCCGCCGACTTCACGCATCTGCGCTCGGCCGGCAACAGGTCATTCGTCCTGCTGTCAAACCTCATGTACGGATCGCGCTTCACCGACCTCTGCTATGGCTACTGCGCCTTCTGGCGCGAGCACATCCCTGCGCTCGCGCTCACTGCCGACGGGTTCGAGATCGAGACCCAGCTCGTCCTGGGAGCGATCAAGGCCGGTCTCGAGATCCGCGAGGTGCCGAGCTTCGAGCTCGAGCGCCGGGCGGGAACCTCGAACCTGAACGCCGCTCGTGACGGCATGCGAGTGCTGCGCACGATGCTCGGAAAGGGCGACCTGCGGCACGACGGTACCTCCTTCACGCTGCGCAAGACGGAGCTTCCGGTCTGGACCGATCGCCTCCCCAGCGAGGGCGAGGCCCGCGGGGTCGATCGGCGCACGCCCCACACGGTTGGCGGCTACATCGGCGGTGAGCGGCGCGAAGGCGAACGACGCGACCCGATCGGCACCGTCGTCGCCTATCGCGCGGTGTACGAGCCACGCGCGACCGGGCGCGCGCTCGCAATGTGACGTTTGGCCTCGGTAGTGACATTTGTCCGGTTACGGGACCGCTTCCAGCGCTTAAGTTGTGCGTTGGCAGGGGACTGGGCGACGAATAGCGTCCGCGCCGCGGACGGGGGCTCGCTCAGGTCCCCCAAACGAGAGGGACCAAACCATGATTGTCATCGCGACTGCGACCGTGATCCCGACGTGCGCTCTCATCGTTGCGCTCAGCGCCGGGACAACGAAGCTGCGACGTGCGAGCCGTAACCAGCTCCCGGAGGCCGACAGGGCCGTAGCCGGATCTGCGCCGGCCCCGCTCCGGGCCGTGCCGGACGAAACCAGAGCCAGCGTGAGCGTCATTATCCCGACGCTCAACGAGGAGGAGAGCCTCTCTTGGGTGCTCGAGAACCTGCCCCTGTGGGTGGACGAGATCGTCCTCGTGGACGGCCTCTCAACCGACGCAACCGAGGTGCTCGCACGCCGGCTGCGCCCCGATGCGAGGATCGTTCACCAGCATCGCCGAGGCAAGGGAGCGGCGCTACGAGCCGGGTTCGCGGCGGCCACCGGCGACATCATCGTGATGATCGACGCGGACGGCAGCACCGACCCGCGGGAGATGCACCGATTCGTGGATGCGCTCAACGATGGTGCCGACTTCGTGAAGGGATCGCGTCACATGGACGGTGGCGGATCCGCTGATTTCACGCGCCTACGATCGGCTGGCAACAAGTTCTTTGTCCTCGCCGCAAATCTCCTGTACCGATCGCGGTTCACCGACCTCTGCTACGGCTACTGCGCCTTCTGGCGTGAGCACGTCCCTGCGCTCGCGCTGACCGCGGATGGATTCGAGATCGAGACCCAGCTTGTCCTGTCGGCCGTCCGGGCCGGACTCGAGATCCGCGAAGTGGAGAGCTTCGAGCTCGAGCGACGCGCTGGAACCTCGAATCTGAACGCCGTTCGCGATGGCACGCGGGTGCTGCGGACGATGCTCGGCCATCGCTTCCAGCAGCGCGATGCGGTCCCGTTCAGCCTGCAGGAGATCGAGTTGCCCGTCTGGAGCACCGATCGCCTGCCGGGTGACGGAGAGCGCAGGCGCGTCGATCGCCGCAGGCTCGATCGCGCCGCATCCGGCTACAGAGGCGGAGAGCGTCGCAGTGACGAACGACGTCTCTCGGTTGGCACCGTCGTCGCCTACCGGGCGGTCTACCAGGAGATCCGGGAGGACGAAGCGATTGCGGCCTAGCCTCTGGCTGGCCGCGGGACGGATGCGTGCGCCCAATCCGCCGCCTCCTCCACTGTTGCTACGGCCGGCGCTGTGGGTCTGGTTGGGCGCTGGATGATGATCACGGGCAGATCTCGTGCGCGGGCGGCGTTTAGCTTGGCAACGGTGTGGTGGCCGCCGCTGTCCTTGGTCACGATCAGGTCGATCGCGTGGGTGTCGAGGAGGGTGAGCTCGCTGGGGAGGGTGTAGGGGCCTCGGTCAATGATCAGCTCGTGATCTGCCGGCAGTGGGGGCGCGGGTGGGTCGACGCAGCGGATCAGAAACCAGGCGGCGTCGACGCCTGCGAACGCGCGCAGGCCTTGGCGGCCGGTGGTCAGCAGGACCCGCTTCCCGAGTCGCGGGATCGTGTCGGCTGCCGTCTCGAGGCTGTCGACCCAGTACCAGCGATCGCCGTCACGCTCGCTCCAGCCGGGACGCTCGAGGCGCAGCAGCGGCACGCCTGCACTGGAGCAGGCCGCTGTTGCGGAGGCCGAGATCCGCTCGGCGAACGGATGGGTGGCGTCCACGACTGCGACGATGCCGTGGTCGTGAATCCAGCGAGCAAGCGCCTCAGGACCGCCGAAGCCACCCATGCGGACCTCCCCCACCGGAAGCCGCGGGCGGGCGACCCGCCCAGCGAGCGAGGAAATCACGCGCACTCCCGTCGCGCTGAGCTCCCCTGCGAGCTCGCGGGCCTCGGCGGTGCCGCCGAGGATCAGGACGCGATCGGTGCTCATCGGAGCGCGAAACGGTGAGCGACGACGACCCGGACCTCGAGCCGGCGGGCGGCGCAGAAAGCGGGCGGCCGCTCCGCCGCGGATGGACCACCGGGGCGTGTGCCACAGCCGCGGCCACCGCTGCGTACCAGGCGCTGCTGACGGGCGAGTTCCCCGACCCGGTCGTGGTCGAGCTGCCCGGAGGCAAGCGGCCCGAGTTCGCGCTCGCGGTCCGCCGCCGCGAGGCCGGCCGTGTGACCGCCGGTGTCGTCAAGGATGCGGGCGATGACCCGGATGTCACCCACGGGGCGCTGGTACTCGTCACGGTATGGGAAGGGCCTCGGGGGGCCGGCGTGGAGTTCCGTGCCGGCGATGGAGTCGGCACGGTCACGCTCCCGGGTCTGCCATTGGCGGTCGGCGAGCCGGCCATCAATCCCGCGCCCCGGCGGATGATCCGCGACGCGGTCGCGCGCGTCGCCGCCAATCACCGCGGAAGCGGCGACGTGGTAGTCGAGATCGGCGTCGAGGGCGGTGAGGAAATTGCGCGGAGGACCTGGAACGGTCGCCTGGGGATCCTCGGCGGACTGTCGATCCTCGGAACCACCGGGGTCGTGATCCCCTACTCCTGCTCGGCCTGGATCGCGTCGATTCGCCAGGGTATCGACGTCGCGCGAGCGACCGGCCACGAGCATGTGATCGCCGCCACCGGCGACACATCCGAACGCGCCGCACAGGCGCGCTACGGGCTCCCGGACAGCGCGCTGCTGGACATGGGCGACTTCGCGGGGGCGGTGCTCGAATACCTGGCCCGCCACCCGGTGCGGAGGTTGACCCTCGCCGGCGGCTTCGCCAAGCTCTCGAAGCTCGCCGCCGGCCACCTCGACCTGCACTCGGCACGTTCGCAGGTGGACCTCGGGCGGCTCGCCGAGAGCGCCCGCGCCGCGGGTGCGTCCGGGCAGGTCGCAGATGCGGTGCGGGGCGCCAGCACCGCATTGCATGCGCTGCAGCTCGCCCAGGCCGCCGGGGTGCCGCTCGCCGACCGCGTCGCCGCCGATGCCCGCGCGGTCGCCGTCGAGACGCTCGCCGGCGCACCCATCGAGGTAGAGGTGCTCGTCGTCGATCGCGAGGGTCATGTCGTCGGTTCGGCGTCGCCGGACCCGCCGCGACGTGCCCGTGCCGAGGAGTAGAGGTGGCTGTCGCGGAAGCCGCGCGCTGCGAGCGCGGGCCCGACGATCACGGTGGCCGTACGCCGGATCTGCGCGCGCGCGACCGTTTCTGCGATCTCGCCGAGCGTGCCGCGCAGGACGAGCTCATCGGGCCAGCTCGCCCGGGCGACCACTGCCGCCGGGCACGCCTCGCCGTAGTGTGGGATCAGGGCCGCGGCGATCTCCCCGATCGCCTGAGCGCCGAGATGCACGACGAGCGTCGCACCGTGCGCGGCCAGACTGCCGAGATCCTCGCCCTCCGGCATTGCCGATGACCGCCTGCCGTAGCGCGTGAGGATCACCGTCTGGGCGACACCTGGAACCGTGAGCTCACGCCGCAGCGACGCAGCGGCGGCGGCGAACGCGGGCACACCCGGGGTCACGTCCCACGGGATTTCGAGCTCGTCGAGCCTGCGCATCTGCTCGGCGGCGGCGCTGTAGATCGACAGGTCCCCCGAATGCAGTCTGGCGACGTCGTCGCCGCAGTCGTGGGCGCTCAGCAGCTCGTCGACGATCTGATCGAGGCTCAGGTCCTGCGTGTCGACGATCCGTGCGTCGGAGGGCGCGTGCCCGAGGATCTCCGCCGGCACGAGCGCGCCGGCGTAAAGGCACACCGGGCAGGCAGCGATCAGCCGCTGCGCGCGTATCGTCAGCAGGTCGGCGGCGCCGGGCCCTGCTCCGATGAAATGGACGGTCAGCTCGCCTCCTTGCGCGCCGAATCGCGCTTGCGCGCCGACCATTGCACGATCGGCCGCCGGGCGGCCCAGGCGGTGAAGGCGCCGACCGGCTCGGCGTGGCCGATCTCGATCCGCACAAGTTCGCCGCCATGTTCGGTACGCGCGTCGAGCAGCGCGCGCTCGCCTTCGAGCGTGACGGCGTTCGCGACCAGATGGCCGCCTGGCCGGAGCGCACTCCAGCAGCGTTCGACCAACCCGGTCTCGGTGAGGCCGCCGCCGATGAAGACGGCGTCGGGCTCTGGCAGCCCTTCGAGCGCTGCCGGCGCGTGCCCCGTGCGGACCTCGAGCTCGGGAACGCCGAGCCGGCTTGCGTTGGCTGCGGCTCGTGCCGCCCGATCGGGACGTGTCTCGATCGCGATCGCCCGCGCGGTCGGCTCGGCTCGCATCCACTCGATGCCGACCGATCCGCTGCCCGCGCCCACGTCCCAGAGCAGCTCTCCGGGCAGCGGCGACAGTGCCGTGATCGTGAGCGCACGCACGTGGCGCTTGGTCAGCTGACCATCGCTCTCGAATGCGTCGTCGGGCAGTCCGGGCACCAGCGAGAGAGGCGGCGCCCCGCCGGCGTGGCGGCATTCGATCGCGACGGCATGCAGCGGGTCAGCCGGTCGATCTCCCCACTCGTCCGCGGTGACGTCGGCGCTCCGTTCCGCGGGACCGCCGAGCTGCTCGAGGACGACGAAGCGGCTCGGGCCGAAGCCGCGCGTGATCAGTGTTTGCGCGACGCTCGCGGCACCGCCCCCGCCGCTCGCGTAGACAATTATCCGGCGACCCGGCGCCAGCTCGCGAGCGAGAACCTCGGGTGCTCGCGCGACGATGCTGACGAGCGTGACCTCCGCGGCGGGCCAGCGGAGGCGCGCGCACGCGAGCGCGAACGCCGACACATGGGGATAGATCTGCAGGCGCTCCGCCGGCATCCGGCGCGCGAGCGTGGCGCCGATACCGTGCAGCATCGGGTCGCCGCTCGCGAGCACGCAGATCGAACCGCTCGTCCCTGCCACGAGCTCGTCGATCAGCGGGTCGATCGGCGACGGCCAAGCTCGGGTGCGGGCGCCCGTGTCCGGCAGCAGAGCGAGCTGCCGAGCCGAGCCGACGATCTCTTCCGCGGCGAGGATCGCGGCACGCGCCGGCTCGCCGAGGCCGGGCCATCCGTCGGCGCCGATGCCGACGACCACGATCGTCGAGAGGCTCACGCGCACGCCGCGATCGCCTCCCCGAGCGCGTCCGCGAGGATCGCGTTCTGCTCGGGCGAGCGCGCCGTCAGGCGGATGTGGCCGGACCCGAGGCCGGGAAACGAGGCGGCCGAGCGCACCGCGATCGCGCGCTCGCGGAGCGCGGCGAGGACCGCGGCTCCGTCCGCGACCTCGATCAGGCAGAAGTTCGTCGCGCTCGGCCAGGTCCTCACACCTTCGACCTGGGCGAGCCGTGCGGCCAGGTCGACGAGCTCCGCACTCGCGCGTGCCGCGATCACGGCGAGCTGATCCGGGCGCCTGGCGGCGGCCGCGAGTGCGGCGAGCGCGAGCGCGTTCGCCGACCAGGGGGGCCGCACCGCGCGCAGCCGCGCGGCGAGCCCGCGCGCCGCGATCGCGTAGCCGGCGCGAAGACCCGGGATCGAAAGCGCCTTCGTCACGCTGCGCACGACGACCACATCCTCGAGCGCCTCGCGCACGAGGCTCGAAGGCTCGCCGGGGACGAGATCCATGAACGCCTCGTCAACCACGACGACCCGTCCGGGGCGCCTCAGCGCGAGTAGGGCGGCGGCCGGGTCGAGCGTCCCGCTAGGCGAGGCGGGGTTCCCGACGACGACCAGGTCGGCGGCCTCGGGGACAGCCTCCGGGTCGAGCGCGAAGTCGCGCTCGGGATCGCGCATGACGCGGACCACCGGCACCGCATGCGCGTGGAGAGCCGCCTCGGACTCCGTGAAGGCGGGATGGACGCAGACGGCGAGTGAGGGCCGCAGCGCCGCCGGGAGCAGCCACAGCGCTTCCGCGGCGCCGTTCGTCGGGACGACCTCGTCGATCTCCCGTCCGTGCCTCTCCGCGATCGCGGCAATCGCCTCGCCCTCGCTCGGGTAGCGGTCGGCACCCTGCTCGAGCGCGTCGCGAAGCGCGGCGCGAAGCCACTCTGGTGGGCCGCCGGCGATCACGTTGACCGCGTGGTCGGCGTCCCCTGGGCGCACGTCGCGGTCGCCATGGTGGCGCAGCTCGGGCAGGGGGTGGACGACATCGAGGTCGTATGACGACTTCAAGGTCGTCCACGTCTCCCCGATCCTCAGCGCGCGCCCCGCGACGACGAGCTCGACGCTGTGGGCGTGCGCGGCGAGCCGCTGAGTCGCTTCGCCGAGGACGTCCAGCCACGCTCGCGAGGCGGGCTCGGCCGGCAGCACGCCCTCGCCGGCCTGCTCGGCGACGATGATCGCGGCACCGGCGCGCTGAGCGGCGAGGGCGACGTGGTTGATCTCGGCGAGCACGTCGGCGCCTACTCGCCCGAGCACCGCGCGATCGGGGCGCTCGAACGCCCCCGCGAGATGTAGCGCGGTCGCGATCCAGGGGCCGAGGCCGTCGATCAGGACGCAGGTGCCCGCCGCGTCCTCGAGCGAGGCCGACAGCCGCGGTCCCGCCTGCACCGTCTTCCAGTCCGACGGCCGGCGGTCGAGATGTGCGCGGATCCGCTCCTCCCAGCCGGGGTCCTCGCCGTCGGCGGTCGCGACGTAGCGGACCGGGAGACCGCTGGCCCTCGCGCGCCGTTCGGCGTGCTCGCTCTTCCCCGACCTCGTTCCGCCGATGACGAGCGCCAGGCTCATGCGTGGGCGTGCTGGGCCCGACCTGCCGCGCGCGCGAACCGCCATGCGAGCTGCGGGTGCGCTGCCCAGTGCACGTGCAGGTAGCTCGCCTGCAGTGCTCCGACCGCGAAGCCCTCGGCGCGCTCGGTTCCGCGCGCGGCCAAGCTCCAGGCGGCGTCGACGACGTGACCGGACTCGGCGATCGCCGAGTAATGGAACTCGTGTCCGCGGACGCACTCTCCGGCGTCGAGCCATGGGGTAGCGGTCGCCGCCGTCGCCTCTCGGTAGCCGAGCGTGAGCCGCCGGCCCATCGCGGCGCGCGCCGGCAGTACGCCGCACATCTCATGACCGTCGAGCTCCTCCAGCAGGAACAGAAGCCCGCCGCACTCTGCCAGGATCGGCCGGCCGGACGCGGCGAACGCGGCGACCTCCCGGCGCAGCCGGACGTTAGCTTCGAGCTCCGCGCCGAAGACCTCGGGGAATCCTCCCGCAAGCACGAGTGCCCCGGCCCCGGCCGGCAGCCCCACGTCGTTCAGCGGATCGAACGGGCACAGCTCGGCGCCTGCCGCGACCAGCAGCTCGAGGTTCTCCTCGTAGTGGAAAGAGAACGCCCGGCCCCGCGCGATGCCGATCCGGACGTTGGTGGGGGGGCCTTCGGCCACTGGGCTCCATACCGGACCCGGTAGGGGCGGTGCGGTGCGGGCGAGGCGTTCGATCTGGTCGAGGTCGGTGTAGCGGGCGAGCGCTGCGGCGAGCGCCTCGAGTGCTGTACGCGTGCGCTCCTCGCGCTCGCCGGCGGGGACGAGACCGAGATGGCGCTCGGGCGTGACCACCCGCTCGTCACGACGTAGCGCGCCGAGCACGGGGATCCCGAGCGGCTCGACCGCCTCGCGCAGCAGCTGCTCGTGATGATCAGAGCCGACGTGGTTGAAGATCACTCCGGCGACCTCGAGATCGGGGTCGAAGGTCGCATATCCGTGGACGATCGCGGCCGCGGAGCGAGCCATCGAGGCGGCGTCGACGACCAGGAGCACGGGCGCGTTCAGCAGCTTCGCGACGTGCCCGGTGCTGGCCAGCTCGCCGCGCCCCGATGCGCCGTCGAACAGGCCCATGACGCCCTCGATCACGGCGATGTCCGCCCCGCGCGATCCGTGGCGGGCGAGCGGGGCGATCAGATCGGGGCCGCTGAGGAAGGCGTCGAGGTTCCTGCCGGGGCGCCCCGAAGCGAGCGCGTGGTAGCTGGGGTCGATGTAGTCGGGGCCGACCTTGAATCCCTGGACTATGTGACCTCGGGCCCGCAGCGCGCCGATCAGGCCGCATGCGACCGTCGTCTTGCCCGCGCCGGAGCTCGTTCCGGCGATCACGATCCGGGGAATCACGAAGCCGCCTCGGAGCGCGACCAGCTCGCCACGGTGCTCGGCGGTAGTCCGGCGACGGCACGCTCGGTCAAGCGCCGCTCGCCGGCTCGATCGCGCCTCGGGGACTCGCCCGGGCCCCCGCTCCACACGAGCCACGGAACCGCCCCCCCGTGGTGAGCGCCGGTCTCCGGATCGCACCCGTGATCGGGACCGACGCGAAGGGTCCCGCCGGCGCGGCCGACCGACTCCGCCAGCGGCGCGATCAGGTCGCGGTCTGCGCGCTCGAGCGAGGCGATCTTGGCCGCGCGGTCGCGCAGATGTGAAGCCTCGTCGGGACCGCCCACGTGCACGGCGACCATCCGGGCTCCCGCCGCGATCGCCGACACCGCGGCGGCCGCCTTGGCCGCGAGGTCGCTGTCCGGCCGGCCGGTCGCGCCCGCCGGGACGATCGTTCGGGCTCCCATCAGCCGCCCGGCGCCGACGGCGGCGCCGCGGGCTCCGATCACCACCGTGTCAGGACCGAGGACGCGCGGCGGCACGATCCCCTGTCGCCAGACCCGCAGCCCGTGCGCGCGGATGGCGTCCGGCAGCGGCGGCGGACCGCAGAGGAGGAGTCGGTGGCCTCCGAGAGGGTGCACGGCATACCCGGGGGCCGCGAGCGCGAGCTCGCGGGCAGCCTGCTCGGTATCAGCGCGGCTTGCGCGCCGCGTTCCCCACGGCACGACAGCGTCTACCCGCCACGCGCGCTCACCCGGCGCCACCGTGATCCCAAGCGCCGCGGCCTCGAGCGCGCCGCGATCGACCGGTCCCGTCGGGAACCAGCCAAGCAGCGCCGGAATCGCAGCCTCAGAACCCACCGGCATCCCGGCTCCGATCAGGCGCACCTTGGCCTGCACACCCTCACGGGCGAGGCGATCAAGCGTCGGAGTGCGCGCAAGCTCAAGGCTCGTCGGCCCCCCGCCAACCGGCTCAGAAGCGCCGTCGAGGATGACGAGCACCGTCACCATTCGATCCCTTGCTGGGCGCGAATGCCCGCGTCCATCGGGTGCTTGACCTTGGTCACCTCCGAGACGAGATCGGCGAGCTCCAGCAGTTCTGGGGCGGCGTCGCGGCCGGTGACCACGACGTGCTGGAACCCGGGGCGGTCGCGGAGGGTGTCGACGACTTCGGCGACGTCGATCCAGCCCCACTTGATCGGGTAGGTGATCTCGTCGAGCAGCAGGAACTCGTAGCGCTCGGCGGCGATCGCGCGCTTGACCTCCTCCCAGCCCTCGCGGGCGAGGTCTGCCGACTCGTCGAGGTCGCGGGAGAGCCAGGACCAGCCGTCACCCATCTTCTCCCACTCGATACCGCCGAGCTTGGCGGCGGCTTTGGCCTCGCCAACCTTCCACTTGCCTGACTTGACGAACTGGAACACGCCGCAGCGGTAACCGCGCGCCCACGAGCGCATCAGCATCCCGAATGCCGAGGTGCTCTTGCCCTTCCCGTGACCGGTGATCACGATCACGAGCGGGCGGTCGCGCGGCTTGCGCCGCTTCGGCTCGGCGCTGCCCTGATCGCCGGGGCGATGGGGAACGTCAACTCCGTCGTCGCTGTGACGGGTGAGCGGGTCCGTCACGCCACCCTCCGTCCGGTCGCCGGCGCGAGCGGGTGAACCTGCCCGCCCGCGGCGGCGGCGATCTCCGCGGCGAGGCCGAGCCGGACGGCGCCGTCCTCGGTGTCGATCACGTGCACCGTGCCCGCGGCCCGGCCGAGCCGCGCTGCCGCGGGGGGAATCGCTCGTCGTGGATCCACCGCGCGTCCGTCGGTCAGCACGATCGCGATCGAGCGCCGCCCCGTCTCACGCCCGGCTTCCCGGCGGATCAGCCGCTCGGCCGTGTCGAGGCCGGCGGCGATCGGTGTGCGGCCGCCGGTTGGGAGCGCGCGAAGCGCCTCGGCAGCACGCTCGAGCGGCGCGCCGGGCGCGATCAGCAGCTCGGCTGCGCTGTCTCTGAACACGATCACCGCGACGCGGTCACGGCGCGCGTACGCGTCGCGCAGCACCTCGAGCAGCGCGCCCTTGACGCGGGCCAGGCGCTGCCGCGCGCCCATCGAGCCGCTCGCGTCGACGACCAGGCAGATGAACGCGCCCTCGCGGCCGCCGCGCACGTGTTCGCGGAGATCGCCGCCGCGGGCTCCCAGCATTCGTGCCCGTAGCGTGGCGACGATCGCGACGTCATCGCTGCCCGGGGGCGCCGGGCGGCTGTCGATCGCACCGCCGCCGGCACCGTGCCCTCGCGCGCGGCGCCCGGCCGGGCCGGCTCCAGCGCCCCGCAGCGTGAGCGCGTCGAGCGGAAGGCGGGCCGGCGCCGGTGGGTCACGGCGCTCTCCGGCGGGGACGTCAGGGCTTGGCGCGCCACCCGGGTCGCCGTTCGCCGGCCCCTCGCCGCCTCCGCCACCGTCCGGCGGGACGTCGTCCGGAGGAGGAGGCTCCGGGCCCGCCTGATCGAGCGCCCGCTCGAGCTCCTGCTCGTCCGGCGCGCCGCCGTCGAGCGGGTCGCGCCGGCGGCGGTGCGAGAGCGCGAGCGGCGCGGCGCGACGGACATGATCTTCGTTCACCTCATCGGCGCCGTCGAGGGCCGCGAGCGCGCGGGCCGCCCACGCGCACACAATGTCGCCCCGAACCCCATCCACCCCCAGCTGAGCGCACGCCCCGGTGATCCGCAGCAGCTCGCGCTCTGGCAGGCGGACGCCCTCGACGCGCTCGCGCGCCGAGGCGATACGCGCCGCGAGCGAGCGCTCGGCCGCGGCCCAGCGTTCAGCGAATGCCGCCGGGTCGCTCGTGAACGCAAGCCGCCGGCGCACGATCTCCGCCCGCTCGGCCGGGTCCGCCGGAGTGCGGACCTCGACTCCGAGACCGAAGCGGTCCGTCAGCTGCGGGCGCAGCTCGCCCTCCTCCACATTCATCGTCCCGACGAGCAGGAATCGCGCCGCGTGGGCTGTTGAGACCGCGTCGCGCTCGACCCGCGAGATGCCAGAGGCGGCCGCGTCGAGCAGCGCGTCGACAAGGTGGTCGGGGAGCAGGTTGACCTCGTCGACGTACAGGATCCCCTGGTGGGCGCGGGCGAGCAGGCCGGCCTCGAACGCGCGCTCGCCGGCGAGCGCGCGGCCGAGATCGAGCGCGCCTACGAGCCGGTCGAGCGTCGTCCCGAGCGGCAGCTCGACGAGCGGCGCGGGGCGCGGGGTCGACGGGGCGTCAAGCGGAACGTGACCGCCGGGCGCGAGCTCCCCGGGGGCGAACGCGAACGCCTCGCCCGAGGCCGCGATGACCGGGGGGAGGAGCGGCGCGAGCCCGCGAACGGCCGTCGACTTGGCGGTGCCGCGCTCGCCGCGGACGAGGACGCCGCCGACCTCTGGCGCGACCGCGTTGATCAGCAGCGCCTCGATCAGCGCCTCCTGGCCGACGATCGCGCTGAGCGGGTATCGCAAAGGCTCGCTCACACGCCAGCCTCTTCCAATTCGCCTTCGAGCGCCAGGTAACGCTCCCGGATCGCGGCGAGGGTCGAGTCAGAAGGCGCGGACCACATGCCGCGGTCGGCCGCTTCGAGCAGCCGCTCGGCGATCCCGCGCGCCGCCCATGGATTCGAGCGGCCCATGAACGCGGCGACGTCGGGGTCGAGCAGGTAGCGGTGGGCGACCTGCTCGTACATCCAGTCCTCGGCGACGCCGGCGGTGGCGTCGTAGCCGAACAGGTAGTCGACGGTCGCCGAGAGCTCCGCGGCCCCCTTGTAGCCGTGGCGGATCATCGAGGCGATCCAGCGCGGGTTCGCGACCCGCGCGCGGAAGACGCGGCGCGTCTCCTCGGCGAGGGTCCGTGACATCACCCGCGAGGGGTCGGAGCTGTCGCCGAGGTAGGCGGCAGGTTCGCGCCCGGTGATCGCGCGCACGGTCGCGATCATGCCGCCGTGGTACTGGTAGTAGTCGTCGGAGTCGAGGATGTCGTGCTCGCGCGAGTCGACGTTCTTGACCGCGACCTCGATCCGCGCATAGCAGTCGCGCATCGATCCGCGTGCCGCCGCGCCGTCGAGGCCGCGGCCGTAGGCGTAGCCGCCCCACGCCTCGTAAACCTCGGCGAGGTCGGCCCCGTCGCGCCAGTCGCGGGCGTCGAGCAGCTGCAGCAGGCCGGCGCCGTACGTGCCCGGCTTCGAGCCGAACACCCGGGTCGTCGCGCGACGCCACGCTCCGGCGCGGTCAGGGATCGACGCGGCGAGACGCGCGGCGTCGGCGCGGGCGTGGGCGGCGACATGGTTCAGTTCTGGCGGCTCCTCGAGCGCGGCGACGATGCCGACCGCATCGTCGAGCAGCGCGACGAGGTTCGGGAAGGCGTCGCGGAAGAAGCCGGAGATCCGCACCGTGACGTCGATCCGCGGGCGGCCGAGCTCTTCCAGCGGGATCACCGCGAGCCCGGTGACGCGCTGCGACTCCGGGTGCCAGGTCGGGCGGACGCCGAGCAGCGCCAGGATCTCGGCGACATCATCGCCTCCGGTGCGCATCGCCGATGTCCCCCAGGCGACGAGGCCGACCATCTTCGGCAGCTCGCCGGTCTCTTTCCTGTGGCGCTCGAGCAGCGCCTCCGCGAGCCGCCCACCGACCTCCCAGGAGAGCTGCGAGGGGAGCGCGCGGGGGTCGACGGAGTAGAAATTGCGTCCGGTTGGGAGCACGTCGACGCGTCCACGGGTGGGGCTCCCGGAGGGGCCTGACGGGACGTGCCGGCCATGCAATGCCGCGACCACGCGGTCGAGCTCATCGCCGGTCTGGCGGATCCGGGGGACGACCTCTCTCGCCGCAAAGCTGAGCGCCAGTTCGACCCCAGAATCACCACGCCCGAGCACTCGCTCGCACACCGAGCCGACCTCGTCCGGATTCCAGTCCGCCGACGCAAGCGCCTCGAGCAGCGCGCTCTGCGCCGCCTCCAGGCGGTCGACGAGATCGCCGGCGCTTGCGGCCGGGCCGCGGAAGCGCTCGATCAGCGCCCTTGGCGGGTCGAGCAGCGGTGCGCCGGGGGCCGCCACCAGCACCGGCTCGTCGAGGCCGAACGCAGCGCCGACCGCGCGCCGCAGCCCGGGGACCTCGCCCGACCCGAGCCGCAGCATCGCCGCCGTCAGACCGCGTAGCTGCTCGCCCGTCGGTGCCTGCCCGAGCACGTGCAGCCCGTCCTTGACCTGGATGTCCTTCACCTCGCACAGGTAGCCGTCGATGTGCTGTACGAGCGCGCCCGTGTCGTCCGGGCGCTGCTCGACGCCGAGGTCGGACTGGAGGTTCGCGCGCTCGATCGCCGACCAGATCCGCGCCGCGAGCGCGGGCAGCTTCGGCGGGTCGAGAACCTCGAGGCGCGCGTACTCGTCGAGCAGCGTCTCGAGCTCGGCCAGCTCGTCGTAGGTGTCTGCGCGCATCATCGGCGGGACGAGGTGGTCGACGATCACGGCGTGCGCGCGGCGCTTGGCCTGCACGCCCTCTCCGGGGTCGTTGACGACGAACGGGTAGATCAGCGGGATGTCGCCGAGCGCCGCGTCGGGGGCGCAGGCGGGGGAGAGGGCGAGCATCTTTCCCGGCAGCCATTCGAGCGTGCCGTGCTTGCCGAGATGGACGACCGCGTCGGCGCCCCAGATCTGATCGATCCAGCGATAGCAGGCGAGGTAGTGGTGGGTCGGCGGCAGCTCAGGGTCGTGGTATATCCCGACCGGATCCTCCCCGTACCCGCGCGGGGGCTGGATCGCGACGAGCACGTTGCCGAGCTCGAGGCCGGCGATCACGAAGTCCTCGCCGTCGAGA
>Ga0302326_10017537_pt1 | contig 14935 bp, 9 predicted proteins | sample Palsa_T0_3_FD_202264 | JGI IMG/M metagenome (GOLD analysis project Ga0302326, IMG submission 202264) | Peat permafrost microbial communities from Stordalen Mire near Abisko, Sweden - Palsa_T0_3 | ecosystem: Environmental > Terrestrial > Soil > Palsa > Peat permafrost | place: Sweden: Abisko... | reverse complement strand
CCAACACATCGGATGCCTGGGTGGGAACCGGAGCACCGATGTCCTGGTAGAATTTGCGAATCGCTTCTTGAAACCGCGCTGCGGATATGCGGATGTCTGGCACCGCAGCGACAGGCTTTCCACTCACCTCACTCGCCATGGCGTGCATTACCTGGGCGACGTCCTTTTCGAAAGCGACGCCGGCTTGGGCGATGGGCTCGGGTAAACTGCTGAGCGGTTTGTGGGCGAGGTATTGCGCAGAAGTGACTTGCACTTGCAGCAGGGTGCGGAGCGGAGGCTGCCATCGCCGGACGTCGTCGCGGATCTGCAGCTTTCGCTGACGCGAGGGGCCAAATTCGAAGAGGACCGCATCGGATTGCGCCGTGACTGCCTGAAAACCGGCGTTGAGCTGATCGCGTAACTGGCGAATTCGCCTGATTGCTTTTATCTGGTCCTTCTCCAGCAGCTGCTCGGTCAGCTCCGCAAACATCTCCAGATTGCGCGCAAAGACCCTTTGCATTTCATCGAGCGCATTCTTCACCCACAAGCGATCGTAGATGAGCCACATTGACATCAAGCCAAGCAGAACCCCGAAGACACGGTCGCGGGCTATAGCGAGCGAAGTCTGGACAGTGAACTCCTGCAGGTTGATCAGGTAAAAGGCCAGGGCCAGCTGCACGCCAAGATAAGAAAGCCTCGGCGAAGCGGTCGCAATCCAGGAGGAGATCGCGGTCACAAACATAAACAAGAGAGTGAAGCCCGTAATCGAGTCGAGGTATGGCAGCACAAACACCTGCGCTCCCATGCCAAAGATAATGCCGCCAATGATTGCCCCGCCGAGTCGGAGGACTTGCTTCTGCCGTGATGAGCCGATGGTGGAGAGGGCGGTGATGATGCAGGTCGCTATGGAAGTACTGAGTCCGGGCCAATCGATCGCCGTATAGATGATGTAACCGGCCATGGCCGCGAGCGTGCCGCGTAATGCGAAACGCACGTGGGCGGGATTGGAAAACGCATCGCTGGCGAAGAAATGCGCAGGTTCCTCATCGTCCAAGGGCGCCGGGACGAACTCGCGCATCGTCGTCGACCCGGAAAATGCGTCCGGAATGAGGGCAACAATCCTTTCCATCGACGACAAAAAGGGCAGGTTCGACGGCTCTGGCGAAGTCCGCGGAAGTTTTCCGGGCACTCGCTTCAGCACCAGATCTTTGGAGAGCCTCACAACCTGGTCTGCCAGGCTCTGACAGCGAGCCTTATCGGCCGGATCGATGACCGGCCCGGGCCTGTCCGCTCCCAGCTGGTTCCGGCGCTCGTTGAGAGCGAGTTGCAAATTTGCGGCAACGTCTGTCAATTGCCCCACCAGGGCAACCGCCGTGCCTAACTGCGCCTTGAAGTGCGCGCTGTAAGGAGATCGAAGAATGAGCCGTCGCAGCCTCGATGTACCGACGCCTGCATAAAGCGATAGCCTTTTCTCGGAAACACCATCGAGAGGGCGACCCTCCGCCGCACAACGCAAGACGCTCTCCACCGTCTGCAGACGGCTCTCGATTCCTTCAGTCAGGTCAGTGGTGGGATGGACCCTGCGAAAAACATATTCCACAACGATAGTCACCACGATACCGATAGCGACCACGCCGCCGAGCCATAGCGTGTTCGAGACCCGGTCGTTTATGTTGAGTGTGTTTCGATCCCAGAGCGGAATAGCGCCGGCGATGGTGAAACCGAAAGCCACCGCGGTCCCATAGTCGTTGGTGATGCTGATCAGGAAAAACGACACGAAGAGGCTGACGGCAACACCAAGGAAGTGGGTCAGCGGATCGGCTACAAACATTGCGGCGCCGATCAAGGTGTAGACAGTGGCCAGCAAAAAGGCGGCAATTGCCTTCACACCGGCGAAGAAGGTAGCCGTGGGATTTTCGCGGCTCAGGAATAGAGTAAAAATTGCGCCGAGAAAACCGGCGGGAATCTGGAACGTCATGACTATCAGCATCACGATGGTCGCCGAGATGGTGACACGGCCGACGACCCAGGCCCTTCCGGGATAAGCAGTGAGTTCAGTCTTGAGGAAGTTCCAAAACCACCTCAGCGCCTCGTCGATGGCGCTCGCCTGGTAGACAGCCGGCAACGCCTTGCCTTGGGCCGCCATCGCTATTTGTACCCGCGGATCACGACCACGGCGGACTCGCTCAGGCGGAATGGCTCCGACTCCGGCGCATTGATGCGCACCCGCACCGGATACCGCGTCGCCAGATGCACCCAGTTCAAGGAGCGCTGCACATCCGGCAATCCTGAGGAGGTAAAGTTCCCCACCAGCGTGCTGTCAGGCCGCACGCCGTAACCGACGCTGTCGACTATGCCGTCATAGGTCACCGTAGGCCGGGAGAGAACGTAAACATCAGCATGCATCCCGGGTAAGATACGGCGCAATTGGGTCTCGCGGAAGTTCGCAACTGCCCACCAGACGCGGGTATCGATCAGGGTAAAAACCTGCTGGCCGGTATGGGCATAAGCGCCGCGGGAGATCGTCAGGTTGGTCACGCGGGCATCAAAGGGCGCATACACCCTGCAATTGTTCAGGTTGTACTCCGCGGTACGAATGGCTGAGGCTCGCCCCTCACGCTGAGCAGTGAGCGGATCAATGGTGAGGACGCCGTGTTGCGACTGGTTCAGTTGCGCGTGGCTTTGCTCCATGGCGGCCTTTGTCTGCTCGTACTGGGCCTGCGCGGATACCACCTGCGTCTGCGCCAAAAGCAGCTGCGAGCGGAGCTGCTGCACCGTCTGTTGCCTTGCAGTCACCGCGGTTCTGACCTGGTCCACCTGGTCGACAGTAACGAATTGCTTGGCCAGCAGCGGCTCAATGCGATGAAAGTTATTGGTCTGATAAGCCAGTTCAGCATTGGCGCTGTCGAGCGCGGCCTGCGCAGCGGCAACATTTGCTTTGGCTTCGCCTACCGCGGCCGCGGCGCGATCGACGTTCGCGGCCGCGCTATCGGTGTTGGCCTTGGCGGCGCCTACAGCGCTCACCTGAGAGGCGATCGTCCTTCGCTGGTCGACAATCTGGCCCTCGAGCGTGTTGAAGTCGGACTTCGCCTTTTGCAACGTGTACTCGTAGGGCCGCGGATCGATTTCAAACAGCAGCTCCCCCTGTTTGCGGAACTGGTTGTCCTGCACCGCAAGCTGGGTGATGGGGCCGTCTACCTGGGGAGCGATGCCGATGAAGTTGGCAAATACCTCCGCATCATCGGTGCGCGGGTAGTGGTTGGTGCGGATGATTACCAGCGCTCCCGTAATGAAGGCGGCGGCAACGATAGAAATGCTGACGATCCAGCCGAGACGGCGGCGCTGCACATCGGTGTCGTTTTCGGGCATCGCATCTCCTTGCGGATTAACTGAAGAACACAAGCCAAAGAGTAAAGGTGAAAAACGCAGTCAAGCAGGGATATACCAGGATGAGCGGCGCCAGCAGCTGATCCTCAAGCTTGATGCGCACAAAAAACAAGCGGACGACAACGGCAAGCAGAATGCCGATCACGCCGCATAGGATCCAGGCGGGGAAAAACGATCCCAGGATATTGAACGAAGGCGCGCGCGAACATCCAGCGGCCAACAGTGCCGGAGCCAATGACGCTGTGGCCACGGCTGCCCGGTGTATAGCTGAGTCAAGCGGCAATCGCGATCGTCCGGTCAATTTTCTTCCGTTGTTTATTGCGGGCATAGGTTCACGGCCTTTTCACATGAAGCAGGTCGCCAGTCTGGAAGGCTAACGCGGCCACCCCAGTCAGCAGTTGGGTCCGCGCGCTCACATCGGCGGTGCGCGCTGCAGCCAAGGCACGCTGCGCTGAGACTACATCGATCTGGCTGCGCACTCCGTAGGTATAGGACTGCAGCGCCGCGTTGTAGGAGGAAGACGCCGCCTCGAGCAGCGCGGCTGCCGCTTTCTGTTGACGAAGCGCGGTGCGCGCGGTGGAGTACGCCGCCCAGACTTCGTTTTCCACCTGATCGCGTATCGCGTCAACTTCTGCGGCGGCCTGTTTTTGATCGGCCTTCGCTTGCGCCACTCGACTTTCGCGGGCGAAGCCGTCAAACAGGGTCCAGCTAAGACTCAATCGCGCATTCCAGAACTCCTGATTGGCAGAATAAGCCCCAGGATACTGAAACTGTTGGGAGTAGTTCTTGGCCAGACCGGCCGCCCCACTAAGACTCAATGTCGGCAGGTAAGCCGTCTTTGCTTCTTTCACTTCTGCATGGGCGGCACGCAGCTCCGCGACGCGCTGCATAAGGTCGGGCCGCTGGGCGAGTGCCTTGTCTATCGATGCCTCCACCGTGCCAGTCAGATCCTGGGGAATGGTCAACGACTGAATACTTTCCACCTGCAACGGGTTGACGGGCGAAACGCCAAGAGCCGTGACAAGGTCGCCGTGCGCGATCTCAGATGCCCCGATCGCTGCCTGTAGATCGTAGTCCGCTTGCGCAGCAGCACTGCGGGCCTCGAGTACGTCGGGGAGGGTGGCGAGGCCGAGCTCGAGACGTGCTTCCGCAGCCTGTTGCACCGTCTGCGCATTCTTGAGGTTGGCTTCCGCCGCATCCTCCTGCCCTTTGGTGTTGAGGACGCGGTAGTAGGCTGCCATCACCTGGAAGATGACCTTGCGGTGACTATCGTTGAAGAGGAAGTTGGCGGCCAGCAGATTGTTCCGGCTGATAGCAATCTCCTGCAAGCGCCTGCCAAAATCGAAGATGGTGTAGTCCACCTCCAATGCAGGCGAAAATGTCTCCACGGTCTGGCGGTAATAGTTGGGGGCAAAGAAGAGGTTGTCGCGCGCGCTTTGCGCAATCACCAAAGCGGCCATGGTCGGATACAGCGTTGACTTGCTGATCCCCAGCTCGGCAGCGCGTGCCTTGGCATTTTCCCATGCCACCCTCGTTTCAGGATTGTTCTGTTCGGCGAGGTTGATCAGTTCCGGCAAAGTATAAGTTTTGCCCGGGTCGGGAGCTACGGCTGGGGCAGATCGCGTAGGGAGAGTCGTCTGCATGGTCCCTTGCCAGGGTTGGCTTGGGGAAGCCGGCGCTCTCTGGGCGCCGGCGATTGGTCCTGCGAGCAAGACACCGAGAAGAGTGACCGAGTTGGCAAGAAATCGCTTCATTCCCCGACGCGCACGCACCCAGATTCGATTCCCTATAGATGTATACCCGGGACCACGGTCGTGCACACCGATTAGGAAATTCGGGCCGAGCAACCGGATGATAGCATTCCGGTTCGGCGGAGGGGCTATGGAGAATGCGGAAGTGGCGATTTTGGGCTTTAGGAAACCGCGGGTTGCGCTCCGGTCCCATGGCACACCCCACGGACACACCGGGGCGGGCGGGAGAGGCAGGATGACAGATGGAGAGAAGAAGCAAACGGGCGGATTTTTTGGGCCGCCCGTTGTTCTCCATGGACTGCAGCAATCGACTACCGATAGGAATTGGAAATAAGAACTTCCAGGTTGAGGGGAGTAGCAATAGGTTGATTGCTTACCATGCCGGGCGTGAAGCGGTACTGACTGACGGCAGCAAGGACGCTTGCGTCCACGCCCGCGCCAGCGGACTTCACGACCTTAAGGTCATAGGGCTTACCAGTCTTATCGACGATCATGTTAACAACGACCTTGCAGTCATTGCTAAGCAGGCGAGCGGTACCAGTTGAATCTGCTACGACATCAACGGTGTAAATCAACTTGGGAGCGATTACTCCGGTCGAAATACGCTTAACTTGCGGCGCAGGTCCGTTGGTGGGGACCTGGGTTTGTGCAGGCGAGCTTGCCTGGGCATGAAGCATAACGGAGGACAGAGAGAGTATGGCTACTATTAGTCTACGCATGATATCTATCTCCAGAGTTAAGGGTGCCCGTCACCAATCTATCCCCGCACTGATTCAACTGTCAAGACATTTTTTTGACGTATGCATTTCATTAGGTATTTTTCATATTTGTTTACTAACAAGTGACCTGCTTTATAAATTAAATCTCCAAAACTAAAGGCTTGTGAAACTGCCGCCGATCACGCGCGAAATGCGCGGGAAACGGCGATAGGGATGCTCACGAGAGCTGGGAGTTAGAAGTGCGAACTTACTGTGGAGGGGGTGCGGTTCTGGGAAACGATCGGGCCAGGTAATCGGTGATCTGGTCGAATTCTTCGTCGGTGGCGACGGCTCCTCGTGCGGACATATCCTGCACCAGGCTATTCCATTCCTGCGCGCTCAGGTGTTGAGTCGCTGCTATCTCAGGCGAGTGGCAAGCGGAACAAACTCTTACCGTCAGATCATGCTCGGGCCCGGGGGGCAGATGATTTTGTCCGGAGGGCGCTGCGGCACCGGCGTTCTCTGCAGGCGCGGAGTTCTGTGGTTTAGCAAGGGACGGAGCAAGGCTGTCAACGCTCTCGCCGCCGGATAAGCTGAAGACCACGAGTGAGTCGCTGGCCAGCGCAGCGCCGACTCCAAAACCACCGGTGGCGACGACGGCAATGTACTGCTGTCCTTTCGCATCCGCGTACGTGATAGGAGTGGACTCAGCCGAGGCCGGGAGTTTCACCGTCCAGATCTCTTTGCCACTCCTGGTGTCGAAGGCGCGAAAACGCGCGTCATCTGTGGCGCCGACAAACGTCAGGCCGCTAGCAGTAACAATAGCGCCGCCAAGCCCAGGCCGCCCGGTGTTCTGCTTGCCGGGAGGTAAACTGTCGGTTACTCCCAGCGTGGTTCGCCACGCGATCTTGCCGGTGTTTACATCGACTGCGACCAGTTGGCCCCACGGCGTCGGGGTACAAGGCAGATGATTACTGGGGTTCCAGAAGCGAATGGTTCCGGCGAGCGGCCCGGAGTTGGAATAGCTACCGTCCGGGTTACGAATGATCCGCATCGGCTGCCCCAGGTTATTCACATTGGCAACAAACAGGCCCAGCCTGGGGTCGAAGGCCCCGCCATAGTAGTTGACGCCGCCTTGCGTGCCGGGCAGAGTGACGGTATAGCGGTTGAGCGCGGTTGGCGTGTAGGGCACTTCACCCAGCAGCATGTTGTTGCTGTCGACGTATTGCTCACACCACGCTTTGTGCTCCGGCGTGTCCTGGTACAGGTTGCCGCGGCTGAGTGTATTTTGTGCCAGCGGCTCAGGCTGAAGCGGAAAGGGTTGGGTGGGCGAAGTCTGTTCCCCTGGAACATCACTCTTGGGAACGGGCCGTTCCTCAACCCCATAGATGGGTTTGCCGGTGACGCGGTTGAGAATGAACATCAGTGCATTCTTGTTAACCGTGGCCACCGCCGGAATGATCTTGCCGTTGTGTTTTACATCGAACAGTGTCGGTGGCGTTTCCAGGTCAAGATCCCAAATATCATGGTGAACCACCTGGTAGTACCACAACAACCTGCCGGTGTCGGCGTTGACGGCCACCAGAGAATTGGCGAATAGGTTGTTACCCGGACGATCGACCCCAACCCGGTCGTTGTTGGGAGCGCCGAAGGGCATGTAGAGTATGCCGCGCGCCACGTCGACGGTCATGTAACCCCATACATTTACGCCCGAACGATCTTTCCAGCTGTCACCAGCCCACGTATCGTGACCGGTCTCACCCGGGCGAGGTACGGAGTGAAACGTCCAGACCAGCTTGCCCGTGCGCGCATCCCAGGCACGGGTATCGCCGGCGGGACCGGGGCCGGCGAGCAAACCACCGGGCCCTTCACCCGGCCCCGAGCCGGTAATCACCAGGTTTTTGTAGATAAGCGGTGGCGAGGGCAGGATGTAGCTCTTATCCTTGCCGGTGGTCATCACCTCCGGCGTCTTCAGGTCGACCATGCCGTGGTCGCCGAACTCCGGACTCAGTTGGCCAGTAGCTGCGTTGATGGAATACAGGCGGCCGCGGCGGGTGCCGAAGATGATGGCCGCGCCTGCGCCCTCTCCACCAGGCCAATAGTTGGCTCCACGAACCGAGGCCTGATCGCCATCGGGGATTTGAAACACCCACTGTTCGCGGCCGGTGGCGGCCTCGAGGGCGACCACACGGCTGTAGGGAGTTACCACGTACATGGTTGGACCCACCACCAGGGGCTGGTCCTCCGATGGGTGAAGACTGGTGCCACCGCCGGCCGGCTTCATGTGGTAAACCCAGGCGACCTTTAGCTGGTTTACGTTGGCCGGCGTAATTTGCGTCAGTGGCGAGTAGCGCGTACCGCCAGGGTCACGGCCCGGCATGGGCCAGTTCGCTGCCGCCGTGGGTGTATTCGATTCCTGAGCGGCCAGGGCAAAGAGAAACGGCAGGAGCGCGAGAAGACCCATCGCCAGAATGATTTTCCTCTTCAAAGCGAAGCACCCTCCGGGTTGAGTGTCGCGTTTATCCTCTCCTGAACGCGCTCCCCCTCCCTCTGGCGCCCGGCCCGCTCGGGGTTGAGGTAAAGCCAGCACAACGCCGCAATTATGTCAGAAGCGATCATCAGATGAATCAGCGCGGCCCAATTGCCGGCAGTCCTCTGCAGTATCAGCCCGCCAACGACCGGCATGACAAAGCCGGCGAGATTGCCCAGCATGTTCATGGTGGCCGCTACCGTTGCGGTGTAAGACCCACCAATCTCGACGCAGGCGTCCCATGAGATCGGCATGGTCAGGTCGCTAAACAGGCTGGCCAAGCCCATGCACAGCATGGCGAGCGTGACCGCCTGAGTGTGAAGGAACACAAACAACAGAAGCGAGGTACCAAGCAAGCCGAAGAAGGCAATGCGGCGACGCGGCAAGCGCACTGGTGCCACACCGGTGATGACCGCACCGAAGCCCCCGAAAAGCAGGGGCAGCACAGACAAACCAGCCGCATGGGCCGCCGTCAGGCCCCTTCCCTCGCGCAGATAAGTTGGTAACCAGGTGATGTAGAAGTACCAGGTAAACGAGACGCAAAAGTACTGCAGGCAGAGGATCATGACTTCAGGCGTGAGCAACAAGGAAAGCCATTTCTTCTGCCCGGAATGGTGCGTCATCAAGACCCGTGACGATTCGAGCAGTTCCCTTTCGGCATCGTTGACCGATGTGTGCTGCCTGGGGTTGTCTTTGAACCAGAACCAGAAGATGACGCACCACACCAGGCCCAGGCCGGCGAAGGCGACGAACGAAAGCCGCCAGCCGATGAGCCCAATCGCTGCCAGGACCAACGGTGGCGTGAACGCCCCGCCCCAGCGGGCGAATGCCCATAGCAGACCTTGCGCGGTGACGCGTTCGCGTGACGGCAGCCACATGCTGAGCATGCGGGTGAGGATGGGGAAACAACCCGCCTCCCCGGCACCGAAGAGGAAGCGAATGACCCAGAGGGAGACGACATTCCAGGCTGCCCCGGTCAAGGCGGTAAACACCGACCAGCCCAGCACGATCTGCAGTAAGACTCTGCGGACGCCGATCTTGTCACCCAGCAGACCGATGGGCACTTCGAATAAAGCGTAAGAGAGGCCGAAGGCCCCGAAAACCAGCCCCATTTGCGCCTTGTTCAGGTGCAGATCATGGGAGATGGGCCCGGCTGCCTGCGAAATAGCAACCCGCTGCACGTAGGAGAGGATGGCGAGCCCGATGGCCAGGGCGACAATGCTGTACCGTGTTCGACTCGCCTTCATCCGCAGGCCCTCGTATGGTGGGGAAAAAATCCGCCCGGTCAGGTTACCAGCAAGAACGTATGCAGGGCGAGAGGTATCATCTTCCCAGTAGTCAGGGGGAAATGCGGGTGTCGATGAAGATCGATTTGTCGGGCCGGACGGCAGTAGTTACGGGGGCGAGCCGAGGCCTGGGTGAGGCGATGGCGAAGGCTCTGGCGGAGGCGGGCGCGCGAGTCGCCTTGGTGGCGCGCGATGTCAAGCGACTGGAGTCGGTCCGCGACGCGATTTGCCAGAGCGGTGGAACGGCGGCGGTATTTGCGGGCGACGTGACGCGGGAAGAAGACGTCGCTGCAGTGGCTCGAGCTGTAAGCCAGCTTTTTGGCCATGCGCAGATCCTGATCAACAATGCAGGAACGAATCTGCGCAAGAATCTGGTCGATTTTTCTCTGGAGGAGTTTCGCGGCGTGGTGGATTCGAGTTTGATTTCTACTTTTCTCATGTGCCGCGCTTTTGTCCCGGGGATGAAAGGCAGCGGATACGGCCGGGTTTTGAATCTGGCCTCCATCATGGGTCACATCTCGTTGCCAGGACGCACGCCCTATTCCTCTGCCAAAGCGGCGCTGCTCGGCCTTACGCGATCTCTGGCGCTGGAACTGGCTGCAGAGGGCATCACGGTCAACACCATCAGCCCGGGCCCCATCGCGACGGACATGAACGCGGTTCTCTTCAACAATCCGGAAGTGAACGCGACCTTCCTGGCCAACATGCCGGTGGGACGTTGGGGCAAGGAGGAAGAGATCGGCGCCCTGGCATGCTATCTCTGCTCAGACTATGCCGGCTTCATGACCGGGAGCGACGTCATCATCGATGGCGGCTGGACGGCCAAGTAGGCTGTTACCGACTGACCTTTACCAGCACCAGGGCATTTGGTTCGAGCTGAAGTTCCAGCTTTCCATTGGTAAGGTGGGTCTGCTCTGGCGGCGGAAGGGCAGTTTCACGATTCAGTTGTTCCACCTGGCCTGGAGCCGGATCGACCGGCTTGCCCATGGCAGCGTACCGGGGTAGTACGTTCCCGTGCTTGCTATCCACCCGCTGCAAGGTGATGTTTGCGTCAGCAGAAACACCTTGAAAGATGAGTTCCATCGTCCTCGTAACGGAATGCTGGCCGGGGTCGACCAGATTCCATGCGGCGATCACCAGGCCCCCGGTAGCGCTGGTAGTGACGATCACATTCTTTGAAGCATTGGCCAGTCGCTGATCGCCCAGCTGGTGCAGCAACGCGAAGCCATAGTAGCTGGGCTTATTGATGCCACCCTTTGCGCGCAAGCCGAATTCACCCTCGAAGGGTTTTGGTATGGGCCCGCCTTCTTCAAAGACATCAGAGAATGTCCAGAACGACATCATGGTGACGTTGCCATCGCATTGCCGCACGGTGTTGGCAACCGCTGGCCCAACGAAGATCGTATCTCTTGATTCATCCATGCCCTGCACGTTCCACTCGGTCCAAAACAGGGGCAGGTTTGGCATGGGAGAGGCCTTGATCTGCCCTCGCACTTTAGCGATGGCCCGGCAGACTCGATCATCCATCGGGATGTCTTCGTTGGTAGCAAAGAGGTTTTGCACGGTGTCATCCGCATACCCGTGCGACGACACGAAATCGACGGGGACATGATTGGCTGCGTCGTACTTAAGGAAATCATCCACCCATGCGGCGGCTGCGGTGGCTGGGCCTCCCACGCGTAGACGCGGGGTGACGGCCTTCAAAGCGCGCGCGGTGTGCGCATAAAGTTCAAAGTAGGATTGCTTGCGCGGAATGCCATTCCAGAAGTCGATATTAGGTTCATTCCAGACTTCGAAATACCACTGGGAAACCTCGTCGACGCCGTAGCGCTCCACCAGGTGCTGCGCGAAATGGGTCATCAATGCATCCCAGGCTTCGAAGCTTTTGGGTGGGGATACATTTTGCTTGTACCAGAAGGGGTGGAGCGCGTCTGGATTGAAGGCCAGCTTCTTGGGCATGAAGCTGATCTCGACCACAGGGCGGACCCCATCCTTCAGCAGGCCATCGTAGATTTGATCGACATAGGAAAAATTGTAGACCGGGTTGCCGTGCTGGTCCTCGTTATAGACCCCGACCTCGTCATGAAGAATGGCATGAAAGCGAACGTACTTTAAATCTGTTATCTGTTTTACCGCACGCAGGTCGTCACGGTAGCTATCGCGCAGGGTGAGGATTGCGCGTCCCGAACCAAACATCTGTTCCCAGAAATGCGGAAAGGGCGTGGTCTGCGCGCGCGCATCGATGGGAACCTGCTCTTGCGCCTCAGAGGTAGACACGCCGGTCACGCTGCCAAGAAGCAGCAAGGCAGTTCCGACAACTATAGAAGAAGCGGCTGCGCCGGTAAGACGCAGCCGCCGCCCAAGGTCAGAAGCTAAAGCGCGCCTGCAAATCAAGAGTTCGCGACCCGAGTGCGCCATTGGCCTGGCCAAAGTTTGGATTACTGGTGACGCCATCGTTGCTGATATTAGTGTTAATGGTGCCAGTGTTGAAATTCAGATTGTTCAAGAGGTTAAATGCATCGACGCGGACTTCGAGCTTGGCGTTCTCGCCCAGCACAGGAAGTTTGGGAATGCCGAATGCCTTGCCGAAGGTTGCGTCCACATCCCGGTAGTTAGGCCCAGTTAAAAAGTTTCGCGCCACACCTGGATTCTGTGGAGGACCAAAGACTTGCGGAATCGGTCCTGTCACAGGCGTATAAGTCGGCACGGTGAAATACGCAAGCGCACCCAGGGGATAGTTGGTATTGTAAGTACCTCCAACGCCGGCGCCGGTTTTGAAGGCGTTACTGCTCTGCTTAATGCCTGCACCCCCCTTATAAGCGGCGGGACGCAGCGTACCATAGCCGCTGCCCTGGTAGTAGAGGTTCCCATTGGCGATGTTGGAGTAGGTCGGCGTCCAGGGAAAACCACTATGCAGGTTGAAAATGCCGCTGATTGACCATCCGCCAGCGACCTTTTCGAGCAAGCTGTTGCCATGGAAGAGCAAGGGCTGCCATAGACCGTAAAGTTTGAAGGCCTGCCCCACGTTGTAATCCGAGCGTCCATAGGCCAAGCGGGGATTGTAGGGATACGGATCTTCGTAGTAGGGCTGCGAACCGTCATCCATGCTCTTCGACCACGTATATTGCGCATCGAGAAGGTACGAATGCGAGAACTGGTGCTTCAGGCCCGCCAGCATCGCGCCGTAATTAGAGATGCCCTCATTGTTGTAGTAATCCACGCTGTTGACGGTCGGATTCAACGGTTGTCCGTACACCGCGCCGAGTACGTTCGCGTTGTACTGGTGGATGATGTGATGCCCTCTGCTTCCCTGGTAGCCAAGGGTCGCCACCCATTGCCTGCCGAGATCGTACTGCGTATCCAATGAATAGTGATAGGTGTAGGCGGTGGGGACATTGGCGGGATATCCCGTAACGCTGATGGAACCGGTAGTCGGCAAGTTGTTGGAGTTGAAGCTGACGATGGTATTCGGGTTAGGCGGATATCCAAAGAGAGAATGCGCATCGCTGGGGATGGAATAAACGATGGACGGGTTGATTTGGGTTGGCGAAACGCTGGTAAAGTTTGGGTTGGTTACAGACGGCGGATTGTTTCCACCGTTGGCAGCGATGGCAATCTCTTCCTGGTTGTAGTTCATGCCGAAACCGCCGCGAAGAACCAGCTTTCCCTGATCGCGGATCGGGCTCCAGGCAAAGCCGACCTGGGGGCCGAAGTTGCCTTTCTGCGCCTGATATAGATCGCCACCCCTGCGAACCCGCAAGTCAGTGAATGTATCCGCTCCGCTGCCGAGCTGCACCACATTCAGGTTGTCCTGCTTGGAAGAGAGCGGTCCAAAGTAAGAGTAGCGCAGCCCCAGGTTGACGGTGAGATTCGGTAGAACCTTGTAATCGTCCTGCACGAAGAATCCGTAGAGGTCGGTGCGAATATCCTCGCGATTGGCTGTTGGAGTGCCGGTCAGCGGGTTAAACGCTCCCGATTCAAGTTCGGGCGCGTCGTTCAGAAAGTCCCACACGTTGTAAAAGGTAAACTGCGGCCTGGCTGCAGAGGGGTTTTCGTTCAGGTAGTAGAGCCTGGTAACACCCCCACCGAATTTGATCGTATGCCGGCCTGCGACCTTAGTCGCAACATCCTGGTAGCTATAGGTCCATTGGTTGTAGACACTGGGTCCCGGAGCACCAAAGAAATAGAAGGTTGTCGAGGGAGCGGACGAGTTCAAGGTACCGATCGTCGTGATGTTCGACTGCGGTAAGCCGAACGGTTCCTGGGGATTGCTATTGATCTCGTTCCAGCGCCATCCAGCAGCATTGACACGCGCTTCGTTCAGCAGGCTGGGCGAAAACGTGTGGTTCCAGATGCCCGCGAAGGCGTCATTGATGGCCGTGTGGTGATAGAGATTGTAGGCGCGTACGGGACCGTTGTAAGTCGTGGTGGTTACCGGGACCCAGTAAATGGTGAAGGTAACCCGGTCATTTTTAGTCGCGTCCGCATCCAGCCGGCCATTGTATTGCTGCTCAGTAATCTGGCTCGGGTTGAGAGTGGTGTATTCGCCAATATCCGCGATCCCATCGAGACCGGAACCAACGCCGGGATTTCCGCTGCTCTGGTAGGTCAGATCCTGCGTGTGCAACCCGGTCTTGAGCGGTGAGCCGATGTCAAGACCCTGACCGGCGATGGTGGCACAATTTGTGCCTTCCACCAAACCGATATTGGCGCAGGTGGCGCCGATCTGTCCCTGGGCGCTGACACCGGCGCCGGGGAAGGCTAGGTAGGTGGATGCGATGCTGCCGCTTGGCGCTTGTTTGTCGAATGCAGCTGTGTCGTACCAGCCAATTGCGGTGTTGGAGGTGTTGTTACGCAGCGTTTCATAGGCAAAGAAGGCGAAGACCCGGTTCTTCCAGATGGGGCCGCCCAGGCTACCGCCAATCTGGTTGAACCGTCCCTCATCCCTGAGCAGGCCGCGTTGTCCAACTGTCCCAGGAAGGGCTGAGTTAGGGCCGTTGTAGCGTTGATACGCATTCAAACCCGGCCGGTCAATTTTGATGAAGGCGCTTCCATGGAAGTCATTGGTTCCAGCCTTGGATGTCACCTGGATTTGCGCCCCGCTGAACCGGCCGCTCTCCGCATCGTAACTGTTAGAGACGATCTTCACGTCGCCGACAGAATCTTCGGTCGGGGTAATGACGGTAGTGCCTCCCCACACCGCGCTGGCAGTGCTGATGCCGTCGATGGTAATCCCATTGGCGTTGTTCTGTCCGCCGTTGGCTACAATCTGCGGGCCATTTTCTGTCTTGAAGATCCCATCCG
>Ga0302326_10017536_pt1 | contig 14935 bp, 13 predicted proteins | sample Palsa_T0_3_FD_202264 | JGI IMG/M metagenome (GOLD analysis project Ga0302326, IMG submission 202264) | Peat permafrost microbial communities from Stordalen Mire near Abisko, Sweden - Palsa_T0_3 | ecosystem: Environmental > Terrestrial > Soil > Palsa > Peat permafrost | place: Sweden: Abisko... | reverse complement strand
TCGCCCTCCGGCGCTCAAAACGTGATAGACTTGCGCTGCGCACTACTCGGCGGCCACTTCGACCGAGACTGGGACACCCTCAACCCACAGCGCGCCGCATGAACAGTAACTTTTTCGTCCCGCACCCGCGCCGAAACCGGTCGTAGGGACGGCTCGCCGAGCCGCCTAAAAGCGATTACCTCGGAGCCGAGGAGGTGCGGATGCCGTAGCCGTAAGGATCCGGGGACAAGGCAAGCTCGATCCGTTCGGCGGCGTTGCGGAAATCGAAGGGAGTGGCGTAGCCGAGGCCGGGAGCGTTCACCGAGCCGTCGTGTCCAGTCCATCGGCTGCCGCCTGCGACATCGAATTCATAGATCACGTGTCCGCGCTTCCCATAACTTCCCGCCAAGTCCTTGGAATCGAGGGAGACGGAGTGGCCGCGGACTTCGCTGATGCGAACGTGGATAAGCACCTTTGACGTGCCAAACGGTCCTCCGGGGAAAAACCGCAAGCTCGGGTTGCCGGCGTTGACTACGTCAAACTGGCCTTCAACGATCCAGCCGGTGCTGGGGATTTGGTCCTCGTTGATGACCATGGACGGAGCGATCTTGGACATTTCTTCTCTCAAATCCTCCGCGAACTCGGCGGGAGCAAGGGAACGGCGGATGGGGCGTTCGCCCACGGTGCTGTGATGGCCGTTGAACACTGCCTGGCTGACATCGAAAGGCCGGATGTAGATCGCGGTGGGATGCGTCGCGCCGGCGGCCACCTGGGTCTCTTTGACGTGCACTCCCGCGCACGCGGTCAGCATGAGGACGAAGGCCAAAAGGGGTATTTTCATAGTGGTTGGATTTGGGATAACCACTGGCGTTACTGCAAGATTCGTGCCCGTTTGGGGCTATCCTTTCAGAAAAGGGCTATCCCTCCAGAAATAGAGAGGGCGCGTTTTCCGGATGCCACGGGTTGATCGTAAAACCGGAGCGGGTGATCTCCGCGGCCTGTCGCTCGCATAACTGGTGGACCGCCTCGACGTCCAGGTGCATGTGGCGCGGCCGGAACCCTTCCAGGTTCTTCATTCCGAGATGAAAGAGCCTGGCCGCGGGACGAAGGCGGCGGCCATCCTTGGGATGCCCGGGACGAAGAAACTGCTTCTGGAGGTGGACGAAGGCGCCCGCAACCTGGATGAGGCCCTTGAAGAAGAGATGGTCTTCATCTTTTCGCTCGAGCCAGAGGTGCTCGAGGACATCGTGCGCCTCGTAATAGCGCCGCTCGTTAAAGCATTGGAAGAAACCCCGGTAACAGGGGTGCAGCGGTTTCCCGTCGTCCGCGCCGAACTGTCCGGCGAAAATCGAAATCCTCTCCCCCTTTGTCATCGGCGCATTTTTCTTGTCTCACGGTAGCGCCGGTGAGATTTATTACAAGGTTGACCACAATCTGGGAGATTATCCCGTTTCTCTTGGTCCTTGCCGGTGTCTCCGCACTTTTTTCGGCGCTTGAGACCGCCATCTTTCTGCTCCGCTCCTTTCACGTCCAGCGGCTGAAATCGACAAGCCCCGATCTGGCCGGCTCGCTCGAGAAGCTGATGGAGAATCCGAGAAAACTGCTCAGCGCGATCCTCTTCGGCGGCGCGGCGGCAAATCTTCCCCTGATACTTCTGTGCATTTTTCTTATGCGGGAGGCCGCCCCTCGAGTGTGTCCCTTTTGGATCGAGGCGCTCTTGATTTTTGCGATCATCGTCGTGGCCTGCGAGTTGATTCCCAAACTGCTTGCATTGAACCAGCCGTACCGCATCGCGAAAATCGGCGTGGGCGTCCTGGCGGTGGCAATGCCGATCTTCGATCCGATCACGCGAGTCCTTGAAGGCTGGAGCGAGAAAATCGCGGATCGGATGGTGCCCAAGCGCGTGCAGCCGCAGCAGTTCCTGTCGGGCGAAGAATTGGAGACGCTGGTGCAGCTCGGCGCGGAGGAAGGCGCGTTGCACGCGGCCGAAAGCGAGATGATCCGTGAGATCATCAGGCTGGGGGATAAAACCGCGAAGGACTGCATGACCCCGAGGATCGACGCGTTCGCCCTGCCGGACGATCTCCCGAACGAGGAAGCCATCCGCAGGATGAGGAAGGAACGCCACCGGCGGGCGCCGGTTTACGGCGACACTCCGGACGATATCGTCGGCATCCTTGACGTGAAGACGTTTCTTTTCGACCCGGGCCAGCCTTACACGGAGGTGATGATCCCGCCCTCGTTCGTTTCAGAAACGATGAACGCGCTCGATCTGTTGCGGAGTTTTCTTCGACGCCGCCAGGGGATGGCCGTCATCGTCGATGAATACGGCGGAACCGAAGGGATCGTCACGCTGGCGGACATCGTGGAAGAGATCATCAGCAACGCGCTGCCGGATGCCGACTCGACGCCGTATATCGAAGAGTTGGAAGATGGCCGGCTGCTGGTGAGCGGCAACGCCAGGCTGGACGACCTGGGCGAGCGTCTCGGGGTGAATATCGAGGAAGAGGGTCTTGATACGATCGGAGGGCTGGTCTTCAACCGGCTCGGTTATCTGCCGAAAGCAGGGACGAATCTGCGGATCGGCGGCTTGTTTCTCACCGTGCGCAGGACATCCAGGAAGCGGGTCGAGGAAATCGGGATCGCCCGCGAACCGGGCAAGACGAGCCAGGAGACGGCATGACCTGGCTGGCGATTTTGATCTTTCTGCTCATCTCCTTCGTCTTCTCGGGCATCGAGGCGGGCATTCTCTCGGTGAACAGGGTTCGCCTGAAACACCGGGTAAAGTCCGGAGACGCCGCCGCCGTAAAGCTCGAGCGTCTTCTCAGCCGGCCCGAACGCGTGCTGGTCACGGTGCTCATCGTGACGAACCTCATGAACGTTTCCGCCATTGTTCTCGGCACCCAGGAACTCGTGCGCTTCCTGGGAACATTCGGCTACGCGGCCGCCTTTGTCATTTGCCTGCCCCTCTACCTGCTCGGCCTTGAACTGCTCCCGAAATCGATCTTCCGCCGCTTTCCCTACCGGGCGCTGGCGGCGCTCTCCGAACCGCTACGCCTAGCCGACCTGATCCTCTCTCCGGTCCTGAAAGCCGGGGAATGGATCGTGCGGATCCTCTTCCGGAAAAGGAAAAACGCAAAGAAGAAGCTCTTTATTGCAAGAGAAGATTTCAAATATCTGACCAGCGAAAGCGAGCGGGTTGGAACGCTGACGAAGGTCGAGCGCGAGATGATTCACAACGTGATCGACCTCCGCGCGGTGACGGCCAGGGAAGTGATGGTACCCATGGCAAAGGTCCGTGGCGCCTCCTCCGATGCCACCCTCGATGAGGTCCTGGCAGTGGGCCGCGAACAGGATCTCGACAGGCTTCCGATCATCTCGAAAGAGGGGAAGATCATCGGGCTGGTGAGCGTCTTCGAGGTGCTGCTGGACAGGACGCCGCAGAGCAATGTCGCTTCCTTCACGCGCCGCATCATCACGGTGGCCGCGGACGAGCCGGCCTATCCCGTCTTTCGCAAGCTGCGAGCCGCGCGCACCGGCCTGGCGATCGTAGCCGACCGGGAAGGAAAGGCGGAGGGCATCGTAACCTCTGAAGATTTGATCAAGCGTCTGGTAACTACAGTGTAGATCCTACTGCTTCGCGGAAAATTCCTTCACCGCCAACTTGTCGATTCTTAACGCGATTTGTTCCGGCTTATAAATCGGCGGGGAACAAGTGGTGTTCGTGCAGATGAATGCGGCCGCTTGCGGAAGGCTCGGATAAGCAATGGGCGTTCCCCCCAGGTCCTTCGGGTCGATCCATTCGAGTCGTTTGTAAACACGCGGGTATTCCAGCGCGGCCAGGAAGAGACCGCGCGCCGCCGGGTCCTCCTTCGGCCCAACGACCGTAATGTGAAGCGGATCCGTGGAAAATTCCCGCCCGGCGAGCAGCAGGCCGCCGACATAGGATTGCCTCCCGGCGACCACCCGCGGCGTCACAAGAAACCGCATGGCCCGCGCCGCGATCTCCCGGTCCCGCGCGTCATCCGTATAATGAAACAGAAGATTGGCAAACCGCGCCAGATCCACATTCTCGTCGAAGTTTGGTTTCGGAGAAATGAATTGCGATGCCGCTTTGGCCGTGTTGAAACCGGCCTCATCCTTCGGCGAGAAACTGCCGCCGATAAAGCGGGCGGCGTCCTCCGCGTTCTTCAGCCATTTGCGCTCGCCGGTGGCCTCGTAGAGGCTGAGAAAAGCGCGTCCCATGTAAAGTGTATCGCCCAAACAGAGCGGCGCGCCGTCCTCCGCGCCGTGCTTGAAGCCGCCGCCCGGCAACGCGCGCTCGGCGAGGATGAAGGCGGCCGCCCCTTCGGCCTCGTGAAGCCTTTGCGGCTCGCCGGTGGCGGAATAAAACTGGACAAGCGCTTCGATGAACCAGCCGTTCTCGCGGGCGTAAATGTGCCGGTCAACGCGCGGAACGCCCAGCTTGCGGCGCGCGGCGTCATCCAGTTGGAAATAAGCGGCGGAATGGCTCCCCGGCACGAGATCCGCATCCTGGCTCGTGTAGAATGCGCCATCTGGACTCCGCAGGAAGTCGAGGAGATAGCGGTGGATGTCGCCGGCGGCTTGCAGCCAGGCGGGGTTCTTCCAGACGGCGTAAGCCAGCGCGTAAATCCTCAGGTTTTCCGCCTGCATCTGCATGATCTTCTCGAAGTGCGGATGCTTCCAATCCCCTTCCGCCGAATACTGGTAAACACCGCCCCAGACGGGATCGATCAACTGCCGCTCCGCGTCGAGCGTTTGCGCGGCCATCTTTCGCGCCTGCGAATCGCCGGCTTGCGCCCGTTCCATGCAATATTCCACGTTGTCCCAATCCAGAAACTTGTGCGTCCCGCCCCACGCGCCCAATTTGCCGTCGTAGCCGGCGTCAAGCTTTTCGCGCAGGCCGCGCGCCATCGCCTCGGGGATCAACGCGTCGCGTGAATATTCGATGGGCGCTTCGGATTTGACAGAGGGGCCGGGCGTCGGATCGTCGATGATGGCTTGCAGCATCGAGCTCATCTGTTCGGGCGGTATGAACCCCTGGCGCTTGACGATTTCACCGCCGTTCGCGTCGAAGACGACCGTGGCGGGCCAGCCGTAATCCTCGTAGCGATTGGATAGATCGGGCCGCGAATCCTGATCGACACGCACCGCGATGTAGCGCGAGCCAATCAACGAGATAACCTTCGGGTTGCTGTAGGTTTTCGCGTCCATGACATGGCACCAGTGGCACCAGACCGCTTCGAGATCGAGGAGGACGAAACGGTTTTCCTTTTTCGCCTGGGCAAAGACCGTGTCCGACCATTCGTGCCATTCAATCGCGGGCGGAGCAGCGGGCGCGGCAATCAGGCTCCCCTGCCCCATCAGAATGAGAGAAAGGAAGAGGAAGCGTTTCATAACTTAAAGGACTCCATAGGCCGGGCCGCGCCATTAAGGAATTGCCTGAGCCTGGGTGATCCTCAGACATTATGCGCGACAGGACCGGGCCCGGATGCTACGGCGTCAATCCCTCAAGCCCCGACACATCCACGGAATAAGCAGGTGCGAGGCGCGCCGGTTCAGGCGCTCTGCGAGCGCGCGGTGGCTGTTTGACCTTTGCGCGCAGCAGGTTGTCCCGCCAGGCGAGCACCGGCTGTTCGACGAAACGCCACGAGAAACTCGCGAAGAAAATCGTGACCGGAATAAGAACGAGAACCCGGAAATCGGTGGCGAGGATGGAGTTGAGCGGCCGCCAGTTCGGCATGAGCAATTCGGTGAAGTTGTGGAAGAGAAAAACCGAGTAGCTCATTTTGCCGATGGATTGCAGGAAAGGCCAGTTCAGGAACGCCCAGCCCCACGCCTCGGAACCGCGGGAAACCCGGTGGATGAGCCAGAAGAAGAAAAGCGAGGCGACCAGCGGGATGTAAACGGCGTTCAGGGGAAGTTCCGCTCCAACTGCTTTGAGAGCGACGATTGCCAGAAGGATGGGGCCGCAAATCCTGCCGCCCGCGAAGACGGCGCGGTCGAGAAAAAACCGGCTTTCAGGCTCCAACTGGCAAAGGGCCAGAAGCACGCCGCACCCCAGGGAATCAAGATCCGCGATCGGCAGAGCGAACCAGTACATCGTTCCCATTCCGAGACTGTGGATGTGGCAAATAGCGCGGTACAGCGGAGCGGCGGCGATTGCGCCCACGGCGATGGGCAGGAGGTTCCACTTCGGCCGCAACAGGACGATGACAGCCCAGGTGAGGTAAAACTGTTCGACGATGGACAATGACCAGAGAGGCGAAAACCGTCCGGGCCAGTCGCCGGTTCGGATCATCCAGAAATTCGTGAAGAAAGAGGCATTCCAGAGCAGCCCCTCGCGGGCATACGGGATGCCGAGAAGCACGGTGGCCAGCAGCAGAACGTAATAGACGGGGATGATCCGCAGATACTTTCTCAGGAGAAAGAAGCGGAGCGCCGCGCCGGGGGCCACTTCGCCGGATTTAACCCGCCCGCGCAGGCCCATGAGCGAAGCGGTGGTGAAATAGCCGCTGAGAACGAAGAAAATCGTGACGCCAAAACCGGAGAGGAAGAAGTGCGTGATGAAGAAATGGTGCAGCATCACGATCCCGATGGCGATGCCCCTGAATGCGTCGAGCTGCGGACAATATTTGGAGCGCGCCATCGGTATTAAATCGCCATTCTCAGCAAAGGTTGCGTTGGTTGACGACAATTTTGCGAAAAAAATTCACTCCAAAGCAAGAAAAGGCGCGGCGAATCGACTGCCGACGGGCAGACTAATGCTCGGGCTGCATTACGCGGAGAGCCTCGCTGAAAGAGAGGCTACGGCGTCCGCACGGGCACCGTCATGAAGTGCTTGGGGTTGCGCGTGATCAATCCCTGAAACCGTTGCGCGAATGCCTCGATGAGCACATCGGCAATGGGTCGTTTGCGGGCGTGCCCGGCGCGCTTCCGGGCAACATAATCGTTCCACAGAAGATGGGCGGCTTGCGTGTCCGCGATGGTCCAGAGCGCCGGCCATTCGACTCCCACCTGCCGCAGAAATTGCTTCTGGAGATCTGCGTTGCCCGCAAATGCAGGCGCCATCTCCACGTAAGTTACGGGGCAGATCAACAATCCTTCGCTCAAATGCTGCGCCAGACAGGCGGCCGAGGATCGGCTGAAATCGGGATCGGCGGAGTGAACATCCAGCAACACGGATGTGTCCACCACCCAAGCCATTAGTCGTCCTCCCCTTCGCGGAGAATCTTCATCCATTCCGCCGTGGCGCCGCCAGGCAGACCGTGCCGCTGTGCGAAGCCGATGGCTGCGACCGGGTCGGGCTTCGGGGCAGGTTTCTCCTCAATAAGAAGACGGCATTCCGTTGCGGAGAGTTGCTCCCAGACCACGGTTTGACCGGGCTGAAGCTTCATGTCGCGGCGCAATTGAGCAGGGATGGATATTTGCCCTCGCTCAGTGATCGTCGTTTTCACATGATGAGACTATCATGTGCCTGTTTAAACTGCAAGATTATCCACTTCACGGCAGGCAAGAAGCAAATATCCTTCAAATGCCGTGGCTCTCATAACGAAATCCCCTTTGGCAAAATCCACTCTGTTCCTGGCGATTATTTTGACCGCCGGCATCGTGGCGATGGTGGCCTGGCACTCTCCTGCCTCCCAGGCCGAAGACGTCGCCAACCTTGTCGCCAATGGCGATTTCGCGCAAGCCAGGGACGGCAAGCCCCTGAACTGGGACACCGAAGGCAACCCCAAGGACGTGGATCTGCGGCTGGAACTGGCCCAGGACGGCCAGGGCAGACCGTTCGCGCGGTTGGTCTGCGCCCGTTGCGAAAAGACCAGTGGCTGGAGCCATGCCATGCTCCTCCAACTTGGCCGGATAACTTTGGTCAAGGGCAGGACATACGAGTTCTCCTGCCGGATGCGCCAGGAAAACATCCTCGGCCGAACGATCGACGTGGCCATCCAGGACACCAAGACCTGGAGCCCCGGCGGCTTACAGGCGCAGTTCGCCGTTGGAGCGGCATGGCAGACCCGCCGCCAGACCTTCCGCGCCGAGCGCGACATCGGTTCTACCGGCCGGCTTCAGATCTGGTTCGCCGAACCAGGAACGCTGGAAATCGCCGATGTGCGGCTGGTTGAAGTCGGCCTGGGGGACGTGGAATTCACCGACCTGGCGCCGCCGGGTCAGGGACGCAACCTGGTCTTCAACGGCTCCTTCGAGCTCGGTTCGGCTGGGTGGTCATCCATCGGCAATGGCGCCGGCTGGGGCAACCTGGACTGCCTCCACGGCCAGATCCTCACGGCGCCGGCAGGTCTCACCGAAAGTCATGAAGCGGCCCCTGGCCGATCGTTCCTCCGCATCCCCATGGGAGGCGGACACACGCCACTGCTCTGTTTCGACTACTTCGAGGCGGTTGCCACGCGCGAGTTGCGGCCGCTGGCGGCAACCCTGGGGTGGATTCCGGTCAAGAAAGGCGAGCCTTATACGCTCTCCTGCCGCCTGCGGGCAAGCGTCGGGGGAACAAAGGCTCTCCTGGCCGTTTGTGGAAGGGATCCCAGCACCGGCCGAGGGCAGGACTATCGGCTGGATGTGGCCCTGGCCACTGCCTGGCAGCCGTACAAGTTGACCTTCCGCCCCCGGCAGCCATACGTCTTCGTGATGCTCGGCCCAAACCTGGACCATGACGAGCGCGTCGATGTGGACCTCGATGCCGTGCAACTGGAGCAAGGTGACAACGCGACCGGCTTCCAGCCGCGCTCGCCGATCGAGTTCGCATTATCTCCCTCCGCGGACGGAGGAATCTTCACTCAAGGCCAGCCTGCCAGCGTTGCGCTGTGTGCCGCAAATGCCTCCGTTCCAGCCCGCGTAAAGGTGGCTCTGGAGGCGGAGGATTACCAGGAAAGACCCGTTCGCTGGACGGAGAAGACGCTGGACGTGCCGGCCGGGGCGTCGGTTCGACAAGAAGTGGCGCTCCCGCCGGACTGGCGCGGATTCTATCGCATTCGGGCGAAGGTTACGGATGCCGCCGGGGCCGCCATTCCCGCCGGCCCGGCCGGAACCGCGGACCTGCGTATCGCGATCGTGCCCAAGCGTTCCGGCAGCGATTCCGTATGTGGCGTCAACCATGCCTTCGTCTCTCCAAGACTGATCGACCTGGCCGCCAAGGCGGGCGTGAGTTGGTACCGCGACTGGTCGCTGAAGTGGCAGCAAATCGAGCCCGTCCGCGGGCAATACCGATGGGAAGTGGGCGACATGCAGATCGACCGCGTCCTTCAGCGCGGCATGCACGTCCTTGCGCTGTTGCCTCCGTTTCCCTCGGCCAACTGGTGCAGTGAGGCCCCAACCAGCGTGCCGGCGGCGACCGGCGAGCCCGGCGCGCAAGCTTGGGCGCCCAAGGACCCCAACGACCTTGCTGGATTCGTTGAGAATGCCGTCCGTCGCTACAAAGACCGAGTACAGGTCTGGGAATTCCTCAACGAGCCCATCTACACCGGCTACGCCCTGCCAGCCAAAAACCAATACGGCGGCAAGAAATACACCCCGGCCGACTACGTGAGTCTGCTGGCAGTCGCATCGGCCGCCATGAAGAAAGCCGACCCCGCCTGCCGGGTCATGGGCGGCATCGCGGGCGGGCCGGAATTGCTGACCAGTGAGGTGATCCAGGCCGGTTGCCTTAAGCACGTGGATCTATTCAACCTGCACATCTACCCCGGCCTCCGGCCACCGGAAAGCTTCACCCAGGATATGGATCAACTCCTGGCCCGCATGGACGCCGCCGGTGGGCGCAAGCCGATCTGGATCACGGAGTTCTCCTACTATGGGGCCGACGACCTGCCCCGCCGGCCCTTTGTGCCGACCCCCAATTCATGGTCGGAGGACCGCCTGCTGGAAAGCGAACGGCAGTGCGCGGACTGGACGGTGCGCTTCCTGGCCTTGATGCTTTCTCGCGGCGTCGAGAAGGTATTCATCCATTCGGGTTCCTCCGGCTCAGTCAACCAGCCGGATTTCGAGTGCTGCCTCTTCGGGTACGGCGGCTCGCCCCGGAAGGCCTTTCCCGCTTTGGCGGTGATGACGGATTTTCTCGGTGAGAAACCCGTTCCCGCCGGCGCGCGCCGCCTGGGCCAGGGCGGCCATGCCGTCGCCTTCGAGGCTGGCGGCCGATCGGTTCTAATGGCCTGGGCCGAGGAGGGGGCTGGCTCGGACGGGAGCGGTGGTTCGGGTTCAGGCGCCCCGGTGCTGGTCCTTCCCGCCGAAGGCCAGGTGCGAGCCTTCGACCTCATGGGCAGACCGCTGTCTGGCGCATCCATCACGCTTTCCCCCTCGCCCATTTACCTGCTCGGACCGGCAGGCAAGGCCAAGCCACTGCTGGAAGCGCTGCTCCCTGCTGGCTCGCTTGACCCCGCCACTCCTCCCCGATTGACATCTGCCGCGCCTTCGCTCGGCGCGCCTTGAAAATATGGATAAATGAAAGGACTCACCCAGGGACTGACCCCGCCCGCCGGTCTCGTTCGGCCTCTCCCGCAAGACGTCAGGCCAGCAGATGATCCAAAACCATCTGATCGAGCGCCTGATAATCACGTTCTGCAATCAGCCGGCCAGCCTGGCTTTCGTCGAAGGTTCGCACCTTTTCCAGAAGGCGCTGAAAGGTTTTTCGGCTGTTGGTCACGTGGGCGAAGGCGTGTTCGATCGAGGTGGTCCGGAAGGAATGAACGTCAAAGGCAACGCAGGCTTTTGGATCGGCGCCGTAGTGATGCCGCTCAAGCACCCGAACTTGGTCGAAGGCCGTGCGCAGGTTGACGCTGCCAAAAGGCTTGTCCTGATCAAATTTCAAGCCGTTTTGATCATTGAGATGCAGTGACCACAGCTTCTTTTGCGCCAGCGCAAATTCGATTTCGTCGGCCGGATCGAGCCCAGCCAGAATGCAATGAGCCGTCTCCACCAGACATCCGACCCGCGCCGGATCGCTTGTCAACTGCGCAAAGGCCAGGGCATGGCCGATGGTGGGCAGATAGGCGACATCCACCGGTTCGTTCGGTTTCGGTTCGATGGCCAGCCGAATTTTCGGATGATGCCCCAGCATGCGGTTCGCGGCCTCGACCAGATAATCCAGGGACCGGGCATAACTCTTGGATTCCCGCACATAGGTGCCTTCGCGGGCCAGCCACCAGACAATCAGATCCGTGCCCATCGCGTCCGCGATATCGATCGTTTGCAACGACCGGTCAATGGCGTATTGCCGGGCCTTGGCATCGTTGCTGGTATAGGCGCCATCGATGGTCATGGGGCTGAACCAAAGGCGTGGCGCCACCAATTCCACGCTCAGGCCGGCCCCTTCGACTCGCCGGCGGATTTCGCCCGCCTCCCGGAGAACTTGTGCCGGGGTCTTGGCGTCGATGTCCGGAACCACATCGTCGTCATGAAACATGACGGCATCAAATCCATGGGCCTTGAACTGCTCGAGCTTCCAGAGAAAGTCCCGTGCCGGACGCGTTTCGGGACCGTACGGATCGCGCCCTTCGCTGATGTTCCATGGTCCGGCGGAGAATCGATAGACGTTGTGCATAGCGGTGGGAAGAATCGAGGGGGATTTGCCGGGCGGCGATCATTCTTGACCGCCGACCGAACAATCAAAAACAATCGTATCCAATCTCCAAGCAAATTTTCCAGGCAAGAAAGCAATCATACGCAGTTTATCTATCGCTGAACAAAGAGAGCCGTGTAGGATAAACCGTTATGGAGAACGTCTCTGATCCCTTTCAAGTCCAACGAAAAGAAGCAGATGTCCTGAATTGCGAATTCCAGGGCGAGGCCGTTCCGATGATCCTGCGCCATGAGGACGTGCGCCGGGCCGCGAAGGACTGGAAGACGTTCAGTTCGGATGCGCCGTTCCGGGTGCCGATCCCGTCGGAGGAGGATGTCCGGACGGTGCGACAGTTACCCATCGAGACGGATCCTCCTGACCACACCGGCTATCGGGAGATTGTCGAGCCGTTCTTCCGCCGCGCCAAGGATCCCGCCGTCGTTGCTCAAGTGGAAGCGCTGACGGATGCATTGTTGACCGACGCGCTGGGCCGGGTATCCATCGAGGTGGTCCGTGAGTTCGCGCTGCCTTTGCAGTCCCGTGCGCTGACTTACCTGCTCAACGTATCCGAGGCGGAGGCGGAAACGTGGATGCGTTGGGGCATCCATGTCTTCCGCGACGGTTCAGGAAAGCAGAAAGGCGCGGCCTTGGAGTCTTATCTTCACGGGCAGTTCGACCGCGCCGAGGCAAATCCAGGCGAGGACTTTTTCAGCGCTCTGACGAAGGCCACCTTTCGCGGGCGTGCTCTCACCCGGGAGGAGATGATGGGGTTCGCCAACCTGGCCTTTGCCGGCGGACGCGATACGGTCATCCACACCACTTCCTGCGTTCTGGCCTACCTTGGCCGGCGCCCCGAAGCCCTGGAGTTTTTGCGGCAGGATCCGACTCGCATCGTTCATGCCTGCGAGGAGTTTTTCCGCGTCATCACCCCGCTCACCCATATTGGGCGCGTTTGCCCGGTGGAGACCGATGTTCACGGCGCCACCGTCAAGGCCGGGGGCCGGGTGTCCCTGTGCTGGGCCTCCGCCAACCAGGACGAAGCGGTGTTCGAGGCTCCAGGCGAAGTGCGGCTCGAACGGAAACCCAATCCGCACCTCGCCTTCGGCTTCGGCGCCCATCTCTGCCTTGGTGCGGCCCACGCGAGATTGCTCCTCCGGACCCTGCTCCAGAAATGCACCGAGCGGGTCGCAAGCATCACGGTGCTTGACGCAAAGGAGCATGTCGAAAACGAGGCGCGATACCAGCGTGTAGTCGGCTACGAGTCTTTGACCGTTGGGCTGACACCGCTCTGAATCGGCAGGCCACCTTTTATTAGGAAAGCTTTTGAGATGACCGCTTTTCACAGTCTCTCAATTCTGGAAAAAGCGTTCCCGTGAGGCGAAACGGAGGGCCAACCTGGCTCTCGGCAAGGAATGTAAAGCAGGTTGCCAGATCCGCTGGATCGAGAAGCCGTGATTTGCGGTCTATGCTACGCCCGCCGTCACAGCCGTCGCTGTGTTGAGGAGTCCGCTCGTCCGTTCCGCGGCGGACGCAAGCGACGGCAGCCCACTCTCCGGCCTGTCGAGATAGAAGTAACAGCAACTCGACCAATCGTCCTGCCGTTCGAAGAGTGTAAACACCTCCTCGGAGGGATTCATGTTCGCAGGCTCTCCAGTCGGATAGATGCCCGTGAGCCGCGTCCCGCAATCGCCTATCTTGTGAATCGTTGCGACCGGTCCGCCGCCGATTTGCTGGAATGTAACGCGGATATCGCGATGGAAAAAGATCGGGTCGGGCACATGATACCGGTAAAACGCGTACTGCCAGTTTTCGCCATCGGCAAGATGACACCCCTGGTAGAGATGGCCGTACTGACCCTGGCCCCAGGCGGTGCCGATGTAATCCTCGGTGCCTGTGCCTGCGATCGTCGGATAGCCGGTGTCCCCATCCAGGAACATCTTGCATTCGCCTTCACCCCACCAGGCATCAAAATAGATCTTCGTGTCGGCAATCACGCCAAAATTCGCGCCGAGATAACGACCGCGGCCTGTCACCTTTGGAAGAACTTCGTAATCGCGCCCGAGAGCCGTCGGCGCCTCGCGATGCCAATACGCGTGCAGATAAGAGGGCTGTTCGATGCGATCGCCCAGCGTGTAATTCACGTCATAGAAGACCATTCGGATATCCGTGGGCGATTCGTTGGTCAGCAAAATCCGGAAACCGGTCAAAAACGGCATGGGCAGCACACAATTGAAACTGCGTCCTTCCGGATTGCTGAAAAAAACCGATTCGAAGATCTGGACTCGTCCCAAGCCTTGCCCGAAGAAATCGGCGAACGGCGAACTTACCGCGGGCGTCGTCGCGCCGTCCCAATACATATCGATGCGCAATCCTCTGAGGATGGCGGGAGAGCGGTCTTCGACTGTGATCCAGATGCGCCGGACGATGCCGCTACCGCCCGAAGCCTGTGCCAGCACCACCTGTTCCCCCGATTTCAGGGGCAGATTCGGGCGGCCCTTGCGGCCCTTGTTCAAAATCGCGCCCGCGCCCTTCCGCCCTTCGGGGTTTTCGGCGCTGGCCCAGCGGCTCTCGATATTTTCCGGTAATGAGAAAAGAAATGGAGGCAAACTCATTCACGCATTTACTCCCACAGTACGCGCCCGCCAAGCGTTTTCTGGTTCGCGGCAAAAGCAGAGCGATCTGCTGTTAAAAGTTGACCTCACGCTCCCTTGACCCCACGCTCTTCTCTGACCCCACGCCCCTCTCTGGGCCTTGCGTCCGTCAACTCGCCGCCTCGACGAACGTCCTCCCAAACCCTTCGAACTAGGATTATCTTATGCTCTGCGTAAACAGCTACACAAAAGATTACATTCACGAATGCCGTTCAAGAATGGAATCCCAACTCGCCGCTTACAATGTCTTTGTCACCACAGCGAGAGCGAAAACTGCCGCCAGTAAATCGGCTTTCAACTCAGCGGTTCACTCTTTTGAACCACTCTTCTTCAACAACCTGGTCGTGGTTTTAGATAGGTTCTTCGTTCATCGAAGCAGGACAATCGAGAAAAAGGATGGCAATCCTCTGAATGAAGTTCGGATGATGTGTAATTCAATCCTCCAAAACCACGGCGTGCTGTCCGCGGACAAGACGATCAAGTTCAATCCAGCGAAATCCATCTTGATGCTTCAAATCGGAGATGAAATCAAACTGACTGAATTAGATTTCGTCATCCTCTTTAGAGCTTTCTTTGCCGAAATCGAAACCAAATTCGTGTAGAAGTGGTTTCATAAGTATCTGAGGGTAATTATGAGGCAGGCGAGATGAAAGAAGCCCTGATAGACCTGGATCTTTCGTTCGTAGCGAACGACAAGGCGACGGAAGTTTCCGAG
>Ga0302326_10017534_pt1 | contig 14936 bp, 10 predicted proteins | sample Palsa_T0_3_FD_202264 | JGI IMG/M metagenome (GOLD analysis project Ga0302326, IMG submission 202264) | Peat permafrost microbial communities from Stordalen Mire near Abisko, Sweden - Palsa_T0_3 | ecosystem: Environmental > Terrestrial > Soil > Palsa > Peat permafrost | place: Sweden: Abisko... | reverse complement strand
CGCGGGTTTGATGGGGGCATCCCTGGTCTTCGCGATTGCATGGCTGATGCCCCAGGTCGGAGCCGGACCGGTGATGATCACGCTGCTGGCTGGTCAAATAGTCGGTGGAATGGTGATGTCGCACTTCGGCTGGCTTGGTTCGCCGGTGCGGCCGATCACGGCGACCAACTTCATCGGAGCGGTCGTCATGTTTGGCGGCGTGCTCCTCGCAACCTACACCAAGTGACGAAAGAACCGGCGCCGTCTTACGGGTTCTGCGTGCCCGCCGCTTGCCTCTCAGACCAATGCACCATGGGCAAGCCCGCAACCGGCGCCCGAAAGTACGGGATTCGGCTGCCTTTGAGGGATCCGATGTAGATGGTCTGCAAGTCGGGGCCGCCAAAGGTGACGCTGGCCATCCAAGGCGCGATGCCTTGCCCGGTGGCAAAGAGGACGTCTTGCGTCACCTGGCCCTTGAGGAACTCGGCTTCGAGAGCGTCCACGCGCTCCGGGTCGCCCTCGTCCAAGAGGATCCGTAAGTCGCCCTCCGGCGTCAAAACAAATAACTTATCCGAATACACCATGGTGCCCCACAGATTTCCGTAGCTGTCGAAAGCGATTCCGTCGGGCCATGCGCCCTTGCCCAAGCTTCGAGGGCCGAAAATCTCGCGTTCCGCCGGATTGCCGTTTTTGTCGATCCGCAACCGCGTGATGCATCCGCCGGTGGTCTCCACAACATACATAAACTCTTCGCGCGCGTCGAAGCGGATCTCGTTGGTGAAGTGAAAGCCATCGGCCACGATGCGGAAGGCGCCGTCCTCATAGCGCGCCAGATAGCCGTCCGGCAGATCCGTCCGCAGGGCATGCATCCAATTCTTAATTTTGGTCGAGATGGTTACCCAGATCCGGTCTTGCGAATCCCGAAGCACGAAATTAACCTTGCCTATGGGCTCACCCTCGATGCTGTCCGCCAGAACCCGTGAACCGCCGTCTCTCGACATGACTTCCAGACAATCCGTGCCGAAGTTCGAGATCAGAAAGTCTCCGTTCTTAGCGAATGCCAAGCCGTTCGGAAGCGTGCCTTCGAGGTAGCGCGTCGCTTCCGTCGCCGCCTTGTCGAAATGTTGCGAGCGACTCTGCGTCACGATCTCTTGCGATCCGTCGGCGGCAATCCTGACCACGCCTCCACGCGCATCGGCGGACCATAACGTGCCGTCGGGCTCCGCCAGGATGCATTCCGGGCGCTTCAATTGATACCCGGTATAGCGGAAGGATGCTTTGTCGATGCCGAAATCTCGGATAGGATTCGTCTTCATAGGGTTGCGCCGGCTGGAAATGCGACGTTGCGTAAAACGCAATAGCGATTGCGAAGGACAGATTACCAACTCCTGGCGGATCAGTCAATATTAAGAACGCGGTGAAGACGAAACTGCGGTGAATGCGCTTCCGGTTAGTCTCGCGACTCGTTGCTCAGCAGGCTGGTGATGCGCTGCGCTACGGCGGAGACCTGCTCTCCACATACGCGATAGCGGTCCTTACTAAAGCGTTGCAAAGGAACCGAAACGCCGATCGACCCGATGATGTCTCCGCCCTCGGCGCGAATCGGCGCCGCCACGCAACGAATCCCTTCCTGGTATTCGCCGTCATCGGTAGCGAATCCCTGTGTCCGAATCTGCGCGCAAACTTTGGTTAACTGGTCGAGCGTGCCGATCGTCTGCTTGGTATAAGTCTGAAGCTTCTCGGACCCGAAAATGCTTCTCAGGTCGGAATAGTCGCAATCCGCCAGTAGCGCTTTGCCATGCGCTGTGCAGTACAGAGGAGCTAGTTCCCCGGTTTGGCCCGCTACCGCAATCACGTGATGGGTAACGGCATGGTCGATAAAAAGAGCTTGTTTGCCTTCACGAATTGCCAGGTGCGCGGTCTCCTCGGTTTGCGTCGCCAGGGATTTGAGCTGGTCGCGAGAGACTCGGATGAGCATGTTCCCCCAATCGTACTGGTGCGACAGACGCCAGACCGAGGGGCCCAGGATATACACTTTCTTGCCCGTAAGGTACGAGAGAAAGCCGCGCCGCCGGAGGGTATTGGCGAGGCGGAAGACGCTGCTGCGGTCGATCCCCAGCAGTTCCGTCAACTCTCCGAGAGAAACAGGATCCGCCGACCGGGCGACCGCTTCCAGGATCACCAGGCCACGGTCAAGGCTTTGAATAGAAGGAGTCTCTTGCCTGCTCACTTTGTTTTTCATCGGATGCAACCAATTATAACGTTCGAGTCAAATAGGATCAGGCTGCGGCGGGAAATGACGATGCCAGGCCGGTTCGCGGCGCTTGATCAGCTTCCCGATTCGTTCGAGGTTCGGATCATGCGGGCCAATGTCAGATCATTGACTTCCTTCCACACGCCCTGATAACATTATGCGATCATAGAAAGATGCAAGATGGATTGCGTAATGTGCAACGTTTTCGGGTTGATCCAGCCACGAATCGACCGCGAAGAATAGGACCAAAATGAAGAAAATAACGAAGATCGCCATTACCCATAGCGACGCGGATCTCGGCAAACCGGGGGAGTACACCCGGCAGCAATTGGACTTGGTTAAGCAGATGATCCGCGAGATCGCCGACAACACAATGGGCGGAATGCAAAACATCGTCACCCGCGGCGACAAGGTCCTGATCAAGATCAACACGGTAATACCCATCGTGCCGAACGCGGGCTTCACCACCGACCCGAGGATGCTTCAGGCCTTGATCGAGCTCGTGCAGGAGCAAAATCCCTCGCGCATCCAGATCGGCGAGCGGTGTGCGATGGGGGCCGACACGCGTGCGGCCATGGATCTGTGCGGAATCACCGAAGTGGCTGAGAAGACCGGCGCAGAACTGTGCCCGTTCGAACACGTCCCGTTCGATATGTACAAGATTGACCGTCCCATCAGCTTTAACGAATTTCCCGTTCCCCGGCCGGTGCGCGACGCGGACGTATATATCGGACTGCCGAAATGGAAGGTCCATGTTCACACCACCTTTACCGGCGCGATGAAGCTCCAGTTTGGCAATCTGCCGGACTATGACTGGATGGTCCGATGCCACCGCGACGACATCTATCAGAAGATTGTCAATCTGACGCGCGCCGCCAATCCCAAGTGGTTCGTGATGGATTCCCTATACGCATGTCAAGGCAATGGCCCATTCAGCCCCTATAGCGAGGATCTGATCAAGGACTTCAATACAATCTGCGGCGGACCCGACCCCGTGGCGGTCGACACGATCTGCGAGGCGTTGATGGATTGGGATTATCCGGGGACCAACGTGCCGTCGACCGTGCTCGGAGCGGCCGAAGGCCTCGGCACCAACAAGATGGAGGAGATTGAACTCTTCGGACCGCCCATCGCGCAGGTGAAGCGGCGGTTCAAGCGTCAAAACACCGTCCTTCAGGGACAATACCCTAACGTGAATCTCATCATGGGGTCGACTTGCGAGGCCGGCTGCCGCGCGATTGTGCGCATCCAGTTGGATCAGCTCCAAGCCGACGGAACGCTCGCGAAGCTGAAACGGCCGCTCTTCGTGTTCACGGGTCTGCAATTCGAGGAGAGGATCACGGAGGTGGACGGCGATGTCCTCATCGTGGGAGATTGCGCCAAAGGGATGATGGACAAATTTCCGGATGCGCAGTATTGGGGAAGTTGCACGGAATACCCGAATTGCACTCCGATTTGGGCGAATCGCCCGGATGTCGGAATTTCCCACTACGTACGCGAGCTGCAAAAAGTCAGGGAGGCCGGTCTCACAACCGTATGAAGGAACAATCAGCCACCTTGCAGCGCTCCGGAGCCGTACGCCGCGAACTGATCGAAGATCCGGAATTTCTGCTCCGCCAAGGGATTCTTAAACTGCTGGCCATTAAAGATTCCGATGTCCGTATCTTGACGTTGGAGCAATCCCGCGACGCGGTCGACAAAGGACTGCACGCGGGCGGCGCCTTTTCAGCCGTGATTCCGCTCGTCACTTTGTTCTACGGTGGTTTTATCGCTCCCGATGTGGAAGATCCCACGCGCGTCGGCGGTGACATGTTCGTGCTGAGCAAAGGGCACGCCGTCGCCGCGCTGGCTTCTATTTACGCCGAACTCGGCTATTTCGAAGGGAAGGTCCTCAAGAACTCGCGATCTTACGAGAGCATCTTGAACGGCCATCCTGGGCCGATACTGCCAGGCATTCATCTTGCGACCGGCCCCATGGGTCAAGGATTCGCCGTGGCGCAAGGCTTCGCCATCGCCGGGCGCTTCGGCAATCGGTTCGATTCTTATGCGATCCTGGGCGACGGCGAACTGCAGGAAGGACCGATTTGGGAAGCCGTGATGTATTCCGGCGCGAAGAATTTGGACAATCTCTGCATTCTGGTGGATCACAACCACGGCCAGCTCGATCTTTCCAGCCGGATGGTCTTCCCGATGCCGCGGCTTGAAGGCGTGTTCGAATCGTTCGGATGGCAGGTCCACAGCGTCGATGCCACGAAGTACGATGGCGTATACTCCGCCCTGGAACAGTTCCGTTACGGCGCACGCAACGGCAAACCAACCGCGATTATCTGTCATACAACCAAAGGGTATGGCGCGTTCTCCGATTTCATGAACCGTCACAAGGTCGCCGTCACGGACAGTCTGGTCGAGCAGGAGATTGGGCTGCAAGCCGGGCTTCGCGCCACGCGAGTCGGCGAGTTTGCCCGGTTCTATGAGCGATTGGACGAGAACTCCGAGCACCAGCGCCTACAGAGCGCGCTGCTCGATATGGCCCGCCTGATGCATCTCGACACCCAACGGGATTCCTCCGGCGCGCGGCCGCTCCACGCGATTATCGGACCGGTGGTGACGAGGCGCGTACCGCCCCGTGACAAGCGCGTACGATATGACGCTGCCGCTCTGCCACGCATCGACCCGAACAAGGAGTATAGCGCCAGCGATATCGTGACCGGCGCCATGAAAGTCTTCGCGCGCGATCCAGTCGTGGTATCCGTGGATTCGGACCTCGCCAGCACCAGCGGTCTCGAAGCCGGCGTCGGCGCCGTGGATCAGAACCGCGCCCTGAACGTCGGCGTAGCCGAGGCGAACATGATGGGCATCGGCGAGGCCTTCGCCGCCCTGGGTTACAACGCGTGGGTGAGCACTTTTTGTCCATTCTTCGATTGGAAGGTCCTCCGCCGCATCGCCGTCGGCTACCAGGAGCGGTTGGAGGCCATGGAAGCGCCTGATGGCTGGCTCAGCGAGGGGCACGGCCTCGACCTGACTTTCCTGGCCACGGCGGCGAACTTCGAGACGCGCACCAACGGAGCCACCCATATGGGCAACGACGATATCACGATCTTCGATGGCATCGGACATCTGAAAATCGTCGATGTCTCCTGCCCGCGGCAAATGCTTGCCATCATGCAGTGGATCATGGAAGGCAATCGCGGCTTGGTGTACGTGCGCGTCATGCGCACCCCGTCCTCGGTGCTGTATGGCGCGGATTATTCGTTCCAGTTCGGAAAAGGGCATATCCTGCGGCAGAGCGCGGAAGATCGCGCCGTCATCGTCAGCAGCGGCCGCGGCGTCCACGAAGCCCTCGCCGCGCACGCGCTGTGCGACCGGGAAGGCGTAAATGTGGGGGTGGTCGACATGCCATCCATCGACGACGAATTGCTGCTGGAGTTGTTCGATTCGGGTAAGCTGCTGGTCTTTGCGGAACAGAACAACGGATATATCTGGCAGAACTTTCTGAAGGTTTTGTACCGCCATCGCAAGCGCATTCTTGAAGGCCTGGATCGCGTAGTCACCGTGAACACGCTCAACGCCGAGGGCCGCCCCCGCTTCATTCACTCCGGAACCTACGAGGAGCTTGTGGCTGCATTCGGGCTGTCGGCTGCACAGCTCGCTTTAATGGTTATGGATCGTGCAGTTCAAGGAGACGCTGCTTCCTGACTCGCTATGGCCCGGCAACGCCCTACATTCTGAGGAGATCGAAATGAGCGTTCCTGTTTTGCATGAAACCGAAGCGGACGAGTTGGACCTGCCGGGGCGCCATCTCCGTTGGGTGGTGGCGGACGACCGCCTGAACGCCAACCATTGCTCCGCATGTGTGATTCGCGTGGCGCCCGGTGAGAAAGTCAGGCCTGCGCACAGCCATCCCCACGGCGAAGAAGTAATCTACATCATCCGCGGATCGGGAAGGGTCCTGGTTGCAGGGGAAGTCGCGCCTGTCCGGGAGGGAAGCACGGTCCTGTTTCCGCAAGGAGCGGTTCATATGCTCCACAACACTGGAAGCGAAGAGATGAAGGTAGTCTGTTTTTTCGCTCCCGGCACCAATCTGGATAATTACAAGCTGTATGAAGATGTCGATTTCCCCGAGTGATGCCGTTCCATCTCAGGTTTCAATGATGCCCCGGGCGGCCAAATCCGCCAGCGATTCGCGGATAGCCTCGAGCGAACGGTAGCGCGGTTGGAAATCCAGTAGCCGCTCCGCCTTACGAATACTGCAATTCGGCGAGCGGGCGATGTGGTCCCAGGTCACTTGCGCTTCTTTTTCAGTAACCGATTTTCGCCATTCGTCCCAGGGAAGAAAACGCAGCCGCGCTTCTTTTCCGAACCAGGACGCGACCGACTCGGCATACCCGCTAAGAGTCAGCGCTGCGGCCGACACCACATGAAAGCTCTCGCCGACCGACGCGGCCCAGTTCGCCAGGCTTTTTACGAAGGCCTGCGCCACATCGTCCGCGTGAACGTGGTGAACCGTTTCTCTCCCAAAGTTTGGCAGGCTGACTTCCTTACCCTTGGCCAGATCCGCGAACACTTGCGGGTTGAAGTTAGCCGCCGGATTCAGGGGAACCCATCCCGGCCCCACCAGATGGCCTGGGTGAAGGATGGTCGCCGGAAACCCATGGACGCGCGCTTCCTTGAGCAGATAAGCTTCGATCGCCGCTTTGCGGCAGCCATAATCGCCCAGCGGGCGGCGGGGCTGATCCTCCGTAGCGGGCGCCTCGATGCTGGGACCGTGTACCCATATGGTCCCGCAGTGGAGAAAGTGTTGTATTCTCCCGCGCAACGCTTCTACCAGGCCGCGAGCGCTTTCCAAGGTGTAGCAGGTAAGATCGATTACTGCATCCGGCTCAAGATCCAGAATCCTGCGCCCGAAGGTTCCGCCGGCTTCCTCGGCGGCGCGGTCCAAAGTCACCTGTTTCACCTTGGCCCATGTCCCGTGCGGCTGATAGGGCTTCCGCAGCGACCGGCTCACGTTAGTCACCTGGTAGCCGGCTTCGACGAGACGCGGGGTCAGGAAAGTGCCGATGTGGCCGGTTCCGCCGATCACCACCACTCGGTTAACAAGATTATCCACTGGAGGCTCCATGGCCAGCGCATAATTTGGCTCGCCACGGCTGGCTTTTCATAATACAATGTACGTTGCGTACTGCGCATTAATGGTTGCGGCCGCGTAGCCGCGCTGGAGGCGTCACAATCTTCCGGGCCAGAAAGGACCTTATGTCTTTGAAACACGTCTATTGGATCGCGGCAGGGTCGGCCGTATCGCTCCTCTTGTTGGCGCCGCTTTTCGGCGTCGCTCCCACATTTAAACCGGATGCAACTGTCAAAGGTTCGACTTTGACCGGGTGGCACACGCTCGGGCAAGCCGCTTGGAAGGTGCAGAACGGCGAGATCACCGGAGCCGTCAAGCCGGGTGGGCAGGGCGGCTGGCTGGTGCTGGATCACTCCTACCAGGACACCGGATTCTTTGCTTCTTTCCGCTGCCCGGAAGGTTGCAAGAGCGGGGTTCTCTTGCGCGCCGAGAAAACTCCCGAGGGGATGAAAGGAATCTTCGTCTCTCTTTCTGCGGGAGACGTGGGGCCATACCGGATCACGCTGGATGCGGAGGGCAACGAGCTCAAGCGCGAGAAGCTTAGAGCTTTCGGTGGAATGACGCGAATCGCGCCCCCGCTGGATCCAAATGCGCCTGGCCGTGGCGGCCGCGGCGGCGGTGGTGGCGGAAGAGGCCGCGGAGTCGCGGCGGAAGGCCCGACCCTCCCCTTCACCCGCCCCTCAGCCGACTATCGCGTGGACGACTGGAATCAGATTGAGATCCTGCTCGACGCAAATATTATCCGCACCTCTCTCAACGATGGAGGTTTAAGCGGCGGGGTGGCCGAGGATGCCGACGGTAAGTATGGGCCGCTGGCATTATATGTAGGCGGCCCCGGAGAGGTAAAGTTTAAGGATGTTTCTTATAAGGACCTCGGAGTCATAGAGACGCCGAAGGAGCAGGTCTCCCCTAATTTCCGGATGCAGCGGGTGAACCCCTTTTATTATGCCTGGGGCGCCGCGGCCGCCGACTTCAATCACGATGGCATTTTGGATATAGTGGCTGGTCCCTACATCTATTTCGGGCCGGATTTCACGAAAAGGAAGGAAATCTACCCTGCGATCGTACGCAACCCCGGAACGGAATTCTCCACCGACTGTTGGATGACTTATGCCGCCGACTTCACAGGCGACGGTTGGCCGGATGTCATTACTTCCAGTTTCTCCAACGATGGCGGACCGGGTGGGGATGTTGGCGTCTGGCTGTATGTCAATCCTAAAGGTGAATCGCGCCGCTGGGATAAGTACCTGGTTGTGCCGGCAGTCCAGAGTGAAATTGCCGTCCTGAGAGATGTGGATAGCGATGGCAAGCCCGCGTTGGTCTACATGGCTGAGGGGTTCGTCCGTTATGCGAAACCCGATCCCGCCAATCCGACCGGCCCGTGGACCGTGCATACGATCTCAGAAAAAGGTTTCGGAACCGCCCATGGCATCGGCGTCGGCGATATCAACGGCGACGGCCGCATGGATATCGTCAACCCCTACGGATGGTGGGAGCATCCCCCGGCCGGCGGCAATCAAGAGCCGTGGACATATCATCCGGTGGCCTTCTCGCGCTACAGCCGCAGCGCTCCCGGTGGTAGCGTAATGGCCATCTACGACGTGAACGGCGATGGTTTGAACGATGTAGTGACCGTGCTCAATGCGCACGGCCACGGCTTGGCCTGGTTCGAGCAGAAACGCGATGCGGCCGGCAAGATATCTTTCGTCGAGCATATGATCATGGACGATTTCTCTACGAAGAACGCCGGCGGCGTGACCTTCACCGAGCCGCATGGTTCCACCTTTGCCGACGTCGATGGAGACGGTATCCCGGACTTCATCGTGGGCAAGCGTTTTTGGGCCCACAAGGATACGTACCTGGATCCCGATCCCTACGGAGCGGCCGTTCTCTATGTGTACAAGACAGTGCGCAATCCGAAGGCCCCCGGGGGCGCGGAGTTCGTTCCCGAATTGATCCACAATTGGTCCGGCGCCGGTTCCGACGTGCTTGCGGTAGATTTGAACAAGGATGGCGCCATGGATATCGTCACCGCGACCAAACTTGGGGTGTACATTTTCTGGGGTAAGCCGCATCCGAGGGCCAGCGCGGCGCCGCTGCGGAAATAAGTCAGTGACGCGGGCCGATGGCCTGAGCGCCGCGAAGCGCTTGGGATCGGGCCTTTCGTCCCAGCGAGGTGAAAAGAAGTGAAGCCGCTCTGTATTGCGATCCTGCTATGTTTGGCGGTCTGGCTGGGAAATCCACTGACCGCGCGCGAACCACTGGCCGCCCGAATCTCGCATGCCAATCCGGCCAATTATAGACACAATCCTGCGGTCCACAATGGCCCTGGCGCCCTGGACTACATGCCGCTGTTCGACTTTCACTCGCTCGATACCAATTTGTATTTTCTGCACCGCGGCGTGATTGAACCCAAGAGCGGTATCGGCGCCCACTTCCACAACGCTTGTGAAGAGATGTTTGTCATCTTCGACGGTGAAGCGCAATTCACCATCGATGGCCGAACCTCCACCCTGAAAGGCCCTGCCGGCGCGCTCTGCCGCATGGGGCACTCACACGCGATCTATAATGCGACCGGCAAGGCGGTGCAGTGGATGAACATCAACGTCTCGGCCATTAAGGGCGCTTACGATGCCTTCAACCTCGATGACGGCCGTGTGGATGCCCCGCTCGATGCGACTCCAACTTTCATGGCGATGCATCTCGATCGCGCCCTGCTGCGGCCGGCCAACGGCGTTCATGGCGCGAAGGCGCCGGTGCAATACCGCCGCGCACTGAGTTCTGCGGTGTTCCTGACCAACTGGTCTTACGTGGACCACCTGCTGCTCCCGCCCGGAAGCTCGACCAGTCCGCACATGCACATGGAAGTGGCCGAATTTTACTACGTAATGGGCGGCCAGGGCACGGTGACAGTATCGTCGGGTGGGCGCGGCGCCGCGGCCGAAACCGCTTCCATCAAGGAACTGGATGCGATTCCAATCAACCTGGGCGACGTTCACTCTTTCGCCAACACGGGGAACAGCCCCTTGGAATTCATGATTGCCGGTATTTCGCGCGACGGCCACAAGACCGATGAGATTAGCGTAGCTCCGGGGGACGGGGGCGGCGGCCGGGGTAACTAGCCGTACCACTTACTCAAGATTGGCAGCCGACTCTTCGCCCGGGTGAGGCCATGCTGCCGCAGCTGCTTTGCCTCTCTCTCTACGCCCGCTACCCAAGTCATGCTCTCTGCCAACTTCCCCCGGCGTCTCGCGTTAGTTCCTCTTGCTCGTTTAGGGCCAGTTCGCGTTCGGCGCGCGTCGCGAGTTGTTCTCGGATGTCCGGATAGCAAAGCCTGTCACGGGATATTGCTGTTTTTACCTGTGAGACCGAAATTTCTGTTGACTTTCCTGTAAGCTCCTGATAGCATCCTCGTAACTAACGCAATATGCGTTGCGTATTGTGCAATTCTAAGCGGGTGAGTGCGCTGCGAAATCAAGCGTGCCCGCTATGGGTCTTGAGGACTTCGTGATAGAGCGCTTTAGCGGCTCGAGATTGGGTTACATCGTGCTATGTCGCGCGGCTGGCAGCCGGCTATCCGGTCGAGCCGGATGGTTATCCGTGCCCAGCCTGATCTTTGTGACCGCTTCGTTTCCGCCACGGACGCACAGCCAACGGATAGTCAACACCTCAAATCCCCGCCCCGCCGGCGCCGCCAAGAACACTGCGGCCGGCTTCTGCGAATGGGTTCAAGGAGCTAAGGCGGTTTGGCGGTCGCAGACTGCCCGCCTGAAAGCCACAGTCGACATCCAACACTGGAGCATCGCGGTCAAAAATGCAATGCCCCGCGAGACATTTTTCAAAACCAACCATGCCGTGCAAAGCCAGCCCGCCGACGTCGGCTGGGCTGATCTACCGGCCCTGACGTTAGGGAAGACGGATCACAAGCAAATACGACTCAGTTGGGCAGTAAACCCATCTGGTCCATCGGAATAGGAGAAAGGGAATTACTATGAGTATGCGCCGAGTTGCGCTTCTAACAGCGCCAATGTGGCTGGCTTTGCTGGTCCATCAAGCGAACGGGCAGACGCTCTATGGCTCGATCGTCGGAAATGTGCAAGACGCGAGCAATGCCTCTGTGCCTAACGCCAAAGTTAAGCTCACCCAAATCGAGACCGGACAGTCTCACGAAGTGGTCACGAATCAGTCGGGCGCCTACATCTATAACGATGCGAACCCGGGAACATATCAGATCATGATTTCGAAGGAAGGCTTTACATCGTTCACTGCGAAAGACATTGTGGTGCAAAGCAATAGTGCGGTCCGCGTGGATGCGACGCTGGGCGTCGGGACATCGGCCCAATCGGTCGAGGTGACTGCGGAGGCCGCCGCGCTTCAGACGGACCGCGCGGATGTTCACACGGAAACCACCGCGACGACTCTGGCGAATATACCGGTATCCAATCGGAGCTATCAGAGCCTGGCGGTGTTAACACCCGGCGTTACTCAGCCCAGTCTTTACCAGACCGGTGGCATCAACAACCCGACGCGCTCCATGGACTTCAACGTCAACGGCACTCCGAACTCCGACGTCGCGGTCCGGTTCGATGGCATCAGCGCCAGCAACTACTGGAAGCAGTATCTCCAAGCTTATACCCCGGCCATCGAGGCGATCGATACCATCAACATGGTCAGCAGCAGTTCCGATGCGGAGCAGGGATTGGCGGGCGGCGCATCAGTTAATATTTTCATTAAAAGCGGCACCAACCAATTTCATGGTTCCGCATTCGAGCTGGTCACTAACGCGGACCTTAGAGCGCGAGGGTTCTTCCTGCCGGCCAACCAGGGTAAGCTCAAGGACGACAAGAACGTTTTTGGCGGCACTGTTGGCGGGCCTATCAGAAAGAATAAGCTGTTCTTTTTTGCCAGTTGGCAGATGACTCGAGAGAATTCCAACGGGCCTAGCCCATATGCGCTGCAGAACGGCCCAACGGGCAATTTTCTAACGTTTCCTAACGCGACCCTCAAATCGGGAAATTTCTCCCAGTCCGGAACCAATATCTACGATCCAATGACCGGAGCCGCGAACGGTACCGGCAGAACCGTATTTCCGGGAGACACGATCCCCGCCAACCGTTTGAGCCCGGCGGCGACGGCCATGCTTGCTTACCTCCCGCTGCCGCAGACCAGCGCGAGCGCGAACAACTATTTTTCGTTAGCCGAATACAACACCGTCTACCAGGAATTCGACGATAAGATCAATTGGAACCCCACCAGCAAGCTCAGTATCTATGGCCGCACTGGTTTCGCTCCATCACACGAGATAGCCAGCGGGTATTACCCCAACACCCAGGGAGGAACGACGCCGAATCCCCTGAGTTTGGGCGGTTATGGAACTGGCAATATCTTCACGATGTCGGTAGGCGCAACCTACACGATTACCCCAACCCTGATCGTGGACGGCGTTGCCGGTATGACCCGGCAGCATACGCTGCAGACTCCGCTCGGACCGAACACATGCTGGGGAACGTATTTCGGGATCGCGAATTCCTGCCAGCCCCCCGGGAACCGGGATACATCATTGCCCGACATGGCCCTCACCGGCTTCTCGCCGCTGGGAAACACTACTTGGCTTTCCTCGGTGTTTGATTACCTCGAGCCGCAATACGAAGGAGTGTTGAATTTCACCTGGAGCAAGGGATCGCACAACATTCGATTCGGCGCGGACTTGCACAAGAATGACATCAACCATTCCGAAAACAGCATCACGACCATGACTTTTACCGGCGGCGTTACCGCCTTGAACGGCGGGGCCGGCCCCAACATGTACAACTCTCTCGCGGACTTCCTTCTCGGCCTTCCTCAGAGTACCTTGATTGGCGAAAACACGCCTCCCATTAGCACAGCGGATGTGAACCCGCTCCGCCCGGCCACTCTCCGTACCTGGGAGGAAGCTGCGTATATTCGGGACCAATGGCAAGTCAGCCGCAAATTTACAGTTTCCTGGGGCGTGCGCTGGGAATACTACCCCGTCTCGAGACGTGGGGACCGAGGCATAGAATACTTCAACTTCACCACCGACAAAGTTGACCTGTGCGGCGTCGGCCCGAACTCATCAGACTGCGGCATCCATGTCAGCCCAACGCTCTTCGCACCGCGGATCGGCGTGGCCTACAGACCTTCGGAGACTTTCGTGGTCAGGGCAGGTTTCTCGCTCAACTATGAACAGGATTTCGATTTCCAGTCGGGAGCGTACAACTTCCCGACGGTAGTCACCGTCACGACCCCGGGCGCGAACAGCTACTCTCCCTCCGCCACCAGTTTTGCCACCGGGTTCAATCCTCTCCCCACGCCAAGTTCGTTGGGCATACCCAGCGGAGTGCTCAGTCTCCCCGCTGGAGTCGGAATAACCACGGAGCCGTCAAATTTCGTTCGCGGGTATGTCATGTCCTGGAACTTCACGCTGCAGAAGTCTCTGCCCCATAACTTTGTGGTGCAAGCGGGCTACGTGGGCACTCGCGCGGTTCACCAGGTACAATCTCAGAATGTAAATTACGGGCAGCTAGGAGGAGGCGTAGCCAGTCAGCCCTACTACCAGGCCATCGGCGATAGCGCTACTATGAGTATCCTGGAGCCGATGAACCACACTTTCTACGACGCGCTGCAGCTTACCTTGAACCACCGGTTCAGCTCGGGATTAACCATAAGCTCCAACTATTCCTTTTCCAAGTCACTATCGCGCTTTGCCGGCACGATTCCGATTCCTCAGTACTTCAACTTGAATCACGGTCTCAACGCGATAGACGTTCCTAACCACTTTGTTTTCGCCGTCTCTTACCAACTGCCATTCGGCAAGAACAAGGCGTTCCTCAGCGGCGGTGGCTTGGTTTCTGCGATCGCCAGCGGCTGGCAGATCAGCTCGCTTGTCAGCGCATTTTCAGAGTCGCCGTTTACGGTGACCGCCAGCGCCACATCTCTGAACGCCCCGGGCAGTTCGCAAAGAGCTAATCTGGTGTTGCCGAACGTGCAGATCCTGGGAGGCACGGATCCATATTTCAATCCGCTGGCCTTCGCTCAACCGACCTGCGTCTGTTTCGGAACAGCCGGTTATAACATTCTTCGGGGACCTTTCTACTTCAACTGGGATCAGAGCTTGTCGCGCCGTTTTCATGTAAGTGAACGTTTTGGCCTGGAGTTTCGCGCCGAGGGATTCAACATCGCCAACACGCCTCACTTTGCGAATCCCGCCGCGAATGTGTCATCGCTGCAGTTGAACTCGGCGGGCCAGGTGGCCAACTTGAATGGATTCGGCGTCATCACAACCGTCAACACAGGCGGCCGCGATTTCGACGAACGCTATTTCCGGCTTAGCATGAAGTTGACCTTCTGACAAGCGCTGGCGGCTGGGCGCTCTAAAGTGAAGCCGTCATTCCTCTTGGTCAGTGTGGCGCTTCCGATGGGAGCGCCACACTATTCTTGTTTCGGGGCTTCTGCCGATGAAAGCGTAAATCGGAGAAAGACAATCTATGGCAATCAGGGTGATTATCAGTCTGATCGTGGCAGGGGGCCTGCTGCTTGCCCAGCAGGGACGCGGTGGCC
>Ga0302326_10017532_pt1 | contig 14937 bp, 15 predicted proteins | sample Palsa_T0_3_FD_202264 | JGI IMG/M metagenome (GOLD analysis project Ga0302326, IMG submission 202264) | Peat permafrost microbial communities from Stordalen Mire near Abisko, Sweden - Palsa_T0_3 | ecosystem: Environmental > Terrestrial > Soil > Palsa > Peat permafrost | place: Sweden: Abisko... | reverse complement strand
TGCCGATGTCGCCCATGAACGGGCAAGAGGCTCAGGGCACGGCATCCGCCATCGACACCAGCAGCTCCGCACCCGGCGAGCCGTCTTCGACACCAGCCGACTGAGGGGCCATACGGACAGCTGGAGGGAGTTCGGCTAGATCCCTCTGGTTTCCACGTGGCTCAACGCGGCCTGGCGGTGCTGACCCTGGCCCCGTTGCCCCTGAACCACCGACCGGGCGGCCGACAATTGACACCGGGCAACGACACACAGGTCGATGTGTCGGAAATGATTCGCGGAGACGCAGGGCGTGCCACGGACAGTCGCGCTCGGAACGATCTAAAGTCGGGCAACCTCCGAGCACAGGAGCTTGACGATGGCGTTGCATCAAAAGAAGGTAGTCGCCGACCAAATCCTCGATTGCATATTCGCTTCCAAGGATCTCTCGGTGGCCCTGCCCAAGTACAAGTTTCCCCCGCACCAGACACTTCCCGACCTGGCCTACCAGGTAATCCACGACGAGCTTCTGCTCGACGGCAACGCACGACAGAACCTGGCCACATTCTGTCAAACCTGGGAGGAGCCCCAGGTCCATGCTCTGATGGACCTCTCGATCGACAAGAACCTCGAAGATAAGGACGAATACCCTCAGACGGCGGAGATCGAGCGACGGTGTGTGCATATGATGGCCGACCTCTGGCGTGCCCACGATGCCGCCAACACAGTGGGAACATCGACCATCGGCTCCTCCGAGGCGTGCATGCTCGCCGGGATGGCGGCCAAGCGACGGTGGCGAGCGCGCCGCGAGGCGGCGGGCAACTCCGCAGACAGACCCAACATGGTCTGTGGCCCCGTGCAGGTGGTCTGGCACAAGTTCGCCCGGTACTGGGATGTCGAGCTGCGCGAGATACCGATGTCACCAGGCCACTACTGCATGGAAACCGAGCAGATGCTCGAGCGGGTGGATGAGAACACGATCTTCGTCATGCCGACATTCGGCGTGACGTACACGGGCGCGTACGAGCCGGTGGCCGAGTTGGCGCTGGCCCTTGATGATCTCCAGGAGCGAACCGGCCTGAATATCGACATCCATGTCGATGGCGCGAGCGGCGGCTTCCTGGCGCCGTTCTGTGCGCCCGAGATTCAGTTCGACTTTCGCATTCCCCGGGTGAAGTCCATCTCCACATCAGGCCACAAATTCGGACTTGCCCCGCTGGGCGTCGGATGGGTGGTGTGGTCCGACGCCGCCGAGCTCCCCGAAGATCTGATTTTCCACGTCAGCTATCTGGGTGGGGACATGCCGGACTTCCAGATCAACTTCTCGAGGCCAGCCGGCCAGATCATCGCCCAGTACTACGACTTCATCCGGCTGGGCCGGGCCGGCTACACCTCTATTCACAACGCCTGCTACGAGACTGGCCAGTACCTGGCCGAAGAGATCCCCAAGCTCGGCCCCTTCGAGCTGCTCTGTCGCAGCGATCCGGCCGAGGGCATCCCCGCTGTCACATGGCGCATCAGGGAGGGTGAAGAGCCCGGCTACACGCTCTTCGACCTGGCCGACCGCCTGCGTAACCGCGGTTGGCAGGTGCCGGCCTATACCTTGACCGGCTCGGCCTCGGACATCGCCGTGCAGCGGATCCTGGTGCGCCAGGGGGTCGATCGCGACCTGGCCTCGATCTTGCTCGACGACTTCCAGGACGCCGTTCAACACTTCACTCGCCACCCGGTGTCCGTGGCGATGAGCCCGCAAGAGGCCGGCGGGTTCAGCCACCTCTGAGCATCGAGCGGCCGTCGCGCCGAGGGCGGACGTTGGTGGCCCTGCTTGCTCGATCCACCCGAACGCGCCGTAACGGCAGTTGGCAGCGCTACATTTCCCGCTCATGGTAGGTCGACCCTGGTTCAGGAGAGCCGTCTGCATATTTTGGGCCGCGACGGCGGCGGTGTTCGGTGCGGTCTCCGGACCCGCCCAGAGTCAGGCCTCCACGGCGCGCGCTCCCGTCCTGGGTTCCCGAGCATTCATGTCGGGGGGCGGGGTCGGTTGGGGAACGTACAAGCCGCGCCACGTGTTCAATGGGGGCGACCCTTCGGGTGACGTTCTCTCGATCACCTGGTCCGGCTGGGGAAGTACCGCCGCCTACGGCGTGGGCCAGGGATCCATCTTCAAGCCTGGCGGTGGTTACTACCCGCGCCTCGTCCGAGTGGAGCTGCGCGCTCGGAGCGTCGGCCGTTGCTCAGCCGGCGGGCCGTTGGCCTATCGGCAACTCGCAATCCGCGTACCTTCTCGGCCCGGCGGTCCATTTGGAAAGTGGCTCCGTTGGGGCAACGCGGAGAGTATCTGCCGAAACGGCACATAACTTTGCTGACGTCAGCATGCGCAGGTTCACCCGCTACGGTTCGCTTCTCAGAACGCGACGGAGTACGTCGATGGTCTCGCGCGCTTCCCGTTTCGAGACTTCCGCATCGGCAACCATGGCTGACCCGTGAAACGTGCCGGGATACTGATGGAGTTCGACGGAAACCCCGGCCTCCAGAAGACGTAGGGCATACAGAATGCCCTCGTCGCGAAGTGGATCGAACTCCATCGTCGATACGTACGCAGGGGGCAGTCCACGCAGGTCTGTCGCGCGAGCAGGAGCTGCATAGGGAGAGACCTCTGCCCGATCGTCGCCCAGATACGCCTGCCAACTCTGTACGGCGCCATTCCGGCTGAATACCGGCGTATCGACAAAGGTCCGCATACTTGTGGTTTCGAGTCGATCGTCCAGTTCCGGTATTCCGAGGTACTGGAAGCACAGTGCGGGACCGCCACGATCTCTGGTCAGAAGGGCCAGGCCGGCCGCCAATCCCCCGCCGGCGCTGCTTCCGACAACCGCAATCCGCTGAGCGTCAATGCCGAGCTCATTGCTTTCGCCGGCCAACCATTCCAGCGCAAGGTAGCAATCCTCCAGACCCGCCGGAAACGGATGTTCGGGCGCCAAGCGGTACTCGACTGTCGCCACGACGGCTTCGACTTCCCGAGCCATCTTCGCTGCGGCTCCGTGCTGCAGCGCGATGGTGCCTGTAGTGAATCCGCCACCGTGTATATCCAAAATACCCGGGCGCACACCAGATCCGTCCTTCGTCCTGTAGCTGCGAACCAGCACCTCGCGGGTTGGTCCTCGCCCGGGGACGTGATGATCCTCTACCAGAAGATCGCTTACGTCGACGCTCGCGTTCATCAGATCGATGACGCTCGCCATGAGCTCCCGCATCGTCGAGATATCGACGGGCTCGGCGGATACGGGAAGACCTGGTATCGCCGCCTTCAGTTCTGGATCGAAGTCATACGTCATCTGCACACCTCCCCGTCAGGAACGTTATTGGTCTGACGATGGTATCCGCGCCATGGCGCAACTGACGGTGTCACCGGCCGGAGTTCTTGCGCTCGGCAAAGGCGGCCGCGGCCTTCGTGAGCTCCCCGCTCGTGCCGGCCAAGATCTGCGTGCGGTTCTCCAGGTGCAGGGCTACTTCGAAACTGGGCGCGTCGAGGTTGGCCCACATCACCTGCTTGGTCATCTCAACCCCGAATGGCGTGTAGGCGCAGATCAGCTTCGCCAGCTCCATGGCGCGCTCAACCGCAGCGCCGTCGGCCACGACATCGACGAGAAGGCCGTATTCCTTCGCCTCGGCGGCATCGAGTTCGCGGGCGGTCAGCATCAGTTCGAAGGCCCGGGCCGCTCCGATCAAACGGGGCAGCGTGTAGCTGATCCCGATGTCGCATCCCCCCACCCCCACCTTGATGAACTGCGAGCAGAATCGAGCCGAAGTCGATGCCACCCGAAGGTCGCAAGCCAGGGCGAGTGCGAACCCGCCGCCATAGGCCGGACCGTTGACGGCGGCGATCACCGGCTGGGGTAGTCGGCGCAACTTGCTCGGTAAGTCGGCGATGCGCTCCTGGGAGCGCATTCCCGAGCGCGGGCCCTTGGTGCCGGCCGCAGCGGGAGACGGACCAAGAGCGGTCAGGTCGAGACCCGAGCAAAAGCCGCGCCCGGCCCCGGTGAGGATCAGGACGCGCGCGCTGTTGTCCGATCCCACGTCATCGAGTGCGCCATGGAGATCTTCGACCAGATCGAACGACAGAGCGTTGAGCTTCTCGGGCCGGTTCAGCGTGAGGAGCGCAATCTCTGGATGGGGCCGCTGCAAATCGATGTGGCTCATGTCGCTTACCCTAACGAAACCCGGAATTCGATGATGCGAGCGATCGTCTTGGCAAAAACATGTTTCACTTGCCGGACCAGGACCGAGGAGGGGATACGTGGACCGTGCAGCGCTGCAGCAGCTCTTCGACATGAGCGGACGGGTGGTCGTCGTGACCGGGGGCACCCGGGGCATCGGTCTGGCCCTGGCCGAAGGATATGTAGCCGCGGGCGCCAAAGTGGTCGTGGCCAGCCGCAAGCCCGAGGCCTGCAGAGATGCAGCCGACCATCTGCGGGATCTCGGCGGTGAGGCTCTGGGCGTGCCCACGCATATGGGCGCACTCGAGGACCTCGATGTGCTCGTGGAGCGCACCGTGGATGCCTTCGGCGCCATCGACGTCGTGGTGAATAATGCCGCCAACGCACTCGCCCAGTCGCTGGCTGAACAGACCCCTGAGGCATGGGCCAAGTCCTTCGACGTCAACCTGCGCGGTCCCGTCTTCCTGGTGCAAAAGGCGCTCCCCCACCTGAAGGTCAGCCCGTCCGCCGCCGTACTCAACGTCGTTTCCGTGGGGGCCTTCATTTTCTCGCCGCGCGTCGCCATGTACGCCGCCGGCAAAGCTGCACTGATGTCCTTCACCCGGTCGATGGCGGCTGAGTTCGCTCCCCATGGCATCCGTGTCAACGCCCTCGCTCCCGGCTCGACCGACACCGATATGACGCGGGCCAACCCCCCTGAGTTCCAAGTCGGGATGGCCAACGCCTCGCTGCAAAGGCGCATCGCCGCCCCGGCCGAAATGATCGGGCCGGCACTCCTCCTGACGTCGGACGCCGGGAGCTTCATCACCGGTCAGGTCATCATCGCTGACGGCGGGATGGTGGCCCACTGATGAGGTGCGGCACCTACACCTCTCTTCACGCAACGCCGCGGGCCCGGTTCAACCTTCCCCGATAGAAGTCCGACCACCGCCACGTAGCCCCGGTCTCGTGACACAGGACGAAGCCGCGCTGGTCGTTGTGTGTGAACTGCTTCGCCGCCCGCTCTGCCGTGGAGATCTGCCGACGGCGCGCCGCGTTCATCCGGCCCACGGCCTGCCGTGTGGCTGCACGGTCCAGCGCTTCGGCCAGCTTGCGCTTGGCGGCGACGATGTTCGTCCACTGCGACCTCGAGTCCTCCGAGGTCACGACGAGACCGGAAGGTAGGTGCGTCAGGCGGACTGCCGTGTCCGTCTTGTTGCGATGCTGGCCACCTGGCCCTGAAGCCCGGTAGAACGAGAGACGCAGGTCGGCCTCGGCGATCGTGGTAACCGATTGGGGTACCGAGGCCAGCACTGCAATGGTCGCCGTCGAGGTGTGGCGTCGGGTGCTGTTCTTGGGGATGCGCTGAATCCGGTGCACGCCGGCCAGTCGCTCGTAGGCTTCGGGCCGGCTGTCGACTTCGATGGTCTGGGTCGGGGATCCCGGACGTGAGGGAAGCATCCGGAAACGGTCTTCTCGTAGGCGGGCATAGTTGGTGACGGCGGCGACCAGCTCGATGCAGAAGGCTTCTGCATCGCGGCCGCCCTCGCCGGCCCGCAGCTCGATGACGAACGGGGACATGCGATTTCCTCCGAATCTGTGTACGGATGAGACGCCCGGGTTGCATGGGCGCGGTGGGTCGTGCGAATCGCCAGAAGCGATCGCTAGGAGATGCGGACCCTCATCGAAATCCCACAGAAGTCACGGAGCCAATGCTACACCGCACAGGCATTCAGTCGGATGAAGCTCGTCCGCCGAAGAAGGAGCGGACTAGTGGCTCATAGTGTTCCAGTGGCGGCGTCGGGTAATCCTCGTCGAATGCCAGCATGTCGTATTTCCGGACGAACTCTTCGGCGACGTCGTAGTATTCGTGCCCTCGAAATGCGTCCCGGGAGTTTCGGTCCTCACCGACGTGATGCCAGAAGTAGTAGCCCTGAAAGACTCCGTGCTGCTGAACCATCCAGTGGTAGGGGTCGGAAACCCATGGACGCAGTACCGCCGCCGCGATGTCGGCATGGTTGAGCGGTCCGAGGACATCACCAATGTCATGGACGAGAGCGCAGATGAGATAGGCCTCGTCGCGTCCATCGAGCTCGGCTAGGTGAGCCGTCTGCAGGCTGTGGGTGAGCCGGTCCACGGCAAACCCGCTCTCCCCGGAATCGAGCAGACGCAGCTGACCGAGGATCCGGTCCGGCAGGGCGGCCAGGGCGTCGTCGTGCCCCATGATCACGGCCCAGTCTTCGGCGGTGGATTCGTCCATCCGCCTGAACCCGGCTCGTTCCGTCACATTCGATTCGCTCACGGTTCTTCTCCCCTGTGTGTCCCTGCTCCCAGTCTGCCAACCATCTCATTCTTGACAAATATGATGGATTAGGTCATATTTTGACCCATCGCATCGGCTGGCGCTGTTGCGGAGCGCCCCGATGCAAATCGCGGGCACGGACGGGGTGGAGGAAGGAACAGCATGAGGAAGCAACGGGACCATATCGGCCGGATATTCGATGCACTTGTCCACGGCAGAGTGGAAGAGTTCCTCGCCGCTTGCGACGAAGGGCTGATCGTCACTGCCCATGGGTCCAGTCCAGTGCCGACGAGGCTGACCAAGGGAGACCTTCCCGACTGGATCGGATCGTGGCGCGCGCTCACACCGACCTCCCTGCGATCTTCGTTCGAGATCGCCGGGCTGACCAAAGACACGGCGTCGGTGTTGCTCCGGCACTCCTTCGGACGAAATGGCGTCGAGTATCTCCTGGAAATGGCCAACGTCGTCACCCTGCGAGATGGACTCGTGGTCGAGTGGTCCTCGTATCCCGTCGACCTGGCTGAGTACTCGAGGGCATGGCGCACGTGGGACACCTTCCTACTGGCGTCGGCGTGACGCTTCACCCTCAGAAGCTGGTCCAACCCGACTAAACAGTAGGGGTCGGCCGGGCTATGGCACCTGTCCATGTCCATGACAAGACGACCGAGGTCGCAGATGGCCAATCCACCACACCTCCACCTTGCGGTAGCCCTCGAAGGTGCCGGGTGGCACCCGGCTGCGTGGAGGGCATCCGATGCGCGACCTCGAGATCTCTTCTCGCCTGACTATTGGGTAGACCTCGTCCAAGAGTCCGAGTGGGGATTGCTCGACTTCGTCACCCTTGAAGATTCGCTGGCCCCCCAATCCACTCGCCGCGGCGTGATTGAGCGCCGAACGGATCGTGTACGCGGCCGTCTCGATGCCCTGCTCATCGCGGCGCGGGTCGCCCCGACCACCTCGGCGATCGGAATCGTCCCCGTCGTTACCACCACCCACACCGAGCCCTTTCATGTCTCCAAGGCTGTCGCCACACTCGATTACGTGAGTAGCGGGCGGGCCGGGCTCCAAGCGCGGGTGTCCGCCTCCGAACTCGAGGCCCGACAGTTCGGTCGACGCCGGATCTCCAATCCACTCCCGAACGGTGCGAGAGACTCATTGGATGCAGGTCTGGTCAATGACCTTTTCGATGAGGCAGCGGACTTCGTCGACGTGGTGCGTCGACTTTGGGACAGTTGGGAAGACGATGCCGAGATTCGTGACATCGCTACGGGGCGCTTCATCGATCGGACCAAAGTGCACTACATCGACTTCGTGGGACGGTATTTCTCGGTCAAAGGACCGTCGATTACTCCCCGGCCCCCACAGGGTCAGCCACTAGTTTCGGTGCTCGCCCACATACCCGTGGCCTTCCGGCTGGCGGCACGGAGCGCCGATCTGGTGTACATCACACCCGAAAACACCGAAGCGGCTGGCTCCATCGTCGCCGAGATCCGTGCCCACGAGGCAGCGGAAGGCCGCCGTGATCCACCGCTGCGGATATTCGCCGACATCGTCGTCTTTCTCGACGAGGACACCGCAACCGCTCACGACCGCAAGCAGCGATTTGACGACCTTGACGGCGAGCCGCTCCGATCCGACGCCCTCATCTTTGTCGGCACGCCGGCCGACTTGGCCGAGTTGATGGTGGCGTGGCAGGCGGCCGGCATCGACGGCTTTCGACTGCGCCCCGGCGCGATTCCGCACGACCTGGAGATGATCACCCATGAGGTCGTCGGAGCGCTCCAGGACCGATCGGCCTTTCGTCACCACTACGAAGATGCCACCCTGCGAGCCCGGCTCGGGCTCGCCCGCCCGGCCAGTCGCTACGCGCTGGCGTGACTCCAGTCCCTACGTGGATGGACACGCCATGACCGATCGACCGAGGCAGATTCATCTGGCTGCGCATTTTCCGGGCGTCAACAACACCACGGTGTGGAGCGATCCCAGGGCGGGCAGCCACATCGAATTCTCCTCGTTTGCAAAGCTGGCTCGGACGGCCGAACGGGCCAAGTTCGACTTCTTCTTCCTGGCGGAGGGGCTCCGCCTACGCGAACAGCGGGGGAGGATCCACGACCTCGACGTGGTCGGGCGACCCGATACGTTCGCCGTGCTCGCCGCCCTGGCTGCGGTCACCGACCACATCGGGCTGTCCGGCACCATCAACTCGACGTTCAACGAGCCTTTCGAGGTGGCGCGGCAATTCGCGTCCCTGGACCATCTTTCGGGTGGTCGAGCAGCATGGAACGTCGTCACCTCATGGGATGCCTTCACCGGCGAGAACTTCCGGCGGGGCGGGTTCTTAGCCCGAGAGGATCGCTACGACCGGGCTAAGGAATTCCTGCAAACGGCCCGGGAGCTCTGGGACACATGGGATGACGGCGCCGTGGTGGCCGACCAGGGCGCAGGGCGGTTCATTCTCGATGCGGACCAGGGCGCTTTCGTCCACAAGGGGCAGCAATTCGACATCGCCGGGCACTTCGGCGTCCCGCGCTCACCCCAGGGTCACCCGGTCATCTTCCAGGCCGGAGATTCGGACACGGGCCGAGAGTTTGCCGCAGCGGACGCGGACTGCATCTTCACCCGACACGGATCCATCGCGGCCGGCCAGCGTTTCTTCCAAGACGTAAAGGGGCGCCTCGCCCGTTACGGGCGATCGCCGGACGACCTGAAAATCCTTCCCGCCGCGACATTTGTGCTGGGAGGGAGCGAAAAGGACGCCGTGGAACGTTCTGCCGTCGTCCGCCGACAACAGGTCAGTGGGCAAACGGCGATTCTCTTTCTCGAGCAGGTGTGGAATCGTGACCTTTCCGGTTACGACCCCGACGGTCCTCTTCCTGCGGTGGAGCCCGACCTCGGCGAGTCGAGCATCGTGCAGGGTCGCGTGGCGGTCTTCGAGGACAGGATGAAGACCGCGGCCAAATGGCGGGCTCTCTCCGAGGCGCAGGGACTCTCCATCCGAGAGCTCATGATCGAAGTCACGAACCCCGCCTCCTTCGTCGGCACTCCCCTGCAGGTGGCGACACAGATCGAGCAGGCCGTAACGGCCGAGGCGGCAGACGGCTTCATCCTGATTCCCCACGTCACGCCGGGAGGGCTCGACGAGTTCGCCGACAGCGTGGTGCCGATCCTGCAGGAATGGGGTCGCTTCCGCACCGAGTACGACGGCCCAACGTTGCGTGACCATCTGGGTCTCTCCGTCGCGCGTCGCACGAGTTTCTCGCCGACCGGCGTCAACGCCGGGGCCTCATGACGTCGACCCGCGTCCCACTCGGCATCCTCGATCTGGTCCCCGTCAGCTCGGGCTCCTCCGCCTCGCGCGCCCTGAGAAATACGATCGATCTGGTCCGATCGGCCGAGAACCTGGGCTTCCGCCGTTATTGGTTCGCCGAGCATCACCTCAACCCCGGCGTTGCTGGATCGACCCCGGCTCTCCTGATCGCCATGGCGGCAGCCGCGACGGACCACATCCGTCTGGGGTCAGGAGGGGTGCAGAGCGGCCACCGGACCGCGCTATCGGTTGTCGAGGAGTTCGGCCTCCTCGATGCGATGCACCCGGATCGCATCGACCTCGGCATCGGGCGCTCCGGTGGACGCAACTTCCTGCTGGACCGATCGGCGCGGGCCCCCTCGGGCAAGGGGGGCGGCGGCCGACCCCCCCGCGAGGCTCGCTATACCGAGAACGGGGTGTTGATCCCCGCCCCGCCGTCCCTGGGCGGGATGGCTCGGGCGCCCCGGATCGCACTCACGACGGAAATGCTGCAGCAGAAGAACGCCGAGACGGCGGATTACGGGCAGTTCCTGGAGGAAATCCTGGGGCTGTTGGACTGCAGCTACCGATCGGCGACCGGGCTCGACCCACATCCGGTCCCCGGCGCAGGGGCGAACGTCGAACCATGGGTGCTCGGGAGCAGTGCCGGCGAGAGCGCTGAGGCCGCCGGCCGAATGGGCATCTGCTTCGCCGCCAGCTACCACATCAGTCCGGCGACGGCTCTCCGCGCCGCCGAGGCCTATCGAAAGGCATTCCTACCTTCCGAGCGGCTGGAACGCCCATACCTCGCCGTCTCTGCCGACGTCGTCGTGGCGCCCGACGAAGGCAGCGCCAGGAAGCTGGCCGCCGGTTACGGCCTGTGGGTGCGCAGCATCAGGCGGGGTGAGGGAGCGATCCCCTTTCCCGGGCCCGACGAGGCGAGTCGGCACATCTGGGACGATGCTGACCGGGAGCTGGTCCGGGACCGGGTTGACACGCAATTCGTGGGGACACCGCAAACAGTTGCCGGCCAGCTCCACCGGCTCCAGGAAGAAACCGGAGCGGACGAGCTCATCGTTACCACGATCACGCACAGCCACGCCGACCGTGTTCGCTCGTTCTCGCTCCTGGCCGAGGAATGGTTCGATCAAGGGAGCACAGAGCACTGTGAACCTCCGCGGTACTCTTCCCCGTAGCCGAAGACCCAGGAGGAAACGATGCGTGCGACGACACTGTCCATCAAGAAAGGAGAGAGCAACTATCGAGAGGACCTGACACACCATGCAATCGTTGGATCTTGGAAATCTGTCACCTGAAGTCACCAGTCGTACCGGAGGTGCCCGGTGAGCGTGCACCGTTCCACCCCGAAGATGCACGCCGAAGAGGTGCCCGTCGGTGCGGCGCTTGTGCGCAGCTTGATCGCCGCACAGTTCCCCCACTGGAGTCACCTCGACCTCGAGCCCATCCCATCAACGGGAACGGACAATGCCATCTACCGCCTCGGTGGTGCGATGGGGGTGCGGCTGCCGCGCATTCATTGGGCCGTACCCCAGATTGACAAGGAATGGACGTGGCTGGCGCGCCTCGAGCCATGTCTCCCTGTTGCGGTCCCCGTCCCTTTGGCGAAGGGGAAGCCTGGGTCCGGCTACCCCTACCCGTGGCTCGTCTATCCGTGGCTCGAAGGAGATGATCTCCAGCACGGACCGGTCGTCGCCGACCTCAGTGAACTAGCGCGCGCCATCGCCACATTCGTACGGGCGCTCCGGGAGACCGGCCCGGACGACGGCCCAGCGGCCGGCAGGAGAGGTGGGTTATTGGCCCCGCACAGCGATGTGACCCGCCGGGCCATCGAAGCATTGGACGGGCGCATCGATGTTGACCGCGCGCTCGCCGTCTGGGGAGCGGCCGTTGCTGCAGATCCATGGGGCGGGCCACCGGTATGGGTGCATGGCGACTTGCTCGGGGGAAACATCTTGGTGCGGAATGGGCACCTGTCGGGGGTCATCGATTGGAGTGCTGCCGGCCTGGGAGACCCGGCGTGCGACGCCATGCTGGCCTGGTCGTTGCCGCCCAACGCACGGGCCGCCTTTCGCTCCGCCCTCGGCGTCGATGACGCCACGTGGGCACGCGCCCGAGGCTGGACGGTGGAGCAGGCCGCTCTGTTCATCCCGTACTACGCCGACACCATTCCCGAGGGCGTGGCGATAGCGGAGCGGCGCCTTGCCGTCGCCATCGGAGACGGAGACGGCGACGGCGACGGCGACGGTACCGAAACGATCGGGTGAGGCCTAGGGAACCGGACCTCGAGCGGTCGCGCACCCGATTCGTGAATCCGCCATGCCGTAGTAGAGAAGCCACGAGCCCTCGAAGAGCACCAGGCCCTGAGCGAACGTGACATTGTCGACTTGACCATCACGTCGCTCGAACGCATCGTTCAACAGGAACGGCGCCTCAGCGCGGGCAATGGGCGAGGCGGGATCGGAGGCGTCAAAGAGCACTTGTCCCGGTTGGTAGACAACGCTGACCGCTGAGCCGTCTCCCGTAGCGGTGACGTCTGCTCCGTTGTAGATGAGCACCACTCCGTCCTCGGTGACCAGGGCCGGAGGGCCAGGCTCGACGAGCAGGGAGTCGAATCTTCCCGGGCGCGGGAACAGCAATGGGCGCAGGGCCTTCTGGCCCCGCACCCGATGGACGCTCCACGGCCCCGCATCTCCGGTCGCGTCATAGCTGAGGTAACGGTCGGCCCCAGCATCGAATTCCATCGGAGTCCAACGCACCAAGTCGGGCGAGCTGGCGGCGAAACAGGTCCCCTCTCCCCAGTACATGACATATCGACCGGCCAGCCGCGCTGCGACGAGCCGATCCTCATGCACCTCGGTGACCACGGCACCGCTCTTCGACCAGCGCCGGACGTACGGACTGTCGGCAAACGCCGGCCCGCGCTTCTCCCAATGCATGAGGTCGTCCGACGTCGCCACGAACAGACAGCTGGACTTGCCGTCAAAGGCCGTGTAGAGGCAGACGTATCCACCTTCGGGGGATTCGACGAGGCGCGGGTCCTCGCATCCTCCCGGCCACTCCCAGGATCGCCATGCATCGGGCTGGGGAAAGAGCACCGGTTCTGGTTGCACGAGGAATGTCCTTCCATCGTCGCTGACCGCGAGACCGATACGCGACGTGCCGCTGTAGGGACCAACGGTGTCCTCGCCTCGAAAGAGCAGGCACACCTTGCCGTCCTTCACCACGGCGGCGGGGTTGAATACGTCCTTGGCGGCCCAGGCGACAGACGTGCCGAGTACGGGACAGGAGAACCGAGCCTCCGCATGGCGACCGAGGACTTCGCCGCACGGCGTGAAGGGTCCGATCTGCCATTCGTCTCTTTGCACTAGTGCCTGGCCTCCCGGGCGAGCACCTCGGCACTCCGTCGCACTGCTCGGTTCCGATCGACGATCCCGAACGACACGTCGTATCCGTGATTCCATTCATAGTTGTCTACCCCGGTCCAGTGGAACAACCCCCGGACGTCAATCCCCCGAGCAAGCGCAGCGTTCACGACCCCGAGACCGTCGCGCAGGTACTGGGCCCGCGTCTCGTCATCGTCGGTCCCTATCCCGTATTCGGCTACCAGCAGCGGCGTCTTCGGCAGCTCTTCGGCCAGTCGGTTGAGCACGAGGCCGAGGCCCTGGGCCCAAATGCTGTAGCCCAGCGGTGAGATCGGTTTGTCGGTCGGATAGGGCACGACCCGGCCGGCCCGCACGCCGAGAGTGGCGTAGTAGGAGAACCCGATCAGATCGAAGGACCCGGCCAGGTCGGGGCGCTCGATCGGCTCTCGGCCCGGAATCCGGAGCACACCGTCGCGGAAGAGCCCGAGGCCGGCATCCCAATTGACGGCGCGGAACTGCTGGACCTTGGCCAACGTCTCGGGTGTATCGTCCAGCGCCACCTCTGCCGACAAGCCGAATATTGATGAAACGGGAGCTCCCGTCTCTCGTAGGCGCACCGCCGACTCGCCCGAGGCGAGTTGGATGGCCTCGGACGCCAGAGCCCATTCATGGCGATCGTTGTGACCCGGCGGCCAGCCACGACCGCGGTAGGCCGCGGCGGCGTAGTAGTTGGTCTCGTTCACCGGCTGCCAACCGCCTACCAGGTCCCCGAAGGTCTCCGCCATGAACGCTATGTGGCGGGCCCAATGCCCGGTCCTGTTCTCCTCGACCAGGAAGCCACCAGTCGCAGCGAACCACTGCGGCAGCGTGAAGTGATGCACGCATACCCACGGGGTGACTCCAGCTCGATGTGCAGCCGTGAGGATCTCGCGGTAGTGGGCAATGGCCCTCTGGTCGTACACGCCCTGTTCTGGCTCGACCCGGGCCCATTCGATGGACAATCGATGATGGGTCAGTCCAAGGTCGGCAAAGATCCCGAAATCTTCGGCAAACCGTTCGGCGAAACCATTGCCGTCACCCGAGGGAGGCGCGAAACCCTGCCGCTCCCACTCCCACCAGTCCGAGGCCGGCGAGGCTCCCTCACACTGTGTCGCAGAGGCTCCCGTCCCCCACATGAACCCCTCTGGCCATCGCACAGCGTCAAGTATTGCCGTAGCGGGCGACGCCGTTGTTGGGCGGCACGCTCTGTCTTGGGGGGACGCACACCATTGTCCCGATCCTTCCCGTGGGCATCGCTGGGTCGGAGAGGGCGAAGCCCAAAGGGGCGAGGTGCCTCCGACCGGTCAAGGTGAGCGTCGTGATCGGGGCCCGATCTACCCGCCGGCGCGGTCAGGGGATGGCCCGAACGCCACCTCCTGCGTCATTGCGAGCTCACGACGCGGCTGCATGCCGACCTCCAACTGGCTCTCGTCGCAGCATTGCGACGAGCCGAGGGCGATGAGCGGCGGTGCCGGCAGGCGTGATCCGTCGGCTGGCGTCAGTGCACCGGCTCGGGACGAGCCTTCCGGTTAGCCCATGCCCACGACGGGCGAATTGAGAACGGTGGCGCCCTCAGAACCGGAGAAGGCGGCGCTGCCGAAGGAGAAGACTCCACCGTCGGCGGCGACCAACCAGTACCCGGCGCCGTCGGGGGCCGCAGTCATGCCCACGACGGGCGAGTTGAGAACGGTAGCGCCCTCAGAGCCGTAGAAGGCGGCGCTGCCGAAGGAGAAGACTCCACCGTCGGCGGCGACC
>Ga0302326_10017530_pt1 | contig 14937 bp, 11 predicted proteins | sample Palsa_T0_3_FD_202264 | JGI IMG/M metagenome (GOLD analysis project Ga0302326, IMG submission 202264) | Peat permafrost microbial communities from Stordalen Mire near Abisko, Sweden - Palsa_T0_3 | ecosystem: Environmental > Terrestrial > Soil > Palsa > Peat permafrost | place: Sweden: Abisko... | reverse complement strand
TGGTTTCGATTGCAGTCACGCCCACTACCGCGTCGGTTGCAGCGGGCTACACGCAGCAATTCGCAGCCACAGGAACTTATAGCAACGGCACCACACAAAATCTCACGACGACTGCGAGTTGGACTTCCTCGAACACCTCCGTTGCCACCATTAAAGCCAAGACAGGTTTGGCCACGAGCGTGGCGCAAGGTACCGCCACGATTACAGCGACCTCGGGCACGATCAGCGGCTCGGCTACGTTGACGGTGACAGCGGCGATATTGACTTCGATTGCGGTGAGTCCGAGCACGGCCACGGTTCCGGCAGGTCACGCGCAGCAGTTTACGGCGCTGGGAACCTACAGCAATGGCACGACGCAGAACCTGACCGGTGCCGTGCAATGGATTTCCTCAGTCGTCGGAGTGGCGACGGTGAACGGGGCGGGACTGGCCGTTGGTTTGAGCCAGGGTGCCACGAGCATCAGTGCATCCGCAGGCGCGATTAGTGGGTCGGCGTCGATGTCGGTTACGCCTCCTGTATTGAGCGGAATCTCGATCAGTCCGGCCAGTGCTTCGATTGCGAAAGGAACGACGCAGCAGTTCACCGCCACCGGGACTTACAGCGACGGCAGCACGCAGAACCTGACTGCTACGGTGAACTGGAGTGCGTCTCCGGCGACGGTGGCGACGATGGGCAGCGGCGGTTCGGCCACGGGAGCCGGCATTGGCACGGCGACGATCACAGCCAGTTCGGGCACGATCAGCGCGACCGCGACACTCAGCGTGGGACAGCCGGTGCTGGTTTCGCTGGCAGTGACTCCAGCCAGCCCATCGTTTGCTCTGGGGACAACGCAACAGCTTGCCGCCACCGGCACCTACAGCGATGGCGCACTCTGGACCTGACCAACAGCGCCACGTGGAGCACAACCGACGGCACGATTGCCACAGTGAACGCGCAAGGGCTGGTGACAAGTGTTGCCCTGGGCAGCACCAGTGTCACAGCCACGTCGGGCACGATCTCCGGTTCGACGACACTGACCATTACTCCGGCAGTGCTGGTCTCGATTGCGGTGACGCCGGCGATACCTACGATTCCACTGGGAACGATGCAGCAGTTCACCGCTACCGGCACCTATACCGATGGCAGCACGCAGAACATCACGGGCACGGTGCAGTGGAGTTCCGATACCCCGACGGTAGCCACGATCAGCAATGCGACCGGCTCGCAGGGAGTGGCGAGCAGTGTGGAGCAAGGCACGGCGACGATCTCGGCCAGCGTGGGAGCGGTGACGGGTTCGACTACTTTGACTGTGACCTCGGCGGCATTGGTGTCGCTGGCCATCACGCCCGTGACACCTTCGCTGGCGCTGGGTACGATGCAGCAATTCACCGCCACCGGGAGCTTTACCGATGGCAGCACGCAGAATCTGACCAGCACCGTGACTTGGTCCTCGGATACACCGTCGACGGCGACGATCAACAATGCCGGGTTGGCCAGCAGCGTGGGGATTGGGACGGCGACGATTACGGCGGCCTCGGGCAGCGTCACCAGTTCGACGCTTGTGACGGTGACGCCGGCAGTGTTGCTTTCGATTGCCCTCAATCCGGCGACGGCGACGGTACCTCTGGGGGTGACCGAGCAGTTCACGGCGACGGGGACGTTTACGGACGGCACGACGCAGGATGTGACGCAATCGGGACACTGGAGTTCGACGGTGGCGACGGTAGCGACGATCAGCAACTCCGCGGGAACCGCGGGGCTGGCGACGACACTGGGAACCGGGACGACGACGATTGGAATCAGTTCGGGCGGGGTGAGTGCGTCGGCGCCGTTGATCGTGGATCCAGCAGTGCTGGCATCGATTGCCATCAATCCGCAGGCGCCGACGATTGCCTTGGGTACCAGCCAGCAGTTCACGGCGACGGGCACCTACACCGACGGCAGCACGCAGGATGTGACCTCGATAGTGACCTGGGGTTCGTCGGCTGCGACCGTGGCCGTCATCAGCAACAGCGTCGGCAGCTACGGTCTGGCTACCAGTTCTGGCCAGGGCACAGCCACCATCACTGCTACTTCCGGGTCCATCACCTCGTCCACCACCATCACCGTGAGTAGTCCAGTGCTGGCATCGATTGCCATCAATCCGCAGACGCCGACGATTGCCTTGGGTACCAGCCAGCAGTTCACGGCGACGGGCACCTACACCGACGGCAGCACGCAGGATGTGACCTCAATAGTGACCTGGGGTTCGTCGGCTGCGACCGTGGCCGTCATCAGCAACAGCGTCGGCAGCTACGGTCTGGCTACCAGTTCTGGCCAGGGCACAGCCACCATCACTGCTACTTCGGGGTCCATCACCTCGTCCACCACCATCACCGTGAGTAGTCCGGTGCTGGTTTCGATTGCGATTTCACCCCAGGGTGCTTCCCTACCCCAGGGTACCAACCAGCAGTTTACGGCGCTGGGAACCTACAGCAATGGCACGACGCAGAACCTGACCGGTGCCGTGCAATGGATTTCCTCAGTCGTCGGAGTGGCGACGGTGAACGGGGCGGGACTGGCCGTTGGTTTGAGCCAGGGTGCCACGAGCATCAGTGCATCCGCAGGCGCGATTAGTGGGTCGGCGTCGATGTCGGTTACGCCTCCTGTATTGAGCGGAATCTCGATCAGTCCGGCCAGTGCTTCGATTGCGAAAGGAACGACGCAGCAGTTCACCGCCACCGGGACTTACAGCGACGGCAGCACGCAGAACCTGACTGCTACGGTGAACTGGAGTGCGTCTCCGGCGACGGTGGCGACGATGGGCAGCGGCGGTTCGGCCACGGGAGCCGGCATTGGCACGGCGACGATCACAGCCAGTTCGGGCACGATCAGCGCGACCGCGACACTCAGCGTGGGACAGCCGGTGCTGGTTTCGCTGGCAGTGACTCCAGCCAGCCCATCGTTTGCTCTGGGGACAACGCAACAGCTTGCCGCCACCGGCACCTACAGCGATGGCGCACTCTGGACCTGACCAACAGCGCCACGTGGAGCACAACCGACGGCACGATTGCCACAGTGAACGCGCAAGGGCTGGTGACAAGTGTTGCCCTGGGCAGCACCAGTGTCACAGCCACGTCGGGCACGATCTCCGGTTCGACGACACTGACCATTACTCCGGCAGTGCTGGTCTCGATTGCGGTGACGCCGGCGATACCTACGATTCCACTGGGAACGATGCAGCAGTTCACCGCTACCGGCACCTATACCGATGGCAGCACGCAGAACATCACGGGCACGGTGCAGTGGAGTTCCGATACCCCGACGGTAGCCACGATCAGCAATGCGACCGGCTCGCAGGGAGTGGCGAGCAGTGTGGAGCAAGGCACGGCGACGATCTCGGCCAGCGTGGGAGCGGTGACGGGTTCGACTACTTTGACTGTGACCTCGGCGGCATTGGTGTCGCTGGCCATCACGCCCGTGACACCTTCGCTGGCGCTGGGTACGATGCAGCAATTCACCGCCACCGGGAGCTTTACCGATGGCAGCACGCAGAATCTGACCAGCACCGTGACTTGGTCCTCGGATACACCGTCGACGGCGACGATCAACAATGCCGGGTTGGCCAGCAGCGTGGGGATTGGGACGGCGACGATTACGGCGGCCTCGGGCAGCGTCACCAGTTCGACGCTTGTGACGGTGACGCCGGCAGTGTTGCTTTCGATTGCCCTCAATCCGGCGACGGCGACGGTACCTCTGGGGGTGACCGAGCAGTTCACGGCGACGGGGACGTTTACGGACGGCACGACGCAGGATGTGACGCAATCGGGACACTGGAGTTCGACGGTGGCGACGGTAGCGACGATCAGCAACTCCGCGGGAACCGCGGGGCTGGCGACGACACTGGGAACCGGGACGACGACGATTGGAATCAGTTCGGGCGGGGTGAGTGCGTCGGCGCCGTTGATCGTGGATCCAGCAGTGCTGGCATCGATTGCCATCAATCCGCAGGCGCCGACGATTGCCTTGGGTACCAGCCAGCAGTTCACGGCGACGGGCACCTACACCGACGGCAGCACGCAGGATGTGACCTCGATAGTGACCTGGGGTTCGTCGGCTGCGACCGTGGCCGTCATCAGCAACAGCGTCGGCAGCTACGGTCTGGCTACCAGTTCTGGCCAGGGCACAGCCACCATCACTGCTACTTCCGGGTCCATCACCTCGTCCACCACCATCACCGTAGGACAGGCGAATGTAATTTCGATCGCCGTTACGCCTTCCTCCATATCCATGCTTTTAGGGGCCGCGGAGCAGTTCACAGCGACCGCAACCTATAGCGACGGCTCGACGCAAGACATTACACAGTTCGCTACTTGGACGTCCTCGAATCCGAGCGTAGCTACGGTGAGTTCGACAGGACTTGCGATGAGCATGCTGGCGGGAACAACCAGCATCTCAGCAAGCTCCGGTTCAGCCACGGGCGCCGCTGTTCTTACGGTAAACGCGCCTGTTCCGGTGTCGCTACAAATTGGACCCGCCAATCCGACGGTTTCGGCGGGCACGCAGTTGCAGTTTGACGCTACTCTTTTCTATAGCGACGGAAGTTCAATTAATGTTACCAGCGCGGTGACTTGGATGTCTTCTAACCCCGACGTGGCGACGATTGGTAGCACCGGCCTGGGGGTGAGCTTGGCTGTCGGCGCGAGCACTATCGAGGCGAACTGGGGAGGCAACCTGTTGATCTCCACAGTAAGCATGACGGTCGACGCCCCGAACACTTTCTTTGTAGCAATCAATGGCAACGATGCGTGGAGCGGAGAGCTGGCGAGTCCCAACTCCAATAATTCCGACGGCCCGTTTGCTTCTCTGTCGCGGGCGCAGTATGCGGTTGAGCGAGCTCCAAAACCGGCTACAGTCATGCTGCGAAACGGCACTTACTATCTCGCGCTGACGCCATCAACTGCCAACTCTTATCCTGGCGGCTTGACCTTCACCTCTGCCGACTCCGGTAGTTCTTCCAGTTCCCAGGTGACGTGGCAGAATTATCCTGGAGAAACACCCGTGGTCAGCGGAGGTGTCCCCGCGAATGCCGATCCAACTTCCGGAGCAGGTCTGCATCTGCAATGGACGAATACGGGCAACTGGTACCAGGCCCCGCTTCCTTCGACACTTCCCAACAACGTCGCGATCCAACCTTTTGAATCCCTCTACTACAACGGACAGCGTCGTCTGCGATCCCGGATTCACGATAACGGAACCTCGGGTTACCCCAGCATTGGATATTTCATGCAAAACGGACAATGCGTTGCGTCACCCTTAACGCCAGCGGGGCAGCAAGCACCCATTTTGGCATCCTGTAATCTTGGAACATTCTTGCGAGTTGCAAACACGATCTCGCCTAGCAGCACGCTCGGCCAGGGTTGCCCCTATGCCTCTGCCCTATCGAACAACGTCACCGTATCCAAGTGTCTGGACCGCTTTGTCTATACGAATACTGCAGGAGGCGACGCGATTCAGGCGTGGCAGAATCTGTACGGAGTTTATTCGGGGAAGGCGGCCACTCCCTGCCTTCCAGGCGGTAACTCGTACCCGGTAGGAGATGTGGAACTAACCTTGTTCGACGCCTGGTCAGTGGATGTGATGAGGGTCAACTGTGTCGATACCCCTGACAACGTTATCTTCCTTTTGGGTCCGGCCAAAGGCGGCGGGACGGTGGCCAGTTCAGATACCAATTACAACTTTCTCGGCCCGACGGTCGGGCATCGGTATCTGATCGAAAACACGCTGGATGCATTCAATGACGCGCTTACACCCACCTCGTCACAGTACGGCATCACGGGGATATGGTTCTTAGACCGTCACACTGTCCCTTGGGTATTGAACTATATCGCAAATCCAGGGGAGAGCCCGAACAGCGACAGTATTGTGATTCCGCAACTGGGAGGCTCCATTCCCGGGGCACCTGCGACGGATTACATCGGAGGTAGTCTGGTAACAGCCAACGGCGTAGACTATGTCACGTTCCAGGGCATTACATTTGAAGTAGATAACTTTTATCCGAACAGCATAGGCTTCAACAATGATGGCAATGGAGAAATGGCTCTTCCGCAAGCCATCGATTGCGAAAACTGCCAATTCGTAACCTTCAACGGTGTCACCGTAGCACACACTTCGGCCTCTGGTATTCTGGCGGCGGCAACTGCGGCGACTCCCGCGTGCTCAGGAAGTAATCCTCCAGCATGTGTCGTGATTGAAAATTCGACACTTTACGATATTGGTGACAGCGGAATCCGCGTCGGCCACACTGTAAGCACCTCTGATACGTCCGCCACTGTGGTTCAGGATGTTCTGGCCCAAAACAATCTCATCCAAGGTTACTCGCGAGTTTTTGCCGATGGCGAAGGGATCGCTGAGGCCAATGGAAACAATAATCAATATTCCTACAACACGATTAAGGACGGCTATCACGCAGCCATTTCTATTTGTCAGGGCGGTTGTGGTCCAACAAAAAATGGGGCGAGCATTAGCGGAAACAACATCATCACTAGCTACAACCTGGTTTCCAATATCATCCAGGGCATCACCTCCGACGGAGGGGCGGTATATTACAACGTCGGCAACGGCAGCTCGAGCGGCCAAGGGGACTCAATAGCAAGTAATGTGATTAATAATGTTACCGACTCTTATATCATCGACAACACGGCTACCGCGGGAGTCGCAGTCACGGGTTCCGCCTACGGTGGCGAAGGAATTCAACTCGACGCGCAGTCGGCCAATCTGCGAGCCACAAACAACGTTATCTATAACCTCTCCGGCTACGCAATCGACATTTCCGACGGTTTAGCATCTTCGAAAGAAACGGAGAATATTTTCAATAACAACATTTTCGCGTTTGCAAATTCGGGAACGTTTTATCAGCAAACCCCGTGGCCGAACGGTTGCCCTGCCTCTCCGATCGAGCAGGTGGCTGTCACCAACAACATTTTTTATTTCGATCGGTTCAGCACAAGTACTCCTTCTTTCTATGTGATTCAAGGGTGCAAGGATTCTTGTAAACAGGCCTATGACACTTTCCAGAACTTTCAAGGAAATTCTTACTGGCGCACGGATGGAGGATTCGCAAATGACAGCAACGCCTTCCAAGTGCTAACTACGCAGGGCTTAAACTCGAACAATAGCTGCAAGGCAGGTCCCGTTACTTCCCTTTACTTTGCCAGCACGACGCTGCCGAATTGGCAAACCGGAGGTAAGGGAGTTCCTGTGGCGATGAACGAAGACCTTTCCCCGAACGCTACCGCTTCATATCAGCCTCCATTCACAGGCTCAGGGCTGATAACCGATTTGCCCAGCGACTATCTGTTCGGCACCGGACAAATCCCCCCTACGCAATTTGTTCCTGGCAACACAAACCTCGCAATTACGAACGCACACAGCTCTTTGCCAACAGTAGCCACCGTTCCTGCCACTTTCCCGACTTATGTGTATGGCAGTCTACTCAACAAATTTTGAAACTTGGAAGGGCTCATCAGTTAGTGCCTATGGCCGAATCCTGCGGCTTTTGATCGCATTGCATTCGCCTGATGCCCTCCTTGAAACCGGACTGCGCATATGCCTTCCGGAGAAAAGGCAGGACAGTACCGCATTCGATGCCGAGCAGTCCGTTCTCTGCGGTCCGGTTTGTGTAGGAAATATTGCGAAATACGGGCATGTTTGGCGTATTTCGGGGTAAGGGGCGGCGGAATTTCTCTGCAGTTCAGACTGCGTGGCGGAGAGAGCGGGATTCGAACCCTCGGTACAGTTTTGCCGCGCTAAGCCTCGACATATCCGTAAGTTGCAGATAGCAAAACCTTACCAGAGAATTTCACACTAAAACCCGACATCAGAGCTTTGCGATCAGTCCGGTTTCTATTCGCCGTCCATTCGGACATGAAAGGCGAACGCCAGGCGATTCTGCGGCAAAAAGTGGTCACTTCGCGAGGCCCCAAGGCAGTCCGATTGGGTTCGCATGTGACTGCGTGCCTAGCGTGCAGTCACAAGACCGAAAGTTTCTCCGGCGGAAAGAATCACTTGAGGCGCGGATTTCTGATAATTTTCGACTTTTATGCTAGCGCTTTCTCGGCCGTTGTGGCTCCACTGCCCACAAGCTGACTTCGGGACCGGCGTCAGTCAGTCTTAGCGAGTTGCCCGTCACTCTGGCACAATCGGGCCAAGCCCGCTAGTAGATCAAGGAGGGCGCTCATAAGTAAAGCTGGCGGAGCACAAACTCAAGTGTTCGGCCATTGACCCTTCGTGAAAAACAAGTGATCCGGGAAATGCTACGATCACGCCAGCCTGACACAGTGGGCCGAATGAGGGGGATCTAATGAGCGCGGATCGTCCGCTCGTCCTGTTAACGGGAGCGTCAGGCTACATCGGGGGGCGCCTACTCAAGGAGTTGGAGAAAGCGGGCTGGCCGGTTCGTTGCTTAGCTCGGCGACCTGATTTTCTCAGATCAAAAGTTGCCGCTTCCACGGAAGTCATTAAAGCAGATTGCCTGGATCGCAGTTCACTAGTGCCGGCGATGGCAGGAGTGCAGACGGCGTATTACCTCGTCCACTCCATGGGGTCTTCGGGTAAGTTCGAACAGGAAGACCGCGAAGCCGCCCACAATTTCGCCGATGTAGCGCGCGATTCTGGAGTACGACGCATTATCTATCTCGGCGGCTTGGGGAACCAGGACCAAGTGCTATCCGATCATTTGCGGAGTCGTCACGAGGTTGCAGACATCCTGCGAAGCTCAGAGATCCCCACCATCGAATTTCGCGCATCCATCGTGATCGGTTCCGGCAGTCTTTCATTTGAAATGATTCGCGCGCTGGTACAGCGGTTGCCGGTGATGATCTGTCCGCGCTGGGTTGCCGTCAAAGCCCAGCCGATCGCGGTCGAAGATGTGGTTGCGTACCTCATGGCCGCGTTGGTTTTGCCGATGGAACAGTGCGGAGTTTTCGAAATCGGGGGCACCGACCAAGTCAGCTACGGCCAGATCATGCAGGAGTATGCCCGGCAATGCGGCCTCCACCGATGGATGATCCCGGTTCCGGTCTTGACGCCTCACCTCTCAAGTTTGTGGTTGGGCTTAATCACGCCTGTTTATGCCCGCATTGGCCGAAAGCTCATCGATAGTATGCGCAACCCAACTCTGGTGCACGACACCTCCGCTTTGACCGCCTTTGAAATCAGGCCGAAAAGTTTGCGAGAAGCGATGGAGAGAGCTCTTCACCATGAAGACCAGGAATTTGCCCTGACTAGTTGGTGCGACGCTCTTTCCTCGGCGGGGAAGATGCAGTCATGGGGCGGAGTAAAGTTTGGCACCAGGCTCGTCGATTCTCGAATGGTGCAAGTATCGGTTCCGCCGGCTTCTGCTTTTGCTCCGATTCAACGCATCGGAGGTTTGAATGGTTGGTACTTTGCCAATGTTCTCTGGTGGTTTCGAGGCGCAGTGGATCTGCTCGTTGGCGGCGTGGGATTGCGCCGGGGCCGTCGCGATCCTCAAACACTTTCCGCGGGCGACGCTCTGGATTTCTGGAGGGTGGAGACCTTTGTACCGGACCACGAACTCGGTCTGGTCGCTGAAATGAAAGTGCCGGGCCGCGCCTGGTTGCAGTTCGAGGTGCAAGCAAATAGCCGAGGCTCCGTCATTCGGCAGACCGCTATTTTTGATCCTGCCGGATTGGCGGGGCTTCTCTATTGGTACATGCTTTATCCGGTGCATCGCTGGATTTTCGGCGGCATGCTCAACGAGATTGCGGCTGTCGCAGGACGCAGGACAGGTACTTCTTCCCTTGGGGCATGACGGTCAAGTTTCCGCAGAGTCAGCTTATAGAACCCGGGCCGTGAAGCTCACCCACAGAAGCGGTAATTCGCGACCCGATCGAGCCATCGAATACAAGTCCTAGTTTGTCGGCCAATAGGAAACGGGCTCATGCGAAGCGCTGAAACCCTGTTCCTGGCGAGCCGACAAAAGTCAACCCGCTAGGGCCGAATCGCGGGCTTGTGATCGCATTGCGTTCGCTAAGGCCCTCCTTGAAACCAGACTGCGCGTATGCCGTCCAGAGAAAAGCCGGGGTAGTTGCCCCCTTCGCCGTCAGGCAGTCCATTCTCTCCGGTCCGGTTTGTGGACGAAATATTGCTAAATACGGGCATGTTTCGCGTATTTCCGGGTAAGGTGCGGTGGAATTTCTCTGCAGTTCAGACTGCGTGGCGGAGCAAGCGGGATTCGCACTCTCAGTACCTTTTTGAACCTCTAAGTGCCGAGGTGTCCGTAAGTTGCAGAATACAAAATACCGCCAGAGAATTTGACGTCAAAAACCCGACCCAGAAGTCTGCCAACAGTCCGGTTTCGATTCGCCCTCCATTCGCAAGCTGAAGGCGAACGCCAAGCGATTCTGTGGCAGAAAGTGGTCACTTCGAGAGGCCCAGGGCATCTGACAAGGTTCGCATGTGACTGCGTGCCTAGCGGGCAGTCAGAAAATCGAAAGTTTCTCTCGTCAAGCGAACTACATAGAAGCAGATTTGTGGCAATTCAAATGTTGTGCCCGAGATACTCACCAAACGTACAATGCCAGGCGTCCTTGCCTTTGAGACAGGCGAGCGTTACGCCCAACTGCTCGTGACCGAGACGGATTCGGATCGTCCTCACGCAGGACCACTCCACTTAACTTCCGGATAGCCGACAAACCAGGAGTTGATCGGTTTGGTCAACACAAGGGCGTTCTCGGTACTAATCCGACGGACGAACCTTCAGATTGCTGTTATCCGACACAATCAATCGAGCAAGCTTCAGGGCAAGCTTTTTCCGTCCATTTCGTCCATGATTTTTCTTACTTCGTTCAGTTCCGCCAGTTTGCGGCGCCGGAGCCAAACCGCCCCGTACCAGATCACCGGGTATTGCATGAGCACGCAGACAACCAGCAGCACCACCCAGGCCTTGGGATGGGCCCCCACGTCCTGCCCGATGGTTGCCCAATTCGCAGCGGTAAGCACCGCACAAAAAATAATCCAGCCGAGTGACACATACATGGAGATCCGAAGCAGCCGGATTCGAGCCGTGACTCTTTTGTGCCAAAGTTCTACGAAGGCACGGGTTGACTGTGTCTGAGGACGCCACGTTCCCCGCATAATCCATATCCGATATGCGGCCGACACGAAGACTAAGACGCAGATGCCGGTGCCCCAGCCTGTTCCCATCCAGATCGATTGATGCCGCATGAACACGCCGAAAATCAACATCCCGAGGAACGCGATGACCGTCAGGAGATTGCCCAGCACGAAGCGCCGCTCCTGGCGCTTGATCCTCTGCTGAACCTTGCGCTGGAACTCGGCAGGCGGCTCCGCGACGCTGCTCCATTGTTCGCGCCAACTATCAAGCTCTCGGTCTTCCATTATCCCCTCACTTCGATCACGGCCTCACTCCCAACGCATCCTTCAAAGCTTTTCTGACCCGGGTCAGACGCACCGCCACATTGTTTTCCGTAATGCCCATCACTTCCGCGATTTCCGCGTGCGACAAGCCTTCGAACGCGAGCACGATCATCTGCCGGTGAATCGCTGGCAGAGACTGAATGGCCGACATAAGCTGCGCGCGCTGATCGGTCCGCGCCACTTGTTCTTCCAGATGGGGCCGTGGATCAACCGGCTGTTCGGACTCTTCGAGTTCCTCCAGCGGCTGATGAGCCGGCCGTCGCCTGCCTACATGGCTAAGGCCGCGATTGTGAGCGATGCGGTATACGAATGTCCTCTCCGAGCAGTCGCCTCGAAAATGAGCCAATGCTTGCCAGATTGCCAGCGCGATCTCCTGTACCAGTTCTTCTCGGACGCTGGCCACTGCCTCATAACTGAACGCCAGCCGCGAGATGGCCGCCCCATACTCACCGAGAATGCGAGCGAACTGTTTTTCCAAAGCTTGGCGGTGTTCGCTCACGATTGTGGCCGGTCCAGCGTACCGATCTGTGACTGACGAGGCATAGTTCATTCGGGCCGCGAAAGGTAAAGGCAAAGCGTACGAAGGTCTTCAAAACAGCTATGACATCACGAGACTGCTACCAGCATCGACTGCGGCTCCTGGACCTGATATCGAGTCTCGCGATGATAATGGCTGAAAACCATAGCTACCACCAGTAATGCCAGCGGCGTTAAGAAACTGGCCTCAGGACCAACCAGCCCGCCGGTGAGCCACCGCGGCCCGCTTAAGGTGGAGCTGAGCAGATTGTGGTAGGGCACGATCCCGCTGTCAGGAACTCCGTAGAACATTTGTCCCCAGTCGTAGCCTAAATGAAAGCCGACTGCACACCAGAGATTCCCGGTCCGGCGCAAAAACAGACAGAGGAGCATCCCGAACAACACAACCGTGGCTGAGCCTCTCGCAGTTTCATTCGGATTGAAGAAGTGGCCGAAGCCGAACAAGGCGGACAGCACGAATGCCGCCGGCCAGAAACCGATTCCGGACGCGAGCGTGTACTGGATATAACCACGAAACATGAATTCTTCAACCAGTCCGGCCAGGAGGAATGCGATGCCCCACCCGGTAAGCGAAGACAAAATTGCTGTCCCGTGCAGAGCCAGGCCGGTAATACGGAACCCGTGGAGCAGGAACATCGTCAGTAGAGTGCCGCTGATCGCGAGAAAACCAGAGAAAGACCCGATCCAGAAATCCCTCCCCAGGGCCTTACGCAGGGGCAACCCATATTCGCTGAATTTGCGATGCTCGAGTTTGCCCATAATCAAGGCGGCGGCGCAGAGAAAAAGCAAAGTGATCGCTTCTGATTCGCCCATCACAAGCGGCGTGATCGTAATGTGGCTTTGGTTTCTGTACTTCTCCAGAAAGGCTTGAGGGCCGCCTGCTTCGACGAGAACGAAGCCTCCAAATAAACCGGCAAACAAGGCGAGGAACATGAGCAGCCGCCAGCCCGCCCGCAGACCGTTCGGTCCGACAAAAGTTCGCTTCACCGCTGGCCGGAAAGCGTCAGTCGATATAACAGGCAAGTTTTCAGAGGCTTTGAGTCGATTTGCAATGGTCATTTTTTCGCTCCTTCATCAGGAATGGCCTGGCCGTCCAAGACATCGAAGCTGCCAGAGCTGGAATCCGACGTTCGGATCTGCGCTTCGTGTTCTCAGCCGTCCCTATACAGGTAGTCCCAATTAGGCGGAAAACCTTACAAATCGGACCTGCCACTCAATTGGCAGTTTGTCGGCACACGGAAGTAATCGCTTTCCTGGCGATTGTGGGTGGATCACGGGCAAGCCGGAAGTTATCCCGAGACGCGAGTCGGCTGCCGTGCATCTGATCTTGAGGCTGAATATCTGGAGCTCTGGGAGACACGTGATGAGGGCAGTGGTGCTGCATGAGTACGGCGGTCCCGAGAAGCTGAAATTTGAAGACAACGTTCCCGAACCGCAGATTAGCGGAAGTACGGTACTGATCGCGGCAGCCGCTGCGAGCGTTAATCCGATCGACTGGAAACTGCGTTCAGGGATGCGCCAGAAGGATTCTCCGTTGTCGTTTCCGGCAATTCTGGGCCGCGATGTGAGTGGCATCGTACGGGCGGTGGGCGCAAATGTGAAGCACTTCAAGGCGGGCGATCGCGTTCTTGCACTATCCAACGCGACCTATGCCGAATTGGTGGCAGTGGACGATTCGGACGTGACCCATCTGCCGGGTGGCGTGAACCTGGCGGACGCGGCGGCGATTCCGCTGATTTCCCTCACGGGAGACCAGCTTGTACGCCTTGCGACAAACGTGAAAAAAGAACAGGTAGTTCTGATAACGGGAGCTCTGGGCAGTGTAGGGCGCGCGGCAGTGCACGCGGCGAAGAAGATAGGCGTGCAGGTGATTGCAGGGGTTCGCGGGAAAGAGCTGGATGATGCCCGCTCCCTCGGCGTGTCTGAGGTGCTCGCGATTGATGACGATAAAGTGATTGAGAAATTCCGCCTAGTGGATGCAATTGCGGACACCGTTGGCGGTGAGGTTGCGGCGAAGCTGATCGCGAAGGTAAAGCAGAGCGGCTCCTTTGGCTACACTTCTGTCTTGCCGGAAAGCGTGGCGGTACAAAATCCGGCAGTGAAGATTACACGTGTGTTGACGAAGCCGGATCCATCCAAGGTGCGCGAGTTTGCCGATGACGTGCGTGATGGCAAGTTCGTTCTGCCTATTGGTCGCCGGATGCCGTTGCGTGATGCGGCTGAAGCACATGTGCTAGGGGAGAAAGGCGGCATTGGGAAGATCCTCCTGCTGGCGCCGGATTCTAAAGAGTGAGATACTCGCTTCGCAACGAGGACTGGTCGAAGCAGGCAAAGAGGACCCTCCGTCATCTCTTATCGCCGAAGCAATTGGTTCTGTATCGTGTTGTGACGCGCGACGCTGGTCGCTCTCCTGCACACTGAACATGTCTGATTGATGAAGCGCCGCGCGGTTCCAAGGAACACAAAAGTCAACTCGCCCTGGCCGAATCCTCGGCTTTTGATCGCATTGCATTCGCCCAGTGCCCTCCCTTGAAACCGGACTGCTAAGATTCCTCTCTATCCCGGTTGCCCCCGCCCCGGACGGTGGTATACGTGAGCAAGCGAATATCTTTGGTCGGTTCCTGTTTTTTTCTAGCTGTCGCTCTCGTGTTGCCACTCCACAGGGCGACTGCCGCTACCGGCTCCAACGGCTCAACACTTTACAATTTTCATGGGGAACGCGCCGGCGACGGTGCGTGGCCCGATGGCGGCCTGATAGCGGACGCATCGGGGAACTTCTACGGTGTAACAACCGCTGGCGGCTCCTCGTCAACCTGCGACCTTAGTACCTATTTCTATGGCTGCGGCACGGCTTACGAGGTCATGCCGGGCACCCCGTGGACCGAGAAGGTTCTTTACTCATTCAATGGCGGCACAGACGGGGTCAATCCCCTTGGGCAACTAGTCTTCGATCCCGCGGGGAATTTGTACGGCGTCACCCCG
>Ga0302326_10017529_pt1 | contig 14938 bp, 10 predicted proteins | sample Palsa_T0_3_FD_202264 | JGI IMG/M metagenome (GOLD analysis project Ga0302326, IMG submission 202264) | Peat permafrost microbial communities from Stordalen Mire near Abisko, Sweden - Palsa_T0_3 | ecosystem: Environmental > Terrestrial > Soil > Palsa > Peat permafrost | place: Sweden: Abisko... | reverse complement strand
CGCGCTCGGTGCCGTTGATGATGAAGGTGCCGTTGTCCGTCATCAGCGGGATTTCGCCGAAGAAGACTTCCTGCTCCTTGATGTCCCGGACGCTCTTGGCGCCGGTGGTGGGGTCTTTAGCGTAAACGGTGAGCCGGATGGTGACTTTCAAGGGCGCGGCATAGGTCATACCGCGTTCCTGGCATTCGACCATGTCGTATTTCAGTTGCAGCCCCACAGGGTCGCCGCATTTGTTGCAAAACGTAACAACGTTCTTGTTGAAAGTGCCGCAATGATGGCAAAGCACGTCGCCCGCGTGGAACGGATCGGTGCGGATGGTGGCGCCGCAGTTCCGGCAGGTGGAGCGCAGATGGTGTAAACCCTTTAAATTACCGCACTTGCACTCCCAGTTACCGATGGAGTAATCGACAAACTCCAACTCGCTGACACCACGGAAATCGGAAATCGGGAACACCGAACTGAAAACCGTCTGCAGGCCTGTATCTTCGCGCTCGTTGGGAAGCAGGTCCATCTGCAGGAAGCGTTCGTAAGAATTCTTTTGAACCTCAATGAGGTTCGGAATCGGGATCGAAGTCTTGATTTTGGAAAAATCAACTCGCTCGGGGGCGGCACCGCTGATTTGAATGTCCATGTCTTCTTTAACTCCTGAGGGCCGAACAACCTAAGCAAAAAAAAGGTGCTACAAACTGCAACAATACCGGCCCACCCGGAGGAGCATCGCTCCTGGGAGAGGCCACCATGTAATCGAAGAGCGGCAACCGGACTGGAGCCGGGACAGAGTTGGCTGCGAGAGCCGGGTCGACGTCGTCAGCGAGAGTTGCTGAGAAATGCGGGAAAGAAGGGCAGTGAAGGCACACGAATCCTCGGCCGGAAATGCGACCGCCAAACGGGACGCAAATCCTCGCGTTGCAGTTGCGAACCAACTGCAATTCAACTGCCAGGATCCAGAATTCACAGTCACCAATGGGATCGAGTTCGGTTGAAAGAATAAGACCCCAACCGTCAATCCTACCAGAATCTCACCCCAGTCGTCAACAGCAACCTTGGAACCGATGCCAAGCCTTTTAGTTGCAGTGGCTTACAGGCATCTAACTCGCTCCACCTACTTTACTTCAACAGTGGCGCCGGCGTCGGTGAACTTCTTTTTGATGGTTTCCGCCTCGTCCTTGCTGACGCCTTCTTTGATCGGTTTGGGGGCGCCGTCCACGAGGTCCTTGGCTTCTTTCAAGCCCAAGCTGGTGACTTCGCGAACCGCTTTGATGACATTGATCTTATTGGCGCCGACCACCGTGAGGACGACTGAGAATTCGGTTTTCTCCTCGACTGCGGGCGCCGCCGCTGCCGCGGGTCCGCCGGCCGCTGCGACAGGGGCCGCCGCTGCCGCCGATACTCCCAGTTTTTCTTCGAGCAGTTTGACGAGTTGAGAAGCTTCGAGCAGCGTCAAGCCTTGAATCTGATCCGCAATTGTATTGATTTCCGCCATTTTTCCTAAGTACTCCTATCCTTGATAAGCTTTGAAAACGCTTTCGGCTATCAGCCTTCAGCTTTGAATTTATTCTCTTTGCAGCCTTGATCGAGCACTACCGCGAGGTTCCGCCCCACCGCGCCCAAGGCCGACGCCAGCCGCTGCGCCGGGGAATTGATCAGGAACAGCAGTTTGGCGAAGATTACCTCTTTCGACGGCATGCTGGCCAGATCGCCGATCGTCTTGACGTCAATCACCCGGCCCTCTACCAAGCCGGCCTTGAAGGTGAACGCGGGATTTATCTTGGCATAGGCGGTGAGCGCTTTGGCGAGCGCTACCGGATCGGAGGCGGTGTATGCCAAAGAGGTCATGCCGCGCAAGTTCCTCAAAAGCTCTTCGGCCGCAGTGCCCTCCGAAGCCTTTTCCGCGATGTTATTCTTGATCACGCGGTACTTGCCGCCCGCGGCCCGAATGGTCTTGCGCAATTCAAAATCCTGCGCGACACGCAGCTTTTCGTAGCCGGTGACGAACAGGTTGTTGGACGCCTGTAAATCCTGGCGCAACGATTCGAGATCCTTTTTCTTATCCGCTTTCTTCTTCATTTCGACACCCGCGAGAGAACTAGACAGCCGCCTTGGCGCTGAATACCGTCACATCCAGGGATACGCCCGGCCCCATGGTCGAGCAAAGGGTAGCGCTCTTGACATACTTGCCTTTGGCGGCGGGCGGCTTAGCCTTAACGACGGCACTGATCAGGCTGGAGGCGTTCTCAACCAGTTTTTCCGACGTAAAGCTGATCTTGCCGACCGGCGCATGAATGATTCCGGTTTTGTCCACCCGGAACTCGACTTTGCCGGCCTTGATCTCCCTAATGGCTTTCGCCACGTCCTGGGTAACCGTGCCGGTTTTTGGATTGGGCATCAGCCCGCGTGGGCCGAGTATCTTGCCGAGTTTGCCGACCGAACGCATCATATCGGGCGTGGCGATCACGGCGTCGTAATCCGTCCAGCTTTCGGATTGGATCTTGTTCACCATGTTCTCGCCGCCCACGAAATCGGCGCCCGCTTCTTCGGCTTCCTTTTGCTTGTCGCCGCCGGCGATGACCAGGACCTTCTTGGACTTGCCCAAGCCGTTGGGCATGACTACCGTGCCGCGCACCATCTGATCGGCGTGCTTGGGGTCCACCCCCAGGCGCAGATGGACCTCGACGGTCTCATCGAACTTGGCGTACTTGATTTTCTGTAGCAGCGGCACGGCTTCTTCAAGCGGGTAATCGCGCGCTTGGACCTGTTTGGCCGCAGCCTGATATTGTTTTCCTGGTTGATGTGCCATAACTCCTCACTGGTGCAATCGGCCCGGCCTAGAAGCACGGACCTCCCATTGAGCGTCTTTGAAGGACATCTGAGAGGTTAGCACATCGGTAGGGAGACGTGCAACTCCCTCTCCGGGTCCATTTGAATTCTACTGAAATTGGCTTTGCTCGGCAAAATCGGGTGCTTAAGGGAGGATCGGCGAGCGCTGTCGTCCTGCCGGCGCGTGAAAAGTCTATAAATTTGGTAGACATTGATGACGGGTTCATGGTACCGTTTGAAATTTGTATCTTCGAATGAGCGGGCAATGAGCGTTCCGGCGGAATTATGAATATCTCAGAGGTCTTCATCAGGCGGCCGGTCGCCACGACGCTGCTGACCATCGCGATCGGCCTGGCGGGAACGGTAGCCTTCCGGATTCTGCCGGTATCGCCGCTGCCACAGGTGGATTTTCCAACCGTATCGGTATCGGCATCGTTGCCCGGCGCCAGCCCCGAAACCATGGCATCCTCGGTAGCCACACCACTGGAACGCCAGTTCGGCCGTATTGCATCGGTGACCGAGATGACCTCGTCGAGCAGCCTGGGATCGACCAGCATTACGATGCAATTCGATCTCAACCGGAACATCGACGCGGCGGCGCGCGACGTGCAGGCGGCCATCAACGCGGCGCGCGGCTATCTGCCGACCAATCTGCCGATGAATCCTACATACCGGAAGGTGAATCCGGCGGATTTCCCGATCCTGTTTCTGGCGCTGACTTCGCCTATTCTCTCCAAGGCCCAGATGTACGATGCGGCATCGTCCATCATGGCGCAGAAGCTTTCGCAGGTGACCGGCGTGGGCCAGGTGGCGGTGTGGGGAAGCGCTTTGCCGGGCGTGCGCGTGGAACTGAATCCCACGGCGCTGAACAAGTATGGCATCGGCCTGGAGCAAGTGCGGGGCGTGCTGGCCGCGGCCAACGCCAACAACCCCAAAGGACACTTCTCCGATGGCAACCACATCTGGGAGGTCGGCGCGAACGATCAGATCTTCAAGGCCATCGACTATGCGCCGCTAATCGTGGCGTACCACAATGGAGCGGCGGTGCGTGTTTCGGATGTGGGCGAAGCGCTGGACTCCGTGGAAGACCTGCGGAACTCTGGCTATGCTAACGGCCTGCCGTCGGTGCAGGTGGTCATATTCCGCCAACCGGGCGCGAACATCATCGATACGGTGGATCGCATCCGCGCCATGCTCCCACAGTTGCAGGCTTCCATCCCGCAAGCCATTCATATCCAAGTAGCCATCGACCAGACCGTTACCATCCGCGCCTCGGTGAACGACGTGGAAAGGACGCTGCTGATCTCGGTGCTGCTGGTGGTGCTGGTGGTCTTCATCTTCCTGCGCAACGTTCGCTCCACCATGATTCCCAGCGTGGCCGTTCCGATATCGCTGATTGGAACCTTCGGCGTAATGTACCTGCTGCACTTCAGCATCGACAACTTGTCTTTAATGGCGTTAACCATTTCCACCGGTTTTGTGGTGGATGACGCCATCGTAGTCATCGAGAACATCACGCGGTATCTGGAACAGGGCGTGCATCCGTTTCAAGCGGCGCTGAAGGGAGCCCAGGAGATCGGATTCACCGTACTATCGATGAGTTTGTCCCTGATCGCCGTTTTTATTCCGTTGCTATTGATGGGGGGCATCGTGGGCCGCCTCTTCCGCGAGTTCGCAGTGACGTTGTCGGTGGCCATTGCGGTTTCCCTGGTGGTGTCGCTTACTACTACGCCCATGATGTGCGCGCACTTGTTGAAGGAGCATACCGAGCATGGCTGGCTGTACCGGACCAGCGAACGTTTCTTCACCTGGATTATCAATGCCTATGGGACTACGCTCTCGGTCGCGCTGAAATATGCTCCCGTCACGCTGGCGGTCCTGATCGCTACCATTGCGCTGAATGTTTACCTGTTCATTCACGTGCCGAAGGGCTTTTTCCCGCAACAGGACAACGGACGCGTAAGCGGCCAGATTACAGGCGACCAGGACATTTCGTTTCAAGACATGGACCGGATTGTGCGCCAGATGGTGGACGTCGTGGATAAGGACCCCGGCGTCGATACCGTCAGCGGATCTACGGGCGGCTCAGGACCCGGCGGCGGCACCGCCAATCAGGCGCGTATCTACTTGTCCCTGAAACCGCTACAGGAGAGAAAAGTCGGGGTGGACCAGATCATTGCGCGGCTGCGGCCCAAACTGGCGCGCATACCGGGGGCCACGCTTTACATGCAAGCTTCGCAAGACCTGCGCATCGGCGGACGCTCCAGCGCGGCCCTCTATCAATACAGCATGCTGTGCGATAACCTGCAGGACCTTAACGACTATGCGCCGCGCATGCTGCAGGAATTAAAAACGATACCGATCATCGCGGATGTAAACAGCGACCAGCAGAACCGCGGGCTGCAGTCCATGGTGGTGTACGACCGCAAGACGGCCGCGCGATTCGGCATCTCCGCGCAACTGCTGGACAATACGCTGTACGATGCATTTGGCCAGCGCCAGGTATCCACCATGTACACAGCGCTGAATCAATACCACGTGGTGATGGAGGCGGCCCCGCCGTACTGGCAGGATCCGTTGTCGCTGCGCGATATCTTTGTGCAATCGCCGAACGGAACCCAGGTTCCTTTAAATGCCATCGCCAGTTACGCGCCGACCACCGCGCCGCTGGCGGTCACGCATCAGGGCCTGGGTCCTGCGACCACCATCTCGTTCAACCTGCAACCGGGCGTGGCATTGGGAGATGCGGTGGAAGCCATTACCGCGGCGGCGGCCACAGTGGGACTGCCGCGCAGCATCCAGACCCGATTCGCCGGGACGGCGCAGGCATACCAGGATTCGCTGGGCAACGAACCGGTGCTGATCGCGGCGGCGCTGGCGGCTGTTTATATCGTGCTGGGAATCTTGTACGAGAGTTACATCCATCCCATCACGATTCTTTCCACACTGCCTTCGGCGGGCGTGGGCGCGCTGCTGGCGCTCATGCTTACGCACACCGATCTGAGTATTATCGCCATGATCGGGATCATTCTGCTGATCGGCATCGTGAAGAAGAACGCCATTATGATGATCGACTTCGCGTTGGCCGCAGAGCGGCTGGAAGGGAAAAACTCCCGCGATTCGATTTTCGAAGCCTGCCTGCTGCGGTTCCGCCCGATCCTGATGACCACCATGGCCGCCATGCTAGGAGCTTTACCGCTGGCCCTGGGCGGCGGCGTGGGATCGGAGTTGCGCCGCCCGCTCGGAATTACCATCATCGGCGGGCTGCTGGTAAGCCAGCTGCTGACGCTCTACACCACGCCGGTGGTGTATCTGTATTTCGACCGGCTGCAGTACTGGTGGTATCGTGTGCGGCACGAGGCGCCGCCCGAGACGCCGCCGTTGGGATCCGAAATCTGATCTCAGCCTCTCCGTTCATGGCCACGCACACAGCGGACGTTGCCGTCGTCGGAGCCGGCATTCTGGGCATCGCGCACGCCTATGCCCTGGCCCGCCGGGGACGCTCCGTGGTGGTCTTCGAACGCAGCCCGCAAGCCGCGGGCGCCTCCGTCCGCAACTTCGGCATGATCTGGCCCATCGGACAACCTGCCGGCCGGATGCACGCGATGGCTCTGCGAAGTCGCGATTTGTGGATCGAGATTCTGACTGCGGCGGGTCTGCCGCACTTCCCGACCGGCTCGCTGCACGTAGTCTACCGGCCGGACGAAGCCGCTGTCGCGCGTGAGTTCTGCGAAGTGGCGCCCAAGCTGGGCTACCGCTGCGAGTGGCTAACCGCGGCGGCCGTTCTGGCGCGCAGCCCAGCCGTCCGGCCCGAGGGGCTGCTGGGGGCGATCCGGAGCCCAACGGAAATTACGGTGGACCCGCGCGTGGCCCTGCGGCAGCTGCCCGGCTATTTGGCCGAACGATTCGGCGTGCAGTTCCGCTTCGACATGGCGGTGAAGTCCATCGATCTGCCCATGGTGGAAGCGGGCGGCGAGAAATGGCAAGTGGAGTCCGCCATCGTTTGCACCGGCCACGACTTCGAAACGCTCTATCCGGAAATGTTCCGCGCCAGCGGTCTCACGCGTTGTAAACTCCAGATGATGCGGACGCGGCCGCAACCGGAAGGGTGGCAGCTCGGTCCCGCTTTGGCCGCGGGGCTGACGTTACGTTTCTACGAATCGTTCGAAGTGTGCACGACGCTGCCCGCGCTAAAGGAGCGCATCGCCGCCGAGACGCCGGAGTACGATCGCTGGGGTATTCACGTGCTTGTTTCGCAGACCGCAGGCCGCGAGCTGACGGTCGGCGACTCGCATGAGTATGGCGCGGCCATCGATCCCTTCGATCATGCCGAAATCGACGACCTCATCCTGCATTACGCGCGTGGATTTTTGCGAGCGCCCGCGTTGGAGATCGGACAGCACTGGCATGGCGTGTACGCCAAACATCCGGAAAAACCCGTTCCTTTCGCTTGCGCCCGCGCCCCGTGTACGCGTGGTTGGGGGCACCGGCGGCGCAGGCATGACGCTGTCATTCGGCCTGGCCGAAGACACCCTGAAGGAGATGGGATTCTGATAGCCCGCGTCACCGCCGTGATCCTGGATTGGGCCGGCACTGCCGTCGACCATGGCAGCCTGGCGCCCGTCCGCACGCTGCAAAGCCTGTTTGCGGCCCGCGGCACGCCGGTTACCGAAGAAGAGGCTCGCCGCGACATGGGTATCCACAAGAAGGACCATATCCGCGCGTTGCTCCGCGTGAAGACTGGCGAAGCTCCCGACGAAGCAGAGGTCGAAAATGTTTTCCGGGCTTTCATCCCGATGCAGATGGACTGCCTGGCCGCCTACTCCGCCGTGATTCCCGGCGTGCCGGCCGCCGTCGCCGAATGGCGCGCGCGCGGCATCAAAATCGGCAGCACTACCGGATACACCCGGGCCATGCTCGACCTGCTGCTCGCGAGCGCTGCCGCCGAAGGATACCGGCCCGATTGCGCGCTTTGCCCCGAAGACGCCGGCGCCGGACGCCCCTGGCCCTGGATGTGCTACCTTAACGCGATCCGCCTGCGCACTTACCCGATGCACACCATGGTCAAGATCGGCGACACCATCAGCGACATCGACGAAGGACGGAACGCAGGCATGTGGACCATCGGGATCGCGCGCACCGGAAACATGATCGGCCTTACGGCTGAAGAACTCGCGGCGCTTCCGGCCACCGAACAGGCCGTCCGCCTGGATGCTGCCCGCCGCAAGCTGAGCGAAGCCGGCGCGCACTACATCGCGGACGCCGTCGCCGATTGCATCCCGCGGGTGGAACAAATTGAAGCGCGCCTGGCGAAAGGCGAGCGGCCGTGAGCGGCGGGAACGCCCGCCGGCTGGCTGTCTGGCAAGGGCTCACCATTACGCTGCTCTTCATCGGCTACGCCGGCTATTATCTCTGCCGCTCGGACTTCTCCGTCAGCCTGCCGCTGATCATCGACGAACTGGCCGCGCACGGCATGACGCCGGCCCAAGCCAAGATTCGCCTGGGCGCGATTACCTCGATTTCAGTGCTGGCCTACGCTATCGGCAAGTTCTTTCTGGCCGGCATCGCCGATTTCCTGGGCGGCAAGCGGAATTTCCTGATCGGGATGGGCGGCTCGATCCTGTTCACGGTGCTGTTCTCGTTGGGCGGCGGATTGCCCGTCTTCACCATGGCGTGGATCGGCAACCGTCTGGTGCAATCGACGGGCTGGGCGGGCATGGTGAAGATTACGTCGCGCTGGTTCTCCTATTCGTCGTACGGCGCGGCCATGGGCGCAATCAGCCTGAGTTACCTGTTTGGAGACGCCGCTGCGCGACAGTTCATGGGCTTCCTGATCGGCCGCGGGTTTGGCTGGCGCGGCGTTTTTCAAGTGGCGGCGGGAACGCTGCTCATCATCTTCTTTGCGAATTTGCTGCTGCTGAAGGAATCGCGCGCGCAGATCGGCATCGCGGAGCCGGACGTGAATCCACTGAACCTGTTCGGCGCGGAGGGCAGCGATCCGAAACCCTCCAGCCTGCGCGACTTGCTGCAGCCGCTGTTCCGCAGCCCGGCATTTTGGATCGTGTGCGCGCTATCGCTGGGAACCACGCTGGTGCGCGAGACTTTCAACACCTGGACGCCCACTTACTTCAACCAGGTGGTGGGCTATAGTAAGGCTGAGGCGGCCGGAATGAGCGCGGTTTTCCCCTTGTTCGGGGGCGTTTCCGTGCTGCTCTCGGGGTTTTGGAGCGATCGCCTGGGGCGCGGCGGGCGTTCGGCAATCATGTTCTACAGCCTGCTGCTGAGCTCGTTCGCCCTGTTTGCGCTGGGCTCGCTGCGCGCGAGCGGCGGGCACGCACTGCCCACATTTCTGGTCGGCCTGGTTGGCTTCCTGGTGATCGGGCCGTATGCATACCTGGCGGGCGCCATCGCTCTGGATTTTGGCGGCAAACATGGCAGCGCTACATCCTCCGGGATCATCGATGGGGTCGGGTATTTGGGTGGAATTCTGGCGGGCGAAACGGTGGCGCGTATTTCCGTGAGGTTCGGCTGGACAGGAGCTTTTCTGGCGCTGGCGGGCGTGGCGTTGGCTTCGAGCGGAGCGGCCGCGCTGCTGCTGATCGGCCAGCGGCGGGCTCCCGTTACACAAGAGGCGTAATTGTAATGCAGATTAGCGAACGAATCATCGAGATCTTCGAAGCCAAGGGCGGCGCCGCTTACTTCGGCGAGCCGGTCTCACAGTTGGAACATGCCTTGCAGGCCGCGTACTACGCAGCGCGCGACGATGCACCGGACTGGCTGGTGGCCGCGGCGCTGATGCACGATATCGGCCACCTGTTGCACGACATGCCGGAGCATGTCGCGGATGCGGGTATCGACGCGCGGCATGAAGACATCGGACACGCCTGGCTGGCGCAACATTTCGGGCCGGAAGTGACCGCGCCGGTGCGCATGCACGTGGACGCCAAACGCTATCTCTGCGCCACGGACGACGAATACATGAGCCTGCTTTCGCCCGCATCCTTACAGAGCCTGCAACTGCAAGGCGGACCTTTCACCGTAGCGGAGGCCCGGGAGTTCGAGCACCGGCCGTTCGCGCGGGAAGCGGTGCGGTTGCGGCGCTGGGACGATTTGGCCAAGGTTCCCGGCATGCAGGTGCCGGGGCTGGAGCATTATCGGGCGGCGATCGAGGCGTCGCGATTGCGGGCTGTTTAAGCACGTCTGTGACGGCAGAGCGGCGGGCTGCGGCATGAGTGCCGAGGCGGCACGCACGAGTGCGCGCGCCACTTACTTTTCCCACAAACTGCAATGCTGCATAATTTGTGGGGCAGACCTCCAGGTCTGCGCGGGTCCTCCATTGCCCGACGTGACCCGCTTTGGCCGGCGTGGACGCCGGCCGCAGGACTGGAGTCCTGCCCCACTATTATTCAGCCTTGCACTTTGGTATAAACTCGAAGGGATCAAGATGGCGAATCAAGGATCGGATCGGCGCGCGGTGTTGGAGATGATTGCCAAGGCCGCGGCTGCCAGCCAGTTTCCAGGCTTCACGCGTTGGGCGTTCGGTCAACAACATGAGCATGCCGCCAGCGCCGCCCCGCCGCCGCGCGCCGCGAACTACCGGCCCTCCTACTTCTCCTCCTCCGAATACCGCACCATCGACATTCTGACCGGCCTGATCATTCCGAAAGACGAAACCCCGGGCGCCCAGGAGGCGGGCGTCAGCGAATTCATCGACTTCCTGGCCGCGCATGGCGAGGAAGAGATTCAGCAGCCGATGCGCGACGGCCTCAAGTGGCTGGATGCGACCGCGAAGAAGACCTATGGCGCAAGCTTTGCCGGCCTTTCACCCGAGCAGCAGACCGAAATTCTGCGGAGAGCCGCGTCCCGGGAAAGCGCGGAGCGGGGCGGTACGGAGGGGCGCACATTCTTCCGCCTGATTCGCCGCTACACGGTGATGGGCTACTACACCAGCCGCGCCGGACTGAGTGAGCTGGATTATCCGGGATTACAATTCTACAGCCAGTCTCCGGCTTGTCCGCACACCGGCGATCCGGAACACCGCCACCTCCCGCCGCCAAGAGTATAGGAATGCCAAACCAAATCTACGACGTAATCGTAATCGGGACGGGCGCGGGCGGCGGAATGGCCATTCACACCCTATGTCAGGCCGGCGCCAAAGTTTGCGCGCTCAACGCCAGCCGCCGCCTGACGCCGAGCAAGGATTTCCGCAACCATCGAAAACCGTACGATATGCCGTTCCGCGGGTTCGGCGAGCCGGCCAAGCGCAAGAACTGGATCGGCTACATGGATAACGAGTACACGGAGGGCATTTGGGAGCACGAGATCGTCTTCACCAAAGCTCCCGGGACCGAATGGACGTGGCGGCGCTGCTTCGCCGTGGGCGGCAAGACCAATTTCTGGGGACGGTCGTCGGCGCGTTTCGGCGATATCGATTTCCGCGCCGCCAGCCGCGACGGGTATGACGTCGATTGGCCGATTACCTACGCAGAGATTGCGCCCTACTACAGCCGTGTGGAGCGAATGATCGGCGTCGCGAGCACGATTCAAAACCGCCCGAGCAACCCGGACGGGGAGTATCTGCCGCCGATGAACTTCCGCTGCATCGATCGCATTCTGGAGAGCGGCGCGCGCAAAGCCGGCATTCCGTATCTGCCCGACCGCATCGCACAGCTTACGGTGCCGCACGCGGGGCATCCCGCTTGCCACTACTGCGCGAATTGCACGGAGGGCTGCGACATCGGCGCATTCTTCTCCACGCCGTGGTTCTTCCTGCCCGCGGCTGAAAAGAGCGGCAACCTGGACCTGCGCACCAATGCGCTTTGCAAGAACATACTGGTCGATGAGAACGGCCGCGCGAAGGGTGTCGCCTACATCGATCGCAACACGAAGCAAGAGGTGGAGGTCTATGGGAAGGCCGTGGTTCTGGCGGCTTCGTGCGTCGAGTCCGCGCGGATTGTTTTGAATTCGAAGTCGCGCCATTGGCCGGACGGAATCGCCAATTCGAGCGGGCAAGCCGGCCGCAACCTCTGCGACCATCTCTACGGAACCACTGCGCGGGGCTACTTTCCGCAGTTGCTCGGGCAGCCGAGTTTTCCCGACAATGTCTCTTCGAGCACGGTGGCATGGATGCCGCGCTGGCAGAACCTGGACAACCCGCGCCAGGAGGCGTTCATTCGCGGCTACTCGGTTTACCCGGACGGCGGCTGCGGCGAGTTTCCCTGGTATTTCGATGAGATAGAAGGGTTCGGACGCGAGTATAAGCGCGCGATCAAGCGGCGGTATCCTACGCCAGTCAGTTTTTATATTCAGGCGCCTACGCAGCGAAGCGATGCTAACTATGTGGATATCGATCCGGAAGTGAAGGACGCTTACGGCATCCCCGCTGCGCGGCTGCACTTTGCATGGGACAAGAATACCCTATTGATGTGGGAGCATGGCAAGCATTCCTGCGAGCAACTGCTGCGTGCGAGCGGCGCGGAATATCTGGGGGCGGCGGCGGAACCGGATACGCCGGGCACCAGTTTGCATGAGACGGGAACGCTGCGCATGGGGAACGATCCGAAGCGGTTTGTGACGAATCGGTTCGGGCAGGCGCATGACGTTCCTAATCTGTATGTGTGCGATGCCAGCGTGTTTCCGAACTGCACGGATAAGACTACTACGATTTCGATTCTCGCGTTTAGCCTGCGCACGGCGGAGTATCTGGTGGAGAATCTTAAATAGGGAGATCTGATGCGAAGCCTTCTGATCCTTCTACTGTCGTCAACCGCCATCGCGGCCACCCTAATCCCAGCCCAGTTTTCTGCGCGGCGGGATTACCTGTTTACTCACGGCGCGTTTTTGGTTCGATCCGCTGACGTAAACGGCGACAAAATTCCGGACTTGGTAGCGATAGACACGTCCGGCAACACAATCCCGACTCTACTAGGTCAAGGGAATGGCACTTTTTCGCCAGGGCCGACGTCACAACCCGGGTTCCAAGTTATGAGTGGCATGGCTCTCACCGACCTGAACGGTGACGGAGTAATCGACCTCGTTGTTGCTGGCCAAGCGAACAACGGGGCGAATGGTATTGGCGTCTGCTTTGGCAACGGAGACGGCACGTTCCAAGCAGCGGTTTTCTACCAGGTTAGCGATGCAAGATTAGATTCGGTCGTAATGGAAGACTTCAACGGAGACGGCATTCCGGATGTTGCGACGGTGGGTAACGACGGCGTCTGGTTGTTCTTAGGTAAGGGCGGAGGCGTTTTCAGCCCCGGCGTGCTGACGCCTACGCGGTATGGGTTTATGCCCAGTTTAATTGCTGGGCGGCTCGCTGCGGCCGATTTCAACGGGGACGGGCACCTGGACCTAGCCGTGAACTTCAACAGTCTCGATTTCGGCACTCCCAGCGGGTTCGCCTTGTTACTCGGGAACGGCGACGGCACTTTTCAGACGCCGGTAAACCATGTTGTTCTCCCGGCGACGGCAGAGAACTACATCCAAGTAGCCGATCTGAACCGTGATGGTCACCCGGATATAGTGCTCTCACCAATCGGCGTGAGTGCTTCCTATGTGAACGTCCTCCTGAACAATGGGAAAGCTCAGTTCTCGGCTCCGATCCAGGTCACCATGAACGCGGCCGTGGAGGTAGCCATTGGCGATCTGAACGGAGACGGCATCCCGGACATAGTGAACTCGCTGGGCACCGTTGTCTTCGGCAAGGGGAACGGTCAGTTCGGAGCACCAGTGTCCTACGCCGTAGAAAACTGCCAGTTTTCGACGGATGTGATCTTGGCGCCGTTGTTTAAGGAGGGCGTTCTGGATATCGTGGCAGCGCAGCAGCAGGCAGTTTCCGTGCTGCTGAACGAAGGTAGCAGAGGCATCTTCGAAGATGGTGAATGGATTTCGGTGCCGGGAGCAGGAAGCTGCGCCGCCGCCGCGGATTATAACAGGGATGGGAAGCCGGATTTAGCGGTACCCACTTCGAACGGAATCCTGATTATGTTGGGGACGGGCACAGCTAGTGCGCCCTACACGACAGGCGTTACGATCCCGCTTTCGGGTCCAGGATGTCCTATCGCGGGAGATCTGAATGGGGACGGCATTCCGGACATTCTGGTAGGAGCTAACAGCTTGGGAGGGGTGGGAGCCTACCTCGGCAACGGAGACGGCACCTTCACGTTGGCGAGCATCACGGCGGCAGGTCCTGGCATGCTGGTCCTCGGAGACTTCAACCACGATGGCAAACTGGATTTTGCCGATTCGACGAATCAGTTGGCGTTGGGAAATGGTGACGGTACATTTCAAGCACCGTCCAATATCATATCCAACCCGCCGGCCCTAGGCTTTAATTGGATCGCGGCAGGCGACGTGAACAATGACGGCTGGACGGACCTGGTACTCACGCCGGCAGATTACTTCGATTATTTTACAGTTCTACTGAACAATCAGCGTGGCGGCTTTACTGAAAGTACCATCGAGGATCAAGACGCAACGATCGGCGTTGTTCTGGCGGACTTGAATCTAGACGGAAACCTGGATGCAGTGATCTGGCCGGTGTTCGGAGGTGCCCAGATCTACCTCGGCAATGGCAAAGGCGGATTCACATTGCAGAGCCAGACGCCGGCATATCCGGGACTCGACACCATCATGCTCGCGATAGGCGACGTAAATGGTGACGGCATCCCGGATCTCCTGCTTCCTGCCGACGGGAGCTTGGGCATCGCGTATGGGATAGGGAACGGCACCTTTGAGCCGACGGTTGCCTGGGGAGTGGGCGCCAGCCCAGGGCAGATACTGCTGGAGAATCTGCATGGCCAGCCCGCCTCGGCCCATAGGCCGGACATCGTGTCGCCGGATAGCGGCGGTGGTGTTACGGTCCTCCTTAACCTTGCAAAATGATCCATGTCTTACCTGGCGACAGAAATCCTTGACGAGACGGAACGGGCCAAGCGCATGCTAAAAGCGTAAGATAGCAGCGGGTCCTGGAGGACCCGCGCAGACTGAAGTCTGCCCCACATGAACAAGCTGTTAGCACTGAACCGCGGCGAAATTGCCATCCGCATTTTGCGTGCGGCCAATGAACTGGGCCTGCGTACGGTGGCCGTCTATTCGCAGGAAGACCGGCTCGCCCTGCACC
>Ga0302326_10017528_pt1 | contig 14940 bp, 12 predicted proteins | sample Palsa_T0_3_FD_202264 | JGI IMG/M metagenome (GOLD analysis project Ga0302326, IMG submission 202264) | Peat permafrost microbial communities from Stordalen Mire near Abisko, Sweden - Palsa_T0_3 | ecosystem: Environmental > Terrestrial > Soil > Palsa > Peat permafrost | place: Sweden: Abisko... | reverse complement strand
TCTCCGAGGTCAAGATTCCAACCCCGCACGCCGCCGCGCGATCCCTTTGAGTCACGCTCGGAAGCGAACCACGGCCTACTTCGCGCTCTCCTCCGCAGCAGCCTGAATAATCTGCACCGCCCGAGCAGTCCCGAAGGCAGTAGCGGCGAATCCGCTTTGTAAAAAACGGGAGAAGTGAACGTGTATTGCTTCGGCGCGTTCGGCTGCCGGTCCCCAATCATTCGATTCACCCAAAGATCAGTCACTTTAATTTCAAGAATGTTTTTACCGGGCTTCATCGCTGCGGTAGCGTCGACCCGGAACGGTTTTTTCCACGCGATGCCCGCGGCTTTTCCGTTGATCGAGACTTCCGCAAGGTTTTGCACGTCCCCGAGATCCAGCCAGAGTCGAGTGCCAGGTTTGAACCAACCGTCCGGAGCCTGCACAGTTTTCGTATAAGTCCCCGCGCCGGAAAAATATTTCACGCCCGCGTCTGCGTTTTCGCTCCACGAACTAAGCTTGCCGAGTGTGATTTTGGCAGGCGCCCCGCGATCCGCCTGAAAACTTATATCCCACGGACCATCGACACTGGCGACGGAAGTCTCGACGATTCTGGGAAGAGTTCGCGCCGGGGCCGGCGCCGGCCGGCGAAAAACAACAAAGACCGTGCCCCACGGCTCGAGCTGCAGCGGAACGGTGGTGCGCCCGTTCGCGATGTGATACGAAGCCGGCTCGATTTTGCCGCTGTCCGCATGCGAGAGGCCTGCTTCCTTCCCGTCGATGCGAAAGCTCGCGTCCAAATCTTCGTAGTGGTCGCTGCGATGGTCCACAAAGTAGAGATCGCCATCCGCCAGCTTGCGATGAACGTGCAGAAGTTCGCTTCCGTCCTGCGGCTTGGCGTAATCGAAATCGGCGGGCACATGAATCGCCGCCAGCACATCGCTCAGCTTTTCGTCTCCGTAAACTTTGCCCTGGTCATATTTATGCTCACCCGCGCCCGAGCCTGCGCCCCACAGCTCATCGGCAATTTTGTGAAACTCATTTTCGTCATCGCTCAAACTGGGAGTGCCGGCGGGCTTCGGCCCGGCGACCACCGCGCCGGACTTCACTAAATCGCGAATCTTGCGCAACACCGGCAGAGACATCTGTTGGCTGCGCGGATCCAGCGCCAACACGCGATATCTCATGCCGCTAGGTGTAGCGAGCCGGCCGTCCTCAATAGTAAGAAGGTGAACCAATGCATCCGCGTTGATGTAGTCGAAGTTATAGCCGGCCGGAACATCGGGTGACTTGTGGGTGAACACCGCGGTGAGATTGGAATCTTCGCGATAAAAATACGCGATGTCCGCGGCGAAGCGGCGCTGCTGCAGCATGTACGAATTGCGCGCCAGATACGTGATCCAGGCTTTGGCCGGTTCGGCCCACGTTTCGTTTCGCGTGAACCATTGCCCAAATGGACCGAGTCCGATTCCCGGAGTCTTGCCGATCAGCGGTTGATACACCGAGGTGTGAATCACAAAGCGATTGAGCCCCATCGCCAATTCCTTATCGGCGGTGGGCTTCAGTGTGGCGGGCGACCAGGCCCATGCGCCGGAAGCGGCGGTGAGTGACTCCGCAGCGACCAGGTTCTGGCCGTAAAGATGCGCCACCGAGGCCGGCGAGAGCGGAGAGCAAGGAGAGCAGTGCGGCCATATAAAGGATAGGAGTGCGTGTGCGCATTTCGGTGTTCCCTTCGGGCCTCGCGAGGATCGCGGGGCGAGCCTTGTGCACTGTAATGAAGCGGGGAAGGCAAGTCAATCTCGATATGAACTTATTTACGTATTGAAATACTCGGGCCATTAGCCAAGGGGGTCGCGAGGAATTTCCCGGCGGAGAGTTGGCGGGCGCGAAAATTGGAAATCGAATTCATGGCCGTTTTGCGAGCTTCTCTAATGATATAAATGTTGCTGACATTCGCAGCCAGCAAAATCCATTACCGATCCGAGCGGCGAAGTTTTCGGCTCGGAGGAGCAAAGGCTCCTATGAATTTCTTTTGCCGTTCTGTGGTTGCTCTCGCTTTTATTTTGTCGAGCTTGCCGGCGCTGGCGCAGAGCCAGCTCAAGGATTCCGACGTTCCGGAAGAGTTCAACGCGCCGAAGGCGGACTACAACTACATCAAACGCGTCGAGATGGTTCCGATGCGCGATGGCGTGCTGCTGTACACGGTGATTGTGATTCCCAAGGGCGCGACGCACGCCCCGATTCTGCTGACGCGCACGCCGTATGACGCCGCGACGCGCACCGCGCGCAACGATTCGCCGTACATGCTGGACATACTGCCGCAGGGCGACGACGTATTTGTGAAGGCCGGTTACATCCGCGTTTTTCAGGATGTGCGCGGGAAATACGGTTCGGAAGGCGACTACCTGATGACGCCTCCTCCGATCGGTCCGCTGAATCACAGCGGCGTGGACGACACCACCGACGCGTACGACACGATCGACTGGCTGGTAAAAAATGTGGCGCAGTCCAATGGGCGGGTGGGCATGCTCGGCTCCTCGTACGAAGGATTTACGGCGGTGATGGCGCTGATCCATCCGCATCCGGCGCTGAAAGTGGCCGCGCCCGAAAGTCCGATGGTGGACGGCTGGATGGGCGACGACTGGTTTCACTACGGCGCGTTTCGCCAAAATAATATCGACTACTTCGCCGGGCAGACGGCGGCGCGCGGAAAGGGCGTGACGTTCGCGCGAGAAAATTATGACGACTACACCAATTTTCTCACGCGAGGCTCGGCCGGCGATTTCGCGCGCTACTACGGCGCCGGGCAACTTCCGTTCTGGCTGAAAGTGGAAGAGCATCCGGCGTACGACGCTTTCTGGCAAGGGCTGGCGCTGGATAAAATCATGGGTTCGCTGCCACTGAAAGTTCCGGTGATGTGGCTGCAAGGGCTGTGGGACCAGGAAGACATGTGGGGCGCGATCCACAGTTACCAAGCGGTGGAACCGACAGACACCCAGAACGACAAGAATTTTCTGGTGATGGGGCCGTGGCGGCATAGTCAGGTGAACTACGAAGGATTTTCGCTCGGTCCGCTGATGTGGGACGGCGACACCACGCTGCAGTTCCGCCGCGATGTGCTGCTGCCGTTTTTCAACCAGTACTTGCAAGAAAATGCTCCCAAGGCCGATACGCCGCCGGTATTCATTTACAACACCGGCGAAAATCATTGGGACCGATTCCCGTCCTGGCCGCTGAGTTGCGATCAGGGCTGCGCCAATAAGCCGCGTCCACTTTATCTGGCAGCGAATGGCGGCTTGTCATTCGAAAAACCAGCCGCGGCGGCCGGCGCTGGCGATGCTGCCGCTAAGTACGACGAATACGTTTCCGATCCGTCGAAGCCGATCCCGTATCGCAAGCGCCCGGTGGTGGAGAGCGACAGCGACGGCTGGCGACATTGGCTAGTGGACGATCAGCGATTCGTCGACGGCCGTCCGGACGTGCTCACCTACGTGAGCGAGCCGCTCACCGCGCCGCTGCGCCTGAGCGGAGCGCCGGAAGTGAACCTCTACGCGGCGACCAGCGGCAGCGACAGCGACTGGGTAGTGAAGCTGATCGACGTCTATCCCGGCACGGTGCCCTCGCAACCCGCGATGGGCGGGTACGAGCTGGCCATCTCGCTGGACATTTTTCGCGGCCGCTACCGCACCAGCTTCGAGCATCCGGAAGCGATCACGCCGAACCAGCCTTTGCTATACCGCTTCGGCCTGCCCACGGTGAACCACGTTTTTCAGCCGGGCCATCGCATCATGGTGCAAGTGCAGTCGACCCTTTTCCCCCTGTACGACCGCAACCCGCAAAAATTCGTGCCCAACATTTTCGACGCCAAGCCCGGGGACTACCAGAAGGCGACCCAGCAGATTTGGCATGCGCCCGGCCAAGCCAGCTTCATCAGCCTCCCAGTAGTGCCCTAGGCGATTCGCGCGTCGCGTGAATGGTCAGGTCGTGGGGCAGCCGCCGGCGTGAGTTTTTATTGGGCGGAGACCAAAGTGTAAGTGTGTCGTGATACCTGACACAGATTGGATGTGCCACAACGGCGGGTTAACCGGTGGGTCAGACTCGTGAATCGAAGGTCAGGGGGCACAGGTTTTGTTGGTGGGACGGCTGGAGCCGTCCTGAAGGCCCGCCAAGTGCGAAAGCGAAACATTTTTCGGCAGGAGTGCCGGCGCTACGGACACGTCATGATCGATCCGGCGGAGGCTGAGGCGGGACTTTGTTGGACGGGGTGCCAGCGGGGGAAATCCACAGCTCGCGGGGTTGGGGGGCGTCGGATGTTCGGGTGTGGTAGTAAGATGTTGCCGCTGCCGCCCGGGGGTCTCGCCGGGGCGAGACTGGCGCGGGTCGGCGTGATGTGAGATTCCCGCTTAGCGGGATAGGAGGAAACTTTATGACTGTGAAGAATGGAGGGGCGGTGCACGTGGAGGGGCGGAAGAAGCCGGCGGGGGATAATCCTAGCGACCTTTCGCATAAGGGGACGGCGGAGATTGCTCGCGAGTTGCGTCCGCTGCTGGCGGATGTGTTTGCACTGTATTTGAAGACTAAAAACTTTCATTGGCATATGAGCGGGCGCCACTTTCGCGACTACCATTTGCTGCTGGACGAGCATGGCGATCAACTGTTTGCGATGACCGACGACATCGCGGAGCGCGCGCGCAAGTTGGGGGAGACTACGCTGCATTCGGTCAGCGACGTTGCGAAGTATCAGCGGTTGAAGGATAACAACGAGGAGTTTGTGGCGCCGCTGGATATGCTGGCGGAGCTGCGGTCAGATAACCAGCAGCTTACTGGGTATTTGCGGGCCACGCATGAAGTTTGCGAGGAGCATGAGGATGTGGCTACCGCGAGTCTGATCGAGAATTGGATCGATCAGACCGAGCGGCGGACTTGGTTTTTGGCGGAGACGGTGCGGGAGCCTGCCGCAGGGGCGGCTAAGGCTGCGGCGGGGTAGGGCGTTTCTGGGAGTTTTCTCGGGGGACTGGCACGGCCGGATTGGCTGTGGCACGGCGCGGTAGAGGTGTTTTTTTGGGGGGAGGCGCTGCACAGCCAGGTTGGCTGTGCCACGAGGGCCAAGAGGCGGACAGGCCAGATTGGCTGTGGCACGGGCGTGGTTGTGTTGGCGGTGGTGGAGGTGTTTTTTGGGGGGGGGACGGTCACAGCACCGCAGAGCGGGGTTGTGCTGTACACAACTAGCGGGACAAGGAGAATGAATCGATGACTGGGTCACAGGTATTGCTTTGGGCGTTTGCGATTGGCGTTATCGCGGGATTGCGGGCGATTACTGCGCCGGCGGTGACCGCTTGGGCGGCGCACCTTGGGTGGATCAATCTGCATGGGACGGCGCTGTCGTTTATGGGATCGATTATTACGGCGATCGTGTTTACGCTGGCGGCGGCGGGCGAAATTGTGAACGACAAGCTGCCGAAGACACCTAGCCGGCTCGCGCCCGGGGGATTGGCGCCGCGGATTTTGTTTGGCGGGTTGGCTGGGGCGTCGGTGGCGGTCGGCGGCGGGCAGGCGCTGTGGTTGGGGATTGTGCTGGGGATTGTGGGGTGTCTGGTGGGGGCGGTTGCTGGGTATCAGGTGCGGATGCGGATCGTCAAGGCGCTCGGCATTAAGGATCTGTATATCGCGCTGTTGGAAGATTTGGTGGCGATTGGGGGCGGGATTTTGATTTTGTCGCGCTTCTGATGCGTTCGCACGCGGCGCAGAAGGGCGGCGGGCGGCCAGGTAGCCCGCCGGGCGGTTGCGGGAGCAAGCTCCAGCGAGAAGGAGCGGTGCACGTACTTCGCCACATGGCGTTTGCTGGAAGTGCAAGAAGCCTAAGGAAGGAGGGTGGAGGGAATGCGGGGTAGGCTGTTTCAGTGTGAACCTATGTTCAATACCCAAACAAAACCAAAGTCAAAACACCAGCAATCTCAAAACCAAACCAAGACACCCACGTTTTAGGACCTACACCGAAGTTTCGAATTCGAAACAAAATCGAAACGGGCTTTATTGAGCGCGGGTATTGCGTAGACGTATAAACTCTGCATGGAATCCATGGAGTGACTGCGGATGAGAGAGGCTCGGCCGAGTGTTACTGCGCAACGCGTGGCGATTCGGCGCGCCGCGCATCAGATATTCGATCGCCCCAAAGTACTTGACGACCCTATCGCGCTTTCGATCGTAGGGTGGGCGGCGGAGGCGGAGTTACGAGCGTCCACTTCCCGGCTGGAGGGCCGCGCGGCACGATACCTGCGCGCGTTTATGGTGGTGCGCAGCCGGTACGCTGAGGACGAACTAGCCAAAGCGGCGGCGCGCGGGGCGCGGCAATTCGTTATCCTCGGGGCTGGTCTGGATACGTTTGCTTACCGAAATCCTTACGGGGAATCGGAGTTGCGCGTTTTCGAAGTCGATCATCCCGCTACGCAATCGTGGAAACAGGAGAGGCTGGCGGCGGCGAAGATTCCGATTCCTGCGTCGGTGCGCTATGCGCCGGTGGATTTCGAACGGCAGTCGCTTGCGGACGGTTTGCAGCAGGCGGGCTTTGATGCGCGGGTGACTACTTTTTTTTCTTGGTTGGGGGTGACGCCTTACCTTACGGCGGATGCGCTGAACGCGACGCTGCGGTTTGTTGCGGGTACGCCGGCGGGAGGCGGAGTGGTGTTTGACTATGGGGTCGCGCGCGGGTGTTTGAATTGGAAACACAAGTTGGCCTTCGATTACTTATCCAGGCGAGTCGCTGCGGCGGGGGAGCCGTTTCGGACTTTTTTTGAGCCTGCGGCGCTGGCGGCTGAGCTGCGGCGAATTGGTTTTTCGTGGATGGAGGATCTGGGGGAGACCGAGATTAATGGGCGGTATTTTCGGGAACGGGCGGATGGGCTGCGTGTGGGTGGGGGGCTGGGACGTCTGATGAGTGCACAGATCTGAAGTGGAGCGATGCTTTGGGAATCGTGCTTGCAGTGGCGAAGTTCTGTGGTGCGACACGACTGCTGGAGATCGTGCTCGTGTTTTTGGGCTGGAATGAATTTGGGTTTTTGGGCCGCACCGCGAGGAGTCGCTACCCCACAAGGCTAGGGGTGGTCGGAGGCTCTTGCTGAGGGCGAGCGCTCTAGGGCGGCGCGGTCCCAGTTTGCTAATTTTGCGCCGGCGGCGTAGGTGCTCTCCATAAAATCCAGGAGCAGGGCTCTTGGGGACTCTGCGCGCCGGACTTCGTCATACATCAGGAAGAATTCGGACATTTCCTTGCTCCAGAAGGCTGCGGCGGGTTTTACCTTTTCGTCGGCCAGGCCCGGCGGTGCTGGGGCGGTGTAGGAATAGAAGGCTGGTCCCATCTGGCCGCCTCCTGGCCAGAAGCCGTGGCTGATCACTTCGTGGGAGTAGGCTTCACTGGTGATGATCCCTTTGCGCGGCGGTGCTGGACGGCCGGAGAAGCGGGTGCAAGCCAGGTCAAAGCTGCCCCAGAAAAATTGTACGGGGCTGCATTTGCCGATGAAGCGGGAGCGGAATTCGTTCATCACCATGTCGGCTTCCAGGAGGATGCGCCAGAAGCGGTGGGCGTACTCCGGGTCGTAGGAGGCGTGCTGCAGATCGCGATCGAAAAGGATGGGATTGGGGAGCTCTTGCGGTTTGGGGTTGATGGCTACATCGAAGCCCATGCCGCGCAGCGTGGTTAGCACTTGCTCGTAGAAAACGGCTACCGACTCGGGTTTGAGTGCGATGGATTTGCGCTGGCCGGTGCTGCTGCGGATTTCCAGTTGATGTTCGATGAAGTCGAATTCGATTTCGAAGGCTTCGGAGCCGTAGGGGACGGTGGAGGTGGTTAGGCCGCGGGGACTGACGTAGAGAGAGGCGCTCCACCAGTGGTTCACTTTCGGGCTGAGCGTGAGGCGGATCTTGCCTACGATCTGGGTCCAGAGCTGCAGGGTCTGGTAGGTTGACAGCCAATCGTTCAACGGTAGTTCTGGCCAAGTGTTGGGGTCGCTCATGAGGGCAATATGGCACGGATTGCGCTGCTGGGGACGGTTTTTTTGCTGTGGAGTTGGAGTACAACACCAGCCTCGGGTCGGACTTGGTGGCCGGACTTTAGAGTTGAGGAAGGTTTCGATTGTTGGGCCGCCACCGCCAGGAGTGGCTGTGCCACGACGGATGCCACAACGGCGCTACAGGTCGATCTCCATTTCATCGATGTAGCACCAGCCCCAGTTCTCGCCGGGTTCGAAGGACTTCATGATGGGGTGCTTGGTCTGATTAAAATGCTTGGTGGCGTGTTTATTTTTCGAGGAATCGCAGCAACCTACGTGACCGCATTCCAGACATAGGCGCAGGTGAACCCAGGTGTCGCCCATTTTCAGGCATTCTTCGCAGCCGTGGGTGTGCGGTGTGACCTTTCGAATCTGATTCAGGTGCGAGCAACTCATGTGTTTCCCTCCCCTGTCTTATCCTTAATTAAAACTAAGATCGCAAAACTGGCTACTAAAGATGGGCCAGATATCGATTCACGAATGTGACGGCCATGGCGCCTTCGCCCACCGCTGAGGCGCAGCGCTTCACCGAGCCGTGACGGACGTCGCCGGCAGCGAACACTCCGGGCATGTTCGTTTCGAGATAATACGGCTCGCGATCGAGCGGCCAGTTTACTTTGTGATTGAGGTACCGCTTCAAATCGGGTCCGGTAACGAGATAGCCCTGCTCGTCGCGGGCGATGCCATGTTCGGCGGCCCACTCGGTGTGCGGCGCGCCTCCGAGACACAGAAATAGCCAGCATGTGTCGTAGTCCTGCGTCCTGCCGGTCGGCTTGTGGATGGCGGTGATGCCGCGCAATACTTCGTCGCCGTGGAGAGCGGTGACCTCGGTTTGGGTTAGCACCTCGATTTTCGGGGATGCCTCGATTCGATCGACTAGATATTGGGAAAGAGTTTCCTTCAAGCCGTCTCCGCGAACGGCGATGGTCACCCTGCGCGCGGTTTGCGAAAAATACATCGCCGCCTGACCGGCGGAATTTCCGCCGCCGACCACGAAGACGTGTTGATTCTTACAAAGTTGAGCCTCGCTCGCGCCGGCGCCGTAAAAAAGTCCAGCGCCGCTGAAACGGTCTTCATTGGGAAGTCCCAGCTTGCGGTAGCTTACGCCGGTGGCGCTGATGGTTGCGTGCATCACAAGTTTTGTGCCGTCCGCGAGGTAGGCGATGCCTTTGCCGGGAGTGAAATCACCGTCGACGCCTTCGCGCAGGATCAGAATCTCCGCTCCGAATTTTTTAGCTTGTTCGCGCGCGCGCAAAGCCAAATCCGCACCGCTGATGCCCTCCGGAAAGCCCAGATAGTTTTCGATTTTGGAGGTGCTGCCGGCTTGCCCGCCTACTGCGTAGCGTTCAATCACCACGGTTTTCAGGCCTTCGGAAGCAGCGGAAACAGCGGCGCTGAGGCCCGCGGGTCCGGCGCCAACGATGATCAGATCGTACTCCGCCTGCGTAGGAGTCTTGAAGCAACCGGTCTTCTCGGTGATCTGGCGAAGGGTGGGGTGCTCGAGGCGGGTGCCGTCCGGAAATATGCACACCGGCAGGCGCGGATCTCTGAGATTGGCGACGCCGGCGAGGGATACCGCTTCGGCATCGGTGGAAAGTCCATACCAATCCAGCGGCACGCTGCTGCGATGAAAGAAATCGCGGATGGCGTAGGCCTCCGCGGATCCCGGCGTTCCAAAGACTTTCATTCGGGGCGCACTATCTTTCGGTTCTTGCGGCATTATCTCCCCCACAGATGGTTACTGCATCGGGCTACCGCTATGCGCGAGGTGATTGCTGCTACGGAACAGCTTATACAGTACACCCGCCATGCCGGTTCGGTAGTGGACGGTGACTTTATTTTTGATGAAGCGGGGCGGATTTTCGATGCGAACGAAATAACCATCGCTGGGACGGGATGGCGTGCGCATCGCTGCGGCGCGGCACTCCGGCCGAGTCTGGAGGCTACGACGACGGTGGTGTGCGGCGGCGTTACTCCAGGCTCTTTGCGTTGAAGGTAGCTAGCTCGTCGTCCTGCACGGAATAGCTGATCTCGATCGGGCGGCAACACACTTCGCAGTCTTCCACGTAGGCCTGGCGATGGACCGAGAGGTCCAGGACCATGGAAATTTCTTCGCCGCAATACGGGCAGTTGAAGGCGTGTTCCATTTCGATTGACGGGCCGCAGATTAAGGCAAAATTCCCAACGGGTGAACTGGGCTTGCGGACCCGAAATTTCCACGGCTCAATCTAGAGGCCCACCCTTCCCCGAAAACCGGGGAAGAGCGGGGCACCCGGAAAAGATAACGGCGTAGAACCGGAAGCGAAAAGCAACGGCGCTAGACCTTTGGAACGTCTTTCCCCAACGCGGTAGCCAGCGCGATCAGATGGTCTTGTTCGTCCATCAGGATTTCGCGGATGTGTTCGGACATCGCGTATTCGCCCATTTCATCGGTCTGCGCTACGCGGTCGCGGTACTGGCGAATTGTTTCCAGCTCGTTTTCCAGATCGAACTGCAGCATGTCTTTCGCTTTTTCCGAGGTGCGCACCGGTTTGGGTACGTTGATCGGCATGCCTCCCAGGTAATCGATCTGGTTGGAAATTATCAGGGCGTGCTTCAGTTCTTCGGTGGCGTGCACTTCCAGCTCACCGGCGATGTTCATGTATTCGGCGCCCTTCAAAACTTGCGAATAGATTACGTAGGAGATGATGGCTTGATATTCGCGCGCCAGGTCCTCATTCAATAGTTCGATCAATTTTTCGCGGGATAGCTTGGAGTCCGCTTTCGGAGTTTCTTCCTTTTTCATTGTGCAGTCCTTTTAGGCCGGAAAAGTTCGCAGCCGCGTTTGGTAACTTGAGAAGTCGATTAGACCAACAAAACTATACCCCAATTGGCGTGGTGTCTGCTGGCGAATTGAGGACCACCAAAGTTACGTCAGTTCTGCGAGTTGGCTGCGGACCGATTTGGCTTTCTGATGAATCCATCGTTAAGCTAAGATGCGTAAGTTTGATCGAGCCTACATGGTTTCTCGCCACATTGCGCCTCTTTTACTAGTCCTCAGTTTGGTTGTGTCCACGAGTTTCACTAAAAAGACCAACGACGAAGCGGCGACCCCGATCGAACACGCGAAGCAGCTTTCCGACATTCGCGCCGAAGGCGCGCCCGCGTTCCGGCTGCAGCTGAGTTTCAAGATCGGCCAGAAAGGCGGCTCTGTGCCTCGGTACGATGAAGCCGCCGAAAGGGGTTTACACGCCGATGCCCGATATTCCGCGGACGGTCGGCGGTAAAACCCGTGTGTTGGTGAGCATCGTTGTCGGCGGAAAGCTCCACGACCTGAGAGTAACTTCCGCCCGGAAGCCTGAATTCGATGAGGCAGCCCTAGAATCGGTGAGCCAGTGGAGATTCCATCCCGCCACCTGCGACGGGGAACCGATGGAGACCGAGGCCCTCGTAGAGGTCAACTTCGTCGTCCAGTAGCGTTTGTGGTTATGCCGGTTGAAGACGTGATCGGGATTGACGGGGAAAGATTGGGTGTGTATTGTCCTCGCGTCGTTATCGCGTTCGAGTGGGATGAACGGACAAATACCTCGCTGTAAAGTTCCTTTGAAACGATTCCTTAATTACGAAACGGGGCTGGTGGCGCTGCTCTTCCTTACTTGGGGGACGGTGTTTCTGGACCGCATGAGCTTGGTTTACCTGGCTCCGTTCATCGTGCCGGAACTGCACCTGACGCACGCGCAAGTGGGGCTGCTGGTGTCTGCCCTGGCGCTGGCTTGGGCGTTATCGAGTTTAATCTTTGGAATTGTTTCGGACCGCGTGGGCCGGCGACCCGTTCTGATCCCTTCCGTTTTTATTTTTTCCGCGCTGTCATGGGTCTCTGGAATCGTGCGGACGTTCGGGCAACTCTTCCTGGTGCGGTCGGTGATGGGCCTGGCGGAGGGTCCAACGTGGTCCACGATCACGGCGACGATTGAAGCGTCGTCTGCTCCCGCGCGGCGGGGACGGAACGTGGGAATCGTGGTGAGCGCGGCGGCGCTGGTGGGGCTGGCGGTTGCTCCGGTGCTCACGACGCAAGTGGCTACACGCATTGGATGGAGGGGCGCGTTTTTTATCGCCGGGATACCTGGACTGATTCTGGGAGTTTTGATTTGGAAATTCTTGCGCGAGCCGCGGCTGGAGGGTGAGGTGGCGGCGCATCACCGGGCAACTGCGTGGAGGGATTATTTGCTGGTGCTGCGCTATCGGAATATTTGGTTGTGCTGCATCGCGGCGGCGGGGTTTATGACCTGGCTGTTTGTAATGAACGCGTTTGCGCCGCTGTACATCACCGAGGTTTCCGGGAATTCGGCGGCGTTCGCGGGTTTGGTGATTGGAGCCAGCGGGCTGGGGGGATTTTTGTGGGGATTTATTTTCCCCGCACTTTCCGACCGCTTAGGACGGAAACCTGTGCTGATTTTCCTGGGGCTGCTTTCGGCGATCGTGCCGCTCACTTATCGCAGCGTGTTTCTGATTGCGCATCCTTGGCTGATGGCGGCTACCGGATTCGTCGCCAATGGAGGCCAGGGAATTGCGGCGCTGGCGATCGTGCTGATTCCGGCGGAGACGGCGCCGATCGGATTCGCGGCTACGGCGATTGGCCTGGCCACTTTGTTTGGGGAGATATTCGGCGGGGCGCTTAGTCCGGCGGTGGCTGGGGTGGTCGCGGATCGTTATGGGTTGGCGGCGCCGTTGTGGATCGCGTCGGCCGGGGCGATTGTGGTTTTCCTGGCGGCTACGCTGATGAAGGAATCGAGCCCGAGGAAGAGGGTGGTGGATCGATAGAGTGTCGACCACCGAGTACTCGAACTGTGCGTCGTCGAACTTCGGCCGCTAAGGTCTGTACGCCCACCTTCCCAAAACCGGGGAAGAGTGGGGCACCCGGAAAAGATAAAAGCGTAGAACCGTAGGTCAAGAACCCCACACGTAACACCTACGTGTGGGGCACCCACCGGCTAATTCGACAGCGGAATCAAAAGCTCACAACCAAGAATGGTGTTCCCACAACGGCTGCTAGAAGATGAACTTCGCGGCCAACTGGGCTTGGCGAGGATTTAGGGCTGTTCTTGGGGTGCCGAAGCTTGAGTTGGCTGGGTCGCCTACGCCGTCGCCGTAATGGTGCGGGACGGCGGTGCCAATTAGATCCGGGGCGCCGTAGACGGTGTAGACTTCGTCGTAGTTGGCGCGATTTAGAGTGTTGAAAATGTCGCCGATGATCTGCAGCCGGTAGCGCTCGCCGGGAAAATGAATCATGCGCGACAAGCGCATATCCCACGCCCTGAGGTCTTCCCCGAAGTAAGTGTTGCGCCCAAAAGTGCCGACGCGATCGGTGACCGGGTTTCCATCGTTATTGGCGTCGAAGCCGACGAAAACGGTGAACGGCCGCGGGGATTGCGCGGTGATGATGCTGCTGAATTCAAAGTTGCGAATGACGGACTTTTGCGGCGCGGTGGCCACGAAATTGGCGACGAAGCGTTGGCGCACATCCTGATTGGAAAGGGAGCGCTCGAGGTTGCGTTGGGCGTTGGATTGGGGAGTGCTGACGAAGGTGGTGAAGGTGCCGTTGTCGATCACCTTGGAGAAGGTGTAGTTGGCGTTAAAGGTCAGGAGTTTCCCCACTCTCTGCATGGCTTGCAGGGTGCCGCCGTTGTAGGAGGAATTGCCGGTGGAGTCCGTGTAATAAAGAATTCCGCCGGTGCCGCCGGTACCAAAGGGAGGCGGGGTAATCGCGGGGTTATCGATCTGGAACGAGTAGATGTCTTTGTTGGTTCCGGTTTCGGTCCCGATGGGAGGACCGACGTTGAGGTCGATGGGGCGCACCAACTTGTGCGCGGCGACCCATAGGTAGCCCGCGGTAACGGAAAAACCCTTTCCGATTTCGCGGTCGATTTCAAAGCTGGACTGCTCGGAATAAGGCTCGCGGAGGTTGTGGTCGACTTCGGTACCGCCTTGGACGTAAGGAGAATTGGCGGGGAAGGAACCCGAGGTAATCAGATTTTCAAAGGCGGCATCCACCAGCGGCGGAATTACAGTGCCGGGGGGAGTGAAGGGAGCATAGGGGTTGGGCGGGCAGCCAGCCAGAACGCATGGTGTAGGTATGGCCATGGTGTTCAGCAGGTAGGTGCCGGTGTTTTGATTTTCTGATGTCGGCAGATTGGGGATTACCGGCGGGCGCTGCGGGCCGGCGACGAAGAAGAACGTCAAGCTGTAGGTGTCGTAGAAAATTCCGAAACCGGTGCGGATCACCGTTTTCGGATTGGGCGAGTAGGCGATGCCGAAGCGCGGAGAGAAGCTGTTGTAATCCGGCTTCACGTAGAAACCCAGACCGGACTCGAAATCCCACCGCAGGCCCAAGTTGACGGTTACCTTGGAGCTGAGGCGATACTGATCCTGCGCGAAGAATCCGTATTCACCGTGATGGATGCTGATATCGAAATTGGGCTGCTCGGATGGCAGGTAAGCATTCTGCCACGTGGTGGGCACCGAAGGCGACGACGCGTTGGGATTGAAGGGTCCCGTCCCGATGGGCGCGCCCCAGAAAAATGCGGCGATACACGGCGCGGTCAGGCCGGTGAGAGGAGGTTGGCAAGCCGTGCCGCCCCAGCCCCCTTGAGCGGACGACAGCAGGTCGTCCAAACTGGGAAAAATATCACGCGACGGTGTGAAGCCTGGCCAGATCACGAAATTCCGCAGGTAATTGACGTCGGCGCCGAACTTGAAGTAGTGCTTGCCCTTCAACAATGCGACGGTGTCTGAAAATTCCAGGCGGGTTTCGTTGTAGCGATCGAAAGCGCCGAAATTGTGGCCGAACAACAGAAGATTGGGGACGTCGAGATTGGGCTGGCCGGTGGTACCTGGGAAACCGTAGTTGCGCCGGGCGTATTGTCCCAACAACGAGTTAACC
>Ga0302326_10017523_pt1 | contig 14943 bp, 8 predicted proteins | sample Palsa_T0_3_FD_202264 | JGI IMG/M metagenome (GOLD analysis project Ga0302326, IMG submission 202264) | Peat permafrost microbial communities from Stordalen Mire near Abisko, Sweden - Palsa_T0_3 | ecosystem: Environmental > Terrestrial > Soil > Palsa > Peat permafrost | place: Sweden: Abisko... | reverse complement strand
TTGTTCCAGGCGGGCGCGTTCCGATCGTCCAGCGCGACCGAACGGCGCAACGCCTCGATGGCGCCATCCGCATCGCCCTGCTGCTTCAGCGTGGTGCCGAGTATGTACCAGGCCTCCATGTACGCGGGCCGCTGCGCCACCGCCGCCCGCAACTGTTCGATGGCGTTCTCAGGGACCCCGGCGTCGATGTAGGTGAGCGCCAGGCTGTAATGCGCCTCGGCGAGCGCGGGATCCAACTGCACGGCTTGCTCCAGTTCCGCCCGCGCGTGCGGCAAGTCGTCGATCGATTTGTAGGCGATCCCTAAATCGTAATGCGCGCCGGCGTCGCCAGGGTGATTCCGAATCACTGCCGAAAGCTGCTTGATGGCGGCCTGCAGATCTCCGGCCGCAATGTAAGCGTAGCCCACATTCACTTGCACCCGCACATTGTCCGGATCGTGCGCCAGAATCCGCCGGAACTCCTGGATGCCCGCGGTCGCATTGCCGGACCTCACCAGCGCGTCGCCGTAGCCGTTGCGAACCGCCGTGTTGTCCGGGTCGAGTTGCACGGCCTGGCGGTAAGCGGCGCACGCCTCCTTATACAAGTGTTGCCTTTCGTATGCGTTGGCCAGCATTTCCCAAAGCGTCGCGTTGGTGGGCAGTTGGCGTGAAGCGCGCGCCAGTTCGCGCGCAGCCTCCGCGTAATCTCCGGTTTCGCTGTACACCGAACCCAGGCGGAATCGATAGTCGCCGTTGCCGGGCGCTAACGCCACAGCCTTTTGCAGGGCGTGCAGCGAGGGATCGGGTTGCTGTGCCAGCCACAAAGCGGCCCCCAGGTGAAACCAGGCTTGCGCCATTTTGGGATCCAGCTCCGTGGCGCGCCGGAAGTGCGGAATGGCGTCGGCGGAACGGTTGGTGGCGGCCAGCAGGAAGCCGATCTGGTCCTGATAGACCGCGGATTTCGGAACCAGTTCCGAAAGTTTCTGATACGCCGCCAGCGCTCCGGCGGCGTCTTGCGCGGCCAGGTGTTGGCGGGCCGCTGCCTCCAGTTCGGGAAGGGTCTGTGCGGCCAGCGCCACGCCGAATAAAAGAGCGCTGCAAACCAGTTTGCCGCCTGCGCGGGTCCCTTGGACGCGCAAGAGGGCGGCCTGCGAGGCCGCCGCAGGCTGGGAGCCTGCCCCACTTTTCGCGGCCATCCAATCAGCGGCCTTCCGTACCCCGCGCGTGTACATGCAAACTCAAAATCTCCGACTGCACCGGCACTCCGCCGCTCACCTTCACCCGCAGTAGAGCTTCGAACGGCGGAACGTGGCGGCGTGCTTCAGGCCCCAATTTCGCCATTAAATCCTCCAACCGCGCCGCCCGGCAAACAAACTCGACAGCGGCTTGCGTGCCAAAGGTGGTTATGCCGGCCAGGATCAGCACCCGGCGGCTCGGGTTCAGCCCGGACGTGAGCGCCACCAGTGCGTAATCTTCCGTGATGGGCCCATCGGAAGCCAGGTAAGCGGCTTGCTCGCCGGTTCCAGGATGCAAGTTGGTAATCATCAAATCGCCCTTGCGCGGCGCGGTGGATTTGCGCTCGAACACGAAATCCTGCGTGCCGGGCAACTCGCGCAGCGAGAGATTCTCGGAGGGCGAACCAATGAAAATCAGGTCGCTGGTCTTGGCATCGTCCCACGACAGCAGCCTGCCCCGCTTGATCCGCAGGGCCTGTTGCAGGCTGGCGAACACATGGTCGAGCTCATGCACCGCCATCACTTCGCCCACCCCCGTGTAATGATCCAGGATGGTCTTTCCGGCGTCCACCGCGGGATTGAAGTAGCGCAGGCCGGTCTCCGGCCGGCCCACGAATTCGGCGTTGCTGTAAACCACCAGCGGCGCTTCCGGAGCGTTGGCGAAGCTGCTCCAAAAGGCGCGCACCACGGGGAACGATTGCTCGCTGGGGGCGGTTGGCCGTGCTGGCAACATGAAGCGCGTCACGGCAATCGAGATCACCACCACCACCATGGCGCCAAGCACGATAGAGAGGAAGAACCATGAAAGCGGATAGGAGCGCGGCGGGCGCATCGGCACCACGGGCGGCGCCACCGGAGGAGCGGGTATCTCCACTGGGGAGCGGGTGTGATACGTCAGCGAGTAAGCCCCTTTCGGAATCTCGATCACCAATCGATCCGGTGCACCCTCGCCGGCATAGTACTCCGCCAGCTTGGAGCGCAGCCGGCCGGTCTGCACGCGCACGGTGGAATCCACGCGCGAGTCGAAGTCCGCGGGCCGGCCGAAAACCTCCGTGGCGATCTGGTATTCCTTCAGAGATGTGCCGGGCGCGTCGAGGGAATGCTCACCCAAATACCGAAGCAGCTTACAGAGCGATTCCGAGCCGTGCAGGACACTACTCCGGTTCAACCTCTCGATTTGCGAGTGGAGCGCCTCCCGGTCCGTGCCAGTTGTCCCTGTATCCCTCATTTAACGCGAGATTAACAATACCGCTAAGTCTATGCAAAAATGGGCGCGGAGTCAAGTAACAATGCAACCGTCCAATGCGCGCGTTGTGCGACCGCCAGCGGCGCGGTAGAATTGCCCTCGTGCACTTCCGCAGATTTGCTTGTTTCCTCCTGGGGGCCTGGCTGGCTGGCGGCCTTTTCATGGACATGGTTGCGATTCAGAATTTTCGTTCCGTGGATCGCCTGCTGGCCAAGCCCGCGCCCGAGGCCGCTAAGCAATTTGAAAAGCTGGAGCCGGGCGACGCGCGCACGTTATTGCGGCACCAGGTGTCCGAACAGAACCGCTGGTACTTCGAAACCTGGGGCCTGGTGGAGACGGGGATTGGCGTGGCCCTGCTGCTGGTCCTGTTGTTTGGCAGCAGCGAGACGAAACTTACCGTCATCGTCGCCTTGATCATGCTGCTGATCGCCATCCTGCAACGGTTCGCGTTGACCCCTGAGATGGTGGTGCTCGGCCGTATCGTCGACTGGCTTCCCGCCGGAGAGCCATCGTCCGACCGCACCCGCTTCTGGATGCTGCACAACGCCTTCGTCGCCCTCGACCTGTTGAATTGGGTGCTCGGATTTTTCCTCACCGCCAAACTACTGTTCCGCCGAAAGCGGCGCGGCGCCGACCGCGACGAAGAGGCGCCCGAGCGGCGCGCGCGCGTGCATGGGATTTCCGGCTTCTAAATTTGGTCCCCGCGTTTACTCCAGGGTCCGCAGGTATTCTTTGAGCGAGTGGGGATCGTTTGCGGAGCGCAGGCCATAAACGGGCTTGGCGGACGCCGACTGCCAGACACGAATCAGATGCGAGTTTTCCAGCCGGCGCAAGGCTGCGGCGACAGCCCCCATGCCGTACTGTCCGGACTGCGGCAGCCACCATTTTTCTATGCCATCGATGGTGTCGCGGGCATCCTGGTGAGCGATGAGGTAGCGCAGGATTTCTATCTCGGCCGTGCGTACCGGATCCGTCAATAATGTATCCCTGTGGGCGCGCGTGCAAGCGGGATGCCAGTTGGTAACCTGTGTCGGACTAGCGGCTCGCCAGAAGCGGTGCGGCAAACATGCCGCATCACCGTGGGGCGGGCAATCATGCCCGCAGCCGGCTTTCCAGCCGGCTCTTCCCGCGAGCGAAGCTCACGGTTTCAACCCGGCTATACGCGCGCTACGCCTGCGGAACGCGGGCTACGCCCGCGGCGACCGCAAGAGTGCGGTCGCGGCACGCTGAGAGCGTGCGCCACGTCAGGTCGCAGAATGTCCAAACTTGGCGAGTCGCACTCGCCCACACAGGGCCCAGCCCAGCTCAGACCGCCCAGGCGCTGGCGATACCATGCCGCCGCAACAGCCGCTGAAATGTCCTGCGGTCTTTGCCCGCGGCTTTGGCCGCACGCGTGACATTGCCGTTCTGCCGCGAAAGCAATCCCGCCAGATAATCGCGCTCAAACTCATAGACCGCGTCTTCAATGGGAAGCGGGGAACCACTAACGCCGGCGGACTCTGGTTCCCATGCGCCCGGCAGATCGAAGGAAAAAGCGTCCAGAACGGGCTTGTCCGACAGCACCACGGCCCGCTGGATGGCGGACTCCAGTTCCCGGATATTGCCGGGCCACGTGTAATCCATCAACCGGCGCACAGCTTCCGCGGACAGCCTGGGCGCCGGCCGCCGGCCTTCCTTGGCGAAGCGTTCCAGAAAATGACGGGCCAGAATCGGAATATCGTCGCGCCGTTCGGTGAGCAGCGGCAGCCGCAGCGCCAGCACGTTGAGCCGATAGTACAAATCGGCGCGGAATTCCCGGGCGGAAACGCGTTCCGCGAGCGGTGTATTGGCGGCGGCCACGATGCGCACGTTGGCTTTCAGCGGACGCTGCGATCCCAGCGGCCGGTACTCCCGATCCTGCAGCACGCGCAGCAGCTTGGCCTGGCTGGCGAGGCTCAGAGAATCGACTTCATCGAGGAACAGCGATCCGCGGTCCGCGACGCCCAGCAACCCGACGCCCGCTGCCGAGGCGTCCGTATAAGCGCCCTTCTCGTGGCCGAACAATTCGTTTTCAAACAGCGTATCCGGCAGCGCGCCGCAGTTTACGGGAACGAACGGATGCGCGCCGCGCGCGCTGGCATAATGAATGGCGCGCGCAAAAAGCTCTTTGCCGGTTCCCGTCTCGCCGGTGATCAGGACGTTGGCTTCCGATGCGCCCAGCCGCGGAACTTTCCGGATGGCTTCGCGCAGCGCGGCGCTCTCGCCGATTACCACATCCAGCCGGTATTTGGTCCGAATTTCCCGAATGGATTCGTCTTCTGAAACGCCGGTCTTCTCCGGTTCCGCTGTCGAGAGACGTTCCAGCCGTATGCGCAGTTCGCCCGGCTGGAAGGGCAGAATAACAAAATCGTCAATATCCTCGGGCAGGGGCTCGGCGGCCGGCGCCGGTGAAACAATCAGCACCGGAACGGCCGGATGGCGGGTGCGCATCTCGCGAATCGACGAACATGCCGAGGGCCGCTCGCTAGCATCCACCACCGCCAGGTTGGGAACTCGCGATGTGACCGCGATCCTTTCGCGGCGCACGGCTGTCACGCTGAGATCGGGGCATTCTCTGCGAATGTGGGTCGCCAAGCCTTCACGCTCTTCGATCACCCAGATGCGAATCCCGGCCGGCATATCGGTTTTCATCAGTATGACCGCGGCAAAGCCGATTTACAAGAGACATTTTCGCACTGCATATTCTTTTTTCTGAACAACTCGTTGAGTTTCGGGGATTTTCCGGATAGTTTCAGAGAAGTAGTGAGGGGAGTACCGGAAGCGTTTCACGTGGGGCAGGCCCTCGGCCTGCAAGCGGCCTCCCAGGCCGCTCTCTGAACTGAAAGATCACGGCGCGTCGCGCAGGGATGCGGCGAACTCCGCCGGCGTAATCAAGTTGAGCCATTCGCGCCGGTGCCGTTCCAGGCCCGGCCAGCCGAGATCCGCCGCCGCGATGGCGCCCAGCAGTCTGGTCTCCGGGTCGCGCGGCCGAATGACGGCGCATCCCCAGTCGGTGTCCACTGTGCGCACCGCGATCCGGGGATGCATCTGGCGGAATCGCACCAACGCCCGCCACACCGCCCCGTTCCACTCGGTCCCCGGAACGAAGCGGTCGGCTGGCCGCTGGTGCCACTTGGTGGGCGGCGAGCAGTCGTGCAGCACGATGGCCCCTTCCGGCGACAAGTGCCGCATGCCGTTTTCGATATCGCGCAGCACCTGCGCCTCTTCGTGCAGGCCGTCGATGAAGATCAGATCGTAACGGGCTTCAGCCGGAAGCTGGCTAAAGAACCGGTCCGACGTCATTTGGTGCGTAGCCGGAACGTGGGGATCTACGGATTCCTTCGTGGCGGCGCGGATAGCATCGAAGTTCTGCGCCGGATCGAGCAGGCCGATCTCCAAATAGCTGCGGAATTGGTAGCGGGCAATTAGCGCGTTGAGAATGGCTGTACGGCTGTTCATCGCCGGGTCATCCCGGGCCGCGGCGGCCGGCGGCCAGCGGAACACCCGGCGAAAATCGTCGGCCTCGCCATAAACGGGATCGCTCTGGCAGTATTCGCTGGACGTACGCATACCGGTCAGATTGCTGCCATGGCGAATGTCGCAAACGGGAGAAGCGCAGAAGGCGGTGGCTATCTCCGTGCCCTGCGGCTCGGCGAAAACCAGTTTGCCGGCGCGGGCTTCCGCCAGCTTGGCTGCAATCATGCCCTTCAGCAGCAGCCGGTCGCCGGCGATGTTGCTCAGAAAATTGATGGTGCGGTCGGCCGGGAAGAAGCCCGAAGGCGAGAGATGGATTACGTAGCGATTTGCCACTATGCCATGCCGCTCGGCGGCGATGGCCATCTGGTCAAAGTAGTCGTCGGGGTACAGCACGTCATGCTCGCACAAGAACACGAGGCGGTTACTGGCCTGGTCCAAGCCGGCCAGGATCTGGCGATAGAGCGTCGCGTGCGAGCTCTCGCGGTCCGGCCAGGCGAGGGGAACGTGATGTTCTCCAAATGAGGCGACGGGCGACCATGTCACGGTGACCAACTCCCCCCGATCGCCAACCTGACCCGCGAGCCGCCGCAGGCAGTATTCGACCACGGGGTTCGCCGCCACATCGTTTGAATAAAAGAGCGCGGTGAATGGCGTGTTCATCCCAACAAGCGCTCCCGCACTTCCCGGCTTTCCATGGGCACGATGTTCGGTTGGGTGGCGATCGCCGGCGACAACAGATACTTTTCCCGGGCGATGGAAACGGCATAATATTGATCGATTCCGCGGTGCGTGCCCAGCCACGCTTCCATCGTGCCGGCATCGCCCGGCACCTCGCGCAGAATGCGATCGTAAACGGACCGATGGTAGGCTACCGCGTGCGTGCAGGTTACCGCGCCTGCCTGCGCCAGCCGCCGGAATCCCGGCAACAGCGGAAACTCCTGGTTCCAGCGGCAGGCGCCCAAGTAAAGGAGATCCCATGGCCTGCCGCGCAACTCCTGGATGGCCGTATCGAGGCCGGTAGCCGCATCCGCCGTGAAGAGCACATCGTCTTCGAAAACCAGTACCTTTTCGAGGCGCTGCCGCTGGGCCTCCGCGACCACGGCGCGGTGCGACAGAGCCCGGCCTGCCTGCCGGTTGGGCTGCGTGCGGATGGCATCGAAGCGCCGCACGCGATGCGCGATTCCCAAGCGCGTGAAGCGCGCCGACACATCCTGCCACCGCCGCGTTTCCTGCGGCAGATTGATGCAGTAGATCGCCTCGAAGAAATCGAACGGATTGGCGATCTCGTCGCGCACGGCGGCAATAATGCGTTCGGCGGCGTCGCGGCCAAGGTGCGCGCGGAAATGCTCAAAGGCGGGCGAGGGGTCCTGCCCCAATTCGTGCGCCACGATCAAATAGTTTCGAATGCGGTCTTCCCAGGTATTCGCATAGGGAACGCCCATGGGGCGCCCGAAGCGGTGGATCCAGCGCAGAAAGGGGAGACACAGCACGCGGCCGCCGGCGCGCCGGAATTTCTCGTGCACATAGCCTTCCTCGCCGCCGAATCCCCGCAATCGCGGATTCAGCCCCGGCCACGCAGACTTGCGGCAGGCGAACACGCCCAGGCCCTGCAGGCCGATTTCGAACGGCGGCGCGGCGGGATCGGTGGCGCGGGCATCGCTGCCCCAGACCCCGTACATCCCGGCCGACCAGGTGCGATCCATGTGCGTGGAGAAGGTTCGCAAATCGTCATAGACCAGGGGCCCTTGCAGCAGATCGGGAGTGTCCGGATGCGCCAGGAAGTAGTCCAAGAGTTGGCGCAGAGACCCGGGGACGAACATGACGTGGCAATCCACGCAGAGCACGAATTCTGCGGCGGCTTCGCGGAATAGCACATCGCGGACGGCGGTGCCCTGCGGCTGGCGGCACGGTATATAGCGATAGCCGGGTATCCAGTTTTCGAGAGCCTTCAAGTCCCCGGCGCAGGGGCCGTCGGGGTGATTATCGAGCACCAGGAACTCGGCTTCGGCGGCGATTTCGGGGTGGAAGAGGCGGATGGCCTGGAGGGTGAAATACACGCCATCGTAGTCGTCGTAGGTGGCCATGCCGATGGTGAAAGCAGGCATGTCTTTCACCATGTGGCGAGCCTCTTAGGCGCCGCTGATGTGCTAATGTGTACGGCGATGGGACAGATGAGCGGAGTGGTGGTGGTGCTGGACCCTGCAAAGACTAACTGCAAGGATGCATGTGCCGCACTTATTCCCGTGCTGCAGCCAGGAGTTGCGGAACCGGGTTGGGAGGTCAAGTCGGAGTCCCCGGACGGGCGCCAAATCCTGGTCGACCCCGAGAGTACCGAATTCTTCGCGATGCTCACCTGGACCAGCAAGCCCGGCCGTTTGGCGTGGATGAAGCTTACGTTTGACACAAATGCCCTCTACGACGATGAGCGTTCAACCCTTGCCATGCTGCAGTCCTACCTCTGGACCGCCCTGACCAAGCTGGCCGCCCCTTTTGGTTACCTGACCAACTACGACTATCAACTCGCGGACGACTGGATCGAGAACCACGTACTCGACGCGCTCTCCCTTCGGCGTTATAGTGAACTGGCCGATTCGTCGTACTACCTGCTTCTCCTTTCGAACGCGGTTCGCGAAGCCATTCCGCCGAGCCCCCTGTGGACCGTCTTGAAGGAGAGCCCCGCGGGATCGCTGCTCTTGCGGACGTAGTTCAATGCCACTTAGTTTGGAGTTGTCGATGGGTCTGCATAAATAGTGGGGCAGGCCCTTGGCCGGGGGACCCTCTGGGTCGGGTCCCCTGGACCCGCATGTCGCCCGGAAATTGAGTTCTATAGAAGAGAAGATGGCGGCCTGGGAGGCCGCCGCAGGCCGAGGGCCTGCCCCACTATTTATGCAGAATGTCATCTTTGCGAGAATTAAGTGACGTTGGGCGCCCTGCCCGGCTTTGGCGGGCCCTCCTTTATCGGGCTGGCGCATCGTTCCGGACATCCAAAATGAACCGCTTAGGCTCTTGTGCATACGGTGACTGAGGGGTTGCCTCGTGATACAGCGGGACCTCCGTCATGGCCACGCTGAAACCGGGCCGCGTAGCCACACCTCTCAGGGTGTGGGCGAACTCGGTAGACTCTGTCACGACCATCCAATGACCACCCGGAGCCAGACGGGACATGCGCTGCCCGGCAAATTCCACCGTAGGTGTAAAAGCGCGGCCCAGCGGGAACGGAAAATCCTCGCGAATGATGTTGAATGTCTGGCCGGGCGGCAACGCTTCGATTTTCCCCTGAACGAAGTTACCGCCAGCCGCGGCGTACGCCTGTGAGGCCGGTGTGGCCGTTGGATTGACTACAGTCACATTGGCGCCGCGCTGTGCCGTCTCCGTCGCATAAGTGAATTCTGCCGGCTGTTCCGCGCCCACCACCAGGATGTTCGTCGGCGGAGGCGGGGTGGCCGGCGTTCCACCCGCGGCGACCGGTTGACCGGCCAGCTTCAAGTCGCCTTCCACGGTGATCCGGGGCGCCGTTGCGTCGCCCGCAGGCGGATTCATGGCCTCCAAAGCCGTCTTGACTGACGGGTCGACACCCTTAGGGAAACTGAACCGGATGTCGGTGATACCGTTCTGGCGCGCCGCGACCAACATTTTCTCCGCCTTGGGCTTCACTTCGCCCGTCCAGTCCTGGGACGCGATGGTAAACGGGTTTTTGTTCTTGACCTCAGTCCATGTCTTGCCCTCTTTCACATTGTCGATGTCCAGTTTTCGGGGTTTGCCCTTCTCGTCCGTGTAGGTGATCGGGACATTGGCCCGGTCGGCGCCCCGCTTGACGGCATCTTCGAATTCCGCGCGTATTCCCTCGATGTTGTTGCGCACACCTTGAACTTGTTTTGGGTCCGCGGCAGTCTGCCCGGAACTCATATCCTGCAGCAAACTCATCTCATGATTGAGGCGTTTGAGCCACTCCACCAAACCGGGAATGTTCGAGGCAGCGACTTCGTCTTTGAGCTTGCCGGCGTCGGATTGCAGGGGGGCGACCTGGTCGAGCGCGGCTCCGGAGGGTGTCTTGACCGCTAGTTTCGCCGCCTCCGCCTTGGCGTCTCTCTTTAATAGTTCGTCAAGGCCGTCCTTGCTCTTGGCCATGCCCTCGAATTTCTTCAAGGCTTTCTCGGATCCAAGCTTTCCCAGCCACCGGTCGAAGGCCTCTTTTGCCTCGGGAGACAGGTCTTTGTACATCTCGGTCAGCTTGATCTTAACCGGATCAGGAGGCTTGGCCTCCACCGCCTGTTGCTCGACGATGCGCATCGGCGCCCCGCCACCCTTAGGCGTGACCGTCGCGGATTTCGCGCCTGTGACCGGATCGGTCTGCTGCACGATGGTGTCGCCCAGTTTCCCATAGCGGCCGAGTATATCGGGGAGTTTGCCCGGCTCGCATTGGAAGAGGTTTCCGCCCTTAGCCTCCAGTTGCAAAGCCAGCGCAGTGCGTTCCCTGGTTTCGAGCACAGCCTCGTTGACCGAGCGCATCTCGCCGAGCTTTGCGGGATCGATCCCTAACAGCTTGGCTTTGCCCGGCTCGCTCTTGGCGAACTCCTCCATCTTTTTGAAAGCGTCGATCTCCGCGTTCAGCGCCTCGGCATCTTTGGCCAGGGCGTCTTTCGCCTGCTCCAGCGTAGGCTTGGCCAGCGCTGCGCGGGCCGTCAGCAGCGCGCTGGTGCGGGCCTCATCGACTCTGGCGAAGTCGGCCAGGAACGATTTCTCGCCTCGCGCCGCGGCTCCCTCCAGGAATCTGCCGGCCGCATAGCGGGAGACCAGTGCCGTGGCGATGAAAACGACCAGTTGCTCACCGATCATCTGCTTCGCCTGTTCGTCGGTGAGTCCCTTACCGGTGTTGGCCTTGGCATCTGCGTCTGCTTTGGCGAGCGCATAGCCAATGGACGCGGCCAGCCCCATGGCGATGTTTCCGCCCTTGACTATGAATGCGCCGGCTTGGGCCCCCACGGCGGCTTCGTAGGCGATGGAGAGGCCCTTGAGCGCGCCGAACAACGCCCAATTCTCAAAGAAGGTCGCCACCACGCTCTGGTTAGGATCCTTCCCAAGCAGCACGGTCGATAACGCGGTGAAGGTGGCGGCTTCGGCCCCGGAAGCGAGGATGGTGGCGCCTACTACGCCGGCCGTGGTAGCGCCCCAGCCCGCGCCGACCATGAGCGCGCCCGATACGTACGATCCCACCCCCGCGGTGACCACCGCAATGGCCACCAGCGCAGCGATCTTCAACCCCAGGCTGATCCATCTCTCGCGGGTTTCTTGTTCGTCGATCAAAGCGATGGTATCGTTCAGCGCCTTCTGAATTGCCGGACCCTTTTGTCTCAGCTTGGCGAGATCCTGGCGGGCTTGAGCCATCGTGGAAGGCCGGCCGGACATGTAACCGAGATAGATCGGATAAAACTCGAAATAGTATCCGGTCAGTAAGTTCATGCCATCCAGGTACTTCTTGTTCTTGCCAGTAAACTCGCCGATGAATCCCTGATGTTTGAGCAGGAACTCCCACTCCGTATGCAGCGCATCCATGGTGCTGACCATCGAAGCATCGTCCTGCAAGTCGGAAACTTCCTGCTGAACTTCGGCCAGGATCTGCTGGACTTTCGCGGGATCCTTAACCAACAGCTCGCGCGCCTCCTGCAGCTTCGCGCGCAACACCACTTCCTTGTCGCGCAGTACTTTGGCTTGAAGGTCGTCTGCCGCTGCTCCCATTCCCTTCTTCGGGGTGGACAGGAGCTGCCGGCAATACTGGAGGATTCCCTCCATCATCTCGATGGGGTATAGCTTCGATTTGTTTTCGGCCTCCGCGATCCTTTGCTGGCCGGTTTCGACTAACTCGGCGACCGCCGCGGCCGATAGATACGCCTTCCCTACACCCATCAACGGCGCGCGCACGTAATCGGGAAGGGCGCTGGGGCCGGTCGAAGACCCGGCCAGACCCTTGTATTGCTCGCTGGCGGTGCGCACGCCGTTGGCCGCGGCCCTGATAATGCCGTACTCGGCGGTCGCGTGTGCATCCCATCGCATGCTCTCGGCGGGATCGCTAGAGGCCGCCAGGCTCTTGGAGCGCGCGTCGATCCGCGAACGCACTTGCGAAACGGCCGAGCCCTCCAACCCCATGGATAATGCCTCCGGCCCGATTTCGTCCAGCAACTGCACCGAGAGCCGCATTTGGGCAACGATCTGCTCCTGGCTTTGTCCGGTGGGCTGCATCGCCTTGGCTTGACTGAGGGCGGCCTCGTCGGAGAGTTTGCTTCCCATCATGCCCAACGCCGGATCGCCCTCAGGAGGCACAGCCGACAGGAGGGCGGTAGCCGTTTGTGGCGAGATGCCGCTTCCCTTCAGTCTTGCGGCAGCCTCTTCACCGGCGGTCTTGGCCCATTCGTCGAAATGGATTTTGGTCAGAAGCCTGGGGCTAAAGCCAAATAGAGGCGCCGCACCGACGAGCGAATTGGCCATTGCCGGATCGCCATAGAGTTCGCTGGCCACTTCCTCCTTTGAAGCGTTGGCAGGATCGGCCACGCGCACCCAAAGCCACGTGCCGCCGCTGGCTTCCCAACGGAACTGCTTCAGTGGGCGGACCTTCTTCAGCTCGGCCTCGGCAGTCTGCGCCTTTCCGTCGTCTATGTACTTCTTATAGTTCACCTCCATCTGGCCGTTCAGCCCACCGCTGCCGGTCAGGCCCTTAATCATGGCCCTGTCCATTGGGTGCGACGGTAAGAGAGCGGAGCCCGCCGGAACCACTTGGGGATACTCGTAAAAAGTTGCTCCCGGCCGTTTGGCGATGTAGTCTTTCATCGCCAGGTAGCTGGCGGCCACATATTGCGGCGCGAGGCGTTGCACGGACTCCTGAAGCCTGGGGACCAGCAGCCCGCGAAGTTCGGCGGCGACTTCGCTTCGATATTCCTTGGGCGCCTGCCCATCGGCATCCGCGTCGCGGCCGCGGCGAATGGCTGCATCCGGATCGCCAGGGGCGAGGGCGGCCGCCAATTGAGCCCAACTGGCGCTTCTGAGCGCGAAGATCGCGCTGGTAGCTACCGCATCGTTACGGCCGAAGAGCCAGTATGCATAGGGCGAACCGGTATCCAGGCGGATGCTTTCGGCGGTTTCGATCAGGTCGCCCCAAAGCAGGATCTTGTATTCTTCATAGAACTCACGGGAGTCGCACGTCGCCGACGGATCGGTTTCGCGCGCCAGCACCGCGCCGCTCGCTTCGACGGCCACACTCTGGCCGCCGGCGGTAGCGGTCGCTTCCTTTTCGCTGGCATCGGCCGGCTGCGAAATCGGCAAGCTGTTGCCGTTGGGGAGCGGTGCGTCTGTCTGCTGTACGACGTGCGTCAACTCATGCGCCAGCAGGCGTTCACCGGAGGAGGAATGCGGTGAGTATTCACCGGGGGCGAAGACTATGTTCGTGCCAACGGTATACGCCAGGGCGTTGACCGCTTGCGCGGAGGCGCCGGCAGCCGCATCCGTATGCACACCCACGCCGCCGAAATCCCGCCCGAAGCGGCCTTCCATTACACGACGCGTGGGTACGTCCAGAGGCCGGCCCGGCGAGCGCAGAACTTCGTCCACAATCGGGGGCACGCTGGAAGGTTCCTGGCCGTCGCCGGCGCGGCGCCGCAGCAACCGGGGCACGCCGGATTCCTCTTGGTTTCTGCGGCACTCTTCGCACTCGCAGGCCAACCCGCCGTTTGCACACTTACGCTGCATCTGCCTGCCGCCATGGCGCAGGACGCCGGGCGTAGACCAGCGGCCCGTGACAGTTTCGGCGACGCGATCCGCCTCCATTTCGAAGGGATCGTTCGCCGCGCCAATGGCCAACTTGGCTTGGCCTGCACCTAGGAACAGCGGCATACCTGCGAGGCCGCCACACTCTCCCGTTTGAGGTTCGGCTGAGATGAAGGCGTCCGCTGCCGGCTGGGCGGCTTTCTTCTTCTGAACGGATTTGGTGGCCAGTGCGGCTTCCATCAGCGCATGAGCTCCGGCGGCGTCTGCCGCCCCAGTTTGCGGTATTCGTCGGTCAAGCCCACGTACACGTCGCCGTATTCGATCAGTCGTCCGGCCGCCTGCGCCAGCACCGCCGCGGTCAGCACGGCGTTGCGAATGTGGCCGCCGGCCAGATCTGCCGCTGCGGCGAGCTGATTGAGACCCCTGGGGCTCAGCCGGTGATGCGATCCCAGGTGCGATAGCCACAGCAAGCGCCGCTCTTCCGGGCCGGGCAGCGGGAACTCCACGATCATGTCCAACCGGCGGCAGAAGGCCGGATCGAAACGCGCGCGGCTGTTGCTGGTCAGCAGCGCGATGCCGTCGAAAGTCTCGATACGCTGCAGCAGGTAATTGGTTTGGGCATTGGCGAAGCGGTCGTTGGATTCCTTCACTTCGGTGCGCTTGCCGAAGAGCGAATCGGCTTCGTCGAAGAGCAGGATGATGCCGGATTCCTCGGCGTGCGCCAGCAACTGGGCCAAGTTCTTTTCGGTTTCGCCAATGTACTTGCTGGTGACGCCGGCCAGATCGGCGCGATAGAGCGGCAAGCCGAGCTGAGTCGCGAGCCATCCGGCTGCCAGCGTTTTCCCGGTTCCGGACTGGCCGGTGAACAGGACGCGCACGCCGGGGCGGTAGCGCGCCAGGGAGGAAGCGCCCAAACCCTCGATAAGGCTCTCGCGGCGGCGGCAGCGCAGCAGGAGCCGCGACAATTCGCCGCGCAATTGAGAGCCGGCCACCAGGGCTTCGTCCGGAATAAGATCGGCTAGCGGCTGCGCCAGCGCTTCGAATCCGGAGCTTTGGCCGGTCCACGAAGCCGCGGCCACGTCGCTGAAGGCCGGCTCGGTGCGGCCATCCAGGAGGCATCGTTGCCGCACCAGGCGGCCGAGTTGGGCGATGCGTCCGCTGCCGTGCCGGTAATCGGAAGCCAACTGGTCGGCAAGCTGGCCGTCGCCAATCGCCGCGCACCACAGTTGGCGG
>Ga0302326_10017522_pt1 | contig 14946 bp, 13 predicted proteins | sample Palsa_T0_3_FD_202264 | JGI IMG/M metagenome (GOLD analysis project Ga0302326, IMG submission 202264) | Peat permafrost microbial communities from Stordalen Mire near Abisko, Sweden - Palsa_T0_3 | ecosystem: Environmental > Terrestrial > Soil > Palsa > Peat permafrost | place: Sweden: Abisko... | reverse complement strand
TGCGAGATGGGCGCCCGAACGTCAAACTAGCCATTCACCACGCAAAAATGGGAGAAGACCATGTGGCGAGCAGCGTTGCTTGCGGGCACTTTGGCGATGACAGCGGTTGTGCATGCTGCCGGGGGTGCTACGCAGACGAGCGGCTTGACTCTTACAAGCCCCGACATCTCCCAGGGGCGCAAGATTGCGCTCCCGCAGATATTTAACTCATTCGGCTGTTCCGGGCAGAACGTATCGCCAGCTCTGAGCTGGAGTCATGCGCCCGAGGGCACGCAAAGCTTTGCCCTCCTCGTCCATGATCCCGATGCGCCCACCGGCAGTGGCTGGTGGCATTGGGTGGTCTACGATATTCCCGCAACCGTGAGCTCCCTGCCATCAGGAGCGGGCGACCCGAAGACAAAATTGCTGCCCGCCGGTGCCGTGCAGGGGCGTACCGACTTTGGCACCAATGCCTATGGCGGTCCCTGCCCGCCCCCGGGGAAGCTGCATCACTATCACTTCCGCCTCTACGCCTTGAAGGTGCCGAAGCTCGAAGTGCCCGCTGATGCGTCAGCCGCCTTCATCGCCTTCAATGTGCACGCGAATGCGATCGGTGAGACCCAAATCATGGCGACCTACTCGCGCTGACGCTGATGGCCAAGCAGGCATCCGGAGCAGGTCCCTCGCGCGCGCCCGGCGAACGGCTGCAGGCGGTATGGCCTTGGCTCCTCATACCGCTCGTGGCCCTGGCGCTCTTCTTCATCCTGCGCACCCTTCGGGGCGAGAGTTGAGTCGAATTCGCACCTGCGCGGGCATTTCCTGCCGCCGCGAAAGCGGCGACAAACGTGCGCCCGGCGCGCGCTCCCGGTAGCATAGCGGCCCTTTTTCCAAAGCCGCGCGCACCCTGCGTGCGCATAAGAGACCTCCTTGGATCGTGCGCCGAAAGTCGGATTCGTAAGCCTCGGCTGCCCCAAAGCACTCGTTGATTCGGAGCGCATCCTGACGCGCCTGCGCGCGGAAGGGTACGAGATCTCGCCGACCTACGATGCTGCGGATGTCGTCGTGGTCAATACCTGTGGATTCATCGATGCGGCCGTCGATGAATCACTGGATGCGATCGGCGAGGCCCTGGAGAAGAACGGCCGTGTCATCGTCACGGGGTGCCTGGGCGCTCGACCGGAACGCATCCTCGCGCGGCACCCGCGCGTCCTAAAAGTCACCGGCGCGCATGCGTACGAAGAGGTGATGCATGCGGTGCACGAGCATGTACCGCCGCGGCACGATCCGTTTACACATCTCGTGCCGCCGCAGGGTATCCGGCTGACGCCGCGGCACTATGCGTACCTTAAGATCTCAGAAGGCTGCAACAACCGCTGCAGCTTCTGCATCATTCCATCCATGCGCGGCCGGCTCGCAAGCCGCCCCATCGACGAGGTGCTGCGCGAGGCCGAGCGGCTGGTCGCTGCGGGCGTGAAGGAACTCCTCGTGATCTCGCAGGACACGAGTGCCTACGGAGCGGATCTGCGTTATCGATCGGCAACGTGGCGCGATACAACGTACGAAACGCGCTTCATAGATCTTGCACGCGGTCTTGGTTCCTTGGGCGTGTGGGTGCGCCTGCACTACGTCTACCCTTATCCGCACGTCGACGCCGTCATTCCGCTCATGGCAGAAGGCCGCGTACTGCCCTATCTTGATGTGCCGTTTCAGCACGGCAGTCCCAGCGTCCTGAAACGCATGCGCCGTCCCGCACATGCCGAAAACACTTTGGCGCGTATTCAGGCGTGGCGCGGGATCTGTCCGGAGATTTCGATCCGCAGCACTTTCATCGTGGGATTTCCCGGCGAAACTGAGGCCGAATTCAGCGCGCTTCTCGATTGGCTGGATGCGGCGCAGCTTGATCGCGTGGGCTGCTTCAAATATTCCCCGGTCGAGGGCGCGGCCGCGAATGCGCTGCCCGATCACGTGCCAGCGCCGCTCCGGGAGGAGCGCTACGCGCGCTTCATGGAAAGAGCGAGCGCCATCAGCGCCGCACGGCTCAAACGACATGTTGGCAGCCGCATGCGCGTGCTGGTGGACACAATCGACGGCGACGCTGCGATTGCAAGAAGCAGCGCGGATGCGCCTGAAATAGACGGTGTGGTGCGCATCACGGGCGCGCGCGCGCTGGCAGTGGGCGATTGGGCGGATGTCAAAATCGTCTCCGCCGATGCCTATGACTTGCGTGCACGTCTCGTCATGAAATGAACGATCGGCGCAGCTCGCCTCTACGCTGCGCGCGCTTCAGAGCAAGATCAATGAGCCGCGTAACAAGCTCGGTGACGCCAACGCCGGACAGCGCCCAGAGTTTGGGGTACATGGAGATTGCTGTGAACCCCGGGATGGTATTGATCTCGTTCACGAGGAGCAAACCGTCCGGCTGCAAGAACAGATCGACGCGGGCCATGCCGTCGCATTCAAGCACTTCGAACGCGCGTAAAGCCAACGCCTGGGCGCGCTGGCACTCCTCGGACGTGATGCGAGCAGGCATCTCAAACCGAGCCCCGTGTTCATCGATGTACTTCGCGTCGTATGAATAGAACCCGTCCGCGTGCTCTACGATGATCTCGCCAGGTACGCTTGCCGAGGGCGGGTTGCCGCCAAGCACCGCAAGTTCAATCTCTCGTCCAATGATTGCGGCCTCTGCAAGCACCTTCGAGTCAAACCCGAATGCGTAGCGGATCGCATCCTCAAGCGCAGTGGCTGTCATTACTTTACGGATCCCGACGGATGAGCCGGCGTTAGCTGGCTTAATAAAAAGCGGCAAACCCATCGCGACAAGCTCGGCACAGAACTGCACGGGTCTGGCGTCGAATCGGTCCTGATGGATGCAGCGAAAATCGGCGATTGGAATGCCGGCGTCGCGCAACAGGCGCTTCATTACGTCCTTGTCCATTCCAATGGCCGAGCCGAGCACGCCAGCGCCGACGTAGGGAATGCCGGCCACTTCTAATAGTCCCTGCATCGCGCCATCCTCCCCGAGAGTTCCGTGAAGGACCGGGAAGATCACGTCCAACCCGTCGACGCGGCTCGCAGGCTCGGTCGACAGACCAGTGAAAGGCGATGCAAGCTGAACAGGCACGCCCGAATCAATCCGAACCTTGCGAGGATCGGTCGAGCCGCTCAGCAATTTTTGCTCACTCTGTACGAGCCAACCACCGCTCTTGTCTATGCCGATCAGAATGGGCTCGAATCGTGAGCGGTCCAGGGCTTTGAGGACATTCCTCGCCGACAGGATTGATATCTCATGCTCGGCCGATTGCCCGCCGAACACGATTCCCACGCGAATCTTCCTACTCTGGGTCATCTGCCGCGTCGCCGTCGCCATAGATTGAGATTGAAATATGTCACTCGTCGACGCAGGCCAACAGCGCCTTCGGCAAGGCATTCAAAAAACCGTGCACTCTTCGCCATGGCAATACGCTTGTAACCAAAATCAGACTCCAATTTCACCGTACTGAAGCCGAAGACGGCCGCAGCGCGCGTTAGTATGGAGAAACGTTTTCACCTGTGGGAGCACGGGCGGCTGGCGCGCAGCAGTCCCTCATTTTAGGAAGCGGAGTTTGCCTGTCATGGCGGTGATCACAACAGTAACTGTGCGATGTGGCAAATTTACCCCGCGCATTCATTATTGGATTACTCATAGCGAGTTTCGGTTTGGGTGATATGCATACGAAATTGATGGACAAACCACTGGCCGTTCCGACGGGTAGCGGACTCGGAGCCGAAATTCGCGGTGTCGATCTGCGGCGATTGGGCGACGACGCATTCGCCGCGATCCGCCGCGCTTGGCTCGAGAACTTGGTGCTGCTATTTCGCGCGCAGCAACTTTCCGACGCCGACCTCGTCGCCTTCAGTCGCCGCTTCGGCGAGCTCGATCTCGCTCCCGTTCAGGAGAGCGGACGCCGGTTCGTCGCAGGCATGCCCGAAATTTACATCGTCTCAAACGTTCTCAAAGACGGCGAGCCGATCGGCAGCCTCGGTTACGGCGAGGCGTTTTGGCATACGGACATGTCCTATCTTCCCGACCCGCCGATGGCGAGCGTGCTCTACGCGCTCGAAATACCGCCGACGGGCGGCGATACCGGATTCGTCAACATGTACGCGGTCTATGAGGCGTTGCCCGCCGATCTAAAGCAGCGCATCGCAGGGCTCAGGGTCAAGCACGACGGCACTTATAACAGTGGCGGGTATGTTCGGCAGGGGGTTGCGCCGACCGACGATCCGCGCGAATCGCCGGGCGTCTTCCATCCGCTCGTGTGCACCCATCCGGAAACCGGGCGGCGGGTGCTCTATTTGGGGCGCCGCCGTAACGCGTATATCGAGCATTTCGATTTGGCGGAATCCGAGGCGCTGCTCGACATGCTCTGGTCCTATACCGACCGCGCGGAGTTCGCCTGGCACACGGTTTGGCAAGTCGGCGATCTCGTCCTTTGGGACAATCGCTGCACGATGCATCGTCGCGATCCGTTCGATCCGGCGGCAAGGCGGGTCATGCACCGCACTCAGATCAAGGGACGGGCTCGCCCTTCAGCATGAACTCGGTCGATGGCGTGGACCTTGGGCTCGGGCCGCGGCGCCTCTTTCGTATCGGCCTGTCCAGCCAAGTGCTGATCGTTCTGTGTCTGATGTACCTCGTGATGTATATCGACCGGGTGAACATTGCGACGGTCGCACCGCGCATGACCGTCGATCTGGGACTCAGCAATACGCAATTTGGGCTTGCGATCTCGGCGTTCTCCTATCCCTATGCGCTCTTTCAACTGATCGGCGGTTGGGTCAGCGACCGTTTCGGCCCGCGCCGCGCGCTCATGCTCTCGGGCCTTGTGGTTTGCGTCGCGACGGCCTGCACCGGTTTGGTTGGCGGCTTAGGCTCGCTGATCGCGGCGCGGGTGGTTCTGGGCTTCGGAGAAGGCTCCGCTTTTCCCACCGCGACCCGAGCATTGTCGGTTTGGATGCCGCGCGCCCGTTGGGGATTCGCGCAAGGCATTACCCATTCTGCCTCGCGGCTTGGAAACGCCGTAACGCCGCTGCTCGTCGTGGGATTGATGGCCTATACCTCCTGGCGTGGCTCGTTCGTGGCGCTGGGACTGTTGGGCCTGGTTTGGGTGGTCCTTTGGTGGTGGGTCTTTCGCGATGATCCGCGCCAGCACAAGCGCATCACAGCTGAAGAGCTGGCACGGCTGCCGGCGGCGCCGTCGCGTAATGCCAGCGGCAACGCACCCTCGGTCCCCTGGCTTAAGCTCGCGCGGCGCATGGTCCCCGTGACGGCCGTCGATTTCTGCTACGGCTGGACCCTCTGGGTCTTTCTCACATGGCTTCCGTCTTTCTTCTTCAAAAGTTTTCACCTCGATCTGAAACATTCCGCCTTGTTCTCGTCCGGCGTGCTCTTGGGCGGAATGATCGGCGACACGGTTGGCGGCATCATCAGCGACTGGCTTTACCGACGGACCGGCAGCTTGCAGGTGGCGCGCAGCAATCTCATCGTCGTCGGCATGCTCGGCGCTTTCTGCTTTCTGATCCCCGTGGTGCTGACGCACGATCTGACCACCGTCGCCCTTTGCCTATCGGCGGCATGTTTCTTTTCCGAATTGGTGGTGGCGCCGATTTGGTCCGTGCCGATGGATATCGCCCCGCAGTACTCCGGATCGGCCAGCGGCATGATGAATTTCGGCTTCGGCATCGCCGGGATCGTCTCGCCGGTGGTCTTCGGTGGCTTGCTCGACCTCACCGGCAGTTGGGCGATACCGTTCTATGGATCGATCGGCTTGCTGCTATTGGGCGCCGGCCTATCGTTCTTCATGCGTCCCGACCGACCATTCAAAGAAAGCCCGTAGCACGCTTAGGCATCAGCGTCGATGCAGCATAAGTCGATCTAGCTCCTGCTTTGAAATGCTTACCGTGGGTACGCGCAACATCGCCAGCCTCCAGCCCCGAGAGGAGTGGCGGAATGCTGACCTTCAATACCCAACAGCGACATTTCAATCTAGCCAGAACCCGACATTCCTAGATGGTCTCTACATCTCGATCGCAGTCGCGGCAGATTATGTTTGATAGCTTTCCATTGCTGCGGTGTTCAACGACACGACCCAGAGATTTCTCGACTTGCGTTGAGGTGAAGAATACTCTGGCTCATACAAATTTTATGGGGGATGGACAGTGGCCGATTTCACCACTCCTGGCATTCAAACGTACACGATCGGAACATCCGGAACCTACGACATCACCGCGGACGGCGCCGAGGGCGGTTCAACCCTCTTAGCCAGTGGCGGCTCCGGCGCTGCTGTCAGCGGCGATGTCTATCTGCAAGCCGGAACGAAGCTTGAGATCGTCGTCGGCGGCGAGGGTGGTAATTCGACTATCGGCGGTGGCGGCGGTGGTGGCGGCAGTTTCGTGATCGAAACTTATAACGGCAGCGCTACTGTCGACACGATTCTAGCGGTGGCCGGCGGTGGTGGCGGTGCCGCGATCGAGGAAAACGGCGGCGCAGCCAATACCAGCCCAACGGGAGGAAACGGCAGCGGGTCAACAACCCAGGCAGCCGGCGGCATCAACGGCGCAGCGGGGCAAGGCGGCTATGTAGGCGGTGGTGGCGGCGGCTTTACCGGCGGTGCCGGCTGGAACGATTTTCGTTCAAATGAGGGCGGCCCTGGCACCGTTACCGGCACCACGTTTGCCGGCGGCTCGGCCGGTCAAGACGGTGGCGCCGGCGGCGTTGGCGGAGGTGGCGGCGGCACCGGTATCGACGGGTACGGCGGCGGCGGCGGTGGCGGCTACGGTGGTGGCGGGGGCGGCAGTGTCAACCCCTCTTACGGTGCTGGCGGCCTCGCTGCCGGCGGCGGCGGCGGGTCTTATTTGGACACCGCACTCGTGACCAACGGCGTTAAGACCGCCAACGCTAATACCGGCAACGGCTCGGTGACCCTCGAGCCTGTCTGCTTCCTGCGTGGAACGCGGATTCGCACGGTAGTGGGTGACAAAGCCGTGGAGTCATTGACGGTTGGCGAGAGTGTTCTCACCGCCTCGGGCGAGGAGCGGCCCATCCTCTGGATTGGATCTCGCGGACTTGACTGCTCACGCCATCCCAAACCGAACTTCGTGTGGCCGATCCTTATCGAGGCCGGCGCGTTTGGGGAAAATCTGCCCGCACGGGATCTGTGGATGAGTCCCTTCCACTCGATTCTCGTGGAGGGTGTGCTTGTGCAGGTGGAGAAGCTCGTGAACGGCGCGACCATCGTGCAGGTGCCACGCGAGCGCGTGGAGTACTGGCATGTGGAACTTGAGAGCCACGACATCCTTCTCGCCGAAGGGCTGCCGGCGGAGAGTTACCTGGACGTCGGCAACCGCACGGGCTTTGTGAACGGCGGGGACTATTTGGAAGCGTATCCGGACTTCTTCCCCAAGCACGAGCGCGAGAGCTGCGTGCCGGTGGTGAAGGAGGGACCGGTGATTGAACGGACGAAGACGGCCTTGCTCGCGCGCGCGAAAGCGCTTGGCTATGCGCTGACGGACGATGCCGATGTACACGTGATGGCCGATGACAAGCGCATTGACCCCGTGAGCTTGGGCGAGAAGCGTCTGGCATTCCTGCTGCCTGTGGCCGGCTCGAATATTGAGCTGCGTTGCCGCAGTTTCATTCCCGCGCACATCAATCCCGAGAACACCGATCAGCGCTCGCTCGGCATTTGTGTGAGCCGCCTACAGTTGGATGGCGCGGAGGTGGCACTGGAGGATGAGGTGGCGCTCCTGCACGGTTGGCATCCGCTCGAGCGCAATGCGCAAGGAGAGTCCTGGCGGTGGTCGCAGGAGCGCATGGGGCTTCCGGCGGGCACGCGCCTCGTCATCATCGATCGTTGCCATGAGGGCCGTCATTACTGGGCAGAGCCTGCGAACGCTGCCATCGCCTTATTTGGCTGATGGGCAGCGGAAGGAGGCCGCCCGTTATTGCTCACTCGCGATGTCAACGACGCCGGAGGCGTTCGGCCCAACTACTGCTTGCCACGTCGTCGAGCGGGCAGTGATGGATGTTTTGGCGCGAACAAATTTGCCGCGATAAGGCCGCCGTTCCTCGGCGAGACTATTCGACGGTAACGCTCTTCGCGAGGTTGCGCGGCTGATCGACGTCGGTGCCGCGCAGGATGGCAACGTGGTAGGCAAGTAGTTGCAGCGGGATGGTATAGACCACCGGCGCCTGAAAATAGGTCACGTGCTTGGGCATCTGGATGACGGTGACGCCATCGCTTGGGGTAATGCCGGACTCGGGATCGGCAAATACGATGAGCTCCCCTCCCCGTGCGCGCACTTCCATCAGATTCGACTTCAGCTTCTCCAATAGATCGTTGTTCGGCGCGATCGCGATGACCGGCATGTCCGCGTCCACGAGCGCCAGCGGCCCGTGCTTGAGCTCGCCCGCGGGATAACCTTCAGCATGGATGTAGGAGATCTCTTTCAACTTGAGAGCGCCTTCCATCGCGATCGGGAAGAGCGCACCGCGACCGAGAAAGAGCGCGTGATGCTTGTCGGCGAAGCGCTTGGCAAGCTCCTCGATGACTCCGTCGAGCGCCAGGGTCTTGTCGATCAGGGACGGCAGCTCGATCAGGCGCATGACGAGGCCGCGCTCGCGCTCGCTGTCGGCGCTATTGTGCTTGGCGAGCGCAATGACCAGCATCCCAAGTGCCGTCAGCTGCGTGGTAAACGCCTTGGTGGAGGCAACGCCAATTTCAGGTCCCGCGCGCGTCAGCATGACAAGCTCGGACTCGCGCACGAGCGAGCTCTCGGGGACATTGCAGATGGCAAGCGACGACAGATAGCCCGCTTGCTTGGCGAGCCGCAGTGCGGCCAGCGTGTCCGCGGTCTCGCCCGACTGCGAGATCGTCACGAACAGCGAGTTCGCGGGCACGACGGGATTGCGATAACGATATTCGCTTGCGATCTCGACGGAGCAGGGCAGCTTGCACACCTGCTCGATGACATAGCGCGCGACGGCACCGGCGTGGTAGCTCGTGCCGCAGGCGACGATGTGAACGTGGCGCGTGCGCTTGAAGACCTCGGTGGCGGCCGGACCAAAGGCGGCTTCGAGGAGCCGGCCATTGGCGACGCGCTCCTGCAGCGTGTCCGCCACGGCGCTCGGCTGCTCATGAATTTCCTTCAGCATGAAGTGCCGGTACAGGCCCTTCTCCGCTGCATCCGCGCTCAGCGCGCTTTCGCGAATCGGACGCTCGACGGTATTGCCTTCGCGATCGATGATACGGACCGACGTGCGGCGAATCTCCGCAACGTCACCCTCTTCAAGGAATACGAAGCGGCGCGTCACGGACAGGAGCGCAGCCACGTCGGAGGCGACGAAATTCTCATCGACTCCCAAGCCGATGACGACCGGGCAGCCCTCGCGCGCGAGGATGATACGGTCGGGATCATGTTCGCTGACGACAGCGAGCGCGTAGGCGCCCTCAAGTTCGGCAACCGTGGCCCGCACCGCCTTGAACAGATCGTCGACGGTGGCCAGGTGATAGTGAATCCGGTGCGCGATCACCTCGGTATCGGTCTCCGAGGTAAAGCTGTACCCCAGGCGCTCGAGATCCGAGCGCAGCTCGTCATGGTTCTCGATGATGCCGTTGTGCACGATGGCGAGGCCGTCACGAGAGATATGCGGGTGGGCATTTCTCTCGCTCGGCACGCCGTGCGTGGCCCAGCGCGTGTGTGCAATGCCGATGTTGCCCGGCGTCGGCGTCTGGTCGAGGGCCTCCTGCAGCATCTTCACCTTGCCGACCGTGCGCAGGCGCTTGAGGTGCTGCGTGCCGTTCAGGACGGCGATGCCCGCCGAGTCATAGCCGCGATACTCGAGCCGGCGCAGTCCTTCCATCAGGATGGGAACAATGTTGCGCTCGGCGATCGCTCCGACGATTCCGCACATGAAAGATGTCTCTTAGGTCTGTGGTCTGGAGGCGGCAATTCCGCACTGTCCGGTGAGACCGTCAGTTTGCCCGAAATCGCCCTAAAGGGCTGATTTTACGTATTTAAGCGTGACCGACATCGCATCAGACTTTATTGCCAAGATCCAGTCCACGCTCCGCCGGGGCCCCTGCCCGCTCGGAGTTCAGGCTCGGCGGCGCTCGTCGCAGGGTGCCTGCATCGTATGGCGGGCGCAAAAGGCCGCGAGCTTGCGGATCGCAAAGCGGTATTCCTGATCGAGCCAGGAAAATTCGAGCCAATATTCTTGCTGCGCAGAGGCGACGGCTACATTGCGGCTGGCGCGAAACACGCGTAGTGCGGCGTCGCGGTCGAGCGCGAACTCGCGAGCCGACGCCTGCAGCACGCCAAGTTCAGCGAACGCTCGACGGGACAAGAGCTTCATGGTCGACGTCGCTCAGGCTAGGGCTGTTTGGATTGATGCGCAGCGATTCGAGCTGAGCGGTCGTGTGCTCAAGTTCCGCTATGACCTCGCAATAGCGCTCCCACGCAAGGCGCAGGTCGGAGTTCTGTGTGTCGCGGAAACGATCGACGCTGCGACGCCAGGTTTCGTGCTCGGACTGGATGCGCTGGTGATGAAGTTCGATCCTCTCGAGACGTTCCCAGAATCGCTGATCCAGCCACACAGGCCGCGTTTGGTTGGGCGCGCTCATAGTCTCCCCTTCGTTTGAGCCTTCGCTACGGCCGTTACGCTACAAGTGAATTGCTACAGCTGCGTTGCAGCGTGCTGCAGGTCCCCGGTTTTTGTGTACTTTGTCAGCGCTGCCCGCGTGGCGACGGTGGGCCTAAAACGAGCCGCGCAGCAGGAACAGAATCCGCGACTCATCCGCTCGAGTGAAGTCGGTGCTCACCAGGGGCCGCGCCCACACGAGCGACCCGGTGATGTTTTTCCGGGGGACGAGATCGACTCCGATGCCCCAGCTGCGTGGGTGTGCCTGTGCAAGTTCACCCGGCAGCGGAGCCACCATTTGCGCTGCCGCAGCATCGAAAAAGACGAACCCATCGGCGATCTGCCTCGTGCCCCGTTGCCACGGCGGCGACTGCAGCTGCACTGTGCTCTTAAGCGCCCGATCACCCAGGACTTCCGCCTCCAGATAGCCGCGAACGCCGTCGCTGCCGGCTACCGGGTAGTCTTCATCAATGATCAGCGACTGATGGGAATATTGACCGGCGAGCCGCAGGTACAGGCGCACGCCCTTTGGCAGTGGTGTGACAAGCTCAGCGTCTGCGCGCACATAAAAATAGTCCGCGCGCTCGCGAAAATCGTCCTCCGCATAGGCGTTCGCTGTATTTGCGCCACCATGCGGCCCGAAATTTGCCGAAACTGTCAACGCGGCGTCGCGCTGCGCTTCGGTCCATCTGCCGGCGTAGGCCAGCGACAGATTCAAATAGGACACCGGTGTGCTCGATACGGAGCCGTCGTCGCGCAGGGTGGCGTTGCTGAAGTGTTTGTAATCGAAACCCAATGTCAGCGACTGAGTCGCAGAGCCCAGCGCGTGGCTCATGCGCACGCCGATAACTTGGCCCTTTCCCAGTACGCCGCCGGCCGCGTCGGAACCCGGCACATTCGTATTGGAATCGATGAAGTAAAGCGAGCGCTGCAGGCCGTCAGGCAACGGATGCGCGGTATAACTCCCCACGAACACGCCCACTTGATGAGGATCCTGCGGTGCGATCTGATAGAGCGCGGACGTTTCATCCTGAGTGCTGAATAGATTGCTGTAGCTCAAGGAGAGCGTCGCCCGCAGAGGGTCCGTATCGGGGGAGTATTGATTATTGAGCTCGACGCTGCCGTGAAATTCCGAAGGGGCGGGGGCCTTGGCTGCAGTGTCCGCATTGGCAGGTGCAGTTGCATCGGCGGCGGGTGCAGCGTCCCCACTGGCAGGCGCAGCGGCATCGGCGGCGGGTGCAGAGGCGGCAGCGGGCGCCTTTGCAGGTGTCCCCGGATCCTCATCCGCTGCGATGGCGATCCCACAGCCACTCAGGGCCAGAAGCGCAGCCGCCGGCAGAGATCCCAGGCACTTCGCCGCAGTCCGCGATCTTCGCAATAGTGTACCCACCGCTTTTAGGCGTGACCCGGGCGCAGGCGTCGCGCCGGTCGGCGGAGCCAGCTTAGCTTTTTTTCCGCTTCGTGGGCCGCGTCCAGCTGTCGATGGACACTTGTCGGCTGCGTCCAAGAGTGAGCTTATCCGCAGGCGCGTCCTGCGTGATCGTCGACCCTGCGCCGATCGTGGCGCGGGCGCCGACGCGCACGGGCGCAACCAGCATGCTGCCCGAGCCGATGAACGCTCCGTCGTCTATGTGCGTCTGCGACTTATTGACGCCGTCGTAGTTGCACGTGATCGTACCGGCGCCCACGTTTACATCCTTGCCGATCAATGCATCGCCTAGGTAGGTCAGGTGATTGGCTTTGCTGCCTGCGCCGACCTTGGTGTTTTTCACTTCCACGAAATTGCCGATATGCACGCCTTGCGCGAGTGCCGCGCCCGGACGCAGGCGGGCAAAAGGTCCTATATTGCAGGACGCACCGATGACAGCCCGGTCGAGGACACAGTTGGCAAAGATCTGGGTATCCGCGCCGATCTCGGTATCGCGGATCACGCAATTAGGGCCGATGCGCACCCGATCTCCGATCGTGACGGCGCCCTCGAGCACCACGTTGACATCGAGCTGCACATCGCGCCCTGTGGTGACCGTTCCGCGTATGTCGAGGCGCGCCGGATCGATGACCGTCACGCCCGCCAGCATCAATTCCTGCGCCCGCATCTGACGATACGCGGCCTCGACCTGCGCGAGCTGCACTTTGTCATTGACACCGAGCACCTCGGGCTCAGTCAGCGCCAGGCGCGGCACGACGTGGAACTTTCCCTTGGCGGCAATGGCGGCCACATCCGTGAGGTAGAACTCGCCCTGAGCGTTATCGCTCTTCACGGCTGCGAGCCATTTCTTCAGGAGTCTTGCGGGAGCGGCGATGATGCCGGTATTCGCCTCAGTGATGCGCAGCTCCTTCTGCGAGGCATCCTTGTGCTCGACGATCTTGCGGATACGCCCGCGCGCATCGCGCAGGATACGGCCGTAGCCGCTCGGATCCGCGAGCTTAATCGTGAGGACCGCGAGGGTTTTCGAGTCGGCAAGCTTGAGGAGTCCCTCAAGCGTGTCGCGCCGCATAAGTGGCACGTCACCGTACAGCACGAGGACCGTATGCGCATCCGGTATGCCCGGGAGGGCCTGCAGCACGGCGTGACCCGTACCCAGCTGACGCTCCTGCAATACCCAGGTTACGGCTTCGGATTTGAAGGCCGCTCGCACCGCTTCACCGCCATGGCCATAGACGATGTGGATCGCATCCGGTGCAAGCTGCCGCGCCGTATCGATCACGTGCTTCAGGAGTGCGCGCCCGGCGAGCGGCTGCAGAACCTTCGGCAATTCGGACTTCATCCGCTTGCCTTGGCCGGCTGCGAGGATGACGACCGACAGCGGCATGCGCGCGCTCAACCTCGGGTCTTGCGAAGCCGTTGGATCAATTTGAGTTGCGCGGCGACACGTGCAAGTTCAGCAAGCGCCTGTGCCTGGTCAATTTTGTCTACGCTGCCGGCGAGAGCCTCTTCGGCACGCTGTTTGGCGGCGAGCGCGGCGGCTTCATCCAGGTCTTTCGCGCGCACGGCCGTGTCGGCCAAGATCGTCACCTTATTCGGCTGCACCTCAAGCGCGCCGCCGCCGACGTAGATGGAGTGCTCGCCGTCAGAGGTCTTCAGCCGCACTTCGCCCGGCTTCAACAGAGTGAGCAGCGGCGCGTGCCGCGGCGTGATACCGAGCTCGCCCTCGCTGCCGGGCGCGAACACCATCTCGGCGGGGCCGGAGAAAATCTCGCCCTCGGCGCTGACGACGTCGACGTGAATGGTGTGTACGGCGTCGGCCATCACTGCAGCGTTTTTGCTTTCGCGACGGCTTCCTCGATGCCGCCGACCATGTAGAAGGCCTGCTCGGGCAGGTTGTCATATTCGCCGGCGATGATTCCCTTGAAGCCGCGGATCGTGTCCTTCAGCGGCACGATCTTGCCATCCTGGCCGGTGAAGACCTTGGCAACGTTGAACGGCTGCGACAGGAAGCGCTGGATCTTGCGGGCGCGGAACACGCTGAGCTTGTCTTCCTCGGACAGCTCATCCATGCCGAGGATGGCGATGATGTCCTGCAGTTCCTTGTAGCGCTGCAGCACCGCCTGCACACCGCGCGCGGTGTTGTAGTGCTCCTCGCCAATCACGAGGGGATCGAGCTGGCGGCTGGTGGAGTCGAGCGGGTCGACCGCCGGATAGATGCCGAGCGATGCGATCTGGCGCGACAGCACGACGGTCGCGTCAAGGTGAGCAAACGTCGTCGCAGGAGAGGGGTCAGTCAAGTCGTCGGCAGGAACGTAGACCGCCTGGATCGACGTGATCGAGCCCGTCTTGGTCGAGGTGATGCGCTCCTGCAGCACGCCCATTTCCTCGGCGAGTGTCGGCTGATAGCCCACGGCGGAGGGCATGCGGCCGAGGAGCGCGGACACTTCCGTGCCGGCGAGTGTGTAGCGATAGATGTTGTCGACGAAAAAGAGCACATCGCGACCCTTGCCGCCCTTCTCGCGCACTTCGTCGCGGAAGTATTCGGCCATCGTCAGGCCCGTCAGGCCCACACGCAGGCGATTGCCCGGCGGCTCGTTCATCTGACCGTACACCATCGCGACTTTGGAGTTCGCCAAGTTCTTAAGGTCAATGACGCCCGACTCCGCCATCTCATGATAGAAGTCGTTGCCTTCGCGCGTGCGCTCACCGACTCCTGCGAAAACCGACAAGCCGCTGTACTGCTTTGCAATGTTGTTGATGAGCTCGAGCATGTTCACGGTCTTGCCTACGCCCGCGCCGCCGAAGAGGCCGATCTTGCCGCCCTTGGCGAACGGTACGAGAAGATCAATAACCTTGATGC
>Ga0302326_10017520_pt1 | contig 14947 bp, 17 predicted proteins | sample Palsa_T0_3_FD_202264 | JGI IMG/M metagenome (GOLD analysis project Ga0302326, IMG submission 202264) | Peat permafrost microbial communities from Stordalen Mire near Abisko, Sweden - Palsa_T0_3 | ecosystem: Environmental > Terrestrial > Soil > Palsa > Peat permafrost | place: Sweden: Abisko... | reverse complement strand
AGCGGCATGAGCGGTGGCGCAATTCGGATCGACGACGTCGTCAAAGTCTACGATCCGGATGGGTCGGCGATTCTCGCCGTCGATCACTGCTCGCTCGATATTCCCGCCGGTGAGATCTGCATGATCGTCGGACCCTCGGGATGCGGAAAGACGACGCTGCTCAACGCGATTGCCGGATTTCACAGCATCACCTCGGGCGCGATCTATCTCGACGGCGAGGTTTTGTGCGGTCCCGGAAAGCCGCAGGCTGCTCCCGGGCCAGACCGCGTCGTCGTCTTTCAGAACGGCGCGCTCTTTCCGTGGAAGACGATCCTCGAGAACGTGGCATTCGGGCCGATCATGCAAGGCCGTCTCTCACGCAAGGACGCCCATGACAAAGCGCGCCAGATGATGGCCGACGCCGGCCTCTCGGGCACGGAAGAAAATTATCCCGGCGAGCTTTCGTCCGGCGTGCGGCGTCGCGTTGAGATCGTGCGTGCGTTGATGAACGATCCGAAAGTGCTGCTGCTCGACGAGCCGTACCGCGCGCTCGACTCGCTGACGAAATCCGTCATGCACGAAGCATTGCTCGAAATCTACTATCGCAATCCGGTGACCATCTTCTTCATCACGCACGACCTGGAAGAGGCGCTCTTCCTCGGACAGCGCGTTGCGATCATGACGACGCGACCTTGCCGTCCGAAAAAGATTCTGGACGTCGACATTCCGCACCCACGCAATTACAGCGTGCTGACGGCACCGCGCTTTCGCGAGCTGATGGAAGAGACGATCGAGGCGGTTCACGAGGAAGCGATCAAAGCGTTCGCAGCCGGCGAGAAGGAAGGCGGCTGATGCGCGCAATGCGTCTGCGTGTCGCAATCTTGCGCGGTGTCGTTGCGCTCATCGCGTTCGTCGTACTGTGGGAGCTCGGTTCGGAATCGAAGGCACTGACGGGCGTTGCATTGCCGTGGATCAGCGCGATCCCAGCCCCCAGCGACGTTATCGTTGTGTGGGCTGCACTGGTGCACGATCCCGGATATTGGCAAAGCTGCTATCTGAGCGTTTTGCGCGTTTCGGTCGGTTTTCTGGCCGCAATGGTCGTCGGAATTCCCTTCGGTCTCGCGCTCGCCGTCAATCGAACCGCGTACGGCGTACTCTTTCCGACCTTTGAAGTGCTGCGGCCCATTCCGCCGCTCGCATGGGTACCGCTTTCAATCATCTTCTGGCCGACGCAAGAGCTGTCGATTACGTTTGTGACGTTCCTCGGCGCATTCTTCACGATGGTGATCAACGTCGTCGGCGGCGCGAAGTCGATCGACATCCGCTACTTTCATGCCGCGCGTTCGATGGGCTCGAGCTCGTTCGATATCTTTCGCCGCATCATACTCCCCGGCGTGTTGCCGTCGATTGCGGTCGGAGCAGCAGTCGGCATGGGCATCACCTGGAATGTCGTCGTTGCCGCAGAGATGATCTCGGGCGGCGCAAGCCAGGCGACGGGTGCGGGCGGCGGACTCGGATTCTTCATCTGGAATTCGTATGTCGGCGGCTCGTATCCGCAAATCGTCGTCGGCATGATCAGCATCGGCATTGCGGGCTACCTTTCGAGCGAATTGCTGCGCCGTCTCGGCGACCGCATCACTCCGTGGCTGCGGAGGCGCTGAGGATGGCAACAACCGGTGAAGTCGTCGTCTCAGGCGTCGGCAAATCATACGGCCTCGCGCAGTTCGAAAAGGACGTCGTCAAAGATTGCTCGCTGACGATCGAGTCGGGCAAGTTGACCGTCATGGTCGGACCATCGGGCTGCGGAAAGTCGACGCTCATCCGGCTCTTGGCGGGATTCGAGCGTCCAACCACCGGCACGATAACGATCGACGGCAAAGAGGTGAACGGCCCGGGTCGCGACCGCCTCGTTGTCTTTCAGGAGACGGCGCTCTTCCCGTGGATGTCGACCTACGAGAATATCATGTACGGCCCAAGCGCGTGCGGCGAAGATAATGCCGAGACACGCGCACAAGCCGAATACCTTCTCGAGAAGGTCGGCCTGAACGGCTTTCGCGACAAATTTCCGAGCCAGCTTTCCGGCGGGATGCAGCGACGCGCCGAGCTTGCCCGCGCGATGATCAACAATCCCGCGATTATGATTCTCGACGAGCCCTTCCGCGGGCTCGACGCGATGACGAAGTCGCTGATGTGGGATTACTACGCCCGGCTCTTTGAAGAAAACCGTCGGACCAACTTCTTCGTGACGACCGATATCGACGAAGCGATCTACCTTGCGGATCGTTTGATCGTCATGACCAATATCCCGACGCGCGTGCACACCGTGCTCGAGGTCGACTTACCGCGTCCGCGTCAGATCAAAGACGTTTTCGAAAACGATCGCGCCAACGAGCTCAAGATGAAAGCGCTCTCGCTGCTGCACGAAGAAGCGATGAAATCGTTCGCCGGCGGCAGCAAGGCCGCGGCCGACTTCGTCGACGCATATTCGCGCCGCGTCACACCGCGTTAGCCCAGGTCCGCTCGAGCAAGATCGCAATCGTCGCCGGTCCGATGCCGCCGGGCATTGGAACGAGCGCCGCCGCCACGCCTTCGATGCCGGCGACGTCGACGTCGCCCGTAACTCCTTGCACAGTACGATTGTAGCCGGCATCAACGACGACAGCACCCGGACGGACGTGCGCGCGCGTGATCGAGTCCGGAAGTCCCGCACAGCTGACGAGAATCTCGGCTTCGCGCGTCATCGAGACTAGGTCCGGAGCATCCGGATTGACGGCCCGAACGGAGCGTGCACGTTCGCGCTCGAGCAGTTGCGCGAGCGGCAGCCCAATATCCGTAGATCGTCCGACGATGACGCAGGCCTTCCCCGCCGTCTGGATGCCGTTGTGCGCGAGCAGGTTCACGATTCCACGCGGTGTCGCGGGTGCATCCGGTGCGTCGATGTTGCGCCTCGGCGGAATGAGATCGAGGATACGGTTCGCGTTCAACCGCTTCGGCAGCGGAAGCTGAATGAAGATGCCGCTTATTTCCGGCTGCGCTGCGAGACGAAAGATCGCGCGCTCGACGCCGGCTTGCGACGTGCCGGCAGCCAGCTGCGTATGACGGAATTGCATTCCGGCCTCGGTCGCCGCGACGTGTTTACGGCGCGCGTTCGAGAAATCGCGCGGGTCATCACTCACCAACACCGTCGCAATGCAAACACGCGGCTGACCGGCTGCGGAAATTTCGGCCCGCAGCCGGCCTACCACGTCGTTCAGGTACCGCGCACCGTCGATGCGCGCTAGGGACGTGAAGTTAGGAGAGTCCGACGATCTCGCCGTCGTCGTCGAGCGAAATCTTGAACGCTGCGGGATCGGCACCCAGACCCGGCATCGTCATCACGTCACCGGTGATCGGGTACACGAAGCCCGCGCCAACAGAAGCACGCACTTCCCGAACCGGCATCGTCCAGCCGGTTGGTGCGCCCTTCAACGACGGGTCCGACGAGATCGAGTTCTGCGTCTTTGCGATGCAGACCGGGAAATGACCGTAACCGTTCTTCTCATAACTATCGAGTTGCTTAGCTGCATTCGGACTGTACTCTACTTTCGCAGCTCCATAGATCTTGGACGCAACCGTTTCGATCTTTTCGCGCAGCGATGCCGTATCGGGATAGAGGAACTTGAAGTTCGAAGGCTCTTCGCAGGCTGCTGCAACTGCTTGCGCAAGCTCGACCGCGCCGGCACCACCGTTCACAAAATGTGTACACACGGCGGCGCGTGCACCCATTGATGCGGCGATGTCGCGAATGGCTTGATGCTCTGACTCGTGATCGCCCGGAAATGCGTTGATCGCAACAACCGGCGAGACGCCGTGGACGCGGATGTTCTCAATCTGCTTGCGCAGGTTCGCGCCGCCTAGCATGACCTCGTCCGGATTTTCTTTGAGGATCGCTTCGGGAAGCGGTTTGCCGCCGACGATCTTGTGTTTGCCCGAATGCGACTTGAGCGCCCGAACCGTCGCGACGACAACTGCCGCATCCGGCTTGAGCCCGGACGCACGACACTTGATGTTGAAGAAACGTTCGGCACCCATGTCCGCGCCGAAGCCCGCTTCGGTCACGAGATAGTCACCGGTGTGAATCGCGACGAGATCGCCGACGATCGATGAATTTCCGTGAGCGATATTTCCGAACGGACCGGCGTGCACGATTGCGGGCGTGTTCTCGAGGGTCTGCATCAGATTCGGATTCAGTGCATCGCGCAGCAACACCGCCAACGCGCCGGCACTCTTGAGCTCGGCAGCGGTCACCGGCGTGCCCTTCTTGGTGTAACCAACGACAATTCGCTCCAAGCGCGATTTCAGGTCTTTCAAAGAGGTCGCGAGCGCGAGAATCGCCATCACTTCCGAAGCGGCTGTGATGTCGAAACCGGTCTGACGCGTAACGCCGTTTCCTTTTGGACCCAAACCGACGACGATGTTGCGCAGCGAACGGTCGTTGACGTCGAGCACGCGCCGCCATGTGATATTGTCGAGATCGAGACCCAGCTCGTTACCTTGATTGAGATGATTGTCGACGATCGCGGAGAGCAGATTGTGCGCCGCGGTAATCGCGTGAAAATCACCTGTGAGATGAAGGTTGAGCGATTCCATCGGAACGACTTGGCTGTATCCGCCGCCGGCAGCACCACCCTTGATTCCGAACACGGGGCCCATCGAGGCTTGGCGAATCGACATCGTGGCACGCTTGCCGATATGATGAAAACCTTGCGCAAGACCGACCGTCGTGGTCGTTTTGCCTTCACCAAGCGGCGTCGGTGTAATCGCGGACATAACGATGTACTTGGCGCGCGGACGCTTCTTGAGCTCCGGCAGCGCATCGAGGCTCACTTTGGCGACGTACTTGCCGTAAGGAATCAGATAATCTTCAGAGATGCCGATCTCTTCCGCGATCTCGCGGATCGGTTTCATCTTGGCTTCGTGCGCGATCTCTAAGTCAGACTTGAATTTGACGGCCATATGATTAGGCTACACCTCTCGCTCGGGCACATTGAAGAGTATTTTCAAGAAGGAGAGCAACGGTCATCGGACCGACGCCCCCGGGCACGGGAGTGATCGCGCCTGCTACGCGAGACGCGGACTCGAAATCGACGTCGCCAACGATACGGATCGCGCCATTGTCTTTGACCACGCGGTTGACGCCTACGTCGATTACCGTTGCGCCGGGCTTTATCCAATTTTCCTTTACGAGCTCCGGTTTCCCGGCCGCCACGACGAGCAGGTCGGCCCGCCGGCAGACTGCCTCGATATCGCGCGTCCTCGAATGGGCAACCGTCGTCGTACAGTCTTCGATGAGAAAGAGCTGGGCAGCGGGACGACCGACAATTGTCGACCTGCCGACGATCACGGTTTCGAGTCCCTGCAGCGACGCGTGGATGGTTTTCGCCAACATAACGCAGCCGCGCGGCGTACAGGGAACGAGCGCAGGTTTGCCAAGCGCCAGCAGGCCCGCGTTCACCGGATGAAATCCGTCGACGTCTTTACCCGGATCGATAGCATAGATGATGCGATCGGCACTGATGTGCTTCGGTAACGGAAGCTGAACCAGTATCCCGTGCACGTCGTCGCGAGCGTTCAGCTCATCGAGCAGCGCAAGAAGCTCAGCTTCCGGTGTCTCCACCGCAAGCTTGTATTCGATCGAACGAATGCCCGCGTCTTTCGCGGCTTTCGTCTTGGTGCGAACGTAAACATGACTTGCCGGATCGTCACCGACGATCACGACCGCTAAGGTTGGAACGACACTCCGTTCGCGCTCGAGCGCTATTACGCCGTCGCGCACGCTAGCGCGGACGGTCGCCGCGTATGCTGCGCCGTCAATAATGCGTGGCGCTGAGCTCACCGAGCTCCGACCGGCTGCTTCTTCTCCTGCCAGTTCACGAGCCCGCGGAGCTTCTCGAGTTCTTCCGGCTTCATGAACACGCTGTGCTCGCGTCCGGGGTATGCGCGTGATTCCACGTCAGCTTTGTAGTCTTCGAAGACTTTCTGCATGATGGGCATCAATTCGATGTACGTCTTCGAGTGCCGCGGTACGTGACGATCGTATAGCCGAAAGAGATCGCAGGTGATAATGTGCACGCCGTCCGCTTTGTTTCCCGCGCCGAGGCTGATCACCGGCACCGGCAGCGTTTCGGCCAGATACTCGGCGACCTCGGAGGTTGTAACCTCGCAGAGAATCGAGAAGCATCCCGCCTCGACCATTGCCCACGCGTCTTCGATCAGCTCCTTGGCACGATCTGCGGTTTTGCCCTGAGCGCTGAACCCACCAAGCTGCGCTTCGCGCATCGGCGTGATCCCAATGTGGCCTTGCACCGGAATGCCGGCTTTGACGATCGCTCCGATGTTTTTGGCGTGATGAATGTTGCCTTCGCACTTCATCACTTCTGCGCCGGCTTCGGCAACATAGCGCGCCGCGTTTCGAATTGCTTGCTCTTCGGAGAGATGGAAGGACATGTATGGCATGTCGACCATGCGGAGTCCGTATTTCGAGCCGCGCTTCACGGCTTGTGCCATGTAGAGCACTTCGTCGAACGTGACGTCGAGCGTCGACTCGTGTCCGAAAAGCGCCATGGCGCCACTGTCGCTCACGCATAGAATGTCGATGCCGACGCGATCGGCCAGGATCGCGCTCGGATAATCGTAGATCGCCATCTGTGAGATCGGCGTACCTTGCTTCTTCTTTTCCGTCAGCGACGGGATCGTGACTTTCTTGCGCTTGACTTCAGGCGGATTGATCGACATCTTTCGTCTCCGTTTCCGTGGCCGCGACCACGTACGTTCATCCGATAAGATGAGCGCGGCTCAATTCCTGCCGCGTTGAGTTTCCTAAAAACGCGCTTGGGTTTGTTTAGGTTTGCGACGTTGAATGTGCCGCTACGTTTGCTAGCCACCAATCGCGTAGCGTTCCCACAACGTATGTGGAGCCGGTGACAAGCACGACTTCGTCGGCGCCGGCACTCCGGCGTGCAATCGAAAACGCCTCAACAGGATTGTTGACGGCGCGTCCCCACGCGCCAAAGTCCTGAATCAAGCTGGCGAGACGTTGCGGCGAAATTGCCGTGCGGCCAACCGCTTCGAACGATGTGAAGATGAACGACGCCGGCAAACGCGCCAGCTCTTCAAGAATATGCCGCGCGTCTTTCGCTTCGCCGATTGCGACGACGGCCATGAAACGCCGCTCAGGGAATGTCTCGAGCAATGCGTCGACGAGATTACGCGCTTTGTCCTGATTGTGCGCAATGTCGAAAACAACGGCGGGATGCGATGGAAAGAACTCCATGCGTCCCGGGATCATGAGACCGCTCATCGCCGTCTCGATATCGCCTTGCTTCGGCCGCAAATCATCATTCAGTTGTTCGAGCGCCAAAATCGCGGTCGCCGCGTTGCGCTGTTGAAAGCGGCCGAGAACCGGTAGCGAGAGTCGATATGCGTTCATCGGCGTGCGCACCGTGAAGCTTTGGCCGTACGTTTCGCCAGGCTCCGATTCGATCTGCACGAGATCGCGAACCGACAGAAACGGTGCGCCAACTTGGGCGCAGATTTGCTCGATTTCCTTGCGAGGACCAGCATCCGCGACATCCGAGACGAGCGGTACGCCGCACCGTGCGATACCGGCTTTGTCGAGCGCGATATCTTCGAGCGTGTTCCCCAAAACATCCATATGATCGAGGCCGATATTCGTGATCAGCGAGACCTGAGGATGGCGCAGCACGTTCGTGCCGTCGAGCGTACCGCCGATACCGACTTCGATAACCGCGACGTCGACCTGCATCTGCGCAAAGAACAAGAACGTGAGCGCGAGGACCGTCTCGTAGTACGTCGGGCGTCCGTATTCGGGAACGACGCTTTCGATTGCGGGTCTGATTTCGCTCAGCAAGCTTGCGAACTCGTCCTCGAGGATCGCGCGGCCATCAACGCGCATGCGCTCGGTGAGCGAGACGATGTGCGGTTTAGTGTGCAACCCGGTGCGCTTACCGGATTGCGTGAGCGTTGCCGCCAGCATCGTTGAGGTCGAGCCCTTGCCGCTCGTTCCACCGACGTGCAAGGTCGGATACGTTTCTTGCGGGTCGCCGAGCGCACGAAGCAACGCGCGCATCCGTTCCAACCGATGCGGCTGGTGCCGCGAGATCGTTTCGTTGATCGTGCCCTGCAAGTAGGCTTGCGCTGCCGCGAAGCTCATGGATCTACCATTCCCCCGGCCGGTGCTCAACCATCTTTAACGTCACCGGCGAGCAAATCGAGCGCGTGAGGCAGGACCGGAAGAATTACGTCTAGGGTCTCTCGCACGGCTTTGGGGCTGCCGGGCAAGTTGACGATCAGCGTCTTTCCGCGCACCCCGGCGAGCGCGCGCGAGAGCATCGCCGTCGGCACGCGCACGACGGACGCGGCTCGCATCTGCTCCGCGATCCCAGGGACTTCGTAATCGATAACGGCCGACGTCGCCTGCGGCGTACGATCGCGCGGACCCAGTCCGGTTCCACCGCTGGTCAAAATCAACGCGAGCCGTCGATCGTCGGCAAGCTCAATCAACTCTGCCGAAAGTGCGGCTGCATCGTCGGGCAATACACGCGTCTCATCGATGCTGTACGCGCTCGTCAGAAGCTCGCGCATCACGGGGATGCACCCATCCTCGCGCTCACCGCTCGCTGCTCGATCGGAAAGGACGATCACGCCGGTGCGATACGTCAGGAGCTCTTCGCCTCCCAGGTGCCGCTCTTACCGCCGGTTTTTTCGAGAAGGCGTACGCGTTCGATCGAGATGCCTTTGTCGACGGCTTTCGTCATGTCGTAAACGACGAGCGCGGCAACGCTCGCTGCCGTCATCGCTTCCATCTCAACACCCGTTTGCGCAACGGTGCGCGCACGCGTATCGATAATGAGCGTATCGTCGTCCCACGAAAACGTCACGTCGACGGATGAAAGCGGAATCGGATGCGCGAGCGGGATCAACGTTGCCGTCGCTTTGGCAGCCATGATGCCGGCGAGCTGCGCAGCGACCAGCGCGTCGCCTTTTCCGAGCGTCGCATCGCGCACGGCTTTCGCAGCCGTTGCGCCGAGACGAACCTCGGCGCGTGCATGCGCTGTGCGCTGCGTTGCCGTCTTGCCGCCGACGTCGACCATCACGATCGAACCATCGGGAGCAATGTGGCTCGGGCGGCTCACCGAACTCGCGACGGAGCTGCGCTTTGAAACCGGAACCAGATCAGGCAGAGAATACCGAGGCCCGCAAAGACCACGGCGTGCTTGTGATGCGGCCCGGGGTCGTGCGTTGCGATCTGCAGCGTCCCGATCCAATACAGCACGGCGAGGACGAAGAACGCGATCGCGAGCAACAACGAGAGACCCTTCATGCTTTCACCATACCGGAAAAGAACAGGACGAAGCAAATCGTACCTGCCGCCACACAGTACCAGCCAAACGGGCGCAGATCGTTGGAGCGGAAATAGCGGGTCAAAAACGCCAGCGAGATATACGCGGTGACCGCTGAAAGAATTCCGCCGAGAATCGCCTGGACGAGCTCGACGTGCGCCGTCGAGTCGAACAGGCGAGGGACTTCGAGCACGCCCGCCGCGAGAATTACCGGCGTTCCCAGCAAGAATGAAAAACGCGCCGCCTCGGCCTCCGAGAGATTCATCAGAAGTCCCGCTACAATCGCGGTTCCCGAGCGCGAGATCCCCGGCAAGAGCGCGAGAGCTTCGGCCAGCCCGACCTTCGCCGCACCGAAATACGAGAGCGATACGAGTGGGCGCTGACCGCCGTCTTTCCCTCGCAGCCACTCGCCGGCGAACATCACGAGGCCGTTGATGGCGAGAAAGATCGCGACCGGAATCGGCGAGGCAAATAAACTGCGGACCTGGTGTTCGAAAAACAAACCGAGCAACCCGACCGGCACCGTTCCGACAACGAGCAACCACGCCGTTTTCTCATCGGTGCTTCCCGAGAAACGTCCGCGTACGATGCTCTCGAGGAACGCAACGACGATCCCGCGCCATTCACGCCAATAGAATGCGAGCAGCGCAAGGGCGGTGCCGAGATGCAGCACAACGACGAACGCCAAAAAGCTTGGACTCGCAAGATCGATGTTCCAATGCAAGAGCGCCGGAATCAAAACCGTATGCCCGAGGCTGCTGATCGGGAAAAGCTCGCTGAACCCTTGCAGGATCGCGAGCAGCATGGCTTGCGCGAACGTCACGCGCGCCTACTGGTTTTCGAAGGTCACCACGTAGAGATAGCTGCCGGCGGTTGGGACGCAGTTGACGATATCGGGCTTGTACTTCGACTGCTGCGCGGCCTGAACCGCGGCCTTGTCGAGCGCCGCGTTGTGCGTCGACGTTGCAATCGTCGCGGCGGTTACGTTGCCATTTGCGTCAAGCGTGACTTTGACTTGCGCCGTTCCGCTCGCACCCATCTGGCGCGCGATCTCCGGCATATCCGGCGTTACCTTTTGCGTAGCAGCGGCCTGCGCATTCGGTACGGCGCATGCGGCCTTGGTCGGCGTTGGTGCCGGCGTTGCGGTTCCCGGCACAGTTGCCGGCGGACCGGTATTCGAATTGCCCTGCGGCGCGCCGTTCTCCGAACCTTGCGTGTTCGTGTAGGCCTGCTCGGATGAGCTGCTGCTATCTGAAGAGTGCGTCTTGGGCGGATGCACCAAGAGCTTCTCGACCTTCGGATGCGGCGGCTGTGTCGGCTGCGGCGTCTGTTTAGGAGGCGGCGTCGGCGTGGGTGTCGGCGGCGGCGTCGGCTTCGGCGTGTGCACGATCGTCTTGATGCTGACGCTGTACACGGGTTCCGGCGTGCCGGACGAGTTCGGCTTCCAATCGACGAACGGCCCGAAAAGCCCGTGCAGCAGAATCGAGAGCACAAAGCCGTAGAAGACGAACCGGCGCGAATACGCGAGAACGTTTTGAACGGTATTCTGCGACTGCTTTGGAGCCGGTGCCGCGGGCTTCTTTTGCGCCATTGTTTGGGGGGTTAGCTCTTTCCGCCGGCGGGTGCGGCGCCGTTCGAGCCTTGTGGAGTCCCCTCAACGTGGTTCGCGAGACCGAAATTGATCAAGTCTTCTTTTTTGGCGGCGTCCATGACTTGCAGCACGGTACCGTAGGATGCCGATGGATCAGCCTTCACAATGACGCTGTTGTAGCGGTGTCCCGTATTGTCGGCCAGACGTTTGAACGCTGCAGGCGCATCGCCAATGTCGACTTGATCGGAACCGATTTGAACTTTGTTCTTCGCGTCGATGACGACGACGATCTGCGAATCCTTGACCTTCTCCGAGTTCTTGGCATCCGGGAGTTTTGGTTCTTTGGTGACCGCAGCCAAGATGATGAAGATGATCAGGAGCACCAACAACACGTCCGTGAACGGCGTGATGTTGATCGTCGACATTACTTCTTCGCTATCTTCGCCTGTGCTGACTGCCATAGGTTACTCTGCCCGCCTCTTATGAAGTAACGAAACCGACGTCGTTGAGCCCGGCCTGCTTGGCCGCGTCGAGAATACGGATGATGATCCCGTACTTCGCTTTCGCATCGGCGACGATCGAAACGTGGAGATTTCCGCGACGCCGCTCGACCTCATATATTTCGTAGTAAAGGCCTTGTTCGGTCGTCCGCTTACCATCGACGAAGATGATGTCTTTATCGTTGACGTCGACCTCGATCGTCTTCTTTTTGTCGTCGTTATTGCTTTGGTTCGGATTCGATTTATTCGGAAGCTGCTTTTGAAAGCCCGGCGGGGTAATCAGCGCGGCCAAGATCATGAAGATAATCAGCAGCACCAACAGCACGTCCGTGAACGGCGTGATGTTGATTTCTGCCATGACCGAATCGTCTTGCGCTGAGCCGGTGAGAGCCACGGTTTAGGCCTTCGCGGGCGAAGCAGCGCCCTTCGGCGTGTACAGATCGGTTGGGATCGGCGCTCCCGTATTGTGGAAGTGCAGCATCTCAGCCAGCTGGTTGGCAGCGACGATCATATCTTGGTTGTACGCTTTGATTCGCGTCTTGAAGTAGTTGAAGAAAATAACCGAGATGACGGCGACGAACAATCCGGCGGCGGTGGTGATCAGAGCTTCCGACACGCCCGCTGCGACGACGGCCGGGGTCGAGTTGCCCTTGAGAGCGATGTCTTGGAAGGCGCGGATGATGCCAAGGACCGTTCCGAACAGTCCGACGAACGGCGCGATGACGGCGGTGGTACCGATCACACCCAGATTCCGCTCGAGCAAATTCAGATTCTCCATCAGCGCGATGGAAAGCGCGTCCGTGATGTCGGCGCGATTCTTCTCACCGCGTAAGAGCCCGAACTCCAAGATTCGCGGCAACATGCCTTTGCTTTGCCGGACGACTTTTAGCGCGCCGGGCAGATCGTCGGCCGAGATGCGCTCGCCAATCTGACGCAAGAGCGCTCGCCCATCACTTTTCTGCGTTGCGAAGAAAAACAGCCGCTCGATAACAATCGCGATCGCAATCACCGACAGGGCCAAGAGCGCCCACATCGCGACCCCGCCCGCGATGATGAAGTACCAAAAGTTCCCGAAAAATTCGCCCACCGTCTGAACCGCCTTCCGGTTGTGTTTTCTTTACAAAACGCGGGCCATATAGGCCCGAAGCAAGCCGCGCTCTTTTCCTAAGATAGCGCGTTCTCCTAGGTGCATTCGTTACGAGCTTGGGCTCGGCTTCGGCGTCGGTGCCGGATTCGCGGCCCCTGAGCCTGCGCCCGTGATCTCGGTTATCCAATGTTGCGCCATGTTGAACGCGTCGGTGTCGCCGCCGGCTTTCGCAGCGCTCGCTGCCTTTTCAAGATAACTAACCGCTTCGCTCGACTTCCGCTGGTTGTAGAGAGCGACGCCTGCGGCTAGGTTTGCACGTGCGTCATCGGGCTTCAGCGCAATCGCCTTATCGGCGGCCGTCTTGACCGCAATCCAGTCGGGATGCACCTGCTTCGTGAGCAGCAGCGCTTCATTTGTATACATGGTGTGCGCAAGGGGTCCGCCGTATGAGCCGCCCTTCTCGTATGCGGCGATTGCATCTGACGTCTTGCCCGCACTTATCGAGGCTTGCGCCTTCTTCGCGTAATAGTCGACGACGTGCGACAGCCCGACCCCGTTGTCCGGATCTTCCTGCTTCATCTCCGGCAGCAGCGCAACTGCTTTGTCGATCTGATCGGAATCGGCGTATGCGGCAATCAGATTGGCCGTGATCGTCCCGCGCTCTTTGGGATCGAGCTTTGAATCGTTCGGACTCAGCGCACGCGCCTGTTCAAATGACTGAATTGCTCCCGGAGAGTCGTTGTTGACGAGTTGCGCGTTGCCCAAGAGATTCCAGGTCGCGGCTCCGGGCGTCAAGGCCTTGGCCTTCGTTGCATAGGCGACAGCGGCGGCGCCGTTCTTGGCTGCGATCGCGGCCTGCGCTGCTTTTGCGAACGCGTTCGCCGCAACGGTCGTAAACTGCGACGAAACCGTGCCGGCTTTGCTGAAGGCCGCGGCCGACTCAGAGAAGTTATTAAGGAAGAATTCGGATACGCCAAGCAACGAATTCGCTTGCGGATCGTCCGGATGCGACTGCAGATAGGACTGCAGGCCGCTGCGTGCATCAACGTAGTGCCCGGCATGAACGTCCGCATCGTATTTGGCGAGTGGGCTTGGGTTTACGGCTAAGCTGGTACTCGTCTTGGCGGTGACGACGAATTTCAGCCTGTAGGTGTAGAACGCGGCAATTTTCTTCCCGCCCTTGATCGCTGGAGCGTACTTCGCGGTATTTGCGATCTCCATCGCGGCTTGATTGTCCTCAGGGTTCGATGACTGGATGATTTTTTGTACCTTGAACGACGCATCAGGGTTGACCAACACCTGAATGAGCACCGTGCCGTTGCCGGCAACCGGTATCGAGCTCGTTCCTTGTTTGATCAGCTTCGGCGGCGTGTAATAGCCCAAGCTATCGCCGAACACCGGTACACTCGAAATCGCGTATGCTGTCAGCGCGACCGCGGCCGCTGTAAAAATACGTCCGTTCATGCCAGACTAAACCCCTACCTTAACTGCTGCCCGCTTAAACCGTTCACGAGCTCAACGCCATGGCTTCACGAGCGCGTCGTAAGCCGCGTGTGCGCTCTCGAAGTACGACGCCGAGAGGCGAAGAGTTCCTGCCTCGACATCGTCAGCGAGCCCTTCTAACCGTTCCGAAAGTTCGCGCAACGCTGCCCCGATCGACGCACCGTTCGCCTTGAGGATCGGCTCCCATATCTCCCAGGGCGAACCCGCCAAGCGCAGCGTTGAGGCGAGACCCGACCCAGCAAGATCGGGCGCAATCTCGCGCTCGCTGAGCAATGCAGCGAGCGCGGTGACGACGACTTGGGGCAGGTGCGAGGTCAGAGCCAGCACACGATCGTGTTCGTGCGCATCGATTGGATACGAGCGCGCGCCCATTATCCTAATGAAAGCGTCGACCGCCGCATCGCGCTGCGGATCGCACGGCACATACGTCCACACGCGCCCCTCGAATAAATTGTCGCGGGCTGCGCGTGCTCCACGCTGCTCGGCGCCGGCAATCGGGTGCGTCGCCACGAACTTCTTCCACCCGGCGGTACGCTCGACGACCGGAACCTTTACGGATGCGACGTCAAGGACGAGATCCGGAGCATCGATCGCGCGCACGATATCGATAGCGGAGAGCGTCGCGTCGAGCGGCAGCGCCAGCACGAGCGTTTTCGAGGCGCGCGCGAGAGCCTCGAGGGAACCGGCGCTTCGATCGACGAGATCCGCGGCCGCGGGACTCGTATCGAATCCGATGACTTCGATCCCCGCCTTGCGCGCACGCAGCGCGATCGAGCCGCCGATCAACCCGACGCCCGCGATGCCGAGCGGGCCGTCGAAGCTCACTGGCGTTGCAAGTCCGGTCGTAGGGCGACAGCGCCTTCGAGATAGACATGGACGATCTCGT
>Ga0302326_10017518_pt1 | contig 14947 bp, 13 predicted proteins | sample Palsa_T0_3_FD_202264 | JGI IMG/M metagenome (GOLD analysis project Ga0302326, IMG submission 202264) | Peat permafrost microbial communities from Stordalen Mire near Abisko, Sweden - Palsa_T0_3 | ecosystem: Environmental > Terrestrial > Soil > Palsa > Peat permafrost | place: Sweden: Abisko... | reverse complement strand
CAAATGTTGAAAACGAGACCGGCTTCATTGCGGAGTATGGCGTTTGAGTTTTGATGCACCTTCGCGGATTTGCTGGCGGCTAAACCGCTCCGTGTCACGCTCGGCCGCAGCGGCATGCTCGTCAAGAATTCGCTTTAAATCCTCGTCGGCTTCTTCGTTCTGGCCGGGGCGTTGTGGTTGTGTGCTCATGACAATACTCCAATTCTAACGCTTTTTCCATTCAAGGGATTATTGGCTATTGATCCGATCATTCAAGGTCAATTGCCTCTGTGGCACAATCCCAGCATTTTTCAACCGGACGTTAGGAAACTCCCTCAATAAGCTCCTTCAAATCCGAATACGCTTCGCGCACGACTTGCAGCCGCGGGGTCACTTTGTTGGGTTAGGGCCCTCCGGCGAATCCACTCGACGGTTGTCCCCACTCCGGAGGAGTGGGTGCGCCGTTTCAACGAATGGGCCCATAGTCATGACCACGACAATCTGCTGCCCCTGTCAGATTATGCAGTGAGCCGCGATTCCATGTACGAGTAAGCGCGGTTTGATCGGTGATTTTCGTCGATACGAAATTCTGCTGCGGTCGGTCGATACGTCTGCGGAACATTATCCGATAGTGGAGAAAGCCCTTGCTAAACGCAGAGGCCGTTACGAAACACTATGCATCGCTCCACCAGCCCACAACATCAGAGCCAGCTATACTACATCTTGGCCATTTAGGGTTTCCGGCGATACAAACGACCCAACATGATGTGGATTCCACGTGGCTGATCGTTGGAACCGGATCGCCGCTGCGGTCGCTGCAGCGCTCTTCCTGTTTTGCTTTGCCAGTACGCGATTGCCGCTTGACCAGGATCTCGGCAGTAAGGCGGCCAAAGTGGAGAGCCTCTCGAAGCTTCCAGCTTTCGCCTCGCCGATGCACGAACCCTTGTACTATCGCGAAGCCTACTTCAGCTTGTACTATCAGATCGAGACCCTCATTCATCGCGTTCTTCCCGGCCGGGCACTGGCGAGCATGGGTTATTCCGCTGCCTTCTGTGGAATTATCTATTTAATCGCGCTGACCGTCTATTTGCAGCAGCTTGCCGGAATCGGGCCGTGGTGGTCGTTATTTCTCTTTCTAAACACGCCGGCCCTGGTGGTGAACTTTCTCTACGGCAACGAAGCTTCGCTGTCCATGGCGCTGGTTGCCGTTTCCGTTGCGCTCATCTCGCTCCGTCGCGGGCTCACTTACGATATCTCAGCCGGCCTGTTGCTGGGCTTGTCATTTTTTTGCCGGCCGGATGTAGTTCTGATGGCACCGTTCGTTTTCCTCTTACTCGCCACCGATGGCGCCGCTTTGCGGATCGACTGGCGCCGTACTTTAGCCAGCGGACTCAGTGCGCTGATTACCGCGTTCTCCTACTGGGCGCTCGTTGTGCGATCTATTCCGGCCGAGGCCGCGTTTCCTTGGATCATCGACTGGCGGATTTTCGCAGTTTATCTACTGTTCGGTTTTGGTCCGCTGGTGATTGTGCTCGCGATATTCGGTTTCTTTCGGCAAAGCAAGAAGCGATGGCTATTGCCCTTGAGCACTGGGGTACCGCTCTTGTATTATTTCCGCGATCTTGGATCGCCCAAATATATTCTCGGTTTGGCATTCGGAACAGCGCTTTGCGCGGCATGGGCCATTGCGGCGTCGGCTCGATTGTTCAAGGTTTTGATCGTCGCGGCGTCTGTGTTCTCTTGGTTTTTCTCTATAACGCCGTTTGGCGTTTTTGGACCCTCGCGCGGGGGCCATTGGGTTGCGCCGGCTGGACACGGACCCGTGGTGTTTGGATCGTACTTATCGTTCTACCAACACGTTCACGACGGTTTTTTTGGCTTTCGCTATGGGGCGCTTCAGAAAACCTGGGAGATTGTCCTTCACAGCCTAGCCCTCGATCCACGTCCGATGCGCTTGATCGGATCTTCCGACGATCACATGCTGAACTTGATTTGCGAGGAGCATGGAATCGCGCGCACCAGTGTACCGCTCAGTATCGACCTTCCGGGTGATTCTATCTTCGAGCCGCTGCGCTTTGTCATGTTGTTCAACGGGTACTCTCGCTTGTCTTATTTGACGCATCCTGGGTCTGAAGCTATAGTCCGCCAATGGCTGGCCGCTGGTCAAGTGACGCCGCTCGCGGGCGATGACTCCAGGCAAGCGCTCCCCTATATGGTTGAGATCGGCCCCACCGTCAAGCATGGTTCTAAAGAACTGGGCCGGCGCATTCTCTTCGCCGATTCCTACGGGCATGGCGGCGGAATTGCGCCTTTGCAATACTTCACGCCGGATTATGGTGCATTCTGCTTTGTGCCCTTATCGTCGCAGCCGCCGGTCGCGCTTTATCGCGATAGCGACTTTGCCGCCACTCAGAGTTGCTCCGGAGTGGATCTCATCTGGGGTAATTGGTGGCCTTCCATCTACTACCAACGCCATGGCGACCGAGCCCGCGCAGCACTGGCGGGGGGCCGCAAGTGAGAGAACGTATAGCGCTTGCCGGGCTCTTGCTTTTCTATAGCGCGCTGGTTGCGGCGGCGATGCACCGGCACCTCTGGCATGACGAACTTTACACCTATTACATTGCGCAAGCGCCGTCGCTTGCGGCGCTATGGAAGGATTTAAACCTCGATTTGAATCCGCCGCTGATTTATCTCGCGGCGCGTGCCTCCATGCATCTATTCGGAAACACCGCGCTGGGTGTTCGTTTGCCGTCTATCGTTGCCTTCTTCGGAGCGAGTCTGTGTTTATATTCGCTAGTCGAGCGGCGTCTCAAACCCAGCTATGGCGTCTTAGCCGTGCTCATTTTCTGGTCGACTCCGGCATTTGACTTCGCCACGGAAGCGCGGCCTTACGCGCTAATCCTCGGATCCTTCGGCTGGGCCCTGCTTTCTTGGCAGCGATCCATCGAAGGGCCGGGCCGTCACTGGCCATTATTGACATTGGCGCTTGCGGTAAGCGGCATGATGCTCAGTCATTTGTTAGCGATTCTGTTTTTGATCCCGTTTCTTGTTGCCGAGGCGGTTCGTTCGATTCGCTCAAGACGGATCGACGGGCCGATGGCTGCCGCGCTGGTTGTTCCATGCAGTTTGTCTCTACTTTTTCTGCGGACAATCGCTTCGTATCGAAGCAGCAATGCTTTTCCGCACGCACTGGAGGCGGGACCGCGCAAAATGGCCAGCTACTACTATCGGACGTTATCTCCAGAAGGTTGGGTGCTCTTGGTGGCGTTCTCGGCGGCACTGGCGGTTTGTCTGATGGGCCGCAGTCCAGCCTCCGCACGGGCCAGGTATGCCGATTTCGAGTTGGCCTTTCTCGCGGGCCTGCTGGCATTGCCGGTCGTTGTTAACGCCGCCATGATGTCGTCCCATGGAGCTTTCTTTACTCGGTACGCCGCACCCACGCTATTCGCCTATCCGCTCGTGCTCGCTGCCCTTCTCGCCGCGTTTACGCAGACGAACCGTCACGGCGCTCTGGTGATGGGCGCGCTGCTGGCGCTTTATATCCCCGTCCAATATCTCGTGAAGCCCTTGCTACCACCGCCGAGCTTTGCGCAAGCCCACCCCGAACTACCGTTAGTCGCGGCGAGTGGGCTGACATTCCTTGAAATGGATCACGAGCAGCCTATTGAAACCGTTCAGCGCCTCTATTACCTGACTGACCGCGAGTATGCTCTGCAGTATGCCCACGCCAGCATTTTCGAAGGCTTGCCTACCGTCAAACAGCGCTTTCCGATTCGTGGTCACGTTGAGCCTTTCCGCGATTTTGTGCGCGCTCACCCTCGCTTCCTGGTAATCGGCACCGTTGACTACGCCGAAGACTGGCTGTTGCGCTATCTGATATCCATTCATGCCAAGCTCGAATGGGCCGGCGAATTCCCATCGCAATCGAAAGACACGCAGTTATTCGTGGTGGACATGCCGGCGCAAAATGAATAAGCGCGATACTGCAATTTGAGTTCTCCGCTGGGTTATCGGTTCGTTCTTTCTCTGCCCGAACGGCTGGTTCGGTCTTTGAGCGCGCTCACCGGCGGATTGTTGCGCGAGGCCGGCGTAATCCTTCTCCCGGCGCGCATCCGCCGCACGGCGCTCTACCGCGTCATGGTGGAAGTGACGCTTCGTTTCCTGATAGAGGAACTGGGCCGCGTGGAAGGAGTTTATACAAAGGGTCAGGAGCTGGAAGATTTCCTGCTCAAACGGACGGCGAGCCACGGCATCGAACTGCTTGGTCTTCTTACCCTGCATGTCTCGCCGATTTGGGTGCTGGCGGCGTTGGCGGATGCGACCGGTGCCGGCCACTCGCTCATCGAACAAATCGCGGAATCGCTCAAAGATGAGGGACTCCTCGAACGGAACGCCAGCTTTGAGACTTTGGACCAAGTCCTCAACGGCTTGGAGAGAACGAGCGCTCATCTTGCCGATACCCTCAATATGCCGCCCGTGACATTGGCGGGTCTGCGGCGAGAATGGGAGCGGTTGAAGGAAGCGCTGCCGAGCGTGCCGCAGGGGAATCTGCCGAGCTTGTCCACGCTGGAAAGCCTATGGAACAAACTGCTCGAAGCGTCATCCGCCGAGCACCAGTCCGTCTTCGTCCTCTGCTCGACGCTGGCTGTCGGTGCGCTGACCGAATTGCCGGCTAATGTCGTTTGGTTATCGCGGGCGGCGCAAACCGCAGCTAAGCGCACTGGCCGGATGCTGGGCGAAACGCTGCTCGATCACTACGTGGTGGCGCTAAACGAGATTTCGAAAGAGGGATTCGCCGAATATTGGCGCAAGCAGTTCCGCCCATATTTGCGAGCCGCGGCCCTGCAATTCGCCCCGGGCCACGAATCCACAACTGAGCGTCTGCTGCGTTCTAAAAGGCGGCCACGGTAACCCCCCCTGGGTGGTCCGCCGACGCGAATGCTTCATTCCATTTGAAAGGGACTTTGCCCGTTTGGAGCCCCTTCCCAGAGGCTCCAAACAGCGGATCTTGTGTAACGTTTGGTGCGGAGAGGGGGACTTGAACCCCCACGGTGTTACCCGCTAGCACCTCAAGCTAGTGCGTCTGCCAATTCCGCCATCTCCGCAATCTGGAAACTACTTCTTCGCCGGGACGGCGGGCGCAGGAATCGGCTGCACTTTCACTGGCGCCTTCGGCTGCACGTTGACGCTCCGGCGTTTCTCAAGCACGCTGCCCGAACTGCGCGTCTGGCCGTTGGCGAGAATCACAAGCCCCAGCGAAGTCACCATGAACAGCGCGGCCGCGACCGTCGTCGCCCGAGACAACACAGTCGCCGTGCCACGCGGGCCGAAAACCGTCTGCGAACCCATACCGCCAAATGCGCCGGCAAGGTCGGCCGCCTTTCCGCTTTGCAGCAGAACGACCAGGATCAAAACAAGGCACACGACGACGTGCAAAGCGGTAACAGCCCAAATCATGACATTCTAAGTATAGCAATCTGGTATGCCTGACTCACTCGAACTCGCCCACCTGCGCGAAGATTACCGGCGCGCCGCGCTCGATGAAGCGCATTGCGCCCCTCACCCGATGCGGCAGTTCGAGCAATGGTTCAAAGAAGCCAAAAGCGCTGATTTGAAAGAACCAAACGCCATGACGCTGGCTACGGTCAGCTCCGACGGGCAGCCCTCGGCCCGCATTGTTTTGCTAAAAGGTTTGGAGCGCGATGGCTTCGTTTTCTATACCAATTATGCAAGCCGCAAAGGCCGTGAATTAGCCGCCAATCCACGCTGCGCGCTCACCTTCTATTGGGCCGAGTTAGAGCGCCAAGTACGAGTGGAGGGCGCGACCGAAAAGGTATCGAAAGAGCAGTCCGAGAATTACTTCAAAGGCCGGCCCAAGGGCAGCCGAATTGGCGCGGTCGTGTCCAATCAAAGCGCCGAATTGCCTTCGCGCCGGCCCCTGGAAACCCGTCTGGCCGAACTTGAACTGGCTTACGCGAACACAGACGATGTCCCAATGCCCGAAACATGGGGCGGCTACTACTTGGCGCCGCGTCTGGTGGAATTCTGGCAGGGGCGCACCAACCGGCTGCACGACCGCATCGTGTATAGCCTCAACGCTGACGGAACCTGGCGCATGGGGCGTCTATCGCCATAGACGTCCTTATTTGAAAAGCTTCAGGTTAATAGAATCGGCCATCGCTTGGTAACCGGTATCGCTCGGATGCAAATGATCGCCGCTATCGTAAGCAGGCAGAATGCGGTCGGGATGGTCCGGATCGCGCACGGCTTTATCGAAATCGATTACGCCATCGAAGGCTTTGCCCGTGCGAATCCATTCGTTCAATGCTTTGCGTTTCAGTTCCTTTTCCGCTGAAAAATAACCCACGAAAACGGTCCCTTCGAAGGGCGTGAGGGTAGCGCCGTAGATTTTCACACCGCGGTCGTGTGCCTTCTCGATCAACTGCTGCATGCCCGCGATCAGATCGTCGGCGCTCACCTTCTCCGATGCAGGCGCGGAACTGCCGGCATGCCCCAAATCGTTGATGCCTTCCATCACCACCACATATTTCACGCCGGGTTGATCCAGCGCGTCCCGATCGAAACGGGCCAGGGCATTCACACCAAAGGCGATGTTGCTCTGCGCATCATGCAGAATGCGATTGCCGCCAATGCCCGCGTCCACCACGCCTATTTGGTGGCGCTTGCGCGCCAGCAGTCGAGCCGCCAACATGTTGGGCCAGCGCCGGTTCGTATCCGGCGTGGAGCGCGCGCCATCGGTGATGGAATCGCCAAAGGCAACCAAAGCGGCCGCTCGCTGCGGAGCTTCGACATCGACTCCTGCCAGGAAAATCCAGGAGGTGATGGCCAATGGATCGGGAAACGAGGGCGCGCTTACCTGATTGCCTTTTCCGAGATACGAAGTTTGCTCCGCAGCGTAGTGAACGCCACCCCCCAACGCGCTGTGTGGAACATAAATGCTGATGGCCAAATCGCTATCGGGTCGGACACTCAGCTTCACCGCATCGCTAAAAACAATCGCGTTGGGCGGAATGGTGACTGCCGGCCGGCCGCCGAAGGTGAGAGGGTGATCGGACTCGTCGGCGATTTCAGAGCCTTTGCCGCGCACCCCCAGATGGACCGCGCCAATCTCCACACTCTGCTTGCCGAAAAGATTCGAGAGGCGCACGCGGACTGTGTCGCCGCCAATGCTCAAGTGAACGATCTCCCGCAGCGTCTGGTCGGAAAACTCAAGATGGGCGGTAGTCATCTGATCTGCCGGCAACGGCGGCGCGGGGCTCGCTCCCCACGTTGCCACCCAGTGAGACGCCGCACCAAATCCAAAGAGTGCATCGGCGGATAACAGAAGGAATATAGCTGTGAGCCTCATAGCGGAACGCCCAGTTTACCGAACCTCTTTACCGAACCTCGAATTTCCGCCCCGCCAGCAAACCTCCATCAATGACACAAACGGAACCATTCACAAACGCCGATTCCTCCGACGCCAGAAACAGCGCATACTGCGCGACCTCCGTAGGCTGGCCAATCCTGCCGAGCGGGTACATCTCCAGCAGCCGGGCGTAGCCGCTCGGGTACTTCTTCCAATGGTTCATTGAGGTGGGCGTTTCAATCGTGCCTGGGCAAATGACGTTTGAGCGGATGTTCCATTCGCCGTATTCCGCCGCCACCAGCCGCATCATGGAAATCAGTCCGCCTTTGGCGGCGGTGTAAGCTGTTTCGCCGAAACCAAACAGCGCGTTCACGCTGGATATGGTGACGATGCTCGAGCTCTGGCGTTTCTTCATGAGTGGAATGGCGTGCCGGGTACAGAGAAACGGCCCTTTGAGACACACAGCGATAGTCTGATCGAAGACGTCCTCCGTCACCTCCGTGATTGACGTGTCACCGGCGATGTTGATCGCATTGTTGACAAGAACGTCCAATCCGCCATAGAGCGCCTCCGTTCGCGCCATCAAGGCCATCACTTCGGCCGAACTTGTGACATCGGCGTGAACGTAACTGGCCCGGCCGCCCGCGTGTTGAATTTCCTCCGCAACGCGGCCGCCCCTTTCATCCGCGATATCGGCCAACACGACGGAGGCGCCTTCCGCAGCGAATAAGGCCGCCATCCGCGAGCCGATGGCGCCTGCCGCGCCGGTCACTAAAGCTACTTTTGAAACAAGCCGGATGCCCATGCAGTCTAGTATGATGACAAAATATTCGGCGCCATCTTACGGAGGAAGTGGAATGAGACTCAAAAGCAGTTTGATCGGCGCCGTGATTACCCTGTCTTTGGCGCTTTCGGCGGCAGATAAGACTCAGCCGTTGAATCTAAAGCTTGGCCTGTGGCAGATGACCTACACAATGGACCGAAGCAACGCTGTCTCGATTCCGCCGGAGTTGCTCGCCAAGCTAACGCCGGAGCAACGGGCCAGAACCGAGGCTCGCCTGAAAGCCCGCGCCGCGCAAGGGCCGCACATCGAAACAAAGAGATTTTGCTTGACCGAGGAGAAACTCAACAAGGCGATTTTCGACGAGAACGACAACAAGTCCTGCCAGCGGACGATTGTCGCGTCCACTTCAAAAGTGCTGCAATTTAAGCAGGAGTGCGCCGCCGCAGACGCGAAACGAACGTTCGATGGGCGCATTGAAGCACTCGATCCCGAAACCCTGAAGGGCTCGCTCAAAGCTATCTCGGCGGCCAATAACGCGGCGAACGCAACAGATGTGGCCGGAAGGTGGATAGGCGCGGATTGTGGCGATGCGGCGCAGTGAGCGGAAGCTATTCCAGACGGTAATTCGGCGCTTCTTTCGTGATGATCACGTCGTGAACGTGGCTTTCGCGCAGCCCGGCGGAGGTGACACGCAGGAAGCGGGCGTTCTGTTGAAGGTCGGCGATGGTGCGGCAGCCGCAGTAGCCCATGCCAGCGCGTAATCCTCCGACGAGCTGATAGCTCAGATCGGCGAGCGGACCTTTGTACGGAACGCGCCCTTCAATGCCCTCAGGTACCAGCTTGCCGCCGCTGGTTTGCGCATAGCGCTCGGAGGTGCCGGCCGGATTCGCGCCCAGAGAACCCATGCCCCGATAACTCTTGAAGGTGCGGCCCTGATACAAAATTGTTTCGCCCGGGCTTTCGTCTGTGCCGGCCAGCAAGCTGCCGATCATGACAGAATCCGCGCCGGCAGCGATAGCTTTCGTGATATCGCCGGAATATTTCACGCCGCCATCGGAGATCAGCGGGATGCCAGACGCGCGCGTGGCTTTGGCGCACTCGGCGATCGCGGTAATTTGCGGTACACCCGCTCCACTCACGACCCGCGTGGTGCAAATCGATCCTGGTCCAATCCCTACTTTAATGCCATCGGCGCCTAACCGAGCCAAGTCTCGCGCGCCTTCAAAAGAACCCACGTTGCCGGCAATCACTTGCAATTCCGGCAGCGCATGTTTCAGAGCTTTGATCGCGTCCATCACGCGCTGGCTGTGGCCATGGGCGGAATCCACCACAATCACGTCCACTTTCTTGCGGACCAACTCCTGCGCGCGCTCTAAAAAGTCTCCCGCCGCGCCAAGGGCCGCGGCCACGCGCAAGCGCCCCTGCGAATCCTTGGCGGCATTTGGATACTTCAACTTCTTCTGAATATCTTTTACGGTGATCAGGCCTTTGAGAGTGAACTGATCGTCCACCACCAGCAGCTTTTCCACGCGGTGCGTGTGCAGGATGCGGCGCGCATCTTCGAGCGTTGTTCCCACCGGCACAGTCACCAAGTTCTCTTTTGTCATCACATCGGAGATAGGCAGATCGTAGCGGTTTTCGAAGCGTAAATCGCGGTTCGTGAGAATCCCCACCAGCTTGCCGTTCTTGGTCACGGGGACGCCGGAAATCCGGTAATGGCTCATCAATTCCAACGCCTCGGAAATTTTGCGTTCCGGCTCAATAGTGACCGGGTCCACAATCATGCCGCTCTCACTGCGCTTCACGCGGTCGACTTCTTCGGCTTGGCGCTCAATCGACATATTGCGGTGAATCACCCCAATGCCACCCTGCTGCGCCAAGGCAATGGCCATGTGCGATTCGGTTACGGTATCCATGGCGGAACTGAGCAGCGGAATTTTGAGCTCAATTTTCGGCGTGAGACGCGTGGTAGTATCGGCTTCCGCGGGCGTAACTGCGCTGTGCGCCGGCTGGAGAAGGACATCATCGAAGGTAAGCCCTTCAGGAATCGCCTCTGGGATCATCGGGAGTACATTCATCGTAACAAGCGGAGACGTCCCGCTTGGCGAAATCCACCGCTATACTAATTACACGTGAGCCAGTTACACGTGAATCAGGTTGGCCGTTATCAGATTCTGGAAGAACTGGGTCGTGGCGCTTGTGGCGTCGTCTATCGGGCGCTTGATCCTGCCATCGGCAGAACTGTGGCGATTAAGTCGATTCGCTTTAGCGAATTTTCCGATCTCGACGACCGCCGTGATTTGCGGGAACGGGTGCTGCGTGAAGCGCAATCGGCCGGCAAGCTCTCTCATCCGAACATCGTCACGATTTACGACGTTCTGGAAAGCGACGATCTCGCCTATATCTTCATGGAGTTTGTGGATGGCTCGTCGCTTAAAGAGGCCATGCGGCGAGACTCGCCTCCCGGCCGCGAGCAGGTGTTGAGTTTCCTCCGGCAAATCGCCAGCGCATTAGATTACGCCCACCGGAAGGGAATAATTCATCGGGATATCAAGCCCGCGAACATCATGATTTCGGACCGGGGAGTCGATCGGGATGGTGTCGCGAAGATTGCGGATTTTGGAGTCGCCAAACTGATTTCGCATGAGGCCACGCATCAACGCGCCCTGATGGGAACGCCCAGCTACATGTCGCCCGAACAACTGGAGGGCGTGGCGGTGGGCGGTGGAAGCGATCAGTTTGCGCTGGCTGTGGTCGTCTATGAGCTGCTCACGGGAGAAAAGCCTTTTGCCGCCGACAATCTGGCGGCCCTCCACTATTTCATTTGTAAGCGGCCGGCAAAACCGCCCAGCGAATTGAACCCCTGGTTGAGTGAGACGGTCAATCGGGTGATGGAACGTGCTTTGGCAAAGCTTCCCGAAGATCGCTACGCTTCCTGCAGCGAGTTTGTGGGCGCGCTTTCCGTGGCGCTGGGGGAATGCGGAGATTGGCAGCCGGTGGCGCCGAAGAGAAGCGAAGAGCCGGAACCCGCCCCGCGCCAAGGCTGGTACGCACCAGAAACCGTGATCTCCTCACGGCTGATCGAAGATGGATCGGTGAGAAGCGAGCACGGCGAAGAGCTTGTGGCGCTTGACCCTGTGGTGCTCCCGCCCTCGGAGGATACGTTTGACAAGGCAATCAGTACCCACCCGCCCACGCATTCTGAACAAGGCAACTTCGAGAGTGGCCAGCCACGTTTTCTTGGGCCGCGTCTCGAGGGCACGAAGGTCCGGATTGGCGTTGAACGACCGGCCGCGCGTCATTTGGCTGTGACGATGGCGGCCTGTGCCGCGGTTGCACTGCTCGGTATCCTGCTTGTGCGTTTTCTTTCAGGACCCAGGCCGGTTACGCAAGACCTGGACACGAAGGGCGCTGTGACGAGTCCGCCTCCGCCGGAAGACCTGAGCGCGACGGCGAAGCAAGCGAGCGCGCCGCCGGCGGATCTGACAACCGCGCCCGTCTTAGCCCCGGTCGCCAACGGCTCGAAATCAGACAATTCAACAGCCGTTCGGGTACCCGCGCCGCGCGGTGAGTTGCGGGCGAAGGAAACTACCGCGCCGCCGGCAAAACTGCGGCCGCTTTTGCGCAGCAATCCCAGCCCGGCTGAAGCGGTCTCCGATGTCGAACTCAACAGCGACCCACCCGGTGCGCGCATTGTCGTCGATAACCGGCCTGATCTTGCATGCCTTGCACCATGCGGTGTTTCGCTGGCACCCGGCCGCCACACGCTATCCGCCGATATGGTTGGCTACGGCACGACTCGCAAGATTTTCAACGCGCCGACGGAGGGCAGCGTTTTCGTTACCATGGCGCGCAATATGGGTCTACTTGTGTTGACAAGCGAACCGGCGGGCAGTGAAGTGACGATTGATGGCAAGGATATAGGGCCAACTCCCGTCCACGTGAATCTGCCGGCGGGCAGGCATCACCTGAGTCTCACTGATGGAGCGCGTCATCACGACGAAACGATTCAAATCGATACCGACGGCGCATACGTACGCAGTTTCCGCTGGTAAAACCTCAGTGCTTCAACCAACTCAAATCGCGATGCGCGGGCAATCCGGGAAGTCCGACAGCGCTCCGCACCGCGCGGTTCACGGCGCGCGCCATCGCTTCAGCGCCAATTGCTCCGATGGCAGTGACATCGGCACGCACTGAAGAGGATCCGGTGGCCGCCGCGAAAATCGTATCGCCATCGGCAGCGGTATGCACCGGGTTGATGGTGCGCGCCAAACCATCGTGCGCCATTTGCGCTACTTTGGTCGCTTCGCTCTTGGTCAACGCAGCATTTGTCGCGACAATGCCGATGGTCGTATGCGCGCCGGGTTGAATTGGATGATGGCCAGGCAGAGTGGCGCCCTCGACGATCTGCGCCATACAATCCAGAAAGCCTTCGCTTTCGGCGCGGGCGCCCGCCAAAATACGACCCGTTTCGCGATCTCGCACATCGCCGAGCGCGTTCACCGCGACAATCGCGCCCACCACCAAACCGCTATCGCCCACCGTGATGCTGGCCGATCCCACCCCCGACTTCATCGCCGCCTGCATGCCGAACATCTTGCCTACTGTGGCCCCGGCGCCTGCGCCGATGTTGCCCTCACCCGGAGCCGCACCCGAAGCCGCTTGACACGCGGCATAGCCCGATTGCTCGTCCGGACGGATTCGCGGATCGCCTAAGCTCAGATCGAAGAGGATCGCCGCGGGAACGATGGGCACAATCACCGGACCCACCCGATACCCCATTTTGTTTTCTTCCAAATAACGCATCACACCACTCGCCGCATCCAACCCGAACGCGCTGCCGCCCGCCAGTAGAATTGCATTCACCTTTTGCACGGTGTTCAATGGATTGAGCAAGTCCGTTTCGCGGGTACCGGGCGCCGCGCCGCGCACATCCACGCCCGCAACGGCCCCGCCATCGAAAATCACCACGGTACAGCCGGTTGGACGTCTGCTATCGGTGTGGTGCCCTACGCGCAAGCCACCCACGTCTACAATGCTGCCGGCGGATGGTTCCTTTTCGTCCGCTCGGGCAGGCCATAAAGCAATTCCCGCCGTTGCCTGCAGCCACTGACGCCGGGCGATTCGTTCTTTCAGCGGAGGCGGTGCCCCATCATAGGAATTTGGCATCTATGCCCACTAGTGTCTCTCTTCGCTGGCTCGCCGTGAGTATTTTCGTTCTCTCTTCGACCCTGAATTATCTCGACCGCAACCTGCTCAGCGCGCTTTCGCCGCTGCTCATGGCGGAGTTTCATTTCAACCAAACAGGCTTCGGCTGGCTGATCGCCATTTTTTCCGCCACGTATGCCGTGAGTGCATTGGCGGCTGGTTGGGTGCTGGATCGATTCGGCGTGAATCGCAGCATGTTCGCGGCGGTGATTTGGTGGTCGAGCGCCGCCGTCGGCACGGGCCTCGTTCGGGGGTTGGCGGGTTTGGGCGTGTGCCGGTCCGCTTTAGGAATCGGTGAGTCGGCGGGTGTTTCGGCCGTGGGGAAGCTGAACGCCATTTACCTTGAGCCGGGGGAGCGCGCGCTGGGTGCAGCGGTAAACCAGATCGGGCTGAGCTTGGGAGGATCGCTGGCGGTGTTCTGGGGAGTGAAAGCGGCGTTGGGCCATGGGTGGCGCTGGCCGTTCATGATGGCGGGAGTGTGCGGCTTTGCGTGGCTGCCACTGTGGTGGTTTGTGAGTCGCCGCATCCCCGCGCAATTTCGCGAGGTGGAACTTGCGTCAGATCGGGAAAGGCGCGAGAAGCCATCGTTCGCTATTCTGCGCGAGCGGAATCTGCTGCTGCTCGTCGTTGCCAATCTTTTGTGGATGGGTGCTTACTCACTGTGGTCGAGTTGGACCACCCTCTATCTGATACACGTTCATCACATCAGCCTGGAAGAATCGAGGTATTACGCTTGGATTCCACCTCTTATCTCGAACGTTGGTGGGTTCTTCGGAGGCTGGCTTTCGCTGCATTGGGCCAAGACGATGGCTGATCCTATCCGTGCGCGTTTGCGTGCCGTTTGGGTGAGCGCGTTGTGCTCCTTGGTTACGCTTTTGTTGCCGTTCGCGGGTAATGCGCGCTGGGCGACGGCACTCATTTCGGCTAGCTTTTTCTTTGCGCTGGCGGGTAGCGTGAATATCTATGCGTTGCCGATTGACATCTACGGCGCGAAGCGTTCCGGGATGGCGCTGGCGGCACTGACGTGCTCGTTTGGGTTATTGACAACGGTGATTTCGCCGATTATCGGATATCTGTCGGACCATCAACTTTATACACAGGTGGTTTGGATGGTGACGTTGCCGCTGATTGTGAGTGCGGCGGTTTTGCAAGGGTTGAAGCCTGGGCTCGGTCGCTAGGACCTCCCTGGTCAGCCTCCTTCGGCCCACCAATGACGAGGCCGACTTGAAAAAACGAACCCAATCGGAAGGAGCCTGTTCTTTGGGATAAATTTCGCCGGGTTTCAAGGTCGACATTGAATTTAAAAGATACGAACTGATACGAACCCAATTTTTGCGGGTGTCCGATTCGAAAAGACGCTGACCGATGGACGATTTTGCGATACGAACCCAATCTTGCGGTCGCCGACGGCTTTGAAAAAACGAACCCAAGCGGCGATTCGAAGCGCCCTTGGCCCGGATGCCGTAGGGCGAGTTTGAAAATACGAACCCAATCTTGCGACTTTCCCCTTTCGTTCGTTGAGTGTTGGGGTGGGGTGCGAGAGTGGAAAATCGCAGGCGGAACCGCCTGCGCCACCCAACCCGGCACCTCGACACCGGCGTTTTGCG
>Ga0302326_10017514_pt1 | contig 14949 bp, 11 predicted proteins | sample Palsa_T0_3_FD_202264 | JGI IMG/M metagenome (GOLD analysis project Ga0302326, IMG submission 202264) | Peat permafrost microbial communities from Stordalen Mire near Abisko, Sweden - Palsa_T0_3 | ecosystem: Environmental > Terrestrial > Soil > Palsa > Peat permafrost | place: Sweden: Abisko... | reverse complement strand
TGACATCTGCATCCGGATCACGGCCGCCAACCGCGGCCCGGAGCGCGCCTCGCTCCACCTGCTGCCGACCCTCTGGTTCCGGAACACCTGGTCGTGGGGCTGCCTTCACGAGGGGTGCGTGGCAAAGCCGGACATGCGCGCACTCTCCGACCGGCGGGTCCGGTGCGACCACGGGACGCTCGGCAGGATGTACCTGGACTTCGAGGCCGCCCCCGGGGGCGCCGCGCCGCTCCTCTTCACGGAGAATGAAAGCAATGCGAGGCTCCTTTTTGGGGGCGAGAACGCCTCGCCCTTTGTGAAGGACTCGATCGGGGATCATGTCACGGCCGGCATCGCCTCGGTGAACCCGGAGCAGAGGGGAACCAAATGCTCCGCCCACTTCCTACTCGATCTTGCTCCGGGCGAGGAGCGGGTGATGCGCCTGCGGCTCCGGGCGGCCGACGCGGAGCCCGGGGCGGCCTTTGGAGAGGCCTTTGAAGGGACGTTCTCCGCGAGGAAGGCCGAGGCCGACGCCTTCTACGCCGCGCTCCCGGGCCCCTCGGACCCGAAGGCGCGGTCGGTCGCGCGCCAGGCGAACGCCGGCCTCCTTTGGTCGAAGCAGTTCTACAACTACGTCGTGGACGACTGGCTCAAGGGCGATCCCAAGTTCCCGCCGCCGCCCGCGGACCGGCTGACCGGGCGCAACAGCGACTGGCACCAGTTGTTCTCTCGCGACGTCATCTCGATGCCGGACACGTGGGAATACCCGTGGTTCGCGGCCTGGGACCTGGCGTTCCACATGATCCCGATGGCGCGCCTCGACCCCGCGTTCGCAAAGGAGCAGCTCAACCTCCTCCTGCGCGAGTGGTACATGCACCCGAACGGCCAGATGCCGGCCTACGAGTGGAACTTCTCGGACGTCAACCCGCCGGTCCATGCCTGGGCCTGCTGGCGCGTCTACAAGATAACGGCGCCGAGGGGCTCGCGGGACCGGGTGTTCCTGGCCCGGGTGTTCCAGAAGCTCCTCGTCAACTTCACGTGGTGGGTGAACCGCAAGGATATCTGCGGCCACCACATCTTCAGCGGGGGCTTCCTCGGCCTCGACAACGTGGGCGTATTCGACCGGTCGAAGCCGCTGCCGGGCGGCGGCCAGCTCGAGCAGGCCGACGGCACGGCCTGGATGGCATTCTACTGCAGCACCATGCTCGCGATGGCGCTCGAGCTCGCCGACGGCGATCCCGCGTACGAGGACATAGCCTCGAAGTTCTTCGAGCACTTTGTGGCGATCGCGGACGCGATGAACCGGCTCGGCGGCGACGGCCTCTGGCACGAGCAGGACGGCTTCTACTACGACCAGATGCTGATCGGCGGCGGCTCCGTGCCCCTGAGGCTGCGGTCCATCGTGGGGATCATCCCGCTCTTCGCCGTCGAGTTCATCGAGGAGGGCAGGCTCGACAAGCTCCCGGGCTTTGCGAAGCGCACGCGCTGGTTCCTTGAGAACCGGCCCGACCTGGCCAAGCACATCTCCTACATGGCGCGCGACGGGCAGGATCCCGGCAGGAGGCTGCTCGCGATCCCCACCCGCGAGCGGCTCGAGCGCGTGCTCAGGTACGTCCTCGACGAGGCGGAGTTCCTGTCGCCTCACGGCGTGCGTTCGGTGTCGCGCGCCTACTGCGACCACCCGTTCATGCTGGACCTCGACGGCGGCACCTACCGCGTGGACTACGAGCCGGGAGAATCGCGCACGGCAATCTTCGGCGGAAACTCCAACTGGCGCGGCCCGGTCTGGTTCCCGCTCAACTACCTCCTGATCGAGGCGCTGCAGCGGTACCATCTTTTCTACGGCGACTCCTTCACCATGGAGTTCCCGACCGGCAGCGGGAAAAGGATGAACCTCGACCAGATCGCGACCGGGTTGGCGGGCCGGCTGATCTCGCTATTCATGCCGGATGCGAAGGGCAACCGGCCCGCGCTCGGTGGCGATCCCCGCTTCGCTAACGACACCCATTGGCGGGAGCTCATCTGGTTCCACGAGTATTTCCATGGGGACACGGGCAAGGGCCTGGGAGCAAATCACCAGACCGGGTGGACCGCCCTCGTCGCCCGCTTGATCGAGGAATTTATTGGGGGATAGTGGCTTACGTCGGGATGGATTGTAAATTAAGCCGCCTTGCGATACGCACGGCCGATGGGGTTCCGTCTTTTTGTCGGATATAGATGTTAGACCCCACGAACACCGGCTGAAGGGTCAGGGTCTGCGGCGGGCATGAAGATCAACATCCCACGATTAATCTCCCTCCGCGCGCCGTCAGTGGCCCGGGTGGCGCAGGTCTTCGCCCTTGCCCTCCTTTTCCCACACGCCGACGCGCGCGCCACCGAGCGTTGGGCAACCCTCGAGGCCATCCACCAGCTCGAGAACCCCAACGATACGCCCGCGCCGGGGCGCTGCGGGGAGCTCGGGCCCTACCAGTTCCGCGAGCAGACTTGGAAGATGCACACCGTCGCCCCCTTCAGCCGCGCGCTCGACCGGCACTCGTCGGACGCCGTCGCGGTCAAGCACTACGACTGGCTCAAGGCCGAGCTCGTCCGCCGCGGCATCCCGGTCAAGCCGTACACGATCGCCCTGGCATGGAACGGTGGCCTCGGGGCTGTCATCCAGGCAGATCCGCCGGCGTCCGTCGTGGATTACGCGACGCGCGTCGCAAACCTCGCGGCGGACTTCGAGAGCCACGAGGTGGCTCTCGCGCGCTAGGGGCCGGCTACTCCAGGAACTTCGCCTGCTCCGGCGCGCGGACCGCCCTCCGGGCGGCCTCCTCGGCCGGCGTCGCGGTCAGGTGCCGGGGCGGCTTGGCCGCCCTCTGCGAGACGGCCGCCTCGCGGTCGCGCACGATCCGCTCGCAGATCCCCTGGATCTGGAGGCGCAGCCACTGGGAGGTGCCGCTCGATGCCGTGTAGTCCGCCGGCCCGTAGTGGTCGATGCGGGCCGCCTTCCTCAGGCGGTCGTTCTGCGCGTATTCCTCCTGCTTGGCGGGATTGTAGACTCCGTACGCGAGTCCCCCGTTGCCCTTGACGACCGAGAAGCTCGGCACGTCGCTCGGGCCGTCGGCGATGTAGATCATGTTCTGGAAGGGGATCCTGCGGTCCTCGGCCGCAATCTTCGAGTTGACGTCGATCGCGGGGTTCTTGTTGGTGCCCTTGTTGATCTCGAAGAGCGCCCGGGTCTTCGTCGTGTTGTCGATGACCATCCCGATCTGGGCGATCTCGGCGTCCGCGCTCAATTCGAGCTCCTTCTGGCTGAGGAACCCGGGCTGCAGGGGGTTCTCGATGAACTCGCACCCCCAGACGCCGTCCACGTGCGGGGCGATCGCGCTCCCGCGGATCATCTGGGCGAGGCCCGTGCTCACGATGTAGTGCTCAAGATTTATCTCGTGCTTGCGGAACTCCGGGCGGTCCGCGACCCACGACTTCGACGCCGTGAAGAATTCCGGCAGGCCCGGGTAGAACTGGATCTCCGCGCCGCACTTCCCGAGGATCACGTTGTTGAGCCCGCTCATCCGCCCGGCCAGGACGTAGGTCAGGAGGTGGTTCAGGTAGCTGATCTCCCCGGAGAGCGTGTAGCCGCGCCTTCGGTAGTTCTCGACGAGCGCGTTGGTCTCGGCCCAGAAGGTCGCCTCGTCGACGCCGTACCGGCGGAAGACGGGCGACTGCATGTAGTCCGGGATTAAGGTCTTGTCGAAATCCCAGATGCAGGCGATAATGTTCTGTGTGAAGAGCGTCGCGGCCATGCGGTGCGTAGGAAGGCGAGCAAAGCTTTCGGCCGCCACCCGCGCAATTCACAAATGCACGAGACATGGTTGAACTTCCCGACATTTCCCCCTTCCAGAGGCGCCTTGAGGAGCTCGATGCGCAGATGGCGGAGCCGTCGTTCTACGCCAACACCCGCCGAGCCGCGGAGGTCACGAGGGAGCAGCAGAAGATCCGCAGGCTCGTCGACGACCACAGGGCGCATGCCCAGGTGACGCGCGAGCTCCGAGAGGCCGGCGTGCTCGCGCGGGAGGCCGCCGGGGCCGCGGACCTGCGCGAGCTCGCGATCGCGGAGATCCCAGAGCTCGAGAAGAAGGCGGCCGAGCTGCGCGCCGCGGTGCTGCTGGCGATGATTCCGCCCGAGGCCTCGGATTCGCGGAACACAGTCATGGAGATCCGGGCCGGGACGGGCGGCGAGGAGGCCGCGCTCTTCGCGGCCGAGCTCTCTCGCTGCTACCAGAAATACGCCGATTCCCAGGGCTGGAAGGTGCAGCCGATGAGCAGCAGCGCGTCGGATCGGGGCGGCCTGCGCGAGGTCGCATTCCTCATCTCGGGCTCGGACGTCTACAAGCGCCTGAAGTGGGAGAGCGGTGTCCACCGCGTCCAGCGCGTCCCGGTGACCGAGGCCAGCGGCCGGATCCACACCTCGACCGTCACGGTCGCGGTCCTGCCGGAGGCCGAGGAGGTCGACATCCAGATCAGGCCGGAGGACCTGGAGATAACGGTCTCCCGGGCGAGCGGCCCCGGGGGGCAGGGCGTCAACACGACGGACTCCGCCGTGCAGATCCTGCACAAGCCGACGGGCCTCATCGTCCAGTGCGCCGACGAGCGCTCCCAGATCAAGAACAAGGCCAGCGCGATGACCGTTCTCCGCTCCCGGCTTCTGAAGCTCAAGGAGGACGAGGAGAAGGCCAAGTACGCCGCGGAGCGCCGCAGCCAGATTGGCTCCGGGGACCGCAGCGAGAGGATCCGGACGTACAATTTCCCCCAGAACCGCGTGACGGACCACCGCATCGGCTTCACCCTCCACGGGCTCCCGCAGGTGATGGAGGGCGCGATCGGCCCCCTTGTCGAGGCGCTCCAGAAGGCCCACTACGAGGAGCGGCTGGCCGCCCTCGAGGGCCGCTCGTACGAGCTCGTAAGGCCCTCGGCCGAGCTCGGCTGAGCGCCCCCGCGGCTGCCCACAGGCGCCCATGCTCACCGTCATCGAGGTCATAAGGAAGACCTCGGATTTCCTGGGATCGAAGGGAGTCGAATCCCCGAGGCTGAACGCCGAGCTCCTCGTGGGCCACGTGCTCGGGCTCCCGCGGATGCGCCTCTACATCGAGTTCGAGCGCCCCGTCGACGGCGCCGAGCTGGCGGCCATCCGCGAGCTTGTCCGGCGCCGGGGCAGGCGGGAACCGCTCCAGCACATCGTGGGTTTCACGGAGTTTTCCGGGCTCAGGCTGAAGACGGACGGACGGGCGCTCATACCGAGGCCCGAGACCGAGCTTCTCGTGGAGACGGTGGTGTCCCGGGCCGAGCCGCCTCCGGGGCGCATCCTTGACCTTGGGACGGGCGGCGGGGCGATCGCCCTGGCGCTCGCCTCGAGGTTCCCGCTTGCCCGGGTCACCGGGGTCGACTCGAGCCCGCAGGCTCTTTCGCTTGCCGAGGAGAACGCCGCTTTGACGGGCCTAAAGGGCCGCGTGAGCTTTGCGCAGTCGGACTGGTTCGCGGGCATCGCGCCCGGCGAGGCCTTTGACCTGGTCGTGTCGAACCCGCCCTACCTCTCCCCGGAGGAGACGGCCGCGGCGGCCCCCGAGGTCAGGGTGCACGAGCCCTCCGGCGCCCTCACGTCGGGAGACGGGGGGTTTGCGGACATTGCGGCCATCGCCGGGGTCTCGGCCGCCTTCATCGCGCCCGGGGGGATGCTCGCCTTGGAAACCGGGACGGGGCATCACCCGAGGCTTGCCGCGCTCCTGGAAAAGTCCGGCTTCGCAAGGAGCGAGTCGCTGCCGGACCTTGCGGGGCGCAGCCGCTTCGTCCTGGCCTGGAGGTAGCCGGCCGGCTCAGCCCTTGGCGGCGGCCGTCAGGGGCGCGTGGTCGCTCGCCCAGTACTCCCGGTCGCGGCCAAGGTCTATCGCGTCGTCCACGACCCTCAGGGCCTCGCGCAGCGAGACGTCGACCTTGCCGTACGCGTCGGCGCTCGCCTCGTCATCGTCGTCGACATCCTCGTCCTCGTCGTTGTCGCCGCCCGACGACTTGGGCGCGACGATCCTCGGGGGCAGCGGCGGGCCCAGCCTGAACTCCTTGAAGGGGTAGTCGCCCTTGGCGAGCAGCTCGCGCTTCTGCTTGAAATCCTTGCGGAACGCGTCGTCCAGGGCCTTCTGCTTGCGGCGCTCCTCAAGGTTGAGCGAGACCAGCTTCTCCGCCTCGCGCTCCTTGAACCACTCGACGTACGTCCTGACAAAGGCGAATTCCGGGAGGCTTGCCTGACGGTCGGCGCTCTGCTTCTGGAGCCGCGAAAGGACCTTCCGGTCGATCGGCTGGCCGTCGAAGAAGCTCGTCGAGATCTTGTCCCAGACGAGGGCGTGGGGCAGGTCCGCCTCCCCGATCGGCAGGAACTCGTCCACCGACGGCAGGACGATGTCCGAGACGACCCCCTTCAGCTGGGTCGATGACCCGTCGGGCAGGTAGAATTTCTGGACGGTGATCTTGGCCGCGCCCGTCTTCTCCTTGGACATGGCGAGCTCGCGCGAGATGTTCCTCATCTCGACCACGGTCTGGACCGTGCCCTTGCCGTGGGTCGAGCTGTCGCCGATCACGACCGCCCGCCCGTAGTCCTGGAGCGCGCCGGCCACGATCTCGGAGGCCGACGCGCTGAAGCGGTCGACAAGGACCGCCATGGGCCCGTCGTAGGAGAGGTGCTCGGCCTTGTCGGTGTCGACCTGGATCTCGCCCTCGTAGTTCTTAACCTGGACCACGGGCCCCTTGTGGATGAAGAGCCCCGCGAGCTCGATCGCCTCGCTCAGGAAGCCGCCCCCGTTGTGCCGGAGGTCGAGGACGAGGCCCTGGATGCCCGCCTGCTTCAGCTGCACGATGAGCCGGGCGACGTCCTCGCTCGCGCTCGTCTTGTTGGCGTCGGTGTCGCCGTCGTCGGCGGGACCGTAAAACTCCGGGAGCGTGATGACGCCGAGCGGCACGGTCTTGCCATCGGGCCCCGGGATCTGGAAGACCGCGGCGCGCGCCCTCGCGGAGTCGAGCTTGACCACGTCGCGGGTGATCACGATCTCCTTGCGCACCGACGTGTCGGTCGCGTCGCCGGGCTGGACGATGAGGCGCACGCGCGTGCCCTTGGCCCCCCGGATCTGGTCGACGATCTTGCGGAGCTTCATGCCGATGATCTCGACGGGCTCCTTGCCGTCCTGGGCGACCTCGATGATCTTGTCGTTCGGCTTGAGCTGGCGGCCGAGGTCGGCCGGGCCGCCGGGGACGATCTCCTTGACGACGCACGTGTCGTCCTCGAGGCCCAGCATGGCGCCGATGCCGACCAGCTGGAGCTTCATCGTGATCCCGAAGTCCTCGTAGGTGTCCGCCGAGAAGTACGTCGAGTGGGGGTCGTACAGCCCGGCGATCGTCGCCAGGAAATACTCGGCCAGCTCCCCGCCGTCGGTCTCGCCGACGGTCTTCAGCATGCGCTCGTAGCGCTTGCGTATGACTTCCTTGGCCTGGTCCAGGGTCTTCTTGTTGAGCAGCTGCTCGAGGACCTCCGACTTGAGGTGCTTCCTCCAGAGCTCGTCCGCCTCGGACGTCGTCGAAGGCCAGGGGGACTTGGAGCGGTCGAGGCGGATGGTGTCGTTCTCGGTGAAGTCGAAGTCCTTCTTCAGCTCGCCGAAGATCCATCCGACGCGGGCCGTGACCCGGTCGTCGTAGACGCCGAAGATCGTGTAGGCGGAGTCAATGTTCCCCAGGTAGTCCACGTTGTAGTAGACGTTCTTCCCGAAGCGGCCGGTGAAGTCCTCCTTGTCCGACTGCAGGAAGAACAGGTGCTGGCTGTCGAGGACGGACATGAAGTCCGGTATCACCTGGGCGTAGTCGTCGCTCTTGACGGCGTCGCGGTTGTAGTGGGCCTGCTCCAGGAGCTGGACGAGGTTCTGGGCCTCGGTCGACAGCGTCGGGGGCGTCGTGAACTTTTGGTCGCTCCCGCAAAGGCCGGCGGCGGAAAAGATGGCGCAAAGGAAAAGGGCGGGCCACCTGCGCGGCAGGGCGGGGGAGGGTATCATGCTTTCAATGTTAAACGTTTGAGAGGGACACACGGATGGCCAGCGGCCCCAATCTCACACGGGAATGCGGGGAATTCAAGGAGGGAGGGCAAGAATGGCGGGGTTTGGCGTAGTTCCACCCATCCTGCGCCCGCGCCGGGCCGGCGGGGTACGGTCGCGCGCTGTCTAGCGCCGGCCGATCAGGTCCCTGGCCTCGTCCAGAACCCGCTTCTCGTCGGCGGAAAGCGAGCCGAATCCCTCGCTGTTGATCTTGTCGAGGATCCTGTCCACCTCGGCGCGCAGGTGGCTGCGGTCGCCGATGTTGACGCTGTAGGCGGGCGTCTCCCGGGCGGCCTTTGCCGGCCCGCGCTGCTTCATCCACCGCGGAATCTCCATGTCCGCATGGCCCGAGGCGAAGCTCCAGTTCATGTTGTGGATGTACCTGAAATAGACCCAGGCCGTGGCCATTCCCCCCAGGTGGGCCGAGTGGGCCGCGCCGAACGGCGAGACGGCGCCGAGTACCTCGTAGAAGACGAACCCGCACAGGTCCCATGCGACCAGGAAGTAGGCCAGGTGCTTCGGCTTCACCCGGACCGGCAGGATGAAGAAGAGAAGCGTCGATATCTCGCGGTTCGGAAAGAAGCAGGCGTAGAGGATGACGAGCGCCGAGACGCCGGCGGAGGCGCCGAGGAGCAGGTCCGGATGGCCCCAGTGGGCGGCGGTCCAGCATCCCCCGCCCACCGCCAGGGCCGAGAGATAGAGAGCAACGAAGCGCCGGGACCCGAGGATCGAGAGGACCTCCCCGCCGAAGAAGTAGATCGTGATGAGGTAGGCGAGCACCTGCAGCAGGTTGCCCGTGCTGTGCAGGAACCCGTAGGTGACGAGCGTCCAGACATGGCCCGCCGCGAGTGCGGCCGGCGAGAGGCCCAGCGACGTCTCGAACCAGTAGCCGGTCCCCGCCCAGCGCGTGAACACGTTCTGGAGCACAAAGACGGCCACGATCGACGAGAGAAGCCAGGTGAGGACGCTTGTCCTTCTCTCTTCGTAGCCGCTTCGCATGTAGGGGCGGTCCTGGAGCATTCCCGCATCTTGACCGGGCAGTGATTGATTACAAGCCGCCCGTCGGCGCGGCGTACCGGGGGCATCCGGGGCCCGCTCGCGGCGCGCAAGGCCGGGAGTCATCCCACCTTGACAGCGGGACACATGCACCTTCCCTTCTATGCACCTATAATCCATGGCCAACAAAGCTGACAAATGGGCGACGAACGCCCTCGGCAAGTTCTACGTCGACCAGCAGTGCATCGACTGCGACCTCTGCCGCGAGACGGCGCCCAACTTCTTCACGCGCAATGACGAGGGCGGCCATTCCTTCGTGCACAAGCAGCCGGAGACCGAGGAGGACATCGCCCTCTGCATGGAGGCGCTCGAGGGCTGCCCGGTCGAGGCGATCGGCGACGACGGGGACAAGGAATAGGGGCGCCCCGGGGGTGCGGGAAACTTTGTTAGCCGGATCGACCGCGGGCGTTAACGAGAGGCTTGTTTTTTTCGGTCCGCATGTTAGCCGTCGGCGGGCATGAAGTCCGTCCCCGCCCCGCTGGCCTGCGCCCTCCTGGCGTTCAGCGCCCTCACACCGTCGCTCAGCGCCCAGGTTTCCGCCACCAGCCTGCCCGCGGTGACGGTCTATTCGCCGAGCGTCGCAAACCAGTCCCCGGCGGGGACCTTCACAATGCCGGTATCGGCGCTCAGGTACGAGCCCCTGGTGGACATCGAGCCGCGCAACATGGCGGAGGCCCAGTCGGACGTCACCCTGCGCGGCGACACCTTTGAGAACACGGGCCTCCAGCTCGGAGCCCTTTCGGTGTTCGACCCGCAGACCGGCCATTACCTGATGGAGCTTCCTGTCGCCCCGGCGATGCTCGGCGCCCCGGCGATCCTTACGGGGGCCCCTTTTGCGACCGACTCCATGAACTCCACCGGCGGGGCCGTGGGCTATTCGTGGAGGCCTGTCGGCGGCGCCGGGTTCGCCTCGGGCGCCGTCGGCAACGACGGGCTCCAGCGCGAGGAGGTCTACGAGGGCCTGTCGGGAACGGGGGCATCGCACGCAGCGGCCGACGCCGACTGGGCGCACGCCTCCGGCAACGGCACGGTGGACTTCGGCGACTTCCATTTCGACCGCGCCGACGCCCGCCTTGAATGGGCCGCGCCCGGGTCGCAGACGGACGCGTTCATCGGGTACCAGGCGAGCTTCTTCGGCTGGCCGAACCTCTACACGCCGTTCGATTCCGACGAGACCGAGAACCTCCAGACCGTGCTCGCGGTCGTGAACAACAGGGAGGACTTCGGCGGCGGCGACTTCCTAGAGGCGGGGACCTTCTACCGGCGAAACAAGGACGACTACGCCTTCAGCCGCTTCGCCCCCCTCGGACCGCTCCATCCCTACCAGCACACGACCTGGGAATACGGGACGGCGATCGGCGGGCGCGCCGAGCTCGGCGGCCTCGCGCTCAACTACCACGCCGAGGAGACGAGCGACTCCCTCATGTCGACGTCGCTGATCTACGGCCCGTACCACAGCCGCACGCTCGAGAAGGTGGCGCTCGTCCCCCAGGAGTCATGGGCCGACTCCGCCGGGCCGGCGACCCTCAAGGCGGGGGCGACCTACGACGACTCCAACCGGGCCGGCGGGGTGTTCTCGCCGGTCGCCGAGATCGCGCAGGCGTGGAATTCGGGCGGCCTGCGAAGGCTCTACGCCAGCTACTCGACGACGACGCAGATGCCCGACTATACGGCGCTCGACTCGAGCCCGACCTCGGGACTCTTCCTCGGGAATCCAAGGCTCGGACGCGAGACGAGCCACGACGCCGAGGTCGGCGTGAGCGGGGACTTAGCGGGATGGACCGGCCAGGCGGCCCTCTTTTACAGGCGCGACGACAACCTCATCGACTGGACCTACACGACTGGGGTCTTCGGGCGTTCCGCGAACGCGGTCGACATCGGCACGGAGGGTGTCGAGATCGTCGCCCGGCGCTCGTGGGGCCTCGTCTCGGCCGTCCTCGGCTACACGGCGCTCGCCAAGAGCGCCGACTACCTCGGCGCCCCGGTCACCGCGAGCTTCTACGCCCTGAACTATGCCCGCCAGCGCCTCACGGCGGCCTTCACGCTCGAGCTCACGCGCACCGTCTTCCTGCGCCTGGACAACGCGGCGCGGATCCAGGAGCCCGACAGCCTGAGGACGGCCGGGGGCAACGACGCCATCTCGAGCTCGGCCGGGCTCAGCTGGCGGCCGGAGGGCGTGCGGCACCTGGAAGTCTCCCTGCTCGTCGACAACCTTTGGGACAGCGCGTTCCAGTCTGTCCCCGGGGTTCCAGCCTCCCGACGGCAGTTGTCTTTTGGGGGAACCTACAGTTGGTAAGGGCGATGCCTGAGAATCCCTTCCTCGATCCCGCCTTCCACGTGCGCTGGGCTGAGCTCAGGCCCGAGCTCGTCGAGCCGTCGGTTGACGCCGCCCTCGCGGGGGCCGAGGAGGCGCTCCGCGCCATCGAGGCGGCCCCGGGCGACCCGACCTTTGAGAATTCCTTCCTCGCGCTCGACGAGGCCACGGACGCGCTCAACCGCACCTGGGGCCGCGTCTCGCACCTTCAGGCGGTGGCGGACTCGCCGGCGCTCCGCGAGGCGCACAACCGCGCGCTGCCGCGAGTGGCGGCGTTCACGGCGGGCATCCCCCTGCGCCAGGCCCTCTGGAAAAGGCTCTGCGCGTTTTCGAATTCGCCGCACGCCGCCCGCCTCAGCCCGGTGCGTGCCCGCTACGTGAGCGAGACCCTCGCCGAGTTCCGCGACGCGGGCTCCGACCTGCCGGACGCCAAGCGGGCGCGCCTGGAGGCCCTCCAGGGCGAGCTCGCCCAGCTGACGCAGCGCTTCGCCGACAACGTGCTCGACGCAACCAACGCGTGGCAGCTCGTCGTCGTCGACGAGCGCCGGCTTGCAGGGCTCCCGGGCCATGCGAAGGCCCGCGCCGCCTCGGACGCGGCGGCGAAGGGCCTCGGTTCGCCGGAGCGGCCGGCTTGGCGCTTCACGCTCCACATGCCGTCCCTCCTGCCGCTCATGACCTATCTCGACGACGGTGCCCTGCGCGAGGAGATGTGGCGGGCCGCGGCCTCGGTCGGCTCGGGCGCTCCCCACGACAACACCCCCCTCATGGCGAGCATCCTCGCCCTTCGCGAAGAGAAGGCGGCGCTCCTCGGACGGGCGCATTTCGCGGACCTGGTCCTCGCCCGGCGGATGGCCAAGTCGGGAAAGGGGGCGCTCGGCTTCATCGACGGCCTCCGCGAGCGCTGCCTGCCCGCCTTCGCGCGCGAGTGCCGGGAGCTGGAGGAGTCGAGCGCGGCGGAGACCGGGACGCCGGCGGCGCGCCTGGCCCCATGGGAGATCGGGTACCGGGCCGAGCGCCTGCGCAGGGCGAGCTATGATTTCGACGAGGAGGAGCTCAGGCCGTATTTTCCCATGGACCGGGTCATAGGGGGCCTCTTCGATCTCACCGGGCGGATCTTCGGAATCCGCGTCGTCGAGCGGCCCCGCGGCGAGGTCGAGACCTGGCACGCCGAGGTCTCCTTCTATGACGTTTTCGACAAGGCGGGACGCCACATCGGCTCCTTCTACTCGGACTGGCATCCCAGGGAGTCGAAGCGCGGAGGCGCCTGGATGAACGGCCTGTCGAACGGCGGCCCGCTCGCCGGCGGAGCGCGCAGGCCCCATCTCGGGGTCATCTGCGGCAACATGACCCCGCCGTCGCCCGGCCGGCCGGCGCTGCTCTCGCACCAAGAGGTCGGGACGATCTTCCACGAGTTCGGCCATCTGATCCACCTCCTTCTCAGCGAGGTCGAGATCAAGTCGCTCTGCGGGACGAACGTGGCCTGGGATTTCGTGGAGCTCCCCTCGCAGATCATGGAGAACTGGTGCTGGGAGAGGGAGGGGCTCGATTTGTTTGCCCGGCATTTTGAAACCGGGGCGCCGCTTCCGGAGGCCCTTTTCCGGAAGATGGCGGCCGCGCGCAACTTCAGGTCGGCGACCGCGATCATGCGCCAGGTCGCGCAGGCGAAGATGGACCTGCTCATGCACATGGGGGCGTTCGACCGGGCGGGCGAGGGGACCCTGGAGGCGCGCGTGCGCGCCTCTGTGGCCGACTGCCTTGTGCCCACCGAGCCGCCCGCCCCCACCATCATCAGGCGCTTCACCCACCTTTTTGCGGACCCCGTGGGCTACGCCGCGGGCTACTACTCGTACAAGTGGGCGGAGGTTCTTGATGCCGATGCCTTTACCCGCTTCCAAAAGGAGGGGATCTTCAACCCCAAGGTGGGCAGCGAGTTCGTGGAGAAGATCCTCAGCCGGGGCAACTCGGCGGACGCCGCGGAGCTTTTCCGCGACTTCATGGGCAGGGATCCGGACCTCGGCGCCCTTCTTGCGCGCTGCGGACTCGCAGCTTGAAAATCCGGCACTTTGGACGATGTTGAGTGACTCAAAACCATGCAAGCGATGCTAGCCTACTTCTACCTGTCTCCGGGGCTCTTCGGGCTCCTCTTTGTCTTCGTCTTCGCCTTCTCGATCTACGCCCAGCTCCGGGTGTCGGGCGCCTACGGGAGGAATTCGAAGATAGCGTCTCGCGGCGGAATCACCGGCCGCGAGGCCGCTGCGGCCGTGATGGCGCGCGCCGGGATAACCGACGTGCAGATCGAGGAGACCGCGGGCCACCTGACCGACCATTACGACCCGATGCAGAAGAAGCTCGTTCTCTCCTCCGAGAACTACCGGGGGACGAGCCTGGCCGCGGTCGGGGTCGCCGCCCACGAGGCCGGCCACGCCATCCAGCACAGGGAAGGCTTCCGGATGCTGGAATTCCGGATGGCACTCGTGCCGGCCACGCGGATAGCCTCGACCGTCGTGCCCTTCATCTACCTCGCGAGCTTCATCTTCCTGCGCGGCCTGAGCGGCATGGTCCTTGATATCGCCATTGTCTGCTTTGCGGTCCTGACGCTTTTCCAGCTGGTCACGCTCCCTGTCGAGTTCGATGCGAGCCGGCGCGCGAAGGTTCAGCTGGTCGCGCTCGGGATTCTTGACCAGGATGAGATGCCCGGCGTCAACCAGGTTCTGGACGCCGCGGCGCTCACCTACATTGCCGCGTTTGCCGGGGCGCTCCTCAACCTGCTCTACATGCTGTCGCGGCGCAATTGACCGTCGAGCGCCGTCCGAAGGGCCGCCGCCAGCGAGTCGAGCTTGAAGGGTTTCTGGAGGAATCCAACCGACTCCACCCGGGCAAAGGACGCTATCATCACCTCCCCGAGGCTGTAGCCGCTGGTGAGGACTGCCGGAAGGTCGGGCCGCAGGAGGCGAAGCTCGCGGACTACGTCTACCCCGCTCATCTGCCCGGGCAGCTTGACGTCCACGAGTGCGAGAGCGTAGAGCCCCGGGTTCGAGGCGAAAAGGGACAGGGCCTGCGCTCCGTCTTGGGCCAGGTCCGACGCGAACCCGAGCTTGGCGACCGACCGGCCTAAGACGAGCCTCACGGGCTCCGAGTCGTCGACGACGAGAATGCGCCCGGTCCCGCTCCATCCGAGCAACTTGGAATCGGCGCCGGTGGCTACCGGTGCGGCAACATCGGGCTGACGGACCTCCTTCATGGGGTCCGGCAGCGCCCTCGCATGGATTTACCTATGTCACTCATCACCCTGATCTTTCAGATTCCCCATATCGGGCGCGAGGGCGGTTACTACGTAGGCCGCCCGCCGGCGGCCGCCTTCCCAAAGCGGTTGACGTTCGATTCCAGCGCCGCACCCTCAGTCGCTCATTCGGAGGAGTGGCTGAGCTGGTTTAAGGCACCTGACTTGAAATCAGACGTGGGCGCAAGCTCACCGGGGGTTCGAATCCCTCCTCC
>Ga0302326_10017512_pt1 | contig 14949 bp, 16 predicted proteins | sample Palsa_T0_3_FD_202264 | JGI IMG/M metagenome (GOLD analysis project Ga0302326, IMG submission 202264) | Peat permafrost microbial communities from Stordalen Mire near Abisko, Sweden - Palsa_T0_3 | ecosystem: Environmental > Terrestrial > Soil > Palsa > Peat permafrost | place: Sweden: Abisko... | reverse complement strand
GACGCCGGCGGCGAGGTCATCGGCGACCGCAACCATCGCTTCTTCGAGATGGATTCCGAGATCGTTCAGGAAGCCGGACGGAAGACCCACTGACGCCTCACCGCGCCACGACGGCGCGATTGCCGTGCCGCCACGCGTAGGTCTGGACCCGCTCAGTGATCTTCCAGCCGTCAATAGCGCGGGTGAGCGTATCGGCGTAGCGGCCCGCAATCATGTACGTCTGGCCCCCCGGGGTGCCGGTGCGGACGTGCTGCGCTTGGAAGTAGCACACCGACCGGGCGGTGTCGCCGTCGAGGCGGGCCACGATGTTGCCCAGCAGATGCTGGGTGGCGGTCAGCGGTGTCAGCGCCGCTTTGGTCCGCTGCAGGATCGCGGCGAAGCCCTCCAGCCGTCCGCCGGGATGCACGAAGACAGGCGACGGCGTGAAGCAGCTCTCCAGCAGCGCCCAGTCCTTCGTGTCGAGCGCGGTGGTGTAGCGGACGCAAAGGTCGGCGATCTCCTGCCGGTCGGTCAGGCGCTGAACCGCCTCCGCGTCAGTGCTCGCGGCCATGTGATGTTCCTTCCGCTCTCCAGGCATAGCTTACCGAAACGACTGAATAGTAACTAGGCTGAACGGCACGGCTGGCCGCGCGGCGCTAGGCCTCTTCTCCGAGTTCTCGGAGCGTGTCGGCGATCCAGCCGGACAACTGCGACTTGAACGACGTGTGGACCAGTTCGATCCACAGGCCGCCCGCGAACGGATGGTAGCTGTACCGGGCCGCCTGCCCGTCCGGGCCGATGTCGTGCACCCTGGCCACGAGGCCTGACTCGTCAAGCGCGCGCTTCCCGGCGGCCAGATCCTCCGCCCAGAAGCCGACGTGCGAAAGCGCGAAACCGTCCGCGCCCCAGATGGAACCGCTGCGCTCCTGCACCAACTCCAGATAGGGCGGCCCCTGAACCGAGTACGTGACAGCGATCTCCGCGCGCCGCCGCGCGCCGTCCGCGATCACCTCGGGCGCACTCTCGCGGATCCGCGCCCAGGTGAACCCGAACGTCGCGGAGTACTGTTCCATGGCCGCGTGGATATCCGGGACCGTCAGGCCGATGTGGTAAAGGTCCAGCCCTTTCCCGGGAGCACCGAAAAGCGTCATGGCAGTAGTCTTCACCACGATCAGCAGGGAGACCAGCCGACAACGGGTCGAAACTATTGACCCGATACAGTTTCTTCGATGTGATGGGAGCACATTTCCCCTCACCCGCCGGAGGTTCGCGGTGTCTGAACCGTCGCTGCTGAGACAGCTGCTGGACCGCCAGGAGATCATGGCCGTGATGGCCGCCTACACCCGCTGCGCCGACCTGAACCAGCCCGAGCAGCAGGCAGCGGTGTTCGTCCAGGATGGCCGGGTCAAGTACCACCCCGGCGGCTGGATCGTCGGGCGCGCGGCCCTGGTCGAGGCGCTGCGCACGGCGATAGCGAAGTATTCGAACACCAGCCACCACCTGGGAAACATCGAGATCGACTTCGAAGGTCCCGACTCAGCCACCGCCCAGAGTACGATCATGGCCTGGCACCGCCGCAACGACGGGTCCGAGTGGACCCTGTACGGCCGCTACGTGGACCGCTGGACCCGGACCGAGCAGGGCTGGCGGCTCGCCGAACGCGAGCTCCGGGCCGCAGGCGCCGTCGGCCGTGACGACAGCGAACTACTGCCGCTCGGCCGCGCCTCCGTGGCGCTGACGTGAGCCGGCCGGCCGGTGTCACCCTGCCTGAACGTTGCCACTAGCTGTCCCGAACATCGGAGGACCCATGCGCTCGCTCGTCCTCGGCGGCTCGACGTTCGTCGGCCGTCGCCTGGTGCTTGAGCTGGCCGGGCAAGGCCACGAGGTCAGCGTGCTGAACCGCGGCCGGACCCCCAGCTCGCTGCCACCCGGCGTCGGCCGGTTCGTCGCCGATCGCACCGACGTCGGTTCGGTGCGATCGGCGCTGGAGGGCACCGAGTGGGACGCCATCTTCGACGTCTCCGGCTTCGTCATGGTGGCGGGCGGCTCTTCCCTGGCCGAGCTGCTCGAGCTGTTCGACGGGCGCACCGCCGCCTACGTCTTCGTCTCCTCGATCATGGCGTACCAGCCCAGCCCGCTGATGCCATGGACCGAGGATCAGCCGACCTCGGCCGACCCGGTCAGCGCCTACAGCGGCTTCAAGGCGTACGCCGAAGCGGAGGTCCTGAAGCGGCACGAGCGCACCGGCTTCCCGGGGAGCATCGCCCGCCCGGCTGCGATCTACGGTCCGGACAACAACATCCTGGACATGGAAACCGCCATGTTCCTGCGGCTCCGCCGGCAGCTCCCGGTGCTCTTGCCGCACGGCGGGCTGGTCACCGGGAATTACGGCCACGTAGATGACCTGTGCGCGCAGCTGATCGCCATGGCGCGGTCCCCGGAGACGGTCTCGGGGGAGGTGGTCAACGCGACCGGGCAGGCGATCACCACCTCGGGGTACGTTCACGCGCTGGCCGAAATCGCCGGGCTGGACGCGGAGATCCACCTGCTGCCCGACGAGCTGCTAGGGAAGGTGCCCGGCCCGCTGTTCGGCCATCTGTTCGGCGTCCGGCACCACGGCGTGCTCTCGACGGACAAGGCGCGACGGCTGGGCCTGCCCGCCGAGCGCGGCTTCGTCGAGGGGCACCGGCAGACGTACGAGTGGTTCCTGTCCTCGCCGCTGACCGATGCGCCGGACGCGATGTCGGACCCGGTGTGGGGCGCCGGATACGACTTTGCGGCTGAGGCGAAGGCGGTGGCGCTGCTATGACCGTATTCGTCGACGACACGACGCTGCGCGACGCGCGGGACCGCGCCGCCCGGCTCCCGCTCGGACCGGCGGAGCAGCAGCGCTGGCGGGACATCGCCGCGTACGGCGCGGCCCGCCGGCCCGACCCTAACGCCGAACGCGCGGCGGTGCTGCGCGAGCTGCTGAGCCTGCCCGGCGCGGACGACCGCGCGGTGCTCGAGGCGGCCGGCCGGCTGCTCAGCGACGCGGTGACCGGAAACGGCGGGTCCGCGGCGCTGGCCGCGCAGGTGCACGCGCTGTGCCTGCAGTGGTTCGATGAGGATGTCAAGGAAGCGGCGCCGCTGCTCGAGCTGTTCACCGGCCACCATCGGGACCCCGAGGGCGGGCCGCCGCAGGCCGACCCTGATCTTGTGTCCCGGCTCGCGCAGTGGCTGGCCGAACGGACCGGGCCGCAGGCCCGGCTGGAAGACGTGACGGTCATCTCCGGCGGGTTCAGCCGGCTCATGCTCGACGTGCGCTGGACGGGCGGGCACGGCGTGGTGCGGATCGAGCAGGACGGCATGTTCGCCACCGAGGGCCGCCGCGAGGCGGCCATCATGCGGATCCTCCGGGCGCGCGGATATCCCGTTCCCGCCATCCTCTGGGAGGAGCCCGACCCGGGCGTTCTCGGCCATCCGTTTTTCGTCATGGAGCACGTGGCCGGCCGCGCCCGCACCGACGACGAGGGGCTCGACGACATGCTGCGCTCGCTCGCCCGGCTCCACGGCCTCGGCCGCGACGCGGTGGACGAAGTCGCGGCCCTCGACGGTCTTCCGCCCGGCCGCGATCCGGAGCAGGTGATCGACGCGCAGCTGCGCCACTGGCATGACGTCTACCGCTCGGCCGTCAATTACCCGATCCCGCTCCTCGAGCGGGGCTTCGCGTGGCTGCGCGCCAACCTGCGAGCCACGGCGCCATCAGTCGTGGTGCACGGCGACCCGGGGCCGGGCAACGCGCTGCAGAACGAGGACGGCGTGGCCGCGGTCATCGACTGGGAGCTGGCCCACGCCGGCGACGCGGCCGAGGACTGGGCTTACCTGGCCCTCATCCGCGGTCGCCGGCTGGCCTCGCCGCAGAGCTGGAAGGCGCGGCTCGCCGCCACCGTGGGTGTCGAGTACGACGAGCAGACCTGGCGGGCCTGGGAGGCTTTCAACTCGGTGAAGGGCGCTTGCGTCAACCTGACGGCACTGGATGTCTTCCGCCGCACGGCGCGCCCGACACCGGACCTGCTGGCCATCGGGGTGGCTGTGCACCTGCGCTTTCTGGCCCGGGCCGTCGAGCTGACCTCTTAACGTTCCCGCAGCGAGCGTTCCCGCGAACCCGCGTCATGGTAGTCCGCCTCGCGTACGACGGTCAGCCCGTCGAAGATCAAGTACGACATCCCCTCCACGGTCCAGCGTCGTCCGACCAGTTCCGGCCCCAGGTCGTCACGGGTCTGGGTGGCGCTCATCGTCCACAGCATGGCCAGCCCGTCCGGCCGGGACCAGAATTCCCCGGTCGGCTCAAGGACGAGATCGGGATACCGCTGCCGGCCGTGCCCGAAGTAGGCGCGGATCGCGGGCCAGCCGCGGTGCTCGCCGCCGATGATGTCATAGAGCACACCGTCTTCGGCGAAGTAGCGCCGCGGCCCGTCCAGGTCGCCGTCCGACCACGCGCCGAACAGCGCGGTGGCTATCTCGATACGCCGTCCCGCCAGGGCGACGCCGGTGTCCGCGGCCACTGGCGCCTACGTCCTGCGGCGGGTGGCGCGGGCCGCCAGCGCCACCGCGATGATCAGCGCGGCGCCGTCGAACAGGCTGGTGATGTAGGAGGGAGCGCCGGCGAGCTGGAGGCCCTTCACGCCGGTGGCGAGCAGGAAGATCGCGATCAGGGTGCCTGGCACGTTCACCCGGCCCGGGAAGACCTGGGTGGCGCCGAGGAAGACGGCGGAGAATGCGGGCAGCAGGTAGGGCACCCCGATATCCGGGCTCGCCGACCCGAGTTCGGCCGCAAGGATGATGCCCGCGAAAGCCGCTACCACGCCGGACAGGACGAAGGCGCCGGTCGTGATGCGACCGACCCGGATACCCGCGAGCTTGGCGGCCTGCGGGTTGCCGCCGATGCTGTAGAGGTAGCGGCCGACCGGCGTGTACTCGAGCAGCCACCACAGCACGATCCCGACAGCCACCATGTAGAAGACCGGCAGCGGCAGGCCCCAGAGCAGGTTCTGGCCTATCGCCGTGAAATGCGGGGAGACCCCGTTGGAGATCGTGCTGCCGTTGGTGATCCAGTAGGTACCCGCGGACAAGATGCTGCTCATGCCGAGCGTGGCGATGAACGAGTTGACGTTCAGCTTGACGACGATGAACGAGTTGAGCAGTCCGACCGCCAGCCCGGCGAGGAGGGCGACGATGATGCCGAGGACGAAGCCATGGCCGTTGGCCTGGAACCAGATGACGACGCAGACCGCGACGCCCACCGTGCCGCCGATGGACAGGTCGAACGCGCCGCAGGCCACCGGCACGATCAGGCCCATGGCCACTATGGCCGTGATGGCCTGTGACCCGGCGATGATCCGCGCGTTGGTGGCGGTGTCGAACAGGCTCGGAACCCACAGCGAGAAGATCAGGATCAGCGCGGCCCACACGTAAACGCCGCTGAACCGGTCCAGGCCCAGGGTGGCGGCGATGTTCCGCCGCCGCCGTGCCGCTTCCGTCCCGCCAGGCTCGGGTTCGACGGCCGGTTCTGTGGTCGTGTCAACGGTCATGCTGGTCTCCTTGTCCCGACCGCGTCCTGCGGGCTCGTCGGCGAGCGGACGCAACTCGTTGGCGGCTGGTCAGGTGGCATCGGGCTGGTCTCCGCCGATGGTGGCATCGGCCTGGTCTCGGCCGATGGTGGCGGCGGTGATCAGGTCATGGTCCATCCGGCCCCCCGAGACCTCGTCCGCGATCCGCCCGCGCCGCAAGATCAGCACCCGGTGGCACAGCCGGACGAGCTCTTCGTGGTCGGTGGAGGCGACGAGCACGGCGGTGCCCTGGGCGGCGGCCTCGTCGACGAGCTTGTGGATGTCGGACTTGGCGCCGACGTCCACGCCCTGGGTGGGCTCGTCGAGGACAAGCACCTTGGGCTCCAGGCGAAGCCAGCGGGCCAGCACCACCTTCTGCTGGTTCCCGCCGGACAGGTCGGACATCGTGAACTCGCTCTTCCTCGGCCGCACGTCGAGGCGCTCCAGCCACCTGTCGACGTCAGTGCGCTCGGCGCCCTTGCGCAGGATGAGACCACGCCAGTGGATGCCCGGCCGGACCACCGTGATGTTCTCGCGCAGGGTCGACGTCATGAACGCGGCGTTGGCATGCCGTTCGGCCGGAACGAGTCCCATGCCCATGGCCATGGCCTTGTCCGGGCGGTTCTTCGGCAGGACCGCCCCGTTGATCTTGGCTTCACCCACCCGGTCGCGGCCGCCGAACAGGGCCGCGGCCACCTCGTCCCGGCCGGAGCCGGTGATGCCGGCCACGCCGACGATCTCGCCGGCGTGCACGGCGAAGTCGACGTCGTACAGCACCTCGCTGCCCAGGCCGCTAACCTCCAGGACGACCGCTTTGCGCTCGGCGGCCTTGGCGTCGTGTTCGACCTGCTCGAGCTTGCGGCCGATGACCAGCTCGATGAGCTGGTCCTCGGTCAGGCCCGCTACCGGCCGGGTGATGACCTGCTTGCCGTCGCGGAGCACCGTGACGCTCTTCGCCAGCTCGAACACCTCATCGAAGTGGTGCGAGACGAAGACCACCGCGATACCGGAATCCGCGACCCGCCGGGCGAGCTGGTACAGCCGCTGGGCCTCGGCGGCCGGCAGGTTGGCCGTCGGCTCGTCCAGGATGAGCACCTTGGCCGGGGTGTCCCGGGGAGCCATCGCGCGGGCCACCGCCAGCGCGGTGCGCTCGCTCATGGCCAGGGTGCCGACCGGGCGACGGACGTCGAAGTCGTAGCCGAGCTCGGTCAGCAGCCCCCGCGCGCGTTTGCGCTCCTGCCGCCAGCGGATACCGCCCCGGAAGCTGGGGTATCCGGCGCCCAGGGCCATGTTGTCCACGGCGTCCAGGGTGTCGACCAGGCCGAGGTCCTGGTGCACGAATCGCAATCCGAGCGCCTCGCTCGACGTACCGTCGCCCAGGTGCAGCGACTGCCCCGCTACCTCGGCCGACCCCTCATCAGGTACGTGGAACCCGGCCAGGATCTTGATCAGAGTCGACTTGCCTGACCCGTTCTCGCCGACCAGTGCGCGTATCTCGCCCGGCTCGATCGACAGGGTCACGCTGTCCAGGACCCGCGGTCCGGCGAAGCTCTTCGACATGTTCGTCACGGTCAGGGCGGGCGTCATGCTGCCTCCTGGAACCCGGAGCGCCGAGGTACGGTCGGACCCTTGCACGGCCGGTAGTGGATTACCGGAGCCTATACAAAGTTACTGCTGGCGCACCAGTGGGTCAACGGGTCTGGTTCCGGCCTGTAAGGCAGGCAGGCTGTGGTCGCCTGTCGAGTTACCGGCCGGTTAAACGCCAGTTGGGCGGGGCCCCGGGAAGGGCATTGCGCGGCCGCCGGGAACCGTGCATAACATCTTCGCTTCGGTGCGCGTCGCTGCTAGACAGACGGTCCTCCGGAATCCTACGGTTGAGAACCAGCTCAGTAACCGGACTGAGACTTGACTAAGTGCAAGAGTCCATCGCCCGGTACTCCGGGCATCTGCCAGAATGAAGGCGCGTATGAGGAAAATTGCGGCTGCTGTCATCGCAGCTGCCTCAGCGCTGGCTATCGCCGCGTGCAGCAGCAGCGGCAGTACCAGCAGCAGTAGTGGCAGTACCAGCAGCGCCACGGCCAGCAGTGGCAGCGGCAGCGGTGCCAACATCGCCGCAGCGAAGGCATACGAAGCCCAGTGGCTGAGCTCGCCGACCTCCATCGGCATCAGCACGCCGCTCAACTCGAAGCCCGCGACCGGCAAGCTGATAGTCGGCCTGGACTCCGGCCTCGGCAGCGCGGTGGTTCTCGCGAAGTACTGGGCGCAGGCCGCCGCCGCGCTCGGCTGGAAATATAAAGACCTGAACTCTGGGGGAACGCCGGCGAGCCAGCAGGCGGCCATGGAGTCGGCCATCCAGCTGAACCCGGCCGGCATCGTCACCAGCGGCATCCCGAACTCCACGCTGACGACGCAGCTCGCCCTCGCCGCGTCCAAGGGCATCTGGGTCAACAGCAGCGCGGACACGTCCCCGGCGGTCGGCGCCATGTTCGACACCTCGATCGCGAACCCCGCTCAGCTCGCCCAGTGGGGCAAGATGGTCGCCGCGTACGTGGTCGTGCAGTCGAACGGCAAGGCTGTCGTCCAGGACTTCTCGTTGCCGGTCTTCCCGATCCTCCTGGCCTTCGACACGTCGTTCGTAGCTGCGCTCAAGGTGTGGTGCCCGGCCTGCAAGGTCACCCAGGTCCCGCAGACGGCCGCCGCCATCGGCACGACCACTCCGCAGGCCGTGGTCTCCGCGGTCACCCGGGCCCCGAGTACCAACTGGTTGATCTTCGACCTCGGTGACCTGGCCACCGGCGTCCCGGCGGCGCTGTCGGCGGCCGGCCTGCACGGCCTGAGCATTGGCGGCCTGACCGCGGACACCCCGAACATCGCGGGGCTGAAGAACGGCACGGAGAACGTCTGGACGGCCTACTCCCTGCCGATCGTCGCCTACCGTCAGATGGATTCGATGGCCCGCAAGTTCGAGGGCATGCAGATCCTCAACGCGGCCCTGCCGACGCAGCTGATGACGCCGCAGAACGTCAACTCCCTGGTGGAGGACTCGCAGGGGAACTACGTCGGTGTGGCCAACTACCAGTCCCAGTTCGAGAAGCTCTGGCACGTCAGCAGCTAGCGCCGAGCGCCGGCGAGACCATGGAGGCTACCCCGGCGGGGGCGGCCTCCATGGGTCTCACCGGGAAAGAACACCTGCGGGCGGCGCGGTCCTGGTCGCGGCTTACTGAAGTCACTAGAAAGTTATCCGCCGCGTGTAGACAGCCGGTCCTCCCCAATCCTAGGTTGAGAACCAGCTCAGTAACTTTAGTAAGACTTGGTTAAGTTGAGACTCCACCGCTCGGTTACCCGGGCGCCCAGCCAGAAATGAGGCGCGTATGAGGAAGACCTTGGCGGCTGTCGTCGCAGTTACCTCAGCACTGCTTGTCGCCGCATGCAGCAGCAGCGGCAGTACCAGCAGTAGTGGTAGTACCAGTACCAGCAGCGCCGCGGCCAGCAGTGGCACCAGCAGTGCCAGCATCGCCGCAGCGAAGGCATACCAGGCCCAGTTCCTGGGCTCGCCGACCTCCATCGGCATCAGCACGCCGCTCAACTCCAAGCCCGCAGCCGGCAAGCTGCTGGTCGGCCTGGACTCCGGCAGCGGCAGCGCGGTCGTCCTGGCGAAGTACTGGGCGCAGGCCGCCGCGGATCTCGGCTGGAAGTACAAGGACCTGCAGTCCGGGACAACGCCGGCGAGCCAGCAGGCCGCGATGGCCTCGGCCATCCAGCTGAACCCGTTCGGCATCCTGACCAGCGGCATCCCGAACTCCACGCTGACGACGCAGCTCGCCCTCGCCGCGTCCAAGGGCATCTGGGTCAACAGCAGCGCGGACACGTCTCCAGCGAGCGGCGCCATGTTCGACACCTCGATCTCGAACCCTGCTCAGCTCGCCCAGTGGGGCAAGATGGTCGCCGCGTACGTGGTCGTGCAGTCGAACGGCAAGGCCGTTATTCAAGAGTTCACGCTGCCGATCTTCCCCATCCTGGTGGACTTCGACACGGCATTCGACGCTGCGATCAAGGTGTGGTGCCCGGGCTGCAAGGTCACTACGACCCCGCAGCAGGGCTCTGCCATCGGCACGACTACCCCGCAGGCCGTGGTCTCCGCGGTTACCCGGGCCCCGGATACCAACTGGCTGATCTTCGACCTCGGTGACCTGGCCACCGGCGTCCCGGCGGCGCTGTCGGCGGCCGGCCTGCACGGCCTGAGCATTGGCGGCCTGACTGCGGACACCCCGAACATCGCGGGGCTGAAGAACGGCACGGAGAACGTCTGGACGGCCTATTCGCTGCCGATCGTCGCCTACCGTCAGGTGGACTCGATGGCCCGCAAGTCCGAGGGCATGACGATCCTCCACGCGCAACTTCCAACGCAGCTGATGACGCCGCAGAACGTCAACTCCCTGGTGGTGGACAGCCAGGGCAACTACGTCGGCGTGGCCAACTACCGCTCTCAGTTCCTGACGCTCTGGCACGTCACCAGCTAGTGCTGAGCGAGCTGCCGTGATGGCTGAGGAGTCCATCGATCTCCGCCTGGGCCGCCTGGAGGCCCGGGCGGAGATCACCGAGCTGCTCAGCCAGTATGCGTTCCTGATCGATGACCACGAGTTCGACGCGCTGGGGGAGCTGTTCGCGCCGGACGCCAGGTTCGGCTCGCCGGGCAGCACGCACGTGGGCCGCGAGGCCATCGTCGCGAACTACCGGGCGCTCGGCGAGCTGTACCCCATCACGCTGCACGAGGCGCGCGGTTTCGTGCTGGAGTTCCTCGACGACGACCACGCTCGCGGCGAGGTGCTCGGGTTCTCCGAGCAGGCGTCCGGCGCGAATACCGTCGTCACGTCGTTCCGGTACGCCGACGAGTATGTCCGCCTGGACGGGCGCTGGCGGTTCGCGTCCCGTCAGGTACGGACCCTGTACGCGATGAGCCATGCCGAGCTCGCGTCCGGGGGACTGGGGTGGGAGCTGCGCAAGCGCTGGCCCCACCGGACGCCGGCCCCCGCCGAGCTCCCGGCCTACCTGCGCAACGCCGGGCACGACAGGTAGTCACCGCACAGCAGCGCGTTCGACGACGTGGATCGGGAGGTGCCGGGTGCTGGTCATCGCGGTGCAGACGGGATCGTTGGGCGGGCCCGCCGGGTCTGTGGGTTCTGGGGGGTCTGGGTGTTGGGCCGGGCGGCGGCATGACGACGACAGGCCGGATGCGAGCTCCGGTGCCACCTCGGCCGAGCTGTTCGACGCGGTCTTCCATGCGCTGCACGACGGCGAGCAGGTCGCGCTCGGGTTCGATTGCCCGCTCACCTTGACGGTTGCGCCGGATCAGGGCGCGCTGGCCGCCGAGGCCGACGCCGATGCGCTCGTCAACCGGGCCGAGCCGGCCGCGACCCGGCCAGGGCTCACCGAGCTAGGGCATCTGCTCGGGGAGCTGGGCACGTGGCGGCCGTGGACGACGGTCAGCACGTCGCTGTCGCGGTGGAAGGCGAACACGTCGATCCTGGTCTGGGAGGCGGTTCCGGCGGAGGGCTCGGGCTCAGTCACGGCCAGCGCGGCGGCCGACAGCTTCTTCCGGCAGCTTAAGACGGCAGCCGAGCCTGGCCCAGAAGTACCCGCCGCCGGGACGGTGGTCAACCTGGCTGCCGCGACCGCCCGCCGGGCGGGACTGTTCGTCGATGCGTCCGAGCTGGGCCGCCCGGCCGTCTCGATCACCGTAACCGGCGGCTGAGCGCCAGCTTACGGCGCCCGGCCGGTGAACGCGATCAGCCGCTGCACGATGGTGGCGTCCGCCCCGGCGGGCAGCTCGGCGGCGAAGCTACGACCCCTCTTGTCGGCGGTGATGAGTTCCCGGGCGCGGTCCAGGACGTAGCCTGCGACCTCGGGCGTGACATCGATGTGCTGCCCGGTCGCATGGGCGATGTCCCAGCCATGCACGAGCAGCTCGAGCGGGATGATCTCGACGGCCACGCTGGCCGGCAGCACGCTGCGCCCGACCGCCACCGAGCCGTCGAGTCCGCGGTGCCGCCAGGCCGCCAGCGCCGCTTCGGCGGTTGCCGCCACCGTGACGTCGAGCGAGCCTGTGGTGTCGAGCGAGCCCGCAACGGGGGTGCCGATCTGCTCGCCGGCGACCGAGGCCAGCAGCACCATGGACCGCACCAGGTGCTGACCGACATCGCCCACGGTGTACTCCGTACACGGCGTCGGGCGGGAGAGGTCTGCCTCGGTGAGCCGCTGCAGCACGGCCCGGCAAGCCGGCAGCGTGACCGCAGCGCAGTCGAATGGCCCCATCGCTCAGGCGTGGACGTGCAGGGGTTTGCCGGCCAGCAGGAGATGGGCTTCGCCGACGGCCTCGGATTGAGTGGGGTGGGGATGGATGAGCCGGGCGACTTCGGCCGGGAGGGCTTCCCAGTTGTAGATGAGCTGGGCTTCGGCGATCAGTTCGCCGACGCGGTCGCCCACGATGTGGATGCCGAGGACCGGGCCGTCCTTGGCCGCGACGACCTTGACGGCGCCCTTGGTGCCGAGGATGGAGCTCCGGCCGTTGCCGGACAGGTCGTAGCTAACCGTGGTGATGTTATCCCCGCCGTACTTTTCTGCCGCCTGTGCCTGGGTGTAGCCGACCGAGGCGACCTCCGGATGGCTGTACGTGATGCGGGGCACGCCGGGGTAGTCGATGGGCACGACCGGCAATCCGGCGAGGTGCTCGGCCACGCCGATGCCTTCGGCGAAGCCGACATGGGCCAGTTGCGGATGCACTCCGTCGTTCGTACTGACCAGGTCGCCGACCGCGTACACGCCCTCGGCCGAGGTGCGGCAGTACTCATCGACGGCGACGAAGCCGCGTTCAACCCGGACGCCCTGCTCTTCGTAGCCCAGCCCGGCCGACACCGGACCGCGGCCCACGGCGACCAGCAGCAGTTCGGCATCCAGCGTCTCTCCGCCACTCAGCTGGACCCGGATCCCGTCCTCGGTGAGTTCGGCGCGCTCGAACCGCGTGCCCAGCACCAAGCCGATACCGCGGCGGCGGAATTCCCGCTCGAGCAGCTTGGAGCTGGCCTCGTCTTCCAGCGGAACCAGGTGCGGCAGCGCCTCGACGATGGTCACCTTGGCGCCGAACGAGGTCCACGCCGAGGCGAACTCGCAGCCGATGACCCCGCCGCCGAGCACGATCGCGGTGGCCGGCACCCGGTCAAGCACCAGGGCGTGTTCGCTGGCCATGACCCGGTCCCCGTCCAGGTCCAGCCCCGGCAGGGTGCGCGAGTACGAGCCGGTGGCAAGCACCAGGTTCGTTCCGGTATAGGTGTCCGCACCGACCTGCACTGTCCTGGGGCCGGTCAGTCGGCCCTCGCCCTCGGCGATCGTGATGCCGCGGCCCTTGATCAGGCCGGTCAGCCCCTTGTGGTTCTTCGCGATCACCGAGTCCTTGTACTTGTGGACCCCGGGCATGTCGATGCCTTCAAACGTCGTCTTTACCCCGAACGCCGCGCTCTCCCGCGCCTGGTCGGCGATCTCGCCGGCGTGCAGCAGCGCCTTGGTCGGAATGCAGCCGCGATGCAGGCACGTCCCGCCTACCTTGTCCTTCTCCACAAGTACCACGGACTTGCCCAGCTCAGCCGCCCGCAGCGCGGCCGCGTAGCCGCCGCTGCCGCCGCCGAGAACCACCAGGTCGCATTGGTTGTCTGCCACGGCTACTCCTTACTCACTCACGCTGCGTCAGCTGGCCTGAAGCGCGGTCATCTGGGTCTTCAGACAACCGTCGCGCCAGGAACAAGGTGCTAACCATGTCGCGCGCCGTGTCGTACCCGCCCAGGAACTCCTCCTCGGCAGCGTTCGGCCCCAGGCGGCCGTCCCGCAGCGCCTCGAAGGCCTCGCGCATCCGCTGCAGCGCGGACTCCACCACATCGCGGTCGTCGGGGAAATGGGTGCCGACCACGCTCAGTACGCCGCCGTTCCGCCGTCGACGCTGTAGATCGCGCCGGTAATGCCGGCCGCGACGTCGGACGCGAGCAGGACCGCGACGGCGGCCACCTCTTCTAGGGTGTTCGGGCGCTTGATGGCAGACTCGGCGGCGAACAGCGCCACCATCTCGTCGTACGTGATGCCCATCGCCTGCGCCGTCGCGGGCCCGTTGCGCTGGATGATGTCGGTGATGACCAGCCCCGGGCAGATGGCGTTCACGGTGACGCCCTGGGTGCCGACCTCCTTGGCGACGGCCTTGGTGAGCCCGTTGATGGCATGCTTGGCGGCGACGTAGGCGGTCAGTACCGGCTTGCCGTGCTTGCCCTCGACCGAGGAGATGTTGATGATGCGCCCGGACTTCTGCGGCAGCATGTGGCGCAAGGCGGCGCGGGTCCCATAGAAGGTGGAGTACAGGTTCCACTTCATCACGAGGTCAAAGTCCTCGTCGTAGAGGTCGACGAGCGGAGCGAGCCGCTCGGCGCCGCCCGCGTTGTTGACCAGGATGTCGATGCGGCCGAAGCGCTGCACCGCCGCCTCGACGGTCCCTTCGACGCCTTCCTTGGTCGTCGCGTCACCCTGGTGGAAGGCGGCGCGCTGCTCGCCGAGTTCGCTCACCACCTGCTTGCCGCGGTCGGGGTTGCGGCCGCTGACGACGACCGAGGCGCCCTCGGCCAGAAAAGCCTCGGCGATCGCGCGGCCAATACCCGCCGTGCCGCCGGTGATCGCTGCGACCTTGCCGTCCAGCTGCATGGCAACTCCTAGGGTTCTCGGATCCGGCGGCGAAACTTAAGGCCGGCTCCAGTATGTTCGTCTGTCGTGGTCGCCGGGGTCAAGACCGGACGTCGGGTGGGTCGAGATCTCTCACGTAGCGTCCCGGCGCGTCGTCCAGCGGCGGGTGCCCCGCGCTGCCGGGCTGACCCGGAGCGGCCTTCCTCTCGTCCGAGTGCGCGATGACCCAGTCCGCCCAGTGAGTCCACCAGGTCCCGGTGTGCTTCTCCGCCGCGGCCAGCCACGCCTGCGGGTCTTCAGGCAGCTCGGACCCGGTGTAGGTGTAGAAGCTGGCCTTCGGGTTGCCGGGCGGGTTGACCAGGCTCTGGATGTGCCCGGCGTTGCTGAGCACGAAGGTGCTCGGGCCGCCGAGCAGCTGCGTCGTGCGGTAACAGCTGGCCCACGGCGTGAGGTGGTCAGAAACCCCGCCGGTGACGAAGGTCGGCACCGTGATCGTGCGCAGGTCCACCGGCGTGCCCAGGCAGGTCAGCGTGCCCGGGGTGGCCATCGGATTGTGCTCGAAGAGGTCAAGGAACTGGGCGTGCAAGGCGGCCGGGAGGTTCGTCCCGTCGGCGTTCCAGGCGAGGATGTCGAACGCCGGCGGCTTGTCGCCCATCAGGTAGTTGTT